>Ga0126381_100002565_pt1 | contig 19645 bp, 16 predicted proteins | sample PanSoiMetPlot_28_FD_96465 | JGI IMG/M metagenome (GOLD analysis project Ga0126381, IMG submission 96465) | Tropical forest soil microbial communities from Panama - MetaG Plot_28 | ecosystem: Environmental > Terrestrial > Soil > Tropical forest > Bulk soil | place: Panama | collected 2016-02-17
AAAACACTAGCGCTCGGCCGTCAATGGCAGACTTCTGTCACTATGCGGTAGACCTTGTCTAAGGAGATCTCGACCCTCTAGCGTTGCGCTAGAAGATCACGAACTTACCTCTTTCAATGCCATCTCGAGACTCTTCGCTAGGTGACAGCACGGTTTTCTAATCCTGCCGGATCTCCCGATAACGGAAACAGTCGACGAGGTGATCGTTTACCATCCCAACCGCCTGCATGTGGGCATAGACGACCGTCGAACCAACGAAACTGAATCCGCGATGCTTAAGGTCCTTGCTGAACGCATCGGATTCGACAGAAGTCGCAGGAATCTGTCGCATGATCTTCCACCGGTTACGCTTGGGCTGTCCGCCAACGAAACGCCAGCAATAGGAGTCGAAGCTTCCAAACTCTTCCTGGATTTTCAGAAACGCGCGTGCGTTGCGCACCGCGGCTTCGATCTTCATGCGATTGCGAATGATCTCAGCATTTAACGTGAGCTTCTCGATTCGTCGAACCGAATATCGCGCCACTTTCTGGGGATCAAACCCATCGAAAGCGCGCCGATAACCTTCCCGCTTCTTCAGGACAATCGTCCAACTCAACCCGGCCTGTGCACCTTCGAGCACGAGGAACTCAAAGTGCTTGCGGTCATCGTGGACTGGAACACCCCACTCGCGATCGTGATACTGGAGCATTAGCGGATCATCGACTCTAACCCAAGAGCACCGTTCAATGGTTGCGATTGCACTGTACACGAAAACCATCTCCCTCGAATTTATTCCGAAATGTTACTTTGCCAGGAATCTTGCCAACTTTCGATGTGTTCGGTTTGCAGGTTGCTGTTGCGGCCCAATCCTCATACCATCGAGGATCATGCCTTCGCGGTCGATATGGTCTTCATATATCTCGCGGTTGATGCGCAGGACATTTTGCCTGCTTCTTTTCACATCAGCTGTATACGCCGATACGGAATACTACCAGCATGTGCTGTTCGACAACAGCCTCGAATCAGATGCGTATTACTACAGTCAAGGCAAGAGTTCGTTGCCTTCCACCCTGGAACTTGACCGCGACAGACTTCCGGTAAGCAGAGAAATATTCCTGACTCCCCCGAATGCACTCCGTTTGAAATGGCGTTCGGTTCCTGGTGGTGGCTGGGAAGCAGCAATCCGCGTCGTGGATTTCAGAAATCGTGAAATCAGGTTTCGCGGGAATACCTTGTATTTCTGGTGCTACTCGAAAGAGGGCATCGTGGGCAAGGACCTACCGGCAATACGACTCCTGGATGCAGGCAAGAATTTCTCCATGCCCGTAGATTTGGCTGGTTTTGTTAAGGAAATTCCAGCCGGGACGTGGATTCAGGTCCGTATTCCATTAGCAGAGTTCAAGTCAGGTTCGGTTCATCCTTTTGAATCAGAACACACGGCGCAGATCATTTTTCACCAAGGTGTGGCGGATGGAATTGAACACACCCTGCTGATCGATGAAATTACAGTCGACGAGAGTGCGACAGCCAGCGATGGATCCGAGACCTCCGCCCTCCCTGCGCCCAACAATGTGTTAGCGAAAGGCTACGAACGCCATATTGACGTTCAGTGGGACGGGATAGCTTCTCCCGAGGTAAGGCGCTACGTAATTTATCGTTCGCTCGAAGGCGGCGATTTCGAACCGGTTGGTATTCAAACCCAGGGAATCAATCGGTTTACCGACTATCTGGGCAAGCCTGGACTAACCGCTCGATACAAAGTAGCGACCTCGGATCGCCAATACCATCTGTCGGCCTTTTCCAACGAAGCACACGCCACGACCAAACCCATGAGCGATGAGGAACTCCTCACCATGCTGCAGGAAGCCTGTTTCCGCTACTACTGGGAGGCCGCCCACCCGCAAGCGGGAATGACTCTGGAGAACATTCCAGGCGACGATCGTATCGTCGCCACCGGCGCGAGCGGCTTCGGCATCATGGCGATCATCGTTGGTGTCGATCGAGGTTTCATTACGCGCGGGCAGGGCTTGCAGCGGCTGACAAAGATCGTTACCTTCCTCGAAAAGGCGCCTCGCTACCGGGGAGTATGGTCTCACTTTATGGATGGCGGCACCGGGCAGTCGCTACCCCTATTTAGCATGTTCGACAATGGTGGCGATCTTGTCGAAACGGCTTTCCTGATGGAAGGTTTGCTCGCCGCGCGCCAATACTTCAATGGCCCAAATCCGCAAGAGCGCGATCTCTATGATCGGATTTCGCATCTCTGGAAAGCAGTCGAGTGGGACTGGTACCGTCGCTCGCCCGAGAGTGATGCGCTGTACTGGCATTGGTCTCCGGAGTGGTCATGGCACATTAACCATCGGCTTACTGGATTCAATGAAGTAATGATCGTTTATCTTCTGGCGATTTCCTCTCCCACCCACGCTGTGCCAGCGGAACTCTACTACTCGGGATGGGCGAACCAGAGTGAAGCCGGCGCCGAGTATCGCCGTGGATGGTCAGGCTTGAGCGCGGGGGAACACTACACGAACGGACACACCTATTACGGCATCAAGCTCGATGTCGGAGTCGGCACCGGTGGGCCACTCTTCTTCACTCATTATTCCTACATGGGATTTGACCCGCGGGGAATTCGTGATCATTTTACGGACTATTTTCGCAACAATCGTGACATTGCGCGGATCAATCTCGCATACTGCACACAAAATCCCGGACACTATAAAGGCTATGGTGCGGACTTCTGGGGTCTGACGGCTAGCGATGGCCCCGAGGGCTATCTGCCGCATGAGCCGCGGCGCGAACTGGACGATGGAACCATGACTTTCACTGGCGCTTTCTCCTCTTTCCCCTACACGCCAGAATCTTCGTTGGCAATGCTCAAGCACGTTTATCGCGATTTGGGCGACCAAGTCTGGGGAGTTTACGGTCCGCGCGATGCGATCAATTTGAGCCAGGATTGGGTGTCGCCAATCTTCATGGGGCTCAATCAGGCGCCCATTACGGTCATGATCGAAAACTACAGAACCGGACTGATCTGGAAATTGTTCATGTCCAATCCGGAAATCAAGCCCATGCTGCAGAAGGTCGGATTCCAACCGGATACGGCTATAACATCGAATCATTAAATCGATTTACCATCTTCTTGGTGGCGCCCAACGAAGTCGGGTATTGACTGCAATAATTGGCCGGAAATCTTAGTGCAAGTCGCCTTCGAGGAAGTTGAGCCCGCCGCAGAAGCATCGATTTTCCCAGGCAGCCCGTTATGTAACGAGTCGCTGGCGGAGCAAGGTAATCCCCATTTACCCATGGCCCGGCCTGAATAGAGTGAAGCTTTTCAATCGGTTTTCAGATCGTTGATCCGCCACGATTAAAATGCCACAGATACATAGAGGCGTAGGCCCGCCATGGTCGCCACTTTTCCGCTAGTGCCTCAAGCGCCCGTGGGCTGCTGATGCGCAGTGCCCGTAGCAATCCGATATCCCCGGCAGGAAAGGCATCGGGTTCCCCGAGTGCACGCATTGCGACATACTGTGTTGTCCAGTTACCGATCCCGGGCAACTCGCCCAAGCGGCTTAGCAATGCATAGCTGTCCGTTACTGTATTGAAGTCGATTTCGTGGCTCGAAACAGCACGCGCCAGATGCTGGATGGCCTCGGCGCGGGAAGCCGGCAACCCGATGCTGGCAAGTTTGGCGTCCGCCAGGACCCGGGGCTCTGGAAACAGATGCGTGAGACCGTGGGGAGCAGACAATTGACGTCCAAAGCTCCGCACCAGCCGTCCGGCCAGTTGGGTTGCACCTTTCACTGTGACTTGCTGGCCGAGGATGGCCCGGGTTGCCAGTTCAAAACCGTCCCAACAACCCGGCAAGCGCAGGCCGGGCTTGGCGAAAAGCCGGCTGCGAAGCAGGGGGTCGGCGCGAAGCCGCCTAGCGATTGGCTCCCAATCAGCGTTCACGTCAAACATACGCCGTATGCGTTCCATGATGAAAAACAAGGAGCGAGGATCAGCCTGAATGCGCACATTAAGCGTGTCGGGCTCCTGGCCAAGCGAGACGTCGAACTAGCCTGGCAGGTTGTTTAGGAGAATGGAACGTCGATACGTGCCGCGTTCCACCGCTTCAACGCCCGGCGTGGCACGCATCGCCAGAAAACCAAGCATGCTCTCCCACTGATATGGAGGACGAAACCCTAATTTAAAGACGTATTCGTTTTCTGGGAGGGAACTCGTCTTCCGGACCAGCCAGCGGATCTGTGTGGGGGTGCGATGATAGGTGTCACGAATTGCCGCATTAAAGCGGCGAACGCAGCCGAATCCGGAAGCTTGCGCCACATGGGCCATCGAAAGCGTAGTCCCGTCGATGAGTTTCTTGGCTAGTAGAGCGGTAACAGCTCGGGCATTCAATTGCTGTTGGGGGGACCTTCACATGGCTGGCGCGCTCGTTCCGGATGTGTTGTGGACTTCGAACCTCTTCGGCCAAATCCGTCGCCCAAGCCGCAAGGTGGGCGGCCGCGCCTGACATACCTGGCTTGCCTCGCGGGCATTATTTTCGTGCTCCGCAGTGGCATTCCCTGGGGGGTACTGCCGAAAGCACTGGGTTGCGGCTCTGGCATGACCTGCTGGCGACGGTTGCGAGACTGGCAGCAGGACGGAATTTGGGATTTGATCCATTTCGCATTGCTGGAGTGGCTTTCCCGGGATGGCCAGATCGACTGGTCGCGTGCTGTGGTTGACAGCTGTTCGGTACGCGTGGTTTTTGGGGGCTGCTGACTGGGCCAAATCCGACAGATAGGGCTAAGCGTGGCAGTAAGCGCCACTTGATTTGCGATGACCTGATTACTTCCGGATTGTCCGTCATTCGTGACTAAGTCGGCATGCGGGGCCATTGACAATCGAATTTTCGACAAGCCGCGTTCTTGCCAACTTGTCCTAATTTAGTTCTTCGCAAGATCCGGGCGATTCCACCATCCGCCGCCCAGGGCTTGAAACAACGCTGCCGTGTCACTATAGCGATTCGCCTGCGCCTGCGCTAGGTTGATCACTGCCATCTGGTAGGTCTGCTCCGCATTCAGCAAATTCAGATAATTGGCATAGCCCGACTCATACTGTTTCGTGGCCAGGTCGAGGGTGACGCTTGCGGCATCCTCGGCGCGAGATGCGGTGTTCAAGGCGTCGGCGTCCTGCCGAAGTGCGTTCAGCGTGTCGGCGACACTCTGAAAAGCAGTGAGGACTGTACTTCGGTATTGTTCGCTTGCCTGGACGTAGGCCGCTCGCGCCGCTCGCTCGCGGGCTGCCAGGGTTCCGCCTTCCAAGATCGGCTGTGTGACACCGGCCGCTAAATCCCAGAACGCGGTGCCGGAGGAAAACATCGAAGCGAATGTCACAGCCATGCTGCCGACATCTGCCGTCAGTGGAAAGCTGGGCAGCCGGTTGGCCCGCGCAACTCCAATCTGGGCGCTGGCGAAGTGCAGATTCTCCTCGGCCTGACGGACGTCGGGGCGTTGTTCTATCAGTTGTGACGGAAGACTCACTGGCAACTGCTGCGGCAATTGCAAGCTGGACAGCTCAAAGGTCTCTACTAATTCCTGGCTGGGATACCCGCCGGAAAGCGCTGCGAGCAGGTCTCGCTCTTCAGCCAGCTGCTTTTGCAAGGGAGGCAAAGTGGCCTCAACTTGAGCCAGTTGCGATTCCTGCGCCGCTACATCGAGACGGCCCACATAACCTTTTTCATTCTGATGGCGAATAACCTCGAGCATGTTGGTATTAATGGCGATCAGTTTCTGGGTAGCTGCAATCTGCTCGCGGAGGGACGCCTCCTGAATGGCGGCAGCGACTACGTTGGAACTTAGCGTGATGTGCGTGGCGGCCAGGGCGAAGCGCGCCTGTTCCTGTTGTGCCTTCAACGACTCTACAGTGCGCTTGTTGAGGCCGAACACGTCGGGCACGAAGGACACGCTGACCTGGGGAGTAAACAAGCTGTAGTAAAGAGCGCCTGAGGCGGTGAAGGGCGAAGCCGCACTCGAGGTCTTCGAGCGATCAGCCGAAAAAGTTGCAGCAGCACTGGGATAGTAAAAGCCTCGCTGGGCGCGGACATTTTCCTTTGCGACAACCAAGGCCGCTTGCGCCGCCTTGATGTTGGGATTCGCCTTAAGAGAACGCTCGACCAGATTGTTGAGCGGCTTGGAATGAAACAAGGTCCACCAATCGCCTGCGATCTTCTGGCCCTCGACGACACGTTGCGCCTCGCCTCCGGTGACATTCGGTGTGCTGCTGGTCGTTGTTACGGGAACCGACGTGTAGCCACCGACTTGCGGCGCGGGGGGCCGCTTATAGTTCGGACCGACTGCGCAGCCGGTCGAGAAGAGCGCGGCCATCGCTATGAGGAAGAACCGATTTCGGTGCGAGTTGAGGACGAACTCCATACAAGTTATTCCTATGGCCTGTGGCGGACAGTGCTCCCACTGATGGAAGCCATGTTAGTTGCTTTTGAGCTTGCCGCTCCGCCAATTGCGGACGGGTTGGGGCCGTGGTGCCGCACATCGTTCTGCGGCACTGCGCCCGAAGCCCCTACAGAGGGCGGTCGTGTCGGCAGTGCGTCGCCCACTGGGGGTGTTTGCAAGAGCGCACTCTTTGCGACACCCACGCCATGACTCAGCACTGGTTGGCTTGGGCTCGCGGGATATTCTGACACCGCCGGCGATGGTGCGTTTTTCGGTGGAGACGGAATGGGACGTTGGGTTGATTGTCCTTGTTTGCTCGTGACTTGCGGGTTATGCGGCTTCGCACCGGTCTTGGTATACGGTTGCGGCTTCTTCTTGTCATTCACAACTTGGCGAGTCTGCCGCACATTACGAGGAGCATCGGAACCTCTCGATGCCGCAGACTGAGATTCAGGCCGCGAGGCATGACCAGTGCCAGCCAGCAAGGCACAAGCCATAAGGAGCGAGAATTGGCGGTTGCGCGTCATTCGAGATCCTCGGGCTCTTGGGGTACAACCGCAGCTTCATCGCGCAGGAAGGTCATTCGCAACGCAGGTGCGGCGATGAGGAGCATGAACGGTCCAATCAACATTCCGCCGACGATAACTGTCGCCAAGGGCCGCTGCACCTGACTGCCGATACCTGTTGAAATGGCCGCGGGCAACAATCCAAGACTGGCTGACAAGGCTGTCATCAGCAAAGGACGCATGCGGACCGATGCGGCGTGAAACATCGCGTCCACCGGCGCACGGCCGTGTTGTCTTTCCTGGTTGTAGAAGGTGATCATGAGAATGCCGTCCATCACTGAGACACCGAAAAGAGAAACAAAGCCGATGGCGGCTGACACACTGAAATTAAGGCCGGAAACCCATAAGGCGATTATGCCGCCGGCCACCGCAAAGGGAATTCCCGCAAGCGCCAGCAGGCTGTCGCGTAGGGAATTGAATTGGGTATAGAGCAATCCGATGATCAGGAGAAGGCTGAGTGGGACAATGACCTCCAGGCGCTTCTTGGCTTCCTGGAGGTCGCCGAATTCGCCTGCCCAAACCAAGTGATAACCAGTCGGTAACTTGATGTTTTTGCTGATTCGATCCTGGGCCTGGGCGACCGTGCTGCCCAGGTCACGTCCACGCACACTGAACTTAACTGGGATGAAGCGCTGAACGCTCTCGTGATAAATCCAGGCCGCCCCTGTATCCAGACTTATGTCTGCCAGTTCGTCCAGGGGTATGTAGGCGCTGCCGCCATTGGGCGTCAGGTAGGCAACTTTGATATTGCGGATTTTCTCGACGCTATCACGGAATTCCGATGAATAGCGAACGACTAATTCAAATTGCCGCTCACCCTCCAACACCGTGGTCGCGGCCGCTCCCCCCATCGCCGCCTGGATCACCGTGTTGACGTCGCCGCTATTCAGCCCGTAGCGCGCCGCCTTCACCCGGTCCACCTTGATGTTCAGGTTCGGCTGCCCCAGCACTGGGAAGATTCCCAGGTCGGCGACCCCCCTGACCTGGCTCATCTGATCACGCACTTTCTCGGCAAGTGCCTTCAAGACTTCCAGGTTCGGACCAACGATCTTGATCGAGTTCGAGCCTTTGACGCCGGAGATGCCTTCCTCGATGTTGTCCTGAATGTATTGCGAGAAATTGAAGGTAACTCCAGGCAACTCGCTCTCAAACTCTTTCTGAATCTGATCGGTCAACTCGTCTTTCGAGACTCCCTTAGGCCATTCATCAAACGGCTTGAGTGGGGCGAACAGTTCAACATTGGAGAAGGGTGACGCGTCACTGCCATCATCAGGGCGCCCGTGCTGCGAAACAACAGTGATGACTTCGGGATGCCGCAGCATGATTTCGCGCATTTTCCTGGCCGCGGCTTCACCGTCTTCCAGAGAGAGCGTCATCGGCATGGAAGCACGAATCCAGAAATTGCCCTCTTCCAGATGAGGAAGAAATTCGCTGCCCAAGCGTGTCGCCACAAAGGCACAGAGTCCCAGAAAGGCCACACTGAGGGCAACCGTCAGCGGGCGGAATTTCAATGCCAGCCGCAGTGCAGGAGTGTAGGCCCGCCGAAGCAGCCGCACGACAATGGTCTCGGTTTCCTTGACGTGCTCCGGTAGAAGGATCGAGGCAAGGACGGGAGTGATCGTAAACGTGGCAATCAGCGCCCCCGCCAGGGCATATCCGTACGTGCGCGCCATGGGACCGAAAATCTGTCCCTCGACGCCCTGCATGGTGAATAGGGGCACAAATCCAGCCACCATGATGAGGGCGGAAAACAGAACCGCTTTGTCGATCTGAAGCGCGCTGATCAGAATCAGACGTAAACGGTCTGTCCATCCCGTCACTGTGGTTCCGTGGACTGGCGACCGCGTGGGATCCGGTCCCCAACTTCCATCTCTCAGTCGTTGCAGCCACGTGCTCTTATCCTCATGGCTAGCCTGAAAATTGCGGAATATGTTCTCGACGAGGATGACGGCTGAATCCACAATGATCCCAAAATCGACCGCGCCAAGCGAGAGCAGATTGGCGCTTTCGCCGAACAGCACCAGAAGAATGATTGCGAAAAACAAGGCGAAGGGGATGTTCAATCCCACAATGATGGCGCTTCGCAGGTTTCCCAGAAAGATCCACTGAATGAAAAAGACAAGCAGACACCCAAAAATGAGGTTGTGTAGAACGGTATGAGTAGTAACGGCGACAAGCTTAGAGCGGTCATAGAATGGCACGACCTTAACCCCCGGCGGCAAGCTGCCATCGTGATTCAGTTTCCCAATGGCATCCTTGACCTTGGGGGTCATGTCGGCGGTTTTCTCAGTCCGCCGCATAACGACAATTGCGCCGACCACATCATCCTGGTTGTCACGGCCCAAAATGCCAAGTCGCGGCCGATAACCGACCTTCACCTCCCCGATGTCCTTCACGAGTACAGGAACGCCGTTGACCTGGTTCAATACCACATTTTCGATGTCACCGACGTGAAAACCCTGCGTGAGGTCATCGGCCCCACCATCGTCGATCAGACCCACGCCGCGAATGCTGATCGATTGCTGTCCGATGCGAATCTCGCGCCCGCCCACATTGAGGTTGGCATTGCTAAGGGACGTCAGCACTTGTGGCACAGTGACGCTGTAGGCTTCCAGTTTGTGGGGATCCACCTCGACCTGAAACTCTTTGGTTGGCCCACCCCAACTGTTGACCGCTGCAATGCCAGGAATTGTCAACAGCCGCCGAGCCACAATCCAATCCTGAACGGTGCGAAGATTCGTAATGCCGAAATGCGGCGGTCCAACGACCTGGTAACGGTAAATTTCTCCAGTCGCACTATTCGCCTGGATTGTGGGAACCAGATTGCCAGGCAAACTGACGTTCTGCTGCATGGCAATCGACGCCTGGGCGAAGGCGAAGTTGTAATCAACCCCATACTTGAACGTAACCCGGACAAACGAAAGTCCATAGAAAGAGGTCGAGCGAATGACATCGATTCCCGGTGTTAGATAGAGTCCGATTTCGATAGGTCGCGTGTAGTAACGCTCCATCTCTTCGGCGGAAAGCCCCGGAGCTTGTGCGGTGATCTCCAGAATTACTGGTGTTGGGTTGGGATATGCCTCGATATTGAGTAGCTCGAATGCTACGAAGCCGGCTCCGGCGAACAACAGCAGCCCGACAACGATAATCGCGCGGCGGCTTAGGCAAAAAGCAACGAGAGACTTGAACATAGCCAGAGGTGATTCCCGGGGTGCGGTTTACTCCGATGGTGGGGCTGCCAGCATGTTGCTGAGGAACACCGCTCCATCGCTTACCACCAACTCTCCTTGTCGCAGTCCGTCGAGGATCTGCACCTGGTCGTCGCTTCTCAAGCCTGTCTTGATGATGCGTTGGGAAAATCGATGGCGATCGCTGGTCACCCAGGCAGTCATCGTTCCGTCGGGCTCGCGGACTACAGCATTGGAGGGAACGGCCGTGGCCTTCACCGGTTTCTCAACTCGGATAACAAAGTTCGCCAGCATGCCGGGGCGCAGTTCGTTCTTCGAATCCGCTATCTCGGAGCGAACTGTCGCCCGATGTGTGTTGGGATCAACACTGGCGTATATCTTGGAAATCTTTCCTTGAAAGATGCGTTGGGGATAAGCCAATACCGTCACGGCCACGGGTTCACCCGCCCGCAGCAGGGCAATGTCGCTTTCCACAACGTCTGCCAGCATCCATTTGACTGCGACGTTCGTAACTGTATACGGCGCGGGTGGGCTACCGGGTTGGGCCAGCAGCCCCACCGGCGCATTGAAGGATGTGATCTGGCCAGTGATGGAACTGCGCACCACCAGTGCCGGATCGATCCTGCGCGAGGCGATCATCTGGTCGATCTCGCCATCGGTCTTGCCGAATACCCTCACCGCGTCGCGCGCCGCTTTCAACGCGCCTTCCGCCGTCTGCTGGTCCGATATCGCCTGCTCCAGTTCCCGCTCGGAAACGCCGTTCGGGCCATTCAACTCCTTGACCCGGGCGAGTTCTTTCGTAGTGAGTTGCAAAGTCGCGGCCGCGCCAATAAGAGTTGATTCGGCCTGAATGAGGTCGGGGCTTTCGATGGTATAGAGCGGCTGCTCCTTCTGGACCTGGTCTCCTAACTGGACCAGAGCCTTGATGATCTTTCCTTGATAAGAGGGAAACACGGGCACGGAAAGATCGTCTGCAAAGCTGATGCTTCCAACCGTATCTTTCTGAACCGGAAACAAATAGCTGCCAATGGGTTGGATCTTGATCGAGCTCAATTGACCCGGTGTGAGTTCGAGAGACGTTAGAGGATCGTGGGATGCAGCCGGTTTGTTGTTTCGGTTCGGGTCCGCGCCTTCGCTCCTACCCGATTCCGATTTGAGAACGATCGCGGCAAGAAGAAGACCTGCTGTGGCGATTGCGACCATTGCCGCGGCCTTCTTTCTTCGTAACGCTTGGTTCATACTTTGCTCCAGAACCGACAAACGGTCGCTAATTCATTTCGAACGATTTACCTTTCCAGTGCTGCAACCTGATGGCCGCGCCATTGGCCTCCCAACTCGGTTGGCACGATGGGGGGAGCGCGAAATCAGGTCAACGGCAAACGGTCACGACCACTGCCGCATAAAACAGCATCATGAACAGGGCGATGAGAGCGAGCAGGTAACCGTTCAGCTTGTCGAAATCCAAGCCAGCACTCCGGCCATGAAACTGCGTCTGTCTATTTCGTCTTGCCCGGTCTAGACGAGATGCCGTCCAGCATCGGCTTGCGAACGAGAAGAACGACGCTGTACCCTCATTTAAGCGCGCCAAATTCTGTTTCGATAGGCACTCAAACGGCGAGGTGGGTCGATATTTCGGCTCCCGGCACGCAAGTGCTAAAGCCATCGTTCCGACGGCGATGAAAGATGAGCACGGCGCCAAAACTCGTGCAACCCGCTGACGGGAATGGCCAATCTTCCGGCCATAATCGTTTGATTGGGTTCAAAAGCAGCGCTTACCAACGCGATAATCGGAACATCACTGCCGAACCAATGTCGCGTGTTGACTGGATTTGGGATCCTCGTAACCGAACACTGACTCTCCTAGCCAGTGGTTTGGTTGTTCTGGCGATCGCGCTGGTCGACTGGTGGACTAAGCCTTACTTCTCTCTAGGATTTCTTTATCTGTTTCCCATCATGATGGCGGCGGCATATCTGCCGCGATGGGCAATCGTGTTGCTGGGCATTGGTTGCGGACTTCTCAGCGAGCGCTTCAGTAATCTTGATCCTGCCGATTTCTACATCCGATTTGGCTTTGAGGCACTAGCGCTGTGCGGCTGCGGACTGTTGACTTCCGAAGTAGTCCGCAACCGTCGTCTGAGTCACGAATCGCAGCAGCGCATGCGCGTATTGGTAGAGACCAGTCCTGCCGCTATCGTCACTGTCGATGAAAAAGGCTTTGTAGAACTGGCGAACCGTGCGGCGACCGAAGTTTTCGCGCCCCGCGACGGAAACCTGCTTGGACAGCCGATCGCAGCTTTCCTACCGGAACTGCACCACGCATTACGCCCTGAGGAAGGGCCTCAGTTTCGCGCCTCTATGCAGTGTCGCGGCCATCGCGGCAATGGCGAATCGTTTCCCGCAGAAGTCTGGTTTTCGACTTATAAGGAAGGCCCCACGCCTAAGCTTGCCGCCATCGTCGCCGATCTGAGCGAAGAGCAGAGTTCAGCATTATTACCAGGATCGCCGGTCCCGGAAGATAGAACGGGCCTCAACAGCCGCGAGCTAGAAGTCCTGCGGCTGGTTGTTCAGGGCTTGGCCAACAAAGAAATTGCCGATCAGATGTCGATTTCCGAAAGTGGCGTCAAGAACACACTGCAGCAGTTGTTTTCCAAAACCGAAGTTCGCACCCGCAGCCAACTCGTTCGCGTGGCCTTGGAACGCTACCGAGACCTGCTGTAAATGTTGCCAACAAAAGCTGCGAATTAGCGCCGGCCGAAAGACAAGTAAATCTACATTCTCTTCACAGACCAAAGGCGGCGGAAAATGAACTCCTTCGAAGCCAACCGATATTGGGTGGTTTAGTCGGCCAACCGAAAGTTACGCGTATCGTCAATAGGTCCTGCGAAGTCGGCCGATGATTACGAAGACTTTCCTTTCATATGGCGGTATAACGCCCTATTAATAAGCGACAAGTGGCCGCTCCAAATCCGAGGAGGGTTTTGTTAGAGGCTCTTAGCTTGCTTGCGATTCGCTGCCCGTCTGCGGTCAGTAGGAGCCGTTCCAACTGCGCCCGATAACGGTTCGCAAAACTGTCAAAGCAGCGCTCCAAATCAGCAAAATCTGGCTTACCTAGCCATTCGCCGGATGTGTTGAAGGGTCGGGAATGGGATGCTTGAACCCGTAAGACAGTTCTTAGCATCAGGAGGAAGCGATGAGCAGTCCCGTAAACGGAATCTGGGAAGCCATCTCTAAAGCTGCGGGAAGTCTCGCCGAGCAAACGGGAAAAGCAGTCGTAGCGGTTGATGCCCGCCACCGCGTCGTGGCAAGTGGTGTTCACTGGAAACCCGGCATCATCGTGACGGCAAGTCACCTAACTCGCCGCGCCGACGAGGTGAATGTCATTTTGCCGAATGCCGATTCGGTTCGAGGATCAGTAACCGGTCGCGACAGTACGACAGATCTGGCAGTCGTCCGCATCGACGATTTTTCAGCCCTAGCAACCCTGCCACTGACGGCCAGCACGCATGTTGGCGAACTCGTGTTAGCGGTTGCGCGTTCACGTCGCGGCGAGCTTTCCGCAAGCACCGGAATCATGGCTCGTAGCGGCGGACCGTGGCAAACCTGGCGGGGAGGTCAAATCGATCGCCTCTTGCGCCCCGATGTTCGTCTTTACCCCGGACAGTCCGGCAGTGCCCTGGTGAACGGTCGCGGCGAGTTGATTGGTATCAACAGCTCCGTACTCGCGCGCGAATCGGTCATAACCGTGCCCCCAGAAACCATAGACCGCGTCGTCAACGAATTGTCGGAACGTGGGCACATAGCGCACCCTTACCTTGGGATCGCCATGCAGGAAGTGCCACTGCCTCAGGAATGGGGTTCCGGTGCAGATGAGCAGCGTGGCTTGTTGGTGATGCATGTCGCGCCTGACACGCCTGCGAAGCAGTCGGGCATCGCTCTTGGTGACGTTATTGTCAGGGCGGATTCCCAGGCTGTGCAAAGTATCCGACAGTTTCACCGCGTGCTCACACAGAAAAAGATTGGAGACACCCTGGATCTGGGCATTATCCGCGGTGGCAACACGATCGAGGCGAGGGTTACACTGGGCGATCGCCCACGGCGGTAACGATGTCGAGTTTCGCAGTCAACAGCCATTCACGGTTTACCTCGGCAGCCGAAGCGCCAGTCCGCGTGGTGCTTTGCGCCGCCTCAGCATCGACTCGAGCCGAATTGGAGCGGCTACTGGAACAGCAGTCGAATATAGAGATCGTGGGTGCCGTACAGAGCACAAAGCACCTGCGATCTACGCTGGCCGAGACGGACCCCGATGTGGTCTTTCTGCACCTCGAGTCCATTTCGCAAGACATGTCATGGAAACAGCTGCATGGTCTAGGCGTGACTGTGGTGTTGTTGGCAAAGCGCTTGGATTCTGCCGGTTTGGAAGCCGCGATTGCTGAGGACGTACACGCGATTCTTGTCGGTAATGCAACCGGAGCCCAACTAGCAACTGCCGCAGCAGCCGCTGCTTCCGGTTTGCTCATCTTTTCTAGCGACCTGGCGAACCTTGTACGACGGGGGCTTGCGGCCCACACCAGCGAACACCTCGACGATTCGCGAGCAGAGGCGTCGTCGCTGGTCGAACCCTTTCCAGAAAGGCTGACACAACGGGAACTGGAAGTGCTTGAGATGATGTCTGAAGGCCTTTCGAACAAAGAGATCGCGGCCCTACTGAACATTTCTGTTCATACTGCGAAGTTTCACATCAGCTCGATTCTGGGCAAGCTTGGAGCATCCAGCCGAACCGAGGCCAGCGCCATCGGTCTCCGTCGTGGATTGGTCACGATCTAAGGGCGCTTCAACTCAAAGACTGCCGAGGTGTTGATGTAGGTTTACGAAGTCCTTCCACGGATTGCGATTCAACAGGTGCCGCCATTCGTCGAAATTCGCAACCTGAAAGACAGGGCGCTCGGATAGCTTGAGATCGGTCCAGCTTAACGGCAGCGCGACAGTCGTGCCGGAACGTGCGCGCGGAGAATACGGCGCGACGGCAGTAGAGCCGCGTTCGTTGCGCAGGTAGTCGACAAAAATTCGTCCTTTGCGCGCGGCCTTGCTCATTTTGGAAAGATAGAGGTTGGGACGCTGCTGTTCTATGGCTAGCGCAAAGCTATGGGCAAATTGCTTGATAGCGGTCCAATCGTGCTTCGGCTCAATGGGGATTACAATGTGGAGCCCCTTGCCTCCCGTGCTCTTGAGAAAGCTCTTGAGGCCTAAGTCCACAAGGTAGCTTCGAACTTCAGCGGCGCTGTCGGCAAGCGTGCGCCAGGAGATTTCCTCGTCTGGATCGAGGTCGAAAATGATGAGATCGGGATGCTCGAGGTCATTGTTCTTCGAACCCCAGGGATGAATTTCGAGTACCCCCATTTGCGCCAGTCCGGCCAGCGCCTCGGGAGTAGAAAGTGTGATGTAGGCCTCGACTTTACCGGTCTTCTTGTCAGGAACGTCTACCGATTTCAAGCCCGGAGGGAGTGCATGGTTGACGTGCTTCTGAAAGAAGCAGGGATGGCCGGTGCCTTCCGGACAGCGTACGAGCGAAAGTGGCCGGTCTGCGACGTACGGCAACATGTAGGGAGCAATCGCCCAGTAGTAATCGCCCAACTGTTGTTTGGTCAGTTGCGATCGAGCGTCCAGGATTTTATCGGGATGCGTCAAGCGGATGGGCGCGTGTTCAGATACCGGCTTCGTCAGCTTTTTGGAGCTGGTGACGCGGCTCTCCTCATCAACAACATCTGGAGACTCAGCATGGGAGGCGCGCTTGGTGGTGCGCGGCTTGGCTGGCACAATGGGCTCCGCCGATTCTTCGCGACCAACTTCGCGAGCGGACATGTCCTCGCGCAGACCCTTGAACGCTGCGTGACGAACTACTCCATCGGCCGTCCAGTTGGCAAAATTGACCTGGGCGACGAGCGTGGGTTTGACCCAGATCGCACCAGTGCGGGCTTCGGCAGGCGGATTGTCGAAGGGTGTTGCACTCTGACGAAGTTTGTCTAGCTGGTCGCGCAGGCTCTTGTGTGTCTTCTCGGTAAACCCAGTGCCCGTGCGTCCAGCGTAGACGAGTCTGACGGCGTCATAGTATCCCAGCAGCAGGGCGCCGATGCCGTGACTGCCGTTCGAGGGTTCGGTAAAGCCGCCAACTACAAACTCCTGCTCCTGGAGACACTTCAACTTAATCCAGTCTCCACCTCGCCCTGAAATGTAGGGGCTGGCAGCGCGCTTGGAGATGATGCCTTCAGCGCCCAGCTCGCAGGCCTTCCGCAGGACTCTTTCTCCGTCGGCTTCGAGGTGTTCGCTAAGACGCACGTCGCCATCGACTGATTTCAAGAGCTGGGCAAGGACTGCCTTGCGATCAACCAGCGGAAGTCCGCGGAGATTGTGGCCATCCAAATGAAGCAGATCGAACGCGAAATAGGTCAGTGGTTTTCTGGCGCCTTCCTGAAATGCCGCCTGAAGGTCGGCAAAGCTGCTGAGGCCGTCTTCGCCCAGGACGACGACCTCTCCGTCGAGGATTGCACTCGCCGCCGCAATATCTTTGATCTGTTGCGCAATCGGCCGCATGCGGTGCGTCCAATCCAGACCCGTGCGGGTAAGCAGCCGTACCCGGGCTGCATCTTTGCGGACCTGAATGCGGTAGCCGTCGAGCTTCAACTCGTGGACCCAGCCCGCAGCCTTAGGAGGAGTACTGGCGGGCTGGGCGAGTTCCGGAGAGATGAATGGGGGAAGTGTTTCCTCCGGTGCGTCGCCGAGGATTGCAGTTAGCCGCGCCGAATAGCTCGGCTTGGGCGGAGCAGACCGCTTCGCCGCACCCTTGGCGGTGGCGGGAACGTTGTCGTTCCGATACCACGCTTTGCCCTTGGCAGTGTCCTTCGAATTCCAGACATGGTCATGACTATCGGCGATCTGGTCGAGATCGCGGCCCGTAACGACACTATTGGGCTCGGCCTCGGTGACCGCGGGTTCGTCACTTGTGCGCTCGAAGTCGTCGTGCTCTTTGATGAGGAGCCAGTTAGGTTTGCGCTCGTTGGCCGCCTTGCCACCCATGCGAATCAGGGCCCATTTGCCCGTCAGCTTTTCGCCGTGCAGGATAAACTTGAGCGAGCCGGAGCGCAGTGCCTCATCTACATCACTACTCATTGGCTGCGGCTCCCAAGTACCCTGGTCCCAAACCATGACCGTACCGCCGCCATATTGGCCCTTAGGTATGATGCCCTCGAACCCGCCGTATTCCATGGGGTGGTCTTCCACCTCGACAGCCAGCCGCTTGTCCGCCACGACATAACTGGGGCCCTTGGTGACTGCCCAGCTTTTGAGCACGCCATTCCAGCCGAGTCGAAAATCGTAGTGGAGATGTGAGGCGGCGTGCTTCTGGACAACAAAGGGGAGTGCCTGGCTCCTAGCTCTGGATTTCGTAGGCCGGCCTTTGCCGCTCGGCTCGGAGGTGATCGAAAAGTCGCGCATCTCACGGTAGCGCGCGAGCTGGCGGTCGACTGCGTTCGATAAGGCGGTCCGGGATTTCGAGGCCACCTTGGATTTGGTTGCCATCTGTTACGCTGAATTGCGCTTAGAGCCGCGGCCTGCTTTCACCAGTGCCATGCCCTGCCTCGAGCTTGCTGCGGCCTGCTGCACGGGCTTCTTTTCCACCGCAGCCGCTTTGTCGCCTTGCACACTCTTGCGGAGGGCATCCATGAGGTTGATAACCTTTGCCCCTTTCCTGACCGGCTCCTCCTGAGGTACCGGAAGGTGCTGGATTTTGGCCTCGACCAGTTCGCGCACCGCCGCTTCATATTGGTCGGTAAATTTCTCCGGATCGAACTTCGCAGCTTTGCGTTTAATCAGTTCTTTAGCCAGCGAAAGTTGATCGGCTTCAACAGCCGTCTTCTTAATGTCGGCAAAATAGCTGGCGGGCTTACGCAACTCTTCCGCATAGCGCATTGTGTAGGCAAACATGCCAGGTAGTTTGTCGTCAGACGGAGCGGCAATGGCAATCAGATGCTCACGGCCGCTGAAGGCGATTTTGCCCAGGGCTATCTTGTGGGTAGTCTGCAGGGCCTTGCGCACCACGGTGAAAGCCTCGGCTTGGCTGTCATCCTCTGGAACGACGAAATAGGGCTTCTCGTAATATTCGGGATCGATTTCGCTAGCGTCGACGAACTGGGTGACCTCGATCGTACGCTTCGACGGGACGCGCAGGTTTTTGATCTCGTCGGGCTCGATCATGACGTATTCGCCTTTGCGATACTCGTACCCCTTGACGATGTCGCTCTTCTCGACAGGACCTTCTTCACCTTCGCCAGTGACTTTTTGGTGCCGGATGCGTTCGCCTGTCGACCGGCTGAGCTGATGGAATCGAATTTCCGCCTTCGATTCGGTAGCAGGAAACAGGTTCACACCGAAGGAGACAAGAGAGATTTGTATCTGACCAGTCCAAAAGGGTCGCGCCATTCTAATTCTCCCAGTTCATGCCCACCTGGCCGCTTACTCGGGGGATGGCGCAGCGCAACACCAGGCCCAAATCCCGAAAATTACGCCCTTGCTCCTGTTCACTAAGGAGCAACCCTCTGAGCCGGGAAGGCCGATCTAGGCAGACATCCCCCTGTGCACCAAAACGGGGCAATAATGATCTCCCTTTGTGGGTAGTCGAGTCAAGTGGTTGTCGAAAAATGCGCGCGTTTGACTTAGCTTCCTGGTCTCAAGTCTCTCTGCTCTGTCGGCCTCGGTCGCCCAGGGCCGAGCTTCTCGACAACAGTTCTGCGATTCTTCTCAGCAATTCTTCTGACCCAGCACCCTTCATAATCCATGTGTCGGCAGTACCGATCGACTCCCCGGGAAGCTCGGCGTAAGCAGACAATACGACAACCGGCAACTTCTTTTGTCGCAAGATTTCGCGGGCCAGAGCCAGGCCGTTCATGCCTGGCATGTAATAGTCGACAAACACTAGATCAACCGTATCTGACCCAAATAACGCAATAGCCTGCTCCGGTGACTCCGCTGTCAAAACGCGATAGCCGGCTCGCTCCAGCATTAGTTTGCGCAGTGCCAGCTGGTTCTCTTCGTCATCTATGCAAAGAATGGTGGCCCGGGCGTTTTCCATGAGCCCCTCTGAAAGCTTGGTTTACCTCACCAAGAACCGTTGAACAAGACCTAAGACGATCGGCGCTTTTCCCGGTTTCGGACTCGCGCTCCTTCTAAGATCACGGCGACGTTCTCACACATTATGACCGGTCCGACGACCTTGCTCAGAAATAGGTCCGCACAGCCCGCATCCGCAGGAACCTCGTTTACACCTGAAAGAAGGATGACTGGCAGTTCAGGGAGCCTTGATTTGATTTGCCGAGTGAGCTCCGTTCCGGTCGAGCCCGGCATCAGGTGGTCTGAAAGGACAAGGTCGATATGGCGTGAAAACACAATTTCAAGCGCCTTCGGAGCAGAAGAAGCGGTTACAACA
>Ga0126381_100002566_pt1 | contig 19643 bp, 11 predicted proteins | sample PanSoiMetPlot_28_FD_96465 | JGI IMG/M metagenome (GOLD analysis project Ga0126381, IMG submission 96465) | Tropical forest soil microbial communities from Panama - MetaG Plot_28 | ecosystem: Environmental > Terrestrial > Soil > Tropical forest > Bulk soil | place: Panama | collected 2016-02-17
AGGCCTTATGACATTGCGCTGAAAAGCAGCACTCGTTTTCTCTTTGAGTTCGATCCAACCCGGCACGAGGAATTCCAAAAGAGATTTGAGGCCGCGGCGAAATATCCGTCGGGACAAGACATTCGGTCAAAGATTAACCCGCAGTTACTTGGATGGCTCCGCAAAAACATGTTTACGATGATACCGGATGCTCGCGGCGGAACAGGTGAGCGATTGGTAAGCTTCGACAGCCAGCTTCGTTACAAGCCCTGGTGGATCGCTCAGCATCTGGCGACCCCGGCGTCCTACAGCAAAGCGTCCGCCTCGCATGGCTTGGATAATTACTTTGTAGATAACGCCATACAGTCGAGAAAAGAAATCGGCGGACTGGAGTCAGTTAACGAACACGTAGCCGTGATGGGTGGGTTGTCCGATCGAGACGGCGAATTCCTGCTGCAGGACGCGCTCACTCAGCCCGGCAATAGCGACAAGGAATCCGGCAGGATGTACAAAGCGTGGCGGAAAGGCGATACCAACGCATTGTGGGCAGGCGACGCGACTCTGCGGTCAAAAGCGCCAAATATTGCGGCGCGTTTCGTCGATGATCGCAACGTGAAATGGGTTCCACGAATCGAAGCGGAACTCAAAACCGGCAAGCCCACCGCAGTTGTGGCAGGCGCGCTTCATTTCTCCGGACCCAACAGCGTGATCGCGCTGTTGCAGAAACGCGGGTACGTGATCGAGCAACTGTAGCAGTGGCTCCGTAGCGCACCCGTCTCGTCCGCCGCGGGACGGATTCGCCGTGCCGAACGTGTTGGCGAGCGCGTCCTCGCTATCGTGCACTTTCCGCAGACACATCATCGTCGGAGGTCAACGTTTTGACGAAAAGATCGTTTCGGCGCGACGCCGCTGCAACGGACGCCCGCCAAGGCGGGTAAACGGTGCGACGGCCAAGGCTTTCAAAACCAGCACGCGAGAAGCGTGCGCTACCCAGAATCGCCTGCCGCTTCAACGTAGGCGCGTTTTGGGAGTCTAATCGAGTTACCTATGTCGTTTCTAAACGTATGAAGTCATTTATTACCATCGTCACTTCGGTTGTTTGTGCGATCGCTGCTCTTGCTGCTTCCCAGGGACAAACCGAGAAAACTCCGCCGCCGCTCGATGCCAGCAACAGGGATTCATCGGTAAAGCCGGGCGACGATTTTTTCCAGTTCGCCAACGGCAGCTGGATCAAAAAGACGGAGATCCCGCCGGAATATTCCCGATGGGGCGCCTTCAATGCGCTGATCGAACGCAACAACGACGCGCTGCGCACCATCGCTGAAAAGGCGTCGCAAACCACGGTCGACCCGAAGCTTGCGCCGGAGACACAGAAAGTCGGTGATTACTACGCGAGCGGGATGGACGAAAAGGCGATCGAAGCGGCGCGCACAACGCCACTGGCGGAGGAGTTCAAAAAAATCGACGCAATGAAAGATCGACAGGATGTGGCGAAGGAAATCGCGCATCTGCATAGCATCGGCATCAATGCATTCTTTAATTTTGGTTCGGGCCAAGACTCGAAGGACAGCAATCACGACATCGCCCAAGCGGTGCAGGGCGGACTCGGCATGCCGGACCGCGATTACTACACAAAGCAGGACGCGGACATGAAAGAGAAGCGCGAGAAGTACATCGCGCATGTGACTAAGATGCTGACATTGTTAGGCCAACCGCCGGAAAAAGCGACCGAAGACGCAAAAAAGATCATGGCGCTGGAAACCAAACTGGCCGAAGCATCTCGCACGCGGGTGGAGCTACGCGACCCAATCAAGAACTACAACAAGATGGCGGTGCGACAACTGCAGAGCCTTACGCCCGACTGGAATTGGAGTGATTATTTCAGCTCGATCAAGCTGCTCGAACCGGCCGACGTCAACGTGCATCAGCCGGAGTTTTTCAAGGCAGCGAACAACTTGTTCAAATCGACATCGCTCGATGATTGGAAGGCATACCTCCGGTGGAATCTGATCAGTGCGACCGCGCCGTATCTTTCCAAGGATTTCGTCGACGAGAATTTCGATTTTAACGAGCGAGTTTTGCGCGGCACCCAGCAGAACAAGCCGCGTTGGAAACGCGTGGTCATTTCAGAGGATGGCGATCTTGGCGATGCCCTTGGCAAGCTGTACGTCGGCTTTGATTTTCCACCTGAGGCGAAAGAGCGCGCACTCGAACTCGTAAACAATTTGAAAGAGGCGCTAGCCGACCGAATCAAAACTCTTGATTGGATGGACGAGCCGACCAAAAAGGAAGCGCTCAAAAAACTCGCCGCGATGAATGTCAAAATCGGTTATCCCGATAAGTGGCTGGATTATTCGTTGCTACAGATTGATCGCGGCCCATTCGTGATGAACACGTTGCGCGCTGAGAAGTTTACGGCCGATCGTGACCTGCAAAAGATCGGCAAATCCGTCGATCGCACCGACTGGGGAATGACCCCGCCGACTGTAAACGCGTACTATCAGCCGACGATGAATGAAATCGTGTTCCCTGCCGGCATTTTGCAGCCGCCATTTTTTTACGCGACTGCGGACGATGCCGTGAACTACGGAGCAATCGGCGCGGTGATCGGCCATGAAATGACACACGGCTTCGATGATCAGGGCCGGCAATTCGATGCTGCTGGCAACCTGCGCGACTGGTGGTCCAAGAAATCGGCGGACGAATACAACAAACGCCGAAAAGCGGTTGTCGATCAATATTCCGCGTACGAGCCGCTACCCGGCCAGCATGTGAATGGGGAGCTTACACAAGGCGAAAACATTGCAGACATCGGAGGGCTGAAGCTCGCTTATGCAGCGTTCCAGAAGGCGCTCGATAAACATCCGGAGGAACGCAACAAAAAGATCGACGGCCTTACGCCCGAGCAACGCTTCTTCCTGTCCTTCGCGGATATCTGGCGGTCGAAGATTCGCGACGAAGATCAAAAGCTCCGACTCACCACCGATCCGCATTCGCCAGCGCAGTTTCGCGTGAACGGGCCGCTCGCCAACATGCCGGAATTTCAAAAGGCGTTTAACGTCCCTGACGGTTCGGCGATGGTTCGCCCGGCGGACAAACGGGTGAATATCTGGTGATTACTGTAGCCGCCGCCCTGTGGGCGTCGCGCTGTCCAGTTGGGGTTGAGCTTCGCACAGCGAAGCGGCTACAGTGCGACTTTCCCGTTCCCTGGAATTACTATCTCATGTCGGCAACCGGCCCCAGCCCAGGTGGCTTTTTGCAAATCGTAGTGAGCAGCAACCTTTCGCGCCGTGCCGTGTGTTCGTGTCGGAATAAAGCGTCTGATACAAAGAAGCGGTTCCGCGAGAGCAATTCGCAGACAGTTTTTGCCAGCGGAAGCAAAACCGGGTGCGCCAGGCGTTGCGCTGCTGCGCTTCGCCTGAGCTAAGGAGTTTTCGCCGCTGTTTTTGCTTTGTTTTGAAACAGCGCAGGTCCCTGAACCCACTCTGATTGGCAGCGGACATCTTGCGTTATACGTAGACGCAGGCGTCTTACCATCTATGCTCGGGCACGATGAAAGCGATCCTTTGCGCATTGTGTTTCGGCAGCTTGATGGGCGGGGCATTAGCGGGCGACCTGATTAAGTATCGATCTCCAGATGGAAAATTCGCCATGCTTCTAACGGGAGGAGACGATCAGGGGGTATCGATCAACCTGATCGAAGTTGGCTCGCAAAAGGTCGTGCTTAAACTTGCCGACACGGGTCATCCTTATTCCGAAGACTCAAAATTACTGTGGTCACCGGATTCCACACGAGTCGCATTTTTTGAGGACAACCGGCGCGGAGGCTCCACTACGGTCTACCAGCGCAGCGGACAAGCTTTCGACGAAGTAAGTCTTCCCGAAATCTCCGATTGCAAAAACAAAAAGAATGTTGGCAAAGAATTCGGGGTCGGCGTCGAGCCCAAGGCGTGGATAAACGCGACTACTTTAGTGTTGCTTTCCACCCAGGAATGGGATGACGCAGACGATCCCGACAAGACTCATGAATGCAAGCAAACGATTCGGATCGTATTTGATTCTGCCGGGAAAGTTTCAGCGAAACTGGTGAAAGAAACGCATTAGCGAGTCTCAGCAATGGTTACTCTTTCGCGACTTTGCCACCCCAACTCAAAATTTTCGCCTTCGTTCCTGCGGCTTCAGCTTCCTTGATGTTGCCGGCGCGATTATAAAATAGCGAAAGACTCGTCCAACCGATCTGATCGTTAGGCCGCAATTCTACTGCTCTTTTGCCAGCTTCGATTGCTTCCTCAAATCGCCCGAGCTTCATCAGAGCCATTCCAAGCGCGTGCCATCCATCGAAAAAATCGGGATCAAGTTGTACGCACTGTCGGTACTTTTCGACAGCGCTCTCCAAATCGCCGATGGCAACGTCGCCGCTGGCGTCGTCAAAAATCTGGTCGGCTGTCTGCCGTTGTTCCATTCGTCCTCGTCGTCCTTCTCGTCCTCGTTCCGCAGCCCGTCGATGACGAGGACGATCTCATTTCAGCTCTTACAATCGTGCGCTGATTACGTGGCTACCCCTTCTTAAACTCCAACCCTGCCGCTTGCTGGCGGTCGCGCAACCATTCGATAAGAACAATGCGTTCCTTGTTTTCAAGAATTCTCTTCTCGAACGCTGCCTTTTTGTCTCCAGCGATCGCGTCTCCCAGAGGCTCTCGCTTCTCCAAAATTGCAATGAGTCCATCCGTACCAGAAGGAACAAAATCGGTAACATCGCCGGGATTCAGCAATGCGATGGCGTCTTTAATCGCGAGAAGCTCAGGGGACTGTTTTTTCTGCTCGTTGCCTTCGGCCTTTTCTAATTCCTCATCGATTAATGAAAACGCCGGCAGCTTCTCAGATTTAAGCCCGGTTTTTTCAATGACGGCGTCGATCGGTTGACCAGATTTTTTCGCTTCGCGAAGTTGCTGCACCAATTCCGCGCTTTTGGTCGACATTAACTCGCGCGCCCGCGTTTTCTTTACCGCGTCCACGATTTTCGGTTTGGCTTCTTCGAGTGTGAGGGGCCGCGTTTCGGTCTTCCCAGTCAAATGCAGAATGTAAAATCCATCCGCCACTTGGACGGCATCGCTATGCGGTTCCTGTTCCGTCAGCTTGAAAGCCGCGGCGGTAAGCTGCGGATCGCTCTTCAACTGCGGGTCAGCCTCTGCAGCGGTAAATTCGCCAGTCTCGTGCACCGGTAGTTGAAATTTCGCTGCTGCTTGCTTGAAATCCGTGCCCTTCTCCAGAAGCGCTTGTGTGAGGTCGGTCGCGCGATCGGCCAGTTTCTGTAGCGCCTCGATCCGTTCTTTTCCGGTCAGCTTCTTTTGCTCCTCACTCAGCGTCAATTGAACAAACTCTACCTTGCGTTTCTCGTCGGTTTTCAGCTCCGCCTTGCGCGCATCGTAATACTTCTGCACATCTTCGTCGCTGATCTTGATGTCCTTATCGAAATCGGCGGAGTGTAACCGAATCACGCTGACATAAAGTTTATCGTAGCCGCGCTGAAAATTTTCATCCAACTCCCCCTTGGGAACCGAAACGCCGGCGGCAAGAAGCTTTTGGATTTCGCTCAGAGAGATCTGATCGCTCACGAGTTGCTCGATATGATCTTCGCTAAGGCCGAGGGGCGCGAGGCCGTTCTGCACGAGCTCATTGAACTTATTGATGTCGAATCCCGATTGGCCCTGGAAAGCTGGCAGCTTTCGCACAACATCGGCAATCTCCGAGGCACTCGGGCGCAGTCCCAGTCGTTCCGCTTCATGCCGCAGAATAAGCAGGTTAATAATGAATTGGACCGCGGCCTGATTCTGGTTGTACCCGGCTCCCGCTGTCATTGTTCCAACAAATTCAGACATGCCAAGGGCCTGTGCCAAACTGAGAAGCCTTGCAAATTGCTGAGCCTCCAGCGTCGAAACATTTCGATCATAGATCCGAGCAAAATGGTCCGCGCGCATCGCGCCGTAATCCGGACGTTGCACGAAATAAAAAACGAAGGGAATTGCCAGGATCGCGATCACGATCATGAGCCAGTCCCGGTGTCTCCGCAGTAACTTCATCATAACGGACGAAGATTAGCGGCGGCCACTGCCCGCCGCAAATGTGGCGGAAAATCGCAGAACCCGAAGCTGCGAAACTCAGGGAAATCTCAAACTCCCAACATACGCAACGAAGTTGTCATCCTGAGCGGTGGGAAGGATCTCTGGACCGGCGGCAGATCCGGATGGAAATCAGAGATGTTTCGCTCCGCTCAACATGACACCGGTTGCTGAGTTTCTCTGGAAACTGGACCTTGCAATTTGGAACTCTATCGGTATGCCGCTTCTGCCGTTTCCCGGATGATCTCCCACCCTTTTTGCAGATGCTCTTCCGTGGTGAGCACATTTCCGAGGCCGATCCTCATGACTGTTCGGCCGCGCAATTTTGTCTGCGTGAGATATGCGGCTCCAGATGCGTTTATTCGCTCCACAATATCGCTATTGATTGCATCAATCCGATCAATGGAGCCGGCGCGCCCTCGCGCCCTCATGCCCGGGCGCGGCGAGGGCGCCGCGTCTCCAACAAACCGAAAACAGATCACGCCCATGCCAGGTTCCGCGGATATCTCGAAGCGATCATCCTTTTTTATCCACTCGACCAGCAGGTTCGCCAGACGAATTTGTTCGCGCAGGCGGGCGACAACACCGGCCCGACCTAACGACCGCCAGATTACCCACGCCTTAAGCGCGCGGAATCTGCGGCCCAGCTGGATCCCGTAGTCCATATAATTTTTCTCCGCTTCGACCGTGTCACCACGCAAGTATTCCGGCACAAGACTGAACACGCGCTGCAATCGCGCAAGATCGCGCACATAAAGCACGCTGAAATCGAGAGGCACAAAGACTGTTTTGTGCGGATTGATCACGATTGAATCCGCCAGCTCCCAATCTTCCCTCATCCATTCGTATTCCGGCAGCATGGCGAATCCACCTCCGTAGGCGGCGTCGATGTGCAGCCAGACCTTTGCTTCGCGGCAAACGTGGCCGACGTCGCGAACGGGGTCGACGCTTGCAGTCGATGTCGTCCCCACCGTGGCGATAACCGCCATTGGCTGAAGACCATTCTGCCGATCTTCGGCGATCCTTTGAGATAACGACTTCACGTTCATTCGGAAATGATCGTCGCTTGGGATGCGGATCACGTTTTCCTCGCCCAGGCCAAGGGCAATGGCAGCTTTCTCAGCCGAGCTGTGTGCCTGATCGGAAGTGTAAATGCGAAAGCGCGGCAGATTTCGATCGGTGAGTCCAAGTTTTCTCGTCCCTGGCCCTGCCTCTTCGCGCGCGACTGCAAGCGCGTGCATGATTCCAACCGACGCCGTGTCGAAAATCACGCCTTCGAATTGCGGTGACAAACCAACCCATTGCCGCAGCCAATCGATCACAACAGTTTCGAGCTCGGTGGCCGCGGGACACGTGCGCCACGTCATCGCGTTCACGTTCAGCGGCGCGGTTAGAATTTCGCCCAGAATTCCCGAAGCTGTGCTAGTCCAGCCGAAGTAACCAAGGAACATCGGGTGACTCCAGTGCACCATGCCAGGAACGATGATGTGATCGACGTCGGTGAGAATCTTCTCGAACGGCTCGCCTTCTTCTGGTGCGCATTTGGGGAGCTTCTCGCGTATAGCGCCGGGCTTGTCGTTAGGGGCGACGTGGAATCTTTCGATATGTTCGCGAAAATCCGCAATCCAGTCGGCCAGTTCATGCAACTGTTTGCGGAATTCCTTAGCCGGCGTGTCACCGAAATCCGTTAACTTGCTTCGCGATCCTCGCTGTCGGTCGTGCATGATATCTGCTCTCATTAACACCCCGGTTTAGCGGGGTGGCAAGGCCACAGCAATTCTTCCAGGCCGAATACACCCGGCTGAAGCCGGGTGCTAATGAGACCGAAACATCAATACAGCTTGCGTGCTGCGTCCCATCAAAACGCAAAACCGAAACTGAAATGGAACGCGCCGAAGTCTTCGAACTCGTGCGGGTCAGGATTCACACCGTAGTCGAGACGAATCGGGCCGACGGGTAGCTTGTAACGCAGACCGGCACCGACCCCATAGCGCATATCGCTCAACCCAATGTCCTCGGAGGTGGGCAACAGGTTGCCGGCGTCAGTGAATACGGCGCCCTGCAGTTCGCCAAAAATCGGAAATGTGTATTCAACATTGAAGACTGTGAAAAATTCGCCGCCGACTGGATGGCCATGATTATCATGAGGGCCGAGATCGCGCTCAGCGAAGCTGCGCACGGTCGTGGCACCACCATTAAAAAAACGTTCGTCGATGGGAATGGCAGTTGCTTCATCGGAGCCGCTGTTAGTAAGCGAATGGATAATGCCACCACGCGCTCCGAACGCGATTGAAGATTGGCGAAGAAAACGCTGCAAAGGAGTACCCGGGGTTTGATCTTCAACGACACCCGGCGTGAGTGGTTTGGGTCCAAACGGGAGATAATAACCAACCCTCATCGTGCTGCGGATATATTCGATATCACTTCCTAATGCAGTCGAAGCGACGTCAAGTGTGTTGCCGACGAGAAATCCACGCGGGTTCACGTATGGGCTCTCACGCATATCAAGGGTGTTAGTGAGTCCGATCGTGTCTACCTGATAATCCTTTGGTCCAAGAAGGAAACTTGGTCTTATCTCGGAGTCTGTGATCTTCACATGACGGGCCGAAAAAGTCAGCGATGCCTCGTCGTTTTTGGTAATCTTGCGGCTGAGCTCAAATCGTCCGCCCAGTTCGAATTTCGTATACCCATCATAATCAAAAGTGAGTGCGAATGCTCGCGCGGTAAAAACAAAGTCGGTGTCAAAGAAGAACGGGTCCTGATACAAAATTTCGCCTCGATAGCTGCGTTGTGAGACCTCAACCGTTGCGGTGAGCGGACGACCGTAGCCGAACAGATCGCGATCGCCGATTTGTGCACCAGCGAGTACGCCTTCGTAGGTATCGAATCCGCCCCAAAAACCAAATTCCCTGCTTTTGGCCTCCTCAGCCGAGATATCCAGCCGTAACAAATGTCCATCGACTGGGACCGGTTTGATCTGGAGCACGTTGAACTGGCCAGTCTTCATGAGTGCCCGAAATCGCTCGTCTAGAACATCGGGGCTGTACGTTTTGCCCTCTAACCTGGTGAAACGTTTCGTTACAAAACTGGGATGCAGCCGGCGCAATCCGGTAACAGTCACACCATCGAAGTGATAGACGGGCCCCGGCGAAACTATGATGTGCACCGGAATACGACCATTCACAGCAGCGTCCACTGTCCCGTCAGCAACTACTTTTACATCATAATAACCGCGCGCCTTGAAGTATGCTTCCAGACGACGTGGGATATCCTCGACGCGCAGGTCAGTGTAAGGGCGTTGGAGGAGATCGGATATCTGACCGCGGAGCGCCTCGGAACCGTAGACTGTCTGACCACTAAAGGTGATGTTCCCAAAAAAATACTGTCGGCCTTCATGAATTGGCACCGTGACATCGACCTCACTGCTCCCAGCCAGAAATTTGTCGCTCGGAGGATCGACTACTGCATCCAGAAAACCATCGGCAACGTAGAACCGCTGCACCAGATGGCTGCCCTCCTCCAGATCTGACGCTACAAAGGGCAGCCTTTTTTCCATTCGTGAATATCGCTCGCGTGTAGGCCCCACCATGTATTCGAAGAGTTTGTCCGCCGGCTCGTGCATGTTTCCATCGAAGATCACCTGGCTCAGAAGGAAACGCGGGCCCTCGTTGATATCCAGACGCAACCGATCCCCAGATTCGATCACGTAGTGCACGTCCACTTTCGCGTAGCCATGCTTTCGATAAAACACTTCAAGAAAGAACGCTAGATCGTCGGCCCGTGCGGGACTCAAGCCAAAATCTTCGATCGTAGTGATCTCTTCTTTGAGCGCGACCCGGAGTTCGTTATCCTTGAACGCTTGCGCGCCGCGGAATTCGATGATGCTGGCCCGCTTAGCCCGCTTTTCCTGTTCTTTCACGACGGCGCGCCGCGCTCTCTGTTGCTCTTCTGGTCGCACGACATCAACTGCACTCTGCGCTGCGATGTGGGCTGCAAAAATGATTGCGCTAGGAACGGAGATAAATCGCGCGGTCATTCTGAGCGAAGCGAAACGAAGTTGAAGAACCCGGTCGAAATATCATTCCTTATGGCTCCGGGATGTCTCGACTGCGCTCGACATGACATGGATGAGAGCATTTCAGTGAAAACGGATCAGATATTTCAGCTTCCCTCGAAAATCGCCATGAACACCGACGTCACCGGTGAGCACAAGCTGGTCTGTGAACTTGAAACGTACCGTTGCTTGTTGTTGGCCAGTGCGCGGATCGATTGTTCCCAGATCCAGATCCAGCCGATTGAATACCGTATTGCTGTCGGTCGGTTCGCCTTTTTTGGCGATCTTGCGGTATAGCTGTTGTATCAAAAGCATGGCCGCCCGCCCGGCGAGAACGTTTCCAGTCGAGAGTTCTTGTCGCGTGGCGCCGGTAGCAATCAACGAAATGATTTCCTCCTGCGGCAGAGGCGGTTCACTAGTAAAAACCGCCTGCGGTGAGAGCAGAGTTCCGTAAACGTAAACCCGGACGGTGTAATCGCGGATCACGGATGTGCCTTGCAGATCGATTGTGGGATTCGTTGAGTCGCTTGGATCGAAGGTAAGGGAGCCGCGCGAAACGTCGAGCCGGCTGAAAGGCAACGTCGCTTCAACACCTTCCATGTGCACCACACCTTGCAGACCAGGATTAAGCCCGGTGCCAATCAATTTCATGTCAGTCGTCGCTTCGCCGGTTGCCAGATTACCGCGAATCAGAACCGGATCTTTGGTTTTGATCGTGACATCAAATTTCCAGTCGCGAAACGGCGGGGATGGCAGAGAAAAAAATTCAGGACGTTCAGCAGGCGGCTGCGGAGCCGGCCTGCCCGGCAGACCAATGGGGAGAAGGTCAATATTTTTCAAAAACCGGGTGTTTGTTAGTGCCACATTTCCGCTGACCGTCGCCGCCGCGAAAGGTCCCGTTATTCTAACATCGCCGTCAGCACGCGCGGTGAGCGTATCGTTTCGCGCGACCAGCACGCTCTGAGCTCTCATTTGCAAATCGAGCATCGGTTCGGTCAGCTTAACGAACGTAACTCGACCGCTCATCGAAAACGGGCCGCCAGCCAAATCGCCTGCGAAGCGATCGAGAGTAACGGTGTTGTCTCGAAAAGTGATACGTGCATTAAAACCCCTCAGTGCAGGAAGAGTCGCGTTCGTGAATCGGGCGACGTTCATCGTCATGTCCCCCGCTCCACTGAAGACTGGATGACCAAACGTTCCGCTAACATCCACATCCAAGCCCACATCGCCATCCAACTGCTGGAGCTCGGGAACGAATTGACGAACAAAATTCACCGAACTGCGCGGCAACCGAGCCTTGGCGCTAATGGGCGTGTCGTCGGGAAATCCTCGAGCCTGGACAATTTTCGGCACGTCGAAGGGCATGCTGGCGTTTATTTCCAGTGGCTGAATCCGCGGTTGTTGCAGCTTCCCTATAGCCGTCAGGCGATTCTGCTCTGTTTGCGCGCTCAGCTCGAACGTCGCCGGTTCCATTTTCTGCCACAGTTCGTTTCGCAGGTCTCGCACCTGTACGTCGAGTCGCGTTTTTAAATCGGCAATTGTTCCGTCACCATTAAGCTTCGCATTCACGATGCCCGAGATCGTCGATGGTATCCCGAGGTCATGCGCCAGCCTCTTCAGATCAAGATTCTCAGACTGCGCTATCGCCGATACTTTGCCGGAAGACGGAATCACTGCGGATTTTGTCCCGAGATTTCGCCATACGAATGGAATTGAAACATAGCCGTACGCATAATTCGCGCGTTGTTGCGGTTGGGCACCTTTGCCTGCCTGCAACGCGGTAGCACTGCGGGCAGGGCCAGACACGTTGCTACGGCTGCTCCGTTGTGGTTGCGGGGAGACAACCTGGTTTAGTTCGATCTTGTCAATCTCCAGAGTGTCACCCTTGGTCCGGGCGATCGCATTGAAATCCATGTTGCTCGTGGCGAAATAAATGATCGGCACATCAAGACCGTCCGGCGAGTACGAAGCGTCGATGTTTGCCTGGAGCCCTTGCAAATTTCCGTAGCGCGCTTTCTCAAGAACGAGCTTGAGGTTGCCAGTGTTTCTCCAAGGAGCGACGGCTTGGGCACCGGTCGACGGTGACGAGTTGGAAGCCGTCATTCCCTGACCGCTACCCTCCCAATCCAATTTGAACGAACCGGCCAGTTGGCTCTGGTTGCCGAATGCGCGCAAAAGCGGCTGAAGCACGGCCAGATTCGACACGCTCGCGGACGCCTTTCCGTTGTAATGCTGAGGCGGCTGCAAGTTGAATGTCCCGGTTGCGTTGACATAATCAGTGTTGTTTAGAGTCGCGCTGAACTCATCGAGATGGACAACATTGTTCGCGATCGACGACCGGGCGCTCAACCGTTGCACAACCAGATCTCGCATTTTCAAATTCGATCCCGAGAGTGATAGGTGCCCATCGACGATTCCTTCTTTGCGCTCGATGTGACCCGTCATTTGTAAGGGACCGCTGATTTTATCCGGAGAATTGGCCACCCAAAAATCGCTGATCTCCGGAGCGTTCAACGCAATATCCAATTGCACTGGCTGCAAAGACGCATCGCTAATGTTTTCCGGAAGTTGGTAACGGCCGCGAACGGTTAGCTCATTTTGAGTGCGCCGAAGAGTAACGCCATCAAACCCGAGTATGTCGTCGCTTCCGTTCATCGATCCGTTCACCGAATCGATGATGTAATCGCGATAACGTATGCTGCTCAGGGTGAACTCCATTGCCGTGCGAAGATCCGCAAACCAAGGTCTCTTGGTATCGCTGCGCGCTACCTTTTTGGACGCGCGCAAGGTTGCATTCAGGTTGTCGATGATTCCATCTGAAAAGCCGATCGCGTCGCCTGTGACGCCTAGTGTCACCTGCACATTTGCATCAACGATGTCGATTTTGCCGCTGAACTGCACTGAGCCGGTCAACCCAACAGGCACTCCTGCTGTCAGAAGCTCCAGATCAGGCGCCTTACCGGTGATTTCTAGACTCGCTGGCGTCCGGCCAAAATCTTCGAATGTTGCCGGCAAATCGATTGTCCCGCTCAGATGAAATTCATTCTGGTTCTGAACAATATCGGCTGACTCTAACGTCGCTCTCCCCTGTCCAGCGGAAAGTTCGATAGCGCCCTTGTCGAAATTCACCGCGGGCACATGCGCTTCAGTGGCCTGCAATGACATCGTGCCGCTCCATGTATGGGGCGAATCGATCGCGCCTGCGCCAACCACAGAAAGCCGCTCAACTTCACCGGCGAAATAATTCTCAGGAAGCAACAGGAACTTGTTCAGTGATTGAGCCGCAACTTTTTCTGCAGCCAGATTCACCTTCGCGTTCAGAGAAGATGCGCCTTCAGTCAAATCAGCTGAGACAGACAACTGGCCGCCGCCGATAACGATTTTGAGCTCGATGGCCAGAGCTCTGGAATCGATGCGCGACGCATCGATATTCAGAAGCCGGATCTGTTCCTGATCGCTCAAAGCTAGATCGCGTAGAATAATGTTCTTGTTCGCGTAGGAAGTCTGCCCGGAAAGGTTGGACCAAGCGTCGCCTGACGGCAGCTGCAGTCTTCCGATTCGCAACTCGCCCGGAGCACGAGGATTTAAGTCAAGATCCGCATGTTCAACGACGAAATCGTTAGGGCTTTGCCTAACGATCAATGTCGCATCTACCAATCGGATCCGCTCGGGAAAGGCGTCAGGCAGCGTTGGTCTCTTCTTCAAGCGTGGTTTCGGCGGTGGCGCTCGCGCGGGATTGAGCACAACCTGCGCGCCACGCAACTCAACGCCCTGCAAAAGATGCGAAACGCCGTAGCGCGCGAACCCGAACAAGCTGTAATCGCCGTACAAAGAATCCACGTCGATGGAGTCGATCGCGGATGGACCGGTCGGCACTGCGTGAAGGTTTCGGACCGTCAAATAGCTGAATGGATTGCCTTCGAGACGGAAATCGATCTTTAAGTTCTCTTTTGCAGCATAGCGAATCGCAAAGTGCCGGATGGTGGCTAATAAGATTGGCCGATGAAAAATAATCAGCAGCGCCACGCATACTGCGAGGCCTATCATCACCCGCCGTCGCCAGACGTGCCGGTGACGGCCCTTTGACTGATCGTCATCGGCCACAGAGCGATTCTATTGCCCCTCCGCTCCAGAGGAAAGGGCAAATGGAACGCAGCCGCTGAGGGCGCTGGACACTCCGGAATTGCGTGATACGAGCTCCGGCATGAATCTTTCGCCAATGTTTGCAGAGCGTCTGTGGCAGTCCCGAAAGCATTCGGGATCCTCAGAAACGCCCCACAATTCGCGACAATGAACCCTGACAAGCTTTTTGATTATCTCGAAGGGCGATTATCACCGAAAGAACGTGCTGCCTTAGAGGAGCAGTTGATGTCGGATACGCAGTTGCAACGCGAATTCGCCGTGGCGCGCCAGATTCATTCCGGAATGCGGGGCGATTCGCGGGAGATTGTCCTCCCAGCGTCACCTAATCATTCGCAGCAGGGCCGCAACATGGCGATCCGTATAGGCGCCGCATTCATGGTTCTAATGTTTGTAAACGTCGGCATTGGTCTTTATTTCATCTTCAGACACGAAAGCAAAAATCCGAACCGCCCGCTCCTTGAGGCTCAGATGCGGGAGCAGATCGCGAAATCGATTGAGCGCGCCGCGGCGTTGACACCGGCGCCGAATGCCTTGGGTGTAGCCGAAATCACAATCCCGGCCGAGACTGGGAAACTTGATAGAGTCGCAGATAAAGTGGTTGCAACAGTTTCCGAGCTCGGAGGGTCCGCTACGAAAGGAGTTCCCGACGCGGGGCGCGTAAGCGTCCTGGTCGATCTCCCAGCAAATCGCGAATCTGAATTTCGCACAATGATGGCATCCATTCAGAAAGGGGGGAGCCCGAGCTCATCCGCCGTTCCCGAGGCTACGGCGGATAGGCCGGCGCCGGTTACCAGTGAGAAAAAGAGCTTCGTTGTGCAGATCGCTGAAAAGAAGTGAAATCGGATTGACGCTTTCGCCCGCAACTCTGTCATTCTGAGCGACGCGAAGAATCTCAGATTGTTTCGACTACGTTCACGATCGATGATCAGAGATGTTTTGCGTCGCTCAACATGACACGGATTGCAGTTACATTTGCCTTGCCGGCAGAGAGCTCGGAATTCTTGCGCCGGCTCGGAAATAGATCTCGCGCTGATCGCAATGGTCTCTGCATCGTTCACGGCACGATCGATCACCGTTCAATCGAAGTCATTCACACCGGCGTGGGTGAAAACATCTGCAGGCAACGCATCGGAAAGTTTCTCGAAAATCAGCAGTTCGATTTTTTGATTAGCGCTGGATTTGCAGGATCGCTAAACCACGAACTGCAGGTGAACGACCTTCTCCTAGCCCAGAATTTTTTGACGCTCGATCCAAAACAGACGCAATCATCCCTTTCAAACGTGTCTATTTACGCGACCAACATGTTGACGGTGCCTGCAATGATCGATTCCACCGAGGAGCGAGAAAGAATAGCGAGGGAATCGGGAGCCTCTGCGGTCGACATGGAAACAGAATTCATAGCGCGGGCCTGCGCCGCGCACGGAATTCCTCTGTTGTCGCTCCGCGTCATCACAGACACGCCAACACAACCATTCCCTGCTCCGGCGAGCGTCTTGTTTGATGTCCAAAAGCAACGGACTCCTTTCGCCATGTTCGCGAAATTTCTCCTCGCACATCCCGGATGCATCCCGGGTCTGGTTCAGTTCGCGAGGAGAATTTCACGCGGACGGACGATTCTAACGAATGCGCTGGTCGAAATTGCCCGCAGGATCGAACTATAACAGGCAGGAAATCTCTCCTTAACACCGCCGCTTTAGAGCGGTGCAGCCACATCGACGAACGACTATCTTTCGCAAAACCATTGGCCTAAAAGCCGGCGTTCATCAAAACCGAACCTTTAAAATAACGGGCGCTTATGCAGCCGGTTCGATGTGCACAAGAACGTCTGCGACGCGGGAGTCGCTTTGCTGGATCGCTGTCTTTACTCGATGTGCGATTTCGTGCCCTTCGTGCACGGAAATGTTTCCGTCCACGCCGACGTGTAGATCGACGTAATAATCCAGACCCATCTTGCGGGCGTTACATTTTTCCACCTCGACAACTCCAGGCACTGAACTAGCAACCGCGCGAATGGATCCGACGATTTTGCCAGCCGGCGCGGTGTCCATGATTTCCTGGAAAGCCGGGAGCGCCAAACGAACACCGTTCGCGCCAATCACCGCACAAGCGAACAGCGCTGCCCAATCGTCCGCGCTCCGCCACCGCTCACCACCAATCAGCGCAAGCGAAATGCCAATGAACGCAGCGGCAGAAGTAAGCGCATCGCTGCGGTGATGCCATGCATCTGTTTGCACAGCAGTGCTCTCGAGGTCTCGGCCGACGCGATTAACGTACCGGAACAGAAATTCCTTAATTACAATCACCGCGACAAGAACGGCGAGCGTGAATGGCGCCGGCCCGTGGTGAGGTGTCAGAATTTCACGGATACTTTCGATCGCTAGCCCAATCGCCGCTGCCAGCACGCAAATGGCAACAACGAGCGCAGCGATGGGTTCAGCCTTACCGTGGCCGTACGGGTGCGTTCTGTCTGGAGGTCGCGCCGCTACGGTTAACCCGCCCCAGATAACCGCGGAGCCGGCCACATCGAGCGCGGATTCCATTCCGTCGGCAATCAGCACGTAGGCGTGACCCACGACGCCAGCGACGATCTTAACGGACGCAAGCACCACGTTTATCACAAGGCCAAGCAGCGCCGCACGCGCACCGACTCGCGACATCGAGGACCCCGTTCGATTCTCAACTCCGCGCGTTTGCCCGCCTGCAACGCTATGCGTAGCATTGCGAGGAGGCAGATTTTGGTCAGAGGCATCAGCTTGCGGGGACATCGATGAACAAAACTATAGACGCAGCCGTTTACGAAAAGCACGGAAATCCGGCAGATGTGTTGCACGTCCAAACGGGTCCATGGCCGACGCCAGCCGCAAATGAAGTGGTTGTTAAAATGCTCGCAGCACCTATCAATCCAGCTGATCTAAATCAAATCGAAGGAAAATACCCCGTACGCGCGGAACTCCCTGCGACGCCCGGGTTCGAAGGGGCGGGCGTTGTTACTGAGTTAGGTGCAGCAGTAAAGCGCCTAACGAGCGGCGCGCTCGTGATTCTGCCGCATAACATCGGCACATGGCGTGACGCAGTCGCAGTAAAAGCCGAAGATCTGGTCGCTGTCCCTAACGGAATTGAGCCGGTTCAGGCGGCCATGTTAAAAATCAATCCGCTAACCGCATGGCGATTGCTGCATGACTATGTCGATTTGCAGAAAGGCGATTGGCTGATTCAAAACGCTGCAAACTCGGCGGCAGGTCGCCACGTAATCCAAATTGCGCACGAACTCGGTTACAAAACCGTGAATGTCGTTCGACGTGCGGAATTAATTAATGAATTGCGCGAAGAAGGCGGCGATGTCGTGCTGGTCGAGGGCGACAATCTTCGCCAGGAAGTGAAGGACGCTACGGGCGGTGCGCCAATTCGATTAGGTTTAAATTCCGTCGGCGGCGATAGTGCCCTCCGTCTTGCCAATTGTCTCGCGTCTGGCGGTACACTCGTGAGCTTTGGCGCGATGAGCTTGCAGCCGCTCAAAATTCCGACAGGCCTTCTCATTTTCAAAGACCTGCGATTTCGCGGCATCTGGATCAACAAATGGTACGACAATGCCACTCCAGCCGAACGCATGGAAACTTTTCGACCGCTCTTTGATATGGCCGGTCGCGGTCTGCTCAAGACGAAAGTCGAAAAAGCTTATCCACTTCGCGAAGTCAAAGCTGCCGTTGAAAACGCTGCGCAAGGCAAACGCAGCGGGAAAATCATTTTTGAATTCGACTGAGTCGTCATTTAGCTACCCGCCGATCCAACTCGGTAGGGCGGGCAGTCCCCTGCCGGCCGCTTACAGCCCAAGGAATCGGCGCGCACGGAGTGACGCGCCCTACCTAAAGGCGCCGAGTCTGTTGGGATTTGCAGCAATAAGCATCGGCAGGTAGCCTTGCGAATGCTGCGATCGGGTTCGGCTCGCATGGTTTATCTCATCGCGCTTGTCAGTACCTTGTTCGTCCTGCGCGATGCTCAATCCGCGACCGCTCCCGAACCGGGCGACTTGCGCGGCGTCGGAAAGGTCACGTTCCAAACAACGTGCGCGCCTGACGTCCAATCTGACTTCGCTCGGGGTGTGGCGTTGCTCCATTCGTTTTTCTACGAAGAGGCGCGACGCGTCTTTACTTCGGTGGCCGAACGCGATCCGAAATGCGCGATGGCCCAATGGGGCATCGCCATGACATGGTGGCATCCTATTTGGACGCCACCTACTCCCGACGAAATGGGCGCGGGCAAAGCTGCAATCGAAAAGGCGATGTCGTTGAAGACCGGAACTGAGCGCGAGCGCGGCTTCATCACTGCGTTGAACACTTATTACAGCATGGCAGACAGTTCGAGCGCGGCTCCAGTTGGACAATCGTGTCACGGGCCCGTGGGACCGCGCGATCGGGTCATCGCGTACGAGAAAGCGATGCGCCAACTTCGCGACACGTATCCCGACGACTTCGAAGTGCAAGCCTTCTACGCTTTCGCGGTGCTGTCTACTGGTTACGCCACGCCTAACGACACAAGTTTGTCGAAGCAACTCGAAGCAGCTGGCATTCTAGAGAAGCTCTGGAAGGAAAACCCGAATCATCCCGGAGTCGTTCATTACCTGATCCATTCCTACGATTATCCTCAGCTCGCTCAGCGCGGACTGACGGCAGCACAGACATATGATGACATTGCGCCATGGGTGCCACATGCGCTGCATATGCCGTCGCACATCTTTACGCGTCTAGGGATGTGGGATGAATCGATCGCTGCAAATCAAGCCTCGGCTGAAGCTTCGCGCGCTTATGCTGCCATGCGCCACCGCGATGCCGCGGAAGCTGAAGAGTTACACGCGCTCGATTACATGGCCTATTCCTATTTGCAGGAAGCTCAGGACACTGAGGCCAAAAAGATTGTCGACCTTGTTGCGAAAGTGCGGAAGACCAATCCGGAGCTGGAATTTGTCGCGGCTTACGCGTTGGCCGCAATTCCAACGCGGTACGCGTTTGAGCGGAACGATTGGGCAGCGGCGGCAAACTTGTCCATTCCGGACGTACCGCACTGGTCTTCGTTCCCTTTCATGGAAGCCCTGATTGAATACGGTCACGCGCTCGGACGCGCACACAAGGGGGATCCCGACGGCGCCAGAAAAGCGATCGCACGAATGCAGCAATTACGCGACGCGACGAAAAATCCAAAGTTCGACTATTTCAAAAGTCATCTCGACCTGCAGATGCAAGCGGCTTCGGCATGGGTGGCAGCAGCGGAAGGCAAAAAAAGGGAAGCAATCGATATGCTGCGGCAGGCTGCGGATTCCGAAGACAAACTCGGCAAGCATCCGGTTTCGCCCG
>Ga0126381_100002567_pt1 | contig 19643 bp, 16 predicted proteins | sample PanSoiMetPlot_28_FD_96465 | JGI IMG/M metagenome (GOLD analysis project Ga0126381, IMG submission 96465) | Tropical forest soil microbial communities from Panama - MetaG Plot_28 | ecosystem: Environmental > Terrestrial > Soil > Tropical forest > Bulk soil | place: Panama | collected 2016-02-17
TACGCCACCTCCCCCGAGAACTGGCGGCGGATCGGCCACATCATCTCGGATGCCATCTACCAGACGGTCACCGGCGACAAGGGCTATTTCGACAGCCGCGTCGTGTTCATCGACGAGTCGGGCCCGAAAGATCGCCGCGTCAAGCGGCTCGCCATCATGGATCAGGACGGCGGGCAGGTGCGCTATCTCACCCGCGGGGATGATCTCGTGCTGACGCCGCGCTTCGCGCCCTCGGTCCAGCAGATCACCTACATGTCCTATGGACAGGGCGAGCCGCGCGTACTCCTGCTCAACGTCGAGACCGGCCAGCGCGAGGTCGTCGGTAATTTTCCCGGCATGACGTTTGCGCCGCGCTTCTCGCCCGACGGGCAGCGCGTGGTGATGAGCTTGCAGCAGGGCGGCAACGCTAATCTCTTCGTGATGGACCTGCGCTCGCGCGCCACCACGCGGCTGACCGACACGGCGGCGATCGACACGGCGCCCTGCTACTCGCCGGACGGCGCGCGCATCTGCTTTGAGTCCGATCGCGGCGGGCAACCGCAGATTTATGTCATGGGCGCCGGCGGCGGTCCCGCCCAGCGCATCAGCTTCTCGCAGGACGGCGGCATCTATTCGACGCCGGTCTGGTCACCGCGCGGCGACTACATCGCCTTCACCAAGCAGTTCGAGGGCAAGTTCGCCATCGGCGTCATGCAGCCGGACGGGCGCGGGGAGCGCATCCTGACCGAGGGCTTCCACAACGAGGGGCCGACCTGGTCGCCGAACGGACGGGTGATCATGTTCTTCCGCGACGCCGGTGGTAATTCAGGTCCTGGGCTGTTCACAGTCGACGTCACCGGCCGCAACGAGCAGCGCATTCCTACGCCCAGCTATGCATCCGATCCGGCCTGGTCGCCGCTCCTGTCGTAGAACCACAACTTCATACCGTGCTCGGCCCTCAAGGCGCCGCAATTGACTTGGCATTAACCACAACGGATGCTTTCCTGCCGATGAACCCATTTGAGCGACCCGCGCTAGGCCCCATCAAGGTTGACGGAACCTTCGCTTAACCAGGACCCTGCTAGACCAGCCGTCTGTCCGGTCGTTGAAGCAAGAATGGAGGCACCGGAATGCCGTATCTGTCGCGTAACGCCGGGAAACTCGCAGCCGTCCTCGCGGTCGCGCTCGCCATGGGGGCGTGCGCCAAGAATCCGATGAATCAGGACGGGAACGGCGCGCTCGCCGCCAATGCAAGCGCCGCCACGCCCGGCAGCCAGCAGGATTTCGTGGTCAATGTCGGCGACCGCGTCTTCTTCAATTCCGATTCCTCGGAGCTGACGCCGCAATCGCTCGCTACCCTCGACAAGCAGGCGCAGTGGCTGCGCAATTATCCGCAATACACGTTCATCGTCGAAGGCCACGCCGACGAGCGCGGCACGCGCGAGTACAACATCGCGCTCGGCGCGCGGCGCGCCGAGGCCGTGCACGACTATCTAGTGGCGCACGGCGTCCAGGCGCACCGCATGCGCACGATCTCCTATGGCAAGGAGCGGCCGGTCGCGGTCTGCGACGACATATCGTGTTGGTCGCAGAACCGTCGCGCGGTGACCGTCCTCAACGTCAGCTCCTGATCGCGGGATAAAGTGGGGGAAGGGAACAACCGGCGCCCCTCTTGGCGCCGGTTGTGCTTTGCGGGTGCGCATGGCGGTGGCAATATGGGGTCACCCTGCAGTCACAATTTGGACGCAGGATTCGCGCCGCGCCAAATCATGCACGCCAAGTCGTATTGGACTCATGACCCATCCGCTGCTCCACCTGCTCCGCATTTCGGTGGCCGCCGTCGCCCTGTGGACGTCCGCCCCTGCCGCCATTGCACAGGCCGCGGGCGACGGCTCGCCCGGCTTCTTCGACGGCTTCTTCGGGGGCGGTGAGCGCGCCGCCCCGCCAGGGCGTGACCGCCTGGCCCAGGCACCGGGCGCTGATCTCAGCATGCGCATCGATCGCCTTGAGGCGCAGATCCGGCAGATGACCGGCGTGATTGAGCAGCTGCAATACCGCAATCAACAACTGGCAGAGCAGCTGCGCCAGATGCAGCAGGGGGGCGAGTACGCGAACGCGGCGCCGCAACCCTCCACGCAGCCGCCACGCGCCGGTGGCGCCCCGATGGGTGCACCGTCCCCACCGCCACCCGCCGAGCGCCGCGGCGATGCTTTCGATCCGTCGCAGAACCCCAATGCGCCCGGCGCACCGCGGACGCTTGGTCCTAATACCGGCCCTGCCCCGAACGTTGGGCCGGGTGCCGGAGGCGGAGTGCCGCCGCAGCCGCCGGGCCGGCGCGGCGATGCTTTCGATCCCACGCAGAATCCGAACGCCCCGGGTGCGCCGCGCACACTGGGATCGGTGCCGGGCAACGCGGTTGCGGTCCCCGGCGGACCGCCCGGCCAGTTGGCAGACGAAGGAAGTGCGCCCGGCGGTGGCCGCGAGCCGCTCAACATTCATTCGATGTACGGCAACGGTGGCGGCGATGGCGCGCTGCCACCCCCTCGGGGGATGCCGCCGGGGACACCGCCCAATGGACCGCAGGTCGCGACCTTGCCGCCCTCCGACAGCCCGCGCGACTATTACGATCTCGCCTACGGCTATGTGTTGCGCAAGGATTATCCACTCGCCGAGGACGGCTTCCGCGCCTTCCTGCGCAAATATCCGAGCGACCGGATGGCGCCCGAAGCGCAATACTGGCTCGGCGAAAGCTTGTTCCAGCAGCAGCGCTATCGCGACGCAGCGGAGGCGTTCCTCAACGTCTCGACCAAATACGAATCGACCGCCAAGGCCCCCGATGCGCTGCTGCGGCTCGGCACCTCGCTCGCCGCGCTGGGCGAGAAGGAAGCCGCCTGCGCGTCGCTCGGCGAGGTGATGCGCAAATATCCGCGGGCGGCGCTCGGCGTGAAGCAGGGCGTCGAGCGGGAACAGAAGCGTGTCGGCTGCTGAGCGGCCCGCACCCGTTTTGGCCGCCGAGGCGAAGACGCTGTTTGCCGACCTGCGCTCCGCTCCCGCGCTCGTGCTCGCGGTCTCCGGCGGCCCCGATTCGACCGCCCTGATGGTGCTCGCGGCGCGCTGGCGCGCGGCGCTCAAGCACGGGCCGCGCCTCCTCGCCGTCACTGTCGATCATGCGCTGCGCGCGGGATCGGATCGCGAGGCGCGCAGCGTCAAGGCGCTGGCGCGGCGCCTGGCCATTCCCCACCGCACGATGCGCTGGTCGGGCGCCAAGCCTGCGACCGGGCTGCAGGAGGCCGCGCGCGCGGTGCGCTATGATCTGCTTGCATCGGCGGCGCGCTCGATTGGCGCGGCGCATATCCTGACCGCGCATACGCGCGAGGATCAGGCCGAGACGGTGCTGTTGCGCATGGCGCGCGGCAGCGGCCTCACCGGGCTCGCCGCCATGGCGCGCCAGACCCCTCTCGTCGGACCGGAGGGCGGTGCGTTGTTGCTGGTGCGCCCGCTGCTCGATCTGCCAAAGGCGCGGCTCGTCGCCACCCTCGAGGCGGCCAGCATCGCGTTTAGCGAAGATCCCTCGAACCGTGACCCGCGCTTCACGCGGGCGCGGCTGCGCGAGCTGATGCCGATGTTGGCTGAGGAGGGACTTGATGCGAGGCGCCTCGCCTTGATGGCGCAGCGCGTGCGTCGCGCCGAATCTGCGCTCGAGCTTGCGGTGGCGGTCGCGGCCGCCGCAACCTCCGAAACCGCCTGGGCTCGCGAGCGCCCGATCCGGCTCGATGCCGAAAAATTCATCCGGTTGCCCGCCGAGTTGGCGCTGCGCCTGCTTGGCCGCGCTATCCTGCACGCCGGTGACGGGACGCCGTTGCGGCTCGGCCGACTTGAAGCGCTCTATGACTGGCTTGCCGAATCCAGCTCCGCGCCGTCGCGGCCGTCCCGCCTGCGCCGCACGCTCGCCGGGGCATTGATCACGCAATCCGGCGCTCGATTGACCATCGAACGCGCCCCGCCGCGCCGCGCGCGCGACGCAGCGGAGCCTTAACCACGCGCATATATGGTATGCGCGGGCCCCTCGCAGCCGCGGTAGGGTGCCTAAGAATTACGGCCTTTCCCTTGGCAGGAGCCCCCCTGGCACCTAGATTGTGCAGCGGGATGGACGTGAATCGGCCACGAGTCACGGGTATGTCGAGGCCATCGCCAGCCGCAGCCGCCCTCATCCGCTCTGGCGCCTGCGTGGAACTCCGGTGCTTGAAACGGTGATGGAAATTAGAGGACGCGAGGCATGAACGCCCATCTGCGCAATTTCGCCCTCTGGGTCATCATCATCCTGTTGCTGCTGGCGCTGTTCACGCTGTTCCAGAATCCGGGTCAGCGTACCGCCTCCTCGGATATCTCGTTCTCGCAGTTGCTCAACGAGGTCGATCAGGGCCGCGTGCGCGCCGTCGTGATCCAGGGGCCGGAAATCCACGGCACCTTCACGGACGGCCATGGCTTCCAGACCTACGCGCCGAATGATCCCAACCTGGTGCAGAAGCTCTATCAAAAGAACGTCGAGATCACCGCGCGGCCGCAGCAGAACGACGTGCCCTGGTTCGTATCGCTGCTCATCTCCTGGCTGCCGATCTTCGCGATGATCGGTGTGTGGATTTTCCTGTCGCGGCAGATGCAAGGCGCGGGCGGCAAGGCGCTCGGCTTCGGCAAGTCGCGCGCCAAGCTTTTGACCGAGGCACATGGCCGCGTCACCTTCGAGGACGTTGCCGGCGTCGATGAGGCCAAGCAGGATCTGCAGGAGATCGTCGAGTTCCTCCGCGATCCCGGCAAGTTCCAACGGCTCGGCGGACGCATTCCGCGCGGCGTTCTGCTGGTCGGCCCGCCCGGCACCGGCAAGACGCTGCTGGCGCGCGCGATCGCCGGCGAGGCCAATGTTCCGTTCTTCACCATCTCGGGCTCCGACTTCGTCGAGATGTTTGTCGGCGTCGGCGCGAGCCGCGTGCGCGACATGTTCGAGCAGGCCAAGAAGAACGCGCCTTGCATCATCTTCATCGACGAGATCGACGCGGTCGGCCGCCACCGTGGCGCCGGCCTTGGCGGCGGCAACGACGAGCGCGAGCAGACCCTCAATCAGTTGCTGGTCGAGATGGACGGCTTCGAGGCCAATGAAGGCATCATCCTGATCGCCGCCACCAACCGGCCCGACGTGCTCGACCCGGCGCTCTTGCGTCCGGGCCGCTTCGACCGGCAGGTGATCGTCCCCAATCCGGACGTGGTCGGGCGCGAGCAGATCTTGAAGGTTCACGTGCGCAAGGTGCCGATGGCGCCGGACGTCAACCTCAAGACGATCGCCCGCGGCACGCCCGGCTTCTCCGGCGCCGACCTCATGAATCTCGTCAATGAGGCGGCGCTGATGGCGGCGCGGCGCAACAAGCGCATGGTCACCCAGATCGAATTCGAGGACGCCAAAGACAAGGTCATGATGGGCCCCGAGCGCAAGTCGATGGTCATGACCGACGAGGAGAAGACCAACACGGCCTATCACGAGGCCGGCCACGCCATCGTGGCGCTCAACGTCAAGGCCACCGACCCGGTGCACAAGGCCACCATCATTCCGCGCGGCCGCGCGCTCGGCATGGTGATGCGCCTGCCGGAACGCGATCGATATAGCGAGACCAAGGAGCGCCTCACCTCGCAGCTTGCCATCGCGATGGGAGGGCGCGTCGCCGAGGAGGTGGTGTTCGGGGCCGACAACGTGACGACGGGAGCGTCGAACGACATCGAGCAGGCGACGCGGCTCGCACGCGCCATGGTGACGCGCTGGGGCCTCTCCGATGAGCTCGGGACCGTAGCCTACGGGGAGAACCAGGACGAGGTGTTCCTGGGCTATCAGGTGGCGCGCCAGCAGAACGTTTCGGAGGAAACGAGCCGCAAGATCGACGCCGAGATCAAGCGCCTCGTCGAGGACGGCTATCGCGAGGCGCAGCACATTCTGACCGAAAAGCGCGCCGACATGGAGCTGCTCGCCAAGGCGCTGCTCGAGTTCGAGACGCTCACCGGCGAGGAGATCAAGGACCTCCTGGCGGGCAAGCGGCCGAGCCGCGAATCGGTGATCGAGCCCCCGACCCCGCGCGGCTCAGCGGTCCCGCCCGCCGGCAAGCCACGGCCGCGCCCGGAGACCGGAGGTCTCGAGCCGCAGCCGCAGGCGTAATGTCAGGCAACGGTTACGAAGTGCCGGCCTGTCCGGCGGGCACTTTTTTGCGTCGAGCGTGCGTTCGCGGGGCGACAAGCCGCCCGATACCACCAGCCGGCCACACTTTTGCGCGATGTTTAGCATCGGCGGATGAGATGATCCTGCGGCTGGGCACCGCGGTTGGGGGAGGCTGGCATGCCGGCAGGCATCGCGCTCTTTGCTAAGCTTTTGAAAAATCATAAGTTCCTGCAGTCGGCGCTGGCCGGGCCGGCGCTGCTCATGGCCTTGGCGCTGCCTGGGGCCGCGTCCGCTCAGGCGATTGCGCCGCCCCCCAAGCCAAAGCTGCCGGCCGCGCAGGTTCCGTCCGCGGCCGCGCCATCGGAGCCGGGCCTTCCCACGCTCGCCCACATTTCGACCTCGCCGCTGCCGGCCCTCGATGAAGGCACCGGCCAGCGCATCGCGGCCGCGATGCTCGCCTATTCGGCGCTCGAGGTGCGCGGCGGCTGGCCGACCTTGCCAACGACCGCCAAGCTCGCGCCCGGCGCGCGCGGTCCCGACGTGGCGCTGTTGCGCCAGCGCCTGGTGATGACCGAAGATTTGCCGGCCAACAGGATCAACGGCGACCTCTATGACGATGCGGTGGCGGCAGCGGTTCGCCATTTCCAGGAGCGCCATGGTCTGCCGGAGACCGGCTCGGTCGGGCCTTCGACCTTGGCGGCCCTCAACGTGCCGGTCGGCAAGCGCCTGCATCAGCTCGCCGCCTCGATCGACCGCCTGGCGGCGATGGATATCAATTTCGGTGCCCGCTACGTGGTGGTGAATATTCCCTCGACGGTCGCCGAGGCGGTCGAGGGCGACCACGTGGTGCGCCGCTATGTGGTCGTGGTTGGCAAGACCGACCGGCCCTCGCCGACGCTCTCGACCATGATCACCACCGTCAATCTCAACCCGACCTGGACGGTGCCGCTCTCCATCGCCAAGAAGGACATCATCACCAAGATGCGCAAGGACCCGGCCTATCTCGCGCGCATGCACATGCGCGCGCTTGACGCCCAGGGCAACGAGATCGATCCCGCGATGATCGATTGGAATTCCGACCGCTCGCCGAACTTCACCTTGCGGCAGGATTCCGGCACCTGGAACGCGCTCGGGGCGGTGCGCATCGACATGCCCAATCCGTACTCGGTCTACATGCACGACACTAACCACAAGAACCTGTTCAGCAACGACTACCGCTTCGAGTCTTCCGGCTGTACTCGCGTGGCCGAGGTGCGCGATCTCGCGGCTTGGCTGCTCGCCGACAATCCGGGCTGGGGCCGCGCCGAGATCGATGCCGGCATCGAGAAGGGCCAGCGCACCGACATCCGTCTGACTCACAAGGTCCCGGTTGCCTGGACGTATCTGACCGGCTGGGTGACGCGCGATGGCGCCGTGCATTTTCGCGACGACATCTATGGGCTCGACGACAAGGCGCCCGCGGTTGCGGAGGAGCGTGCGCCGACCGCCCTGGTGGCGGCACGCGCGTCCGGCTTCGTGCTGCAATCGGCGGGCGAACGTCCGTTCGAGATCAAGATGGTCTCCTATCTCGACAGCCAATAGAGGTCCGACCATGTTGAGAGGTAGCAACTGCGCCTGCGATCACGGCCGGCGCGGTCGCCCCCGCGCTCGTAATGACGCCACCGCCGACCGGCGGGCTCCGCTTCATGCAAAACGGCAATCGTGGAGATGCGCGCCGAGATCTCTCGATCTCCACTGGGCAGATCGATGTCCACTACCGCATGACCGTGCCGAATTCGGGATTGCCGGGCTCTCCGTTCGCTTTCTTCACAATCCCACTCATGCCGCGCGCATGTGCGACGAGACCCAGCGCGTCACGTACACGAAACCGCATCGCCGGATTCGAGCGCAACTGTAATATATAGGCGACCTGACGCCCTTCGGTGTCGAGATAGTCGGCGGCATCAATCGCCCCGTGTTCCGCATCACCCGTCCAATCGGCATTGTCCGCGCCCTGGGGGCTTACCCTTTCTGCGCGCCCCGCGGCGAGCGGTCAGACGTTCAAGCGGCGGGTCGCCTGAACCGAATTGGGACGTGTTCCCAGCAAGGGTAGTGAAGGATCGCAGGCGATCGGAGCATGGTCGCTCCAAGCGCGTGGGGGCTATTACCCATCTTCGTCGACCGTGGCGGGCCACAACGCGCGACAGTTACGACGATAGGCACGCAATGTTTTCTGAAGCCCATAGAGCGGGCTGATACGATTAAATCCAGATGTCGGGATTGATCATCGGTGAAGCAACATCGCAATCCGGGCGGCTATTAACTTCACAATGAACGTCAGCGGGAAAGTAGCATATGCGGGCAGATCTCTTGGTACCTCCGCGCCCTTGGGCCTAAATCTCGTCTGGACGCGCATTTGCGGCGGCGCCAGGTCACCTGCAAAACGCGCTCGGTACACGGACACCCAGTGGCCCCTTCCGAAGTCGAGAAACATTGCCGAATTGCAGCAGCTGGTGACAACTCGTTTCGTTGGTGACTGCTGTCGGATGCGCAGACCTCGCAGAAGCTGATTGCCCTTGACGCAGCTAAAGCGATCCTTGCGGTATAGCACGTAAGGAGTGCCTCCGTCTGGGTCGCGAACGGGAACAGCATCCGGAAGGGCTTCAATTCGGCGCGCGCCCTCTTGGCAGTCATCGCAGTAGCAGACAACGCTAAGGATGGGCTTTCCGGTGGCCTCGAACGTGACCTTTGTGCATCTGCACGATGCGAGGACGCGTGCTTTCAGGGTCATTTGCTGCCGATCCTGATGCGATTGCGCTCGCGGTCCTGCGACTCGGCTACTACACGGCAGAGTTGTCTGGGGCTCGATAGCGCGCTGACCAATTTCGCACTCTTGTGATTCCGAACGGGAAAGCCCCACAGCCGCGTCCGTGCTGCAATGGCATTGCGTAGAACTAGACGGTCTAGTACTATAAGTCAAGACGCGACCAGCGAACATGATGATGACGATTGCCTCAGACGACCACGTAGAAGGACGCTCCACGCGCAAACGGCGAGCCGTCATTGAGGCCGCCACGAAGCTGTTCCTGCAAAATGGCTACCTCGGAACCAATATGGACGAAGTCGCCAATGCTGCGCGGGTCTCCAAGCAAACCGTCTACAAACAGTTCTCCAACAAAGAGTCGTTGTTCATCGAAATCGTGACTAGCATGGTGAACACTGCGAGCGACGCCGTTCATAATGCAGTGCCCCGATTTGTGGACGGTGCCGATCTCGCCGAGTACCTGCGTGATTATGCCTACCGGCAACTCCAAGTTGTCCTCACGCCTCGGCTGATGCAGTTGCGCCGGATGGTTATTGGTGAGGTCGTTCGTTTTCCAGAATTGGGGACGAATCTTTACGAGTCCGGACCAAAGCGCGCCATGGCGGCTTTCGCTGCAACGCTCTCCAATCTGGCTGAACGGGGGTTGCTGTCAATTGAAGAACCGGCGGATGCCGCATCGCACTTCAATTGGTTGATCATGTCCGCGCCGGTGAACCAAGCCATGCTGCTGGGAGACCGCGCAATTCCTAACGCGACACAGCTTCGCCGACATGCTGAACAAGGCGTACGCGTCTTCTTGGCGGCTTATGGAACAAAAAAGCTGTTCCTCTGAGGCGTGGGCCGTCATCCGCGATCTTAGTGGATGCTAGTCGAGGTGCTGACCGAATTCAGACGCGCCAGCTAGCGCTTCCACCTCGCGGTCAACAAGGGCGACGCCTCAAGCCTCGGACAGAAGTAGGTGGCCCGCCCTGCCCACTGTCATCGACGTTGGTGGGCCAATGCTGCCAGGCGCACACTGGTGACGCGTCAGTCGCCGTCCTCGCGATCGAGCTCACGTTGCGCTTGCCTTAAGGCGCGTGGCGCGACCAGTACACCTTGTCGTTCATAGCGGCGCCGGGTCTTGCTGAAGCGCACCACCATGGCGTGGCGCGCACTTTTTGCCTTGGCGCGGCGCGTGAGCAGCGCGTCCCCGGAAGGCAGAAATTCGAGGTCGTCGAGACCCGTGCATCGTAGACACGCGGGGCCGCGGCCTTTCATGATGAGAAGGTCACCGGTTCCGCCGCAGCGGTGGCATTTTCCAGGCGTCGTTCGGTAGCAGGATCACCAAAAGCTCCGGATCGCGGCTTGCTCTCTCCACCAAGCGTTCCTGCTTTTTCTGGGAAAGCTCGCCCGAAATCCAATGCGTGCGGTACAGCTTTTCGATCGTCGGACTCCCGGACCAGGATCAATGTGAGGATTTCCAGAAGACGAAACATGTTTCAGTCTCCTTCCGGACGAAACCCTCGCCGGCTGTGAAAGTTGCCGGATGCATTGTGCCGGTCATGCCGTGTGAGCACGACAGAAGCCTATTGACCGCGGCGGGCGAAGCCGAAAGATGCGTCGGTCCACGCCGACGTCAGCCATCCCACAGGAGCTCCCGATGCGCCCCAATGACGGCACCCGAACTGCCGCGGAAGTGCTGATCGACCAGCTCGCGCTGCACGGCGTGCACTACGTCTTCTGCGTGCCCGGCGAGAGCTACATCGCGGCGCTCGATGCTCTGCATAATGCGCCCATCGCCGTGACGGTCTGTCGCCAGGAGGGCGGCGCCGCCATGATGGCGGAGGCGGTCGGCAAGGCGACCGGTCGACCCGGCATCTGCTTCGTCACCCGCGGTCCCGGCGCCACCAACGCGGCGGCAGGGCTGCACATCGCACGCCAGGATTCGACCCCGATGATCCTGTTCGTCGGGCAGATCGCGCGCGACATGCGCGAGCGCGAGGCCTTTCAGGAGCTCGACTACCGCGCGGTGTTTGGCACCATCGCCAAGTGGGCGACCGAGATTGATGATCCCGCGCGCATGCCCGAGCTCATCTCGCGTGCCTTCTATGTGGCGACGAGCGGCCGCCCCGGCCCGGTGGTGATCGCGTTGCCCGAGGACATGCTGGTCGAACGTGTCACAGTCGCGGATGCACCGGCCTTCGCTCCGGTCGAGACCTGGCCCGGGCAGGCCGACATGAGCCGTCTGCAGAAGCTCATCTGGGCGGCGGCGCGGCCGATCGTGCTCGCCGGCGGCAGCCGCTGGTCGGAGGCGGCCGCGGCCTCGCTTGCGCGCTTTGCCGAGCGCTTCTCGCTGCCGGTCGCGACTACGTTCCGCCGCGCCCATCTCATGGATGCGCTGCATCCCTGCTACGCCGGCGACCTCGGCATCGGCCCCAACCCCAAGCTCCTGGCGCGCATCAAGGACGCCGACCTGGTGGTGCTGATTGGCGGGCGCCTCGGCGAGATGCCCTCGCAGCGCTACACGCTGTTAGACATTCCGGCGCCGCAGCAGACGTTCGTCCACGTGCATCCGGGCACCGACGAGCTCGGCCGCGTCTACCGGCCGCATCTTGCAATCAACGCCGCGCCGACCGCCTTTGCGGCTGCGCTCGAAGGACTGCAGCCGCCGAACGAGATTGCCTGGCGCGAGGCCACCAAGACCGCGCACGAGGAGTTCCTCGCCTGGACCGAGCAGCCGACCAAGGTTCCAGGCGCGGTCAACATGGGAGAGATCGTCGCTTCGCTGCGCGAGCGTCTTCCCGCGGATTCCTTCATCTGCAACGGCGCCGGCAATTTCTCCGTCTGGGTGCACCGCTACTGGCGCTATCGCTGCTACGGCACGCAGGTCGCGCCGATCGCGGGCTCCATGGGGTATGGGGTGCCGGGGGCGCTGGCGATGAAGCGCCTCTATCCGGAGCGCACCGTCGTCGCCTTCGCGGGCGACGGCGATTTCCTGATGACAGGCCAGGAGTTCGCGACCGCTGTGCAGTACGACTTGCCGATCCTGGTGATCGTGATGGACAACGGCATGTACGGTACCATCCGCATGCACCAGGAGCGCGAATATCCGGGTCGCGTGTCGGGCACCCTATTGCGCAACCCCGACTTTGCTGCCTACGCGCGGGCCTTCGGCGGCTTCGGGGCGACGATCGAGCGCACCGCCGATTTCGCCGATGCCGTCACGGCCGCCCAGCAATCCGGCAAGCCCGCACTCCTCCACGTCAAGGTGGATCCCGAGGCGATCACCCCCACGACGACGCTGGCGGCGATTCGCGAGAAGGCCTTGAAAGAGCGCACTTAATCGGGCCCGTTTGGACGCGGGCTTGCTTCTCGGCGCTGTGTGAATCACAATTCATTTTTAGGATTCGCCGTGGCACCCGCATGCCCTATCGGCGCACCGACAACGTCACCCGCAAGCTTGCGGCGCGCCGCAGCGCCATCCTGGCGGCTGCACGTGCGTTAGCCTCCGAGACCGGCCTGGGCAGCGTGCAAATCGCGGCCGTCGCGGAGCGCACCGGCATCGCGGCCGGCACGGTCTATCGCTATTTCCCCGCCAAGCTCGAGCTGATCGCGGCGCTCGTGGATGCCGAGGCCACGGCCGAAATCGCCGCCCTCGACCGGGCCGCCAACGCGGCCCCCGGCCCGCTCTCGGCGCTCGCCGCCACCATCGTGGGCTTCGCGGCGCGCGCGCTGGCGCGCCGTCGCCTGGCGTTTGCGATGATTGCCGAGCCGGTCGAGGTCGAACTCGATGCTGCCAGAGCCGTCTACCGTGGGGCGCTGCGTAGTGCGTTCGAGGCGCGCATTCGTGCCGCTGTCGAGCGCGGCCTGCTTCCCGCGCAGGATGCCGGCGTGGCGGCGGCCGCGCTGGTCGGCATGCTCATCGAGGGGCTGATCGGGCCGCTGGCGCCGCCCGCGACCGATGATCCCGCGAAAGTCCGCGCCCAGGTGCAGTCGCTGACGCTGTTCGGCCTGCGCGGCCTCGGTGTCGTCGACGCACGCGCCCGCGGCTTGGTGGTGCAGACCGCGCTGCCGCCACCAGTCGCTTAGCGCTCGATCATGTTCCAGCCATGTGGAAACACCCCTCGCGAAGTCATGGCCGGGCAAGGCCGGGCATGACTCGGGTAACGCCAATGGAATTCGCGCTAATGCGACATCAGCACCGGGATCGTGCTCGAGGTTAGAATCGTCCGCGTCACCCCGCCGAGGATGAACTCGCGTAGGCGCGAATGGCCGTAGCCGCCCATCACCATGAAGTCCGCGCCGATCGCGGCCGCATGGTCGCGGATCGCTGCCGGCACGTCGACATCGCTGCCGCGGATGCGCTTGAGCTCGACCGTGAGGCCGTGACGGGCGAGATGGCGCACCATGTTGGTGCCGACCAATTCGCTGCCCTTGCCGCGCTCGCTGCTCACCGCCACGATATCGATGGCCTTGGCGTGCTGGAGGAAGGGCAGCGCGTCCGCGATGGCGCGTGTGGCCGGGCGGCTGCCGTCCCAGCACACCAGCACGCGCTCGAGGCTCACACCTTGGGTCTGCACGAACGGCACGACCACGAGCGGCCGTCCGGACTCGAACAGCGTGCCTTCGATCAGAAGCTCCTCGGACGCTCCCTCCTTGGGTTGCGCCTGGCCGACCACCGCGAGATCGAAGCGGCGCACGATGCGCCCGAACATGTCGGGCGCGCCCTCGACGCTCGCGTCGAGGATGCGGGTCTCGGCCGAAAGCCCGGCCGCTCTGGTGGCGGCCTCGAAGCGGCTCGTCACCGCCTTAGCGGCCTTGGTGTTCTCCTCGCGCTGGGCATCGATGAGATCGGTCGGGATGCCGCCCAGCACGCTGCCGGGGATCACCGGCTCGTAGCGGAAGGCGATGCCGGCGATATGCGACTCGAACAGCATTGCCAGCGAGATCGCATAGTCGGCCGCGAAGTCCTGCGGCGCCCCGCCGGTCAGATTGACCACTATATCCTTGATCATTGCCTCGCTCCGCCGCCTCGAGAGCATTGCGGCCCGCCGACCGTGACCGGTCGCGGGCCGCGTAATGACCAGGCTATGCCGCCCGCTTACTTCGAGCCGTCCGCCTTGAACTGGCTGACATAGGCCCAGAGGTTCTCCCGCTCCGCGTCGTCCTTGACCCCGGCGAATGCCATGCGGGTGCCCGGCACCACGGCCTGCGGTCCCTCGACCCACTGCAGGAACTTCGCCTTGTCCCAGACAATGCCGGAGCTCTTCATGCCGTCCGAATAGTTGAAGCCCTCGAAGGTGCCGGCTTTGCGGCCGACAATGCCGTTGAGCGGTGGTCCGAGCTTGATCTTGGCGTCCGCCCCCACGTCGTGGCAGGGCCGGCACTTGTTGAATGACTGCTCGCCCGCGCCCGCATCCTGCGCCAGCACGGCCCCCGTCGAGGCGACCACCAGCAGCCCCGCAAATACCCAACTCCTCATCACTGTCTCCTCTCGTTCCTCGCGTTTTGATCTCGTTCCCCAGGTCACGGCCATCGGCGGACCTCGACTGTGATCGAATGACGCCCCCGGCCGCAAGTGTCAACGGGGGGAAGGACCGGCTGCGACCCTCTACCCGCTTGCGACACGCGAGTATTGCACCGCATTTACGGCTATAAACAGCGGTGGAGAGATTCCATGTCGGTCAAGATGTCCCTTCCCGACCAGGCCGTGCTCGACCGCCGCGACCGCATCGTCAAGGCGCTGCGCGCGATCGTGCCGGGCGAAGGCGTTATCGCGAGCCAGGCGGAGATGCGGCCCTACGAGTCGGACGGCTTCACGGCCTATCGGATGCCGCCTCTGGTCGTGGTGCTGCCCGATACCGTCGACGAGGTTTGTCGGGTGCTGAAATATTGCCAGGCCGAGGGCATCAAGGTGGTGCCGCGCGGCGCCGGCACCTCGCTCTCGGGCGGAGCTCTGCCGGCCGCCGACGCCGTCCTGCTCGGCATGGCCAAGTTCAACCGCATCCGCGAGATCGACCTCGACAACCGCGTGGTGGTGGCGGAGCCGGGCGTGACCAATCTCGCGGTCACGCAAGCCGTCGAGGATGCAGCGTTCTACTACGCCCCCGATCCGTCCTCGCAGATCGCCTGCACGATCGGCGGCAATGTGGCGGAGAATTCCGGCGGCGTGCACTGCCTCAAATACGGGGTCACCAGCAACAACGTGCTGGGGCTCGAGATCGTGCTGATGACCGGCGAGCGGTTGCGCCTTGGCGGCAAGCATCTCGATGCCGGCGGCTACGATCTCATGGGCGTGATGGCGGGCTCGGAGGGGCTGCTCGGTGTCGTCACCGAGGTTACGGTGCGTATCCTGCCCAAGCCCGAATGCGCGCGCGCCGTGCTGGTCGGCTTCCCGACCTCGGAGGACGCCGGGGATTGCGTCGCCCGCATTATCGGGGCCGGCATCATCCCGGGCGGCATGGAGATGATGGATCAGCCCGCGATCCACGCGGTCGAGAAGTTCGTCCATGCCGGCTATCCGCTCGACGTCGAGGCGCTGCTCATCGTCGAGCTCGACGGCGTGCAAGCCGAGGTCGACCATCTGCTGGAGCGCGTGCAGGCGATCGCGCAGGACTGCCGTGCGCGGACCTGCCGGGTCTCGACCTCCGAACAGGAGCGGCTGTTGTTCTGGGCCGGCCGCAAGGCAGCGTTCCCGGCGGTCGGGCGCATCTCCCCCGACTACTACTGCATGGACGGCACCATTCCGCGCGGCCGCCTGCCGCTCGTGCTCAAGCGCATGCGCGAGATGTCGAAGACCTATGGCCTCGCGGTCGCCAACGTGTTCCATGCCGGCGACGGCAACCTGCATCCGCTCATCCTCTACGATGCCAACCAGCCCGGCCAGCTGGAGCGCGCGGAGGCGTTCGGGGCCGACATTCTGCGGCTCTGCGTCGAGGTCGGCGGCGTGCTTACCGGCGAACACGGGGTTGGGATCGAGAAGCGCGATCTGATGCCGGCGATGTTCTCCGAGATCGACCTCGCCCAACAGCAGCGCCTCAAATGCGCCTTCGACCAGCGCGGCCTACTCAATCCCGGAAAGGTGTTTCCGACCCTCCACCGCTGCGCCGAGCTCGGCCGCCTGCACGTGCGCGGCGGCAAGCTGCCGTTTCCGGATCTGCCAAGGTTCTAGCGGAGCATTTTCCAGGAAAAGTTCCGGTTTTCCGTCCGAAAAGGCGACGACGAAGGATGAGCGAGATGCTCAAAGCGCGCGACGCCAGGGATGCCGAGAATGCCGTGCAATGGGCGCTCGGGGAGGGGAAGTCGCTCGAGATCATTGGTCAGGGCTCGAAGCGGGCTATCGGCCGGCCGCTTGCGACCGACATGGTGCTCGACCTGTCGGAGCTGTCGGGGGTGACGCTCTACGAGCCTGAGGAATTGGTGCTCAGCGCCAAGGCCGGCACCGCGCTGGCGGAGATCGAGATGCTGCTCGCGGGGAAAGGACAGCGGCTCGCCTTCGAGCCGATGGATTGCGGGCCGCTGCTCGGGGGTCCGGTGGGCCGCGGCACCATCGCCGGCACCATCGCGGCCAATCTCTCCGGCCCGCGCCGCCTGACGGCCGGGGCGGCGCGCGACCATCTCCTCGGCTTCTCGGCGGTGTCCGGCCGTGGCGAGGCCTTCAAGTCCGGCGGCCGGGTGGTCAAGAACGTCACCGGCTACGACCTCTGCAAGCTGATGGCCGGCTCCTGGGGCACGCTCGCGGTGCTGACTGAGGTGACGGTGAAGACCTTGCCCAAGCCCGAGACCGAGGCAACCGTCGTGCTGCTCGGGCTCGACGACGCGGCGGCCGTGCGGGCCATGCTGGCGGCGCTCGGGTCGAGCTGCGAGGTAGGCGGCGCGGCGCATTTGCCGGCTGCGACCGCGGCACGCTTTCCCATGGGCGAGGCCGTGGCGGGCGGGCGTGCCCTCACGGCGTTGCGGCTCGAAGGGGTGGCGCCCTCGGTGGCACAGCGCTCGGCGACCCTTAGGGCGGCGCTGCGGCCCCACGGCGAAGCGGCCATCGTCGACGATATGGTGTCGCGCCGGCTGTGGGTGGCTATACGCGACGTCACCGCCTTCGCATCCGCGCGCGGTCCGGCTGACGAGCCGCTGTGGCGGATCTCCACCGCCCCCGCCCAGGGGCCCGCGCTCGTGGGGCTGGTTACCCGCGCGGTCGAGGCACAAGTGCTCTACGACTGGGGCGGCGGGCTCATCTGGATCGCGGCGGCCGCCGAAGCGGCGGAGGCTATTCGCGAAGCCGTTCGCACGCTCGGCGGCCATGCCACCCTCCTCCGCGGCCCGGCACAGCTGCGCGCATCGCTCGAGGTCTTCGAGCCGCAGCCTGCGGGCCTTGCCGCATTGACGAAGCGGGTCAAGGAGGGCTTCGATCCCAAGGCCGTGCTCAATCCTGGACGGATGTGGGCCGGCGTGTAATCGAACCAGACGGATGCAGACCCTCTTCACACTTGCCCAGCTCGCCGATCCGCAGGTCGCCGAATCGGACCGCATCCTGCGCACCTGCGTGCATTGCGGCTTTTGCACCGCCACCTGCCCGACCTATGTGCTCGACGGCGACGAACTCGATAGCCCGCGCGGCCGCATCTACCTCATCAAGGACATGCTGGAATACGACCGGCGCCCAGACCGCGACGTGGTCAAGCATATCGACCGCTGCCTGTCGTGCCTCGCCTGCATGAGCACCTGCCCCTCGGGGGTGCACTACATGCACCTCGTCGATTATGCACGCGAGCGAATCGAGGCTACCTACCGACGCCCCTTCCGCGATCGCTGGCTGCGCGCGCTCCTGGCTCGCGTCCTGCCCGACGATCGGCGGCTGCGCCGCGCACTCGCCGCGGCGCGCCTGGCAAGGCCGCTTGCGGGGCTATTCGCCGCAGTCGGGCTCGTGCCCCTCGCCGCCATGCTCCGCCTTGCCCCGCGCGGCCCCCTGCCGCGCGCCGCTGCGGCACCCAGGGTCTCTGCGGCAGTCGGGAAGCGCAAGGGCCGGGTCGCCCTTATGGCGGGCTGCGTCGCCCCGGTCATCAAGCCCTCGATCAATGCCGCCGCGATCTCGGTCCTGACCCGCCACGGCATCGAGGTGGTGCTCCCAGAGGGCCAGGCCTGCTGCGGCTCGCTGGTCCACCACATGGGTCACGCCGCCGACGCGCTGGCGGCGGCCCGCGTCAATATCGACGCCTGGACCGCGGAGCTCGCCGCCGGTGACCTCGACGCCATCCTGATCACCGCCTCGGGCTGCGGCACTACCGTCAAGGATTACGGCTTCATGCTGCGCGGTGATTCGGTCTATGCGGCAAAAGCGGCCCGGATATCGACGCTGGCGGCCGACATCAGCGAGTATCTGGCGGGTCTCGATCTATCTCCTGTGGATGAATCAAGACGCCTGACCGTCGCCTATCATGCGGCTTGCTCGCTGCAGCATGGGCAAAAAATCACGCGTCAACCCAAAGATTTGCTTTGCAAGACCGGCTTCGTGGTCAAAGATGTGTCAGAAGGACATCTCTGCTGCGGCTCGGCCGGCACCTACAACATTTTGCAGCCGGACATTGCGAGGAGGTTGCGCGAGCGCAAAGTGGGGAATATCGAGAGGCTCGCGCCCGATGCGATCGCCGCCGGCAATATCGGCTGCATCACACAGATCGCGGCGGGCACGGCGATCCCAGTGGTCCACACGGTCGAGCTGATCGATTGGGCGACAGGAGGTCGCAAGCCCGAAGCGCTGATGGGCAGCTGGCCCATGGGTAGTTGACCTGTGAGCAGTTGATTGACGCCAGCTGATGCAGCGCGGACGAACGGCAGGTGACCGCCAGAACAGCCGGTCATGAGGCCAGCCGGGAAGCCGGACCCCGGAAGGAGACGGTAACCGGAATTCTGTGTCGCAACGATCGGGAGGACGATCATGGCGAAGAAAGCGAAGTCGAAGACCAAGAAGTCGAAGAAGAAGGGAGCCGGCAAGAAGGCCAAAAAGGCCAAAAAGGCCTCAGCCAGCAAGGCAAAGCGGGTCGTCGCCAAGAAGGGCGGCGCAAAGAGGGCCGCCAAGAAGTCGAAGGCGCGCAAGGCTGCAAAGCCCAAGACTGTGTCGCCAAAGACTGCAGTCCCCAAGCCCGCGGCCCCGAAGCCGGCTGTGCCTCCGGTGGCAGCTGCTCCCAAGCCCGCGGCACCCCCGGTCCACAAACCGGCCGCGCCGCCCGCGCCACCCCGACCGGCAGCTCCCCCGCCGCCGCGGCCGAGCACGCCTTCGGCAGCTCACAGCCCGAACACGCACAGTCCGAGCCATAGCCCGAGCCACAGCTCGACGCCCTCGCACTCAGCGTCTCCGATGGGCAGCCGCCCGCCCGGCAGCGAAGGCGGCCATAGCGGCTCTTGACCCTTCGGAAATCGCAGGGGTCCCGCGCGTTCCTCGCGCGGGACCTGCTCGCTGGAAGCCCAGGGATTGATTCGGCCCGCCTTGATGCAGAGCTGCGCTCGATCTGCGAATACTCGGCTCGCCCCGTCAGGCCCCCCAAGCCCGATTCGCTACGTATGAGCCGTCTCTGCGGCTCGCCGGTCCCTGTTGCGACTGGGGCGGCCAAGCGTAAGCGCTTGTTCCCTGTGGATTACAACGATGCCGGCTGTGCTTAAATTGCAACACAAGAATTCTTTCGAATGGGAAAA
>Ga0126381_100002568_pt1 | contig 19640 bp, 16 predicted proteins | sample PanSoiMetPlot_28_FD_96465 | JGI IMG/M metagenome (GOLD analysis project Ga0126381, IMG submission 96465) | Tropical forest soil microbial communities from Panama - MetaG Plot_28 | ecosystem: Environmental > Terrestrial > Soil > Tropical forest > Bulk soil | place: Panama | collected 2016-02-17
AACGGCAACTCAACGGCCCAGTCGTGGGGAAGGTTTAACGAGCGCCACTGGGAGTCGTCCCACTTCTCGGTCGAAAACTTGAACTCGCCGGATTTTGCAAAGTCTCCCTGCGTGCTGCCGAACCCAAGGTCCTTGGCCGGATCGCAGCCGTTCCCGAAAGTGAATTTCCATCCGAAGTCGAAGAGATAACGCTCGCGCGGTGCAATCGGCCGAAATGATTCCGTTAGAAGACCACCCGGAAGTTTCGACAACAAAGCGTGGGCCTTAGCAACCAACGAATTCGCGGCCAGCGAGGAAGCGGTAAGAGCGACTCCGGAGCGCATCAGGTCACGGCGAGTGCATGAAGACATTACATCCTCCAAATGAGACGTGGTCGTGCTTCGAGTGAAAATAGGAACGGAACATCTTACGGGAGAGAAGAATTATAGACAATCAATGAAACGGTTAACCACCCGCAGGCGCCGGGCATCTCCCACTCTATGAGGATTGCGACGGACCCGCCGGACCAGAGGAATCCAGACCTTTTCCTTAGTGGCCTGGCATCAGGCTCGGTTTTCGTGAACCGAGCGCAATCCCGAGAGTGCGCGTAAAACCGTCTCTGCGGCGGTAACGCCCCGATACTGGGCCTCTTCGAAAATCGAGAAGCCGCTTAGATCCGAATTGGCAAATAGAATCTGGCCCCGTTGTCTCGCGAGTCGGCGACGCTCGGCAGAAAAGATCGCTCCTACTTTCGGCCGTGCCATGGCGTGCCCCATGCGCATCACATCGATTCTCGAAACGCATTGCCCGATGTCGCGGTGCACGCGTCCGAGATCATGCAGGATGGCCTCCTTCCAGTAGGTCCAATCGCGGTCCAACAAGAGCTGCCGATTCTGCGCAGGGGTGCCTTCAGCCAGAGCCCAATAGAACGTCCAGACGGTTCGGTCAACGTGCGTGCGCAGGCTTTGGTGGGTTGCGTCCACGTATCCCAGCGTCGGGGATTCCATAAAGACGTTGTCCCAGGTGGGATCGCCCCCGTAGGAGGCGGGGAGCCGTTCGAGCGTGAGATTCGCAGTGAGCCAAGGGGAATATTCGAAATCCTCGAGCCTCGGCATACCTTCGATTAAATAAGGCGCAAGAAAGCTGGGGGCTGCGAAGATTACGAATTCTGCTTGATACTCGGTCGGGCCGGCGAAAACGCTGATCCTGTTTTTCTGCTGCGAAATTCGGTGCACCATCTCGCCCGTGTGAACGAAACGACCGACACGTTCGAGAAGACGTCGCACGATCCAGCCATTCCCTTCCGGCCAGGTAAGCGGGCCTTTCTCTTCGGGCTCGCGCGAAGCGAAATATTGAATGCCCGCCCACGCCGAAGTCTGGTCCGTGGTCGCGCCATAGTCGTCGCGGCAGCAATAGTTCATGTACCAATTCAGGATCTTTGAATCCAAGCCCTGATCACGAAGCCACTCCGCGAATGAAATTTGATCGAGGGCAGCAGTGTTTTCCGACAACCCGAGTTCCATCGGAACCGTGAACTTGCCGCTCGAGCGGAATTTGTGAATCTCGTCTTCGAGATGTTGAAATTGGTCGCGATCTTTTTGATTAAGCCCGATCGCCGGCTCGATTCCCTCCTGCCAACGTCCGTAAAGAAACAGGCGTTCCTGCGGCGCAAAACAGAGATAGCGCTCTTCCCATTCGCCGTTTTTGAGGACATTCAGGTCTTCGAATAACTCGCGAACGTAAACCGCCTTCGGCCCGGGCACAGGAACGTAGTGGGCCGCCCAGGGATAGGCGGTGATCTCGTTTTCTCCCCAGCGCGAATTGCCTCCCGCTCGCTCATTCATTTCAAGGACGATGAAATCGGTGAAGCCCTTCTTTTCGAATCGCCACGCGGCGCCGAGCCCAGCCATCCCGCCACCGACAATGAGCACGGGAATCTTCACCACCTGCTTGGGAGCGGGAAATCTGGCATGGTCGCGCAACTGATGCCCTAGCTGAAAGGAGTCATTGACAAAGGAGCCGGTGATGAGGCGATCGCTCTTCGCCGAGAGCCCGATGAGGGCAGCGCTGGCCGAGTGCAAAAATTGCCGACGCGACAGCGTCAATGGCTGATGTCCTTCCAGTCCTGGTCGTAAAGGCGCACCAAGACCTGGTTGTTGAGGTGATTGGCGGGCATCGAAAGCGGGGCCATATCGGGAGGAAACTGGAAGAGGTTCTGAAGACCTCGAACGTCGATGAAGCGAAGTCCGCTTGGAACCGAGGCTGGGAACTGATATTCGTGCCCTCCGGCGAGCACAAATCCCCACTCGCCGAAGGACGGAACATAGACGTGGTAGGGGTAGATTCTGAGCCCGGCTTGCTGGATGGTCTGCGCGATGCACCAGAAGGAATCGCGGGCGAACATGGGCGATGTGCTTTGCACCACCATCAAACCTTGCACGCTCAGATGGCGGGCTGCCGCTTTATAGAATGCGGTTGTGTAGAGCTTGCCGAGCGAGTAGTTGGTGGGATCAGGAAAATCGACGACGATGAAATCGAAGCTGTCAGGGTTGGAATCCACCCAGGGAAAGGCGTCGGCGTTGATGATGTGTACCTTGGGAGATAAGAACGACTTCTGATTGAGCGCCGTCAACATGGGATGAGTTGAAAACAGGCGGGTCATCTCGGGATCGAGATCGACAAGCGTGATGCTCTCCACTTGCGGGTATTTCAGAATTTCGCGCACAGCTAGGCCATCGCCTCCGCCCAGCACCAGCACACGGCGAGGAGCGGGGATCGCCGACAGGCCGGGATGGATCAGTGCTTCGTGATAGCGATATTCATCGCGCGAACTGAATTGCAGATGACTGTTGAGGAAGAGACGAATGTCGTCTTTGAAGCGAGTCAGAACGATGTGCTGGTAACGCGTGTCGCGGGCAAAGATGATTTCATCGGCGTAGATGTTGTCCTCTGCCGCTGTTGTAATGTGCTTGGCCTGCGCCATGCCGATCGCCAAACCACACAGCACCACGAAGCAGATGGCCCGCAGCGCTCGCGCCTTTACCAGTTGATGGGCAAACAGGAACGTGCTCCACAACGCGACAGCCACGTTTATGATCCCGAATAGCATCGCCGAGCGCACCAGGCCGAGATAGGGCACCAGCAGGATGGGAAAAATCAGCGATGCGCCCAGGGCGCCCAGGTAATCAAAGGTGAGAACGTGGGCGACGACATCGCGGAAGTGATAGCGACCGCGAACCATGCGCATCAGCAGGGGAATCTCCAGCCCGACCAAAACCCCGATCACAATCACCAGTGCATACATCAGCAGCTGGAATCCCTGCGTGTAAGCAAAGGCCAGAAACAGCAAGGCTGACGAAAGACCGCCAATCACACCCAGTAGCAACTCAATCCACACAAACCGATAGGCAAGTCCGCGCTCAAGGTAGCGCGAGAGTGCGCTGCCGATGCCCATGGCAAACAGATAGCAACCGATGATGGTCGAAAACTGAAGGACGCTATCGCCGAGCAGATAACTGGCCAGTGTGCCGGCAATCAGCTCATAAATGAGCCCGCAGGCCGCAATCAGCAATACGGTAATGAAAAGCAGGATACCCAATGTCTAGTGCACCGCCGCAGCAATGATGACGCAAATTCCCAGCGACATGCCTCCCAGCAAGATGGCGAGCGCGGTGTTATGCTCCTGCACAATTTCCTTCCATAGGTGGTACGGCGTGACTTTGTCGAGGACGACGAAGGCACCGGCAAAAATCACAATGCCGATAGCCGCGTAGACGACCGCATTGACCACATTGTTCAACTGGATACCCATCACTTGCCTCCTGTGTAGTGGTGGTAGTAGCCGTAGACGGAGCGATAGGAGCCGGGGTTGTCGCGAACAGATCTGGGCACGTTCAGCACTTGATCGACGCGGTTCAGACTCCATCCCTGATACTCTGCGACTGAGACCCCCCCGAGTACCGCCAGACCATAGATCAGAAAAAAGGTTCGAATCATTCGTCGTCTCCCGTGGACTTCACCGAATCCACAACGTTTTCAACCGCGTTCAGCAGAGAACCGTCAGCCGGTGCGCCGCCGTTGTCGCTTTCCGCCCAGCGCAGATGCTCAAAATTCATCGATCGCCAGGTGATCAGCCCGGCGGGAAGCAGCAGGGCAAGGGCGCCCAGGGCGAAAAAGGTGATTTGTGGTACGTCACGCTTGAGAGTGATCGTGTAATAGATCGTACCGTGATAAAAATCGCTCTCCGGTTCCACTCGCAGGTAGTAGTTTCCGGGCGGCACATTGGGGACCGTGACCGTGTCGTGTGTGCTGCCTTCTGACCAGGATCCATCCGAGTCATAGCCGTGGTAATAACTGACCTCTCGGCCAAAGTCGTAGGCATGGCCGGTGTCCTGGTTGATGAGCGCATAATTCAGATAAATCCAATTGTTGTTGAGGTTGGCCGTGGTGCTGAGCTCCACGTCCGAGGCGTGGCCTGTGAGCTCAAAGACATCGGTCACGAATGACGCTTCGCCTTTTACGTTGGTGTTGAATTCATAAGACTGCGAAAAGACCTGGCGGTCCTGAGCGGTCGAATAGAACGCAAGCAAGAGAACCGTCAAAGCTATCAAAAAGACCGCCACCAGGCTCCAGACAATCTTCACATTCGCGCTCAAAGGCGACGGCTGGTTCTCGTAAACGCCAATCGGGGCCGGCGCTTGGCCGGGCAATTTGAACGTTTTCCAGAGATCGTTGCCCATTATGTACTCGCCCATCGACCAGGTGACTTCCTGGCCGGTCTTCTCGCTCGAGATCACGCGCGGCGGCGAAACATAGTCGGAAACCTCTGCGGTCTCCCCCACCCGCACCTGCCAGGGAAATTCTCCGAGCACATAGCTGGTCGCGGCGTTTGCGGTCTGGAAATGTCGGTAGGTTTCGCCCAGATAAGTGAGCGTGCTCGCGCCCGGCCTTACCTCCGGCAGCGCCCGCAGGATGCTCACATCGTTCCAGTGGCCGTTGTACTCGGTGAGATATCGGAATCCTTTGAAGGGATTGAAAAGCACGTACTCGTGCCAACTATAGGGAGTCCCATCCACGTGGATTGTGCGGCGCTGGAACCCGATGACTTCGTACTGGGTTCCACGCATCGTGCCGCGTGCGCCAAGTGGAATCAGGGGAGCGTCGCGAGTGGCGGCTTCGAATTTCTGAAGGACCTGCAACCGCGGGTCTTGCGCGTCAAGAATGGAGTGGCAGCTGTCACAGACAATCGTGACCGCATGGCTGAACGAGCGCACGGTGAGGGAGGCGCCGCAGCTCGGGCAGTTCAGTGCCTTTACCTGTGGGGGGCCTGCAGGAGTTGGTCCGACGGAGCTCACGACCACCCCTCAAAGCTGCGCAAGTTCTTCAGTTTCAAGCTCTCGAACTCGACGCTTTCGCCGAGATACAGCACCGGCTGCTCGTCGCTGTAATCAAGGGTGGCGAACTTACCGTCCTGCGACATCAGATCGACGAAGATGACATCGGTCTTGTCCCAATATTGAAAGGGCAGCTCTCCTTCCACGCCCCGATAATGCGCTTTGGTGATCGTGCTGACGGTGTAGGTGTCTCGGTCCCACGCATATTGCTGGCCAACCCTGCACTGAGCCGGCAACTTGCGGCCGGGTGCGGCGAAGGTTACGACGTAGTCGTCCTGAGCATCAGAAAGCCAGCCGCTGGCGCCGTCGTTCATCATCAAATGCCATTCGTTCCAGTTGCCCTGGTCGTACTCATAAATGATTCGGCCAATCGCGACGAAGGAATGGGCGCCGTAAGCTCCTTCCGTCCCGATTTGAATGGGGGAACTGTTCGGCGGCAAGTCTGCCACCTGCCCCACTTTCTGAAGATCAACATCAGTCCGAACCAGAATGGATTTGCAGTACTCACAGACCGTCTGCACGCTCGAAGACCAGCGGAAGGTGATCTTGGCGCCACAATTGGGACAATTCGCGGTGGGCTGCGTCATTTGCTTCGAAGCTCCCCCACCACGGCAGCAGGTTCAGATAGGCTTCGATACTCGCGCGCTACCTTGCGAACCCGTACGGAAGTGGCGGCAAACAGATGCGAAAGCTGGTTCTCAAAATCCCACTGCGGACGCGGCACACAGCAAAAGAGGTTCAGACAAAGCGATCCGTACTCGGGAAAGGTGTGGCAGGCGAGATGGGACTCGGAGAGCAGGCAAAGGCCGGTTATGCCGCCCGTGCCCGGGAACTGGTGCCACCGGGTTTCCGCAATCGTCCGGAGCCCCAGGTCGGCGATGATGCTTTCAAAGAGGGCGCGCAGAAGGTCGAGGTTCCGCAGCGACGCCGCACTACACCCCTGCGCATCCACAATCCATTCAGCCCCATTCATAACGCGAAGACCGGCTACTGTTGCGCGTGCCCGCACTCCGGACAAAACTTGCTGGCGCGCGGAATCGGCTTGCCGCAGTTCATACAGAACTTCGTCTCGGTGCTGGCGACGGCCGCTCCGCCCGCGGTCGCGGCGCCTGCTCCGCCTCCCGAAGATCCGGCTTGCTTGAGCGCATCCATCATAGCCTGTCCCATGGCAACTCCCGCACCGAGTCCGGCGCCGACTCCCGCCGCGCCTCCGCCTTCATTGGCTGCGGCGGTGGGAATGGATTGCGCTACCTCAAACTGTGTATACCGGCCCATGTCGCCGACCATGTTCATGCCGATACGCTGGTCAAGAATCTTCTGCAGTTCATCGGGCAGCGAGAGATTCTCCACCACAAAGCTGTCTAGATTCAGCCCAAGTTCGGTGAAGCTCGGCTTCAGTTGGCCGGCAATGGTGTTTCCCAGCGCGACCTGGTTGGCGGCCATGTCGAGGAAAGCCACCTGGCTGTTGGCAAACGTATCGGTCATGTGTCCAACGATGGTGTTGCGTAACTGACCTTCAAGGTCCGGCACCGTGTAGAGATCGCGCGTGCCGCTCACTTTCGAATAGAACACCTTGGCATCAGCGATGTGGTACGTATAAATGCCGAATGCGCGGATGCGGACGGCACCGAACTCCTTATCGCGAATGGTGATGGGATTGGGCGTTCCCCAATGCTGGTTGGTCTGTAGCCGCGTCGAGAAGAAATAGACATCGGATTTGAATGGCGACTGAAACGCCTTGTCCCAGTTGCGCAAATAGGTGAGGATGGGCAGCGTATGCGTGTTCAGAGTGTAGAGGCCAGGACCGAAGGCGTCTGCGACTTTGCCTTCGTTCACGAAGACCGCCATCTGCGAGTCGCGAACCGTCAGTTTGCCGCCGTTCTGGATTTCACGGTCCTGCATGGGATAGCGGTAGCCGAGAATGCCATCTCCCGGCTCAACCCATTCAATGACGTCGATGAATTGCTTGCTTAAGAAGTCGCGAAGGCTCATAGGAAACTCGCTTTGAAGCCGCAATAGATTGCGCTTGAGAGGGCATCCTACGGGCTGAAATGGCTGCTGTCAACCGAGTAACCTCACGAGCCATTCACGAGATATTGCAATTCGCAAAGGTTCATCGCGGACTTGCGATTCAGGATCGAGCACGAGGCTCGGGTAGCGCGCCCGGCGGATTCCGGTCGCGCCTTATAATAGAAAGATTCGGCAGTCTTCGCGGACTGCTCTGAGGAATCAGACACGTCAACGCAAAGGCGGGCGCGTCCTGCCTCGTGGCAGGATTGTGCTTTGCTCTGGGCGGGACGAAGGCGTGAGTCTTCATTGATGTCCACATCGATTTCCAATAACATTCCCGCTTCCGATGCGGCGGTTGTCTCCCGCAGTGGGGCAATGCCGCAGGCGCCGGGATCTCGATCGGACGACAGCATTGTGGTTCGTGGGGCACGGACGCATAACCTCAAAAACATCGATTTTGAGATTCCGCACAATGCGTTAACGGTCGTCACCGGAGTGTCAGGATCGGGCAAATCGTCACTTGCTTTCGACACAATCTATGCCGAAGGCCAGCGCCGATACGTCGAGTCTCTGTCCGCCTACGCGCGCCAGTTCCTTGAGCGCATTGAGAAGCCAGATGTCGATCATATCGAGGGGATCGCTCCGGCGGTGGCCATCCGGCAGAAGAACACGACGCGCAGCCCGCGCTCGACGGTCGGAACCGCGACCGAGATTTATGACTACCTGCGACTGCTGTTTGCCCGTATCGGACGGACGTACTGCATCAATTGCGGCGGACTGGTAAAGAAGGATACGGTTGATGAAGTGGCGGATGCGATTCTGGGTTTGGGGGAGGGGACGCGGTTGAATGCGCTCTTTCCATTGAGCGCAGGAATCTCCGAGGATGCAGTCCGGGTTCGGTCAGGGCAAAAACCGGGCTCCTCTACTCCCCCGAATGCCTTGCCTTCGGCGAATCATTCTGCTGCGGTCGGAACACCAGGTCGGCGGAAGGCCAGGAAGAAGCTGACATCGTCCACTCAAAGTGCGCCACTCGATGGCATCAAGGCGCGGCTCTTCGATCTGCGGCAAAAAGGATTTAATCGGCTGTTTCAGCGCGGGCAGATTTTTGAGTTTTCCACCCCGGAATCGCTGCTCGACGTTAACTTCAACGAGCCCGTATTCGTTCTCGTCGACCGGATTTCGGTAGCAGCCGATTCGCGCGCCCGCATTGTGGACGCCACGGAGATCGCGTTCCGCGAGAGTGGAGAGGTTCGTTTCGAGACTGCTCCTCGCGAGGATGCGCCTCGACGGGTGCTGCGCTTCTCTCAACGCTTTGAATGCAAGCAGTGCGGCATTAAGTATGAAGAGCCTGAGCCGCGGCTGTTTTCCTTCAATAATCCTTATGGGGCTTGCCCACGTTGCCAGGGCTTTGGGAACACCATTGATTTCGACATGGCCCTGGTCATTCCGGACAAATCCAAGAGCCTGGGCGAAGGTGCTGTCGAGCCGTGGACGAAACCGAAGTATCGGCCGCTGTTTAATGAACTGAAACGATTCTCCCGTTCTCGAGGAATTCCGCTGGATGTGCCCTGGATGGACCTTGCTCCGGAACATCAGGGGCTGGTTATAGATGGCGCACGCGGTTTCCCGGGGATTCGCGGATTTTTTCAGTATCTCGAGCGCAAGAAATACAAGCTGCACGTGCGCGTGTTCATCAGCCGATATCGCGGATATTCGACTTGCTCGGAGTGCGGTGGTTCACGACTGCGCCGCGAAGCCCGGCAGGTGAAGATCGCCGGTAAGAATATCTGCGAAGTTTGTTCGATGACCGTGGAAGATGCGGCAAACTTTTTCGAACAGATTGGCAAGGCAAAGTCCTCGCTCCGTTCCCGCAAAATAGGCGGAGACGAGGGTGGGGCCCCCGCTGACCCGGACTTACACCCGCTTACGCTATCGGAAGAAGAAGCAGAAATCGCGGAGAAACTGCTGGAGGAAATCTGTTCGCGGCTGCGCTTCCTGAACGATGTCGGGTTGGAGTATCTCGCACTGGATCGGCTCACGTCCACGTTGTCCGGCGGCGAAGCGCAGCGAATTCAGCTCGCCACTTCCCTGGGATCGCGGCTGGTCGGCACACTCTACGTTCTGGATGAGCCATCGATCGGCTTGCACAGCCGCGACACACACCGGCTCATTGGCATTCTGCACGGCTTGCGCGATTTGGGAAACACGGTGCTGGTGGTAGAGCACGATCCCGATGTCATGCGCGCCAGCGACCACATCCTCGATCTGGGGCCGGGCGCCGGCGAGCACGGCGGCAAGGTCATTGCGGAAGGCACCTACGAGGAGATCAAGACAACCCCAAGTTCGCTCACAGGCCGTTATCTCGCACAGGAACTGCGCATTCCCGTCCCTTCGAACCGGCGTGCTCCTGGGCGAAGGCAGATCACCATTCTCGGGGCGCGCGCGCACAATCTGAAGAACATCGATGTGAAGATTCCGCTCGGAATGCTGGTGGCGATCACCGGGGTTTCGGGATCGGGAAAATCCACTCTGTTGCATGATGTCTTATTTCAAGCATTGAGTACGCTGAAGAAACAAACCTCTGACCATCCCGCGGAAGCGGGAATCGCCCAGCCAGAGTTCCCTTTTCTTCGCGAAATCGAGGGTTGCGAATACATCAACGATGTGGTCCTGGTGGATCAGTCTCCTATCGGCCGTACACCGCGTTCGAACCCTGTAACCTACATCAAGGCCTTCGACGGGATCCGCGAGTTGTTTGCCGCGACGCCGGAAGCCAAAAAGCGACGTTTCTCCGCGGGACACTTCTCCTTCAACGTTCCCGGTGGACGATGTGAAACCTGCCAGGGGGATGGCACGGTTGTCGTCGAAATGCAGTTTCTAGCCGACGTCGAGCTTATCTGCGAAGAGTGCAAGGGAACGCGCTACAAGCCCGAAGTGCTCGAGGTTCGGTATCGCGGAAAGAATATCCACGAAGTGCTGAACATGACGGTGCACGAGGCCATGCAGCATTTCGCCGGCACCCCGAAAATTGCCGACCGATTGCGAATGCTCGACGAAGTCGGTTTAGGGTATCTACGGCTGGGGCAGTCGGCGACCACGCTCTCCGGCGGCGAAGCACAGCGGGTGAAGCTGGCGTCGCATCTGCAGCCGGCGGCGAACAGGAAAGTCACAAGCACCAACCTTTCAGCTCGCTCCGGGCAGGCTCGGTCGCAAAACACGCGACTAGGGTGGGGTACGCTCTACATTTTTGACGAGCCCACCACCGGCCTGCACTTCGACGACATCAGTAAACTACTCTCGGCTTTTCGGCGCCTTATTGAAGCAGGAGGTTCCATCCTGCTCATCGAACACAATCTGGAAGTAATCAAGACCGCGGATTGGGTGATCGATCTGGGCCCTGAAGGCGGCGATCGCGGTGGCCATATCGTCGGGGAGGGCCCGCCTGAGAAGATTGCCGCGCTGCCGCAGTCCTACACCGGTCAGTTTTTGACGAGCGTGTTGAATGGGAATGGGGGCTCGCGTGGGCACTAAGGGAGCTCGAACCGCTACCGCGGTGGCATTAACCTCAGAAGAGTGTCGTCTCTACGGGACTCGCTCGCTTTCGAAGTTTTCCCTGCGCTTGCAATTTATAAAGGCACGATTACTCTCCAGTGTCTTCGTCATCGCCTGTACCACCACAATCGGGCAAAGGAGCGTAGCTCAATCGGCTCCCGCATCGAGCAAGCCGCAACACGTGACGGTGCGGCATCATCGGGTGCAGGAAGAAGACCCGGCGCTTGCCAAGCTCACCCAAGCGGAAGATGACATCGCCAAGAACGATTACACGGCCGCTGAGCCACTGCTGAAGGAGGTGATCAAAACCTATCCCGAGCAGTACGCCGCCTGGTACGACCTGGGTTATGTCTACCATGCGCTCGGACGTAAAGAAGATTCGATTGCGGCCTATAAGAAGTCCGTGGAAGCGAAGCCCGATGTATTTGAGTCGAACTTGAATCTTGGCCTGGCACTAGCCGAAACCTCGCCTGAAGAAGCCGAGCATTATCTGCGTGCCGCCACCCAGCTCACACCAGCTTCTCATCCGGAGCTGGGACACAAGGGCGCTTGGATAGCGCTCGGGCACGTGCTTGAGGCCAGCAAACCGGATCAAGCCATCGCCGCGTTCCGACAGGCTGCAGCTGCCGATCCCAAGGATCCTGAGCCTCACCTGCTTGCCGGCTCCCTGCTCGAAAAAGATCGTCCAGCGGAAGCCGAGAAAGAGTACCAGCAGGCACTGAGCATCCAGCCGCCATCGTCCGATGCACTGGCGGCGCTCACAAATTTGTACATGCGCCAGCGGAAATACTCGCAGGCGGAGGATCTTCTGAAGAAGTTGGTGGCCGTGCATCCCGAGGATGCAAGTGCCCACCTGCAACTGGGGCGGATGCTCGCGATTTCCGGCCAGTCAGAGGAGGCAACGGCAGAACTCGAAGCCGGCCTGAAACTGGATCCTTCCGACACCAAAGCGCAACGCGATCTCGCGGACCTATATTCGGACGCGGGAAAGTACGCCCAAGCCCAGTCCCTGTATCAAAGCTTGCTGACCGCGTATCCCAATGACGGTGATCTGCATTATGGGCTGGGTCGAGTGCTGCTGAAGCAGAAGAAGTTTGCTGATGCCGAGAAAGAGCTTGCTCGGACTGTCGAGCTGCAGCCGAATGCGGGTACCGCGTGGGGAGATCTGTCTGTCGCAGCGAACGAAAACAAAGATTACGCAGGCGCCATCCGAGCCGTCGATATGCGGGCAAAATACTTGCCCGATACTCCCATCACCTATTTTCTGCGCGCGACTGCCTATGACCACCTGCACAACTCGAAACAGGCGGTAACGTATTATCATCAATTCCTGGACACGGCAGGCGGCAAGTTCCCCGATCAGGAATGGCAGGCGAAACACCGTCTGATTACGCTTGAGTCCAAGAAGTAGTCGAGCGGAGCTAATGTACAAACGGATTGGGACGATCGCGTTGATGCTGGCGGTCATAGCTGGCCTGGCCCTGGCTAAGAAAGAAGAAACCCTCGAGCAACTTGCCGCCCGTGCCGATTCGGCCCATGCGGATCAACAGCCCAACCTTTGCATGGAAGTCGCGGAGCGGGCCCTCAAGGAGGGCACGGATGCTTATAACGCCAATCAATACGTTCAGTTCCGCACGAATCTCGAGCAAGTTGTCACGTACAGCGACAAGGCCCACGCGGCGGCGATGACATCGAAAAAACATGTCAAAGGTACGGAGATCAAAATTCGTAAAATTTCCGAGCGCCTGCGGGATTTGAAGCTCAACGTCAGCTACGACGACGAGGCGACGATCCAGGCTGCGATTGACAAATTAGAAAGGTTTCGCACGGAACTTTTGAAAAGTATGTTTGGATCCAAAAGCAATGACTAAAGGGGCAATTTCGTTACTACTGCTGCTGGCGGCGAGCGCGGCTTTCGCCCAGCAGAATCGTCGCGATCCCCTCAACGACCTCGAGGTTGACAAGCTGCGGGACGCAGCGCAGGAACCGGAAATTCGCCTGAAACTCTATGTCGAGTTCGCGCGCACACGCTTGGATAAGATGCAGCAGGTTCATGCCAATCCCAAAGCCGAGAATCGCGACGAACAGACCAAAGCCGCTCTGCAGGACTTCATCGACATTTTCGACGAACTGCAAGACAACGTGGACACCTTCGCCGACCGCAAAGAGGATCTCCGTAAGGCGCTGAAGCCGGTCATTGAGGCGGATACGGAGTTTGGCTCCAAGCTGCGCTCGTTCAAATCCTCCTTTGCCAATTTACCGCAAGAAGCTGCCAAATTCGACTTTCTCCTCGGCACTGCGCTTAGTGCAGTGGATGATGGGGCGAAGAATGACCGCGAGCTGCTGGCGCAGCAGGAAGAGACCTTCAAACACAAGAAAAAGCCGGATCGCAAAGAGAACACGGCAGGGGAGTAGCGAGCTGCGGCACATCTATCATGTGCAAGCTCACGTCAGAGGCGTCTGGTGACAACCATCCCAAGGTCCTTGACCTGCTTCTGGTTGGCCGATTCCCCGAGCGATCGAGTGCCGAACCTTGCCTTTGCGGATGCGAATCGCTGCGCCATTTGAATTACACCGCGTCATAACAGCAGATATTCAACGCGCGTTTCCAGCTTCGTGATGTCATCGCTCCAATCGCCATAGATCTCCCAGGAGCTGCCCGCGAAACTCATGCGGTTTTGAGCCACCCAAGCCTGGATCGCGTCGTGGGTTCTCCCGAGTTGATCGTAGGGACCGATGTGGACAGCGGTCGCTGCCTTGCCAGCAGGTGTTTCAACCAGTGTCACTTCGCCCGACGGCAGAAAGGCACGGTTCACCTCCACTCCGAAATCAATGTCCATGGGCGACTCGGGGTTGTCGGGATGATGGTAGAGAAAAATGTTGTGCCCGTCGGTGCGCAGGCCCGGGTTCTGACCCAGAAAGCCCCAAACTTTATCGAGAGCGGGACGCCAGGTGCTGGCGATCTGTCCGATGCGAACCCGACGGCGCACCGCCGCAAGCTTCCGAGTCGAGACGGTCTGAAGGTGGACTGGGGTACTCATATGAGTCGACAGGATAGCAGTTCGAGGCAGATCGCCTATCCTCAATTGGAAATGGTGAATGCTCGCCGCATCTGATTCTGCATCAAAGCTACAATCCCAAAAATCATCCAGGAGCACAACATGCTAAACGCCAAAAAGGCTCTCAGCAGTTTTTCCGTAGATGATATTCAGAAGGCCAAGGACTTTTATGGTAAGACGCTTGGGCTCGAAGTTTCCGCTGGACCGGAGGGCACATTGGTTCTCAGGGAGGCCAAGGCTCTGATTTATCCGAAATCGAACCATCAGCCTGCCATGTTCACCGTTCTGAATTTTCCCGTGGACAACGTGGAGAAAGCCGTGGAGGAACTCAGCAAACGTGGAGTCCAATTTGAGGTCTACAACGAGCCAAATTTGAAGACAGATGCGCGAGGAATTTCCCGCGGAAACGGTCCGACCATTGCATGGTTCAAAGATCCGGCAGGAAACATTTTGTCGGTGCTCGAAGCAGCGTAGCGTCTTAGCCTTTCAAAAGCTAACTCTTCGATGTATCCAGACGTTCTAACCCGCGTCGACGCAGGTCTGAGTTGCAAGGTCTATGACCGCGCAATGATCGCGGACGTCAGGTCCCAGCTACCATCCCCGGGTCTGCAGCATCTGCGCCTCGTCCATCGCACTGACGGCCAGCCCTTTCATCGAGCTAGGCACATCCTGGGATGCCTCAAGTAATACTTTAGGATCGTTGTAGTGGGTGGTGGCGCGAACGATGGCGCGAGCGCGGCGCTCCGCTTCTTCGGGAGTGGCGAAAGTGGTCGAGTCTTGCATGAAGATGCCGCTGCCGACAAACACGGCTTCGGCACCGAGTTGCATCACCAGCGAGGCGTCGGCGGGGGTGGCGATGCCTCCGGCGGAGAAGTTTGGCACGGGCAGCTTCCCTTCCTTGGCCACCAGCTTCACCAGCTCGTACGGCGCTTGTAGCTCTTTGGCTTTGGCAAAGAGTTCTTGTTCGCTGAGGACGGTCAGAATTTTCATGTCCTGCACAATCTGGCGGATGTGCTTGACCGCGTGCACGACGTCTCCGGTGCCGGCCTCGCCCTTGGTGCGAATCATGGCGGCGCCTTCGGCGATGCGGCGCAGAGCTTCTCCAAGATTGCGGGCGCCACAGACAAACGGCACCTTGAAGGCATGCTTATCGACGTGGTGCGCCTCGTCGGCGGGGGTGAGCACTTCGGATTCGTCGATGTAGTCGACGCCCAGGGCTTCGAGAATCTGAGCCTCGGCGAAATGGCCGATGCGGCACTTGGCCATGACCGGGATGGAAACGGCGTCCATGATCTCGCGGATCTTTTTCGGCGAGGCCATGCGCGCGACTCCGCCCTCGGCGCGAATCTGGGCAGGCACCCGCTCGAGCGCCATCACCGAGACGGCTCCGGAGCGCTCGGCGATGACGGCCTGCTCGGCGGTGGTGACGTCCATAATGACGCCGCCTTTAAGCATTTCGGCTAGGCCGGTCTTGAGGCGAAGGCTAGTGGAACTACCGTTGTTTTGGGACATGGGTTACCTTTTTCGGATCGTGAAGAATGGACGCGAATGCGCGCCTTACTCGTATCTATCATTTTACAGCCTGAGCCGATGATTCATGAGAGAGCAGGACTGACGAAACCATGGCAGCCGGGGTGGCCTCAGGCCCGGCTGAAGGGATAAGTCTGGTGAGCGAAGGCTTTGCCCACCCGGACGAGACGTCCCAGCCTGGGTATTGCATGGCGAGCCCAGGTCCTCCGCGGCGCCCCTCAGACGGCGCCTACAGCGGGAGCGATAGGGCGATCGCGGGCTGTCCAGTCTACTTGCTCGAGAGGACCCACCACGAAGACCCAGGCAATTGCGCCGATGATCAGCACGGCCACGGTGATGGCAAAGGGCGCGAGGAAGCTGCCGCTTTTATCGACGACCAGCCCGGTTAAGACAGGTCCGATGACGCCGGCAAAGTTGCCGACGCCGTTCTGAAGCCCCGTCCACTTGCCTGCTGCTTGTGGACCGGCCAGAGTTTGAGAGTAGGCAAAGACACCGACGCCCATCATGCCGCAACCCAGGCCGGCGGCTAGCAGCCATGCGAAATATCGCTCTGGGCCGGCGAGCGCGCACCCGGCGGTACCGACAATCGAAATCACGCAGCCCGCACCCATGATGGATTTGCGCACCAGCGTAGTCCGACCGCCGTGGCGCATCCAGAAATCGGCGACCCATCCGGCGACTGCCGCTGAGCTGGCATCTGTGAGGTAGTACGCGAACGCAGGTTTCACCATCGCTTGCATCGAGAGCCCGCGCGCGTGCACCAGATAATAAGGAAGCCAAATGATCATGAAGTAAAAAAGGTAGTTCACGGAAAAGTGGCCAACCGAAGCTCCCCAGAAGGAGCGCTGGCGGAGAATGGCCAGGGTATTAGGTCCGGCGGATTGATTTCTCTGCGCGTGCTTGCGGGCGGGCATCCAGTAGAACCAAGCTGGTAGCCAGAGGAGGCTGATCAGGCCGATCCCCACGAAAACAGGACGCCAGCCGTACTTCACGATCAATGGACCAGCCGTTAGAGTGCCGATCGCGGGGCCCAGGCGGATCGCCGACATTAGGAGCCCATTGGCAAAGCCGCGCTGATGCTCGGGCAAGTGATAGGCAAGAATTTTCGAAGTGGACGGAAATGCGACCGACTCACCGACACCGAGCAGCAACCGCATGAAGAGCAAGATAAAGAATCCAGGCGCAATGGCCGTGGCGGCAGTGGCCACCGACCACAACGAAAATCCGGCTGCGATCACGAAGTTGACTTCGAAGCGATCCACGAGCCATCCGGAAACGAACTGCATGACCGTGTAAGACCAAAAGAAGGCGCCGAGGAGAACGCCTAGCTGCGAGGTTGAGAGGCCAAACTCCTTTTGCACGAGTGGTGCAGCGAGAGCGAGATTGCCTCGATCGACGTAGTTGATCAGGACACAGCCGGCCAGAAGGGCAAGCGCGGGTCCGAAGTGGCGCGAAACTTGCGAGTTGCCGGAGGGGTTCGACATGGCGATGCGACCGAGGCATTCTGCGCCGGACGTGGCGGTTTTTCAAGCAAGAACTAACCCATTGGGCTTAGACAGATGTAGTGGCCCTCTGCGGGAACTCGGCCCCCTTTGCTTTCCCCAAACCGGACTAACGCTCGCGGTCTCGAACAAGATGCCTGCCCAAACGAAGCTTTGGGAGAAGCACTCGCGAGCTGGCTACTGAGGAGTTCCTAAAACCGTGTGTGGTATCTGCCATCCACCGAAAAGCCGCCGTTTTCATTGCGGGTTGCGATGGCGGACCAGCGCTTGTTGAACCGATATTCGCCCTGAACAATTTCGCGTTGCGTATCGGTTACATCGAAAGCAAACGTCATCAGCAGGTTTCCGGTAACCCGTTTTTGCATGGCGATTCGAGCGCCGGGATTCGCGTCACTGCCACCCAGAGTCGGATCAATGGAAAAGCTGGAAAGCCCGGCAAGCCTTTGGATGCCGCTGCTGACTTCGGTGGCAGCGCCTTTGGCTAGTAGCGAGGTCGCGCTCAGGCTGGAAGGCGAGTTGGCGGCCTGTTCGGGAGTTTGGCCGCGCGCGATTAGGTTGACAATATCGGCGGTGGCGAGTGGTGGATTGGAGATATAGCTGGTGTGCAACCTATCGAGCGGCCCGGTAAAGGTCAGCGTCAGGTTGTACTGATCGATGGTTGTGGTCAAGGCGACATTCAGCACCGGCTCCGTCCGATTGGGATTCGAGAACTGAATAATTCCCCGCTGAATCTGGTAGCGCTGGCTCATGAGAAAGATGTCGCCGCTCGTAAAATCCGTGCGCCCGATGATCACCGGGTTCTCCGCGGTTCCAACAACCTGCAGATTCGCGCTTCCCTGCAAACTGACCTGGTTACTCATGACGTCGAGCTGCTTCGAGGTCTGGACGGTGATGTTGAGTTTGAGGTTCTGAGTAAATCCCTGGCTGGACATGGAATCGGGACCGGACTGCAGCTGGCCGGCGAGGCTGGTGAGATCGAAATTCGGAGTAAAACTCAGATTGTTAATCAATATGCGCCCGCTAAGCTTCGAGGCCTGCGTATTTCCCCCCAGATTCAGATTGCCGTCGAAGAGCACACGAATTTGGTCCTCATAGAGCATGCGCACATGGCTCGCCTGCATGGCAACGTTCATCTCCAACCGGGGACGGTAGGCAATATCCCCACTGGCGGAAATGTGCCCGCCGCCAGATTCGCCGGATAGCTGGGCGATCGTGATCTTGTCATTGTCGATGTCGAGGACTCCGTTCAGGTTCTGGACTCTAAGCGGAGCATCCGGAAATGCCAGCGCGATGTTTTCTAAACGCACCTGGCCTGTGAGTTCCGGGTGACCCGCCCCCCCAGTCGCCCGCGCCTTGAGCAACGCTTTCCCAGAACTTTGAATATCGGAATCAAAAAAGCGGAGCAATTGCATGTCGACGGAACCGTCTGCGGCGAGCGTGACGGGAGCCTCGCCGCGCAACGGAAGTTCACCTTGGAGTTTGACGGAAGTGTCGGTGCCGGTGATTTCCGTGGGATCCAGAGTTAAGATCGAATTCACGTAGCGGAGGCGAATCGGTTTTGTGTTGCCGATCTGCATTCCCTGATACTCGGCTTTCAGTGTGGGAATCAGCAGTTGCCCATGCATTCGGGTGGCATCTTTCAGTGGACCTTCCACGGAACCGTGGACTTCGAGAATTCCCGTAGGACTGTCCGTTCTCTCAGGACCCAACATCGCGAGCAGGGCTTCGATCGGAATCTGTTTGGTGTCGAAGCTAGCCCGAGTGTAGTAACCGTCGTGCAGGTCGACGTCAGCGCGCGCATTCACATTCGTTTGCGCCACTTCGGAATCGAGCGACAATTGGGCTTTCTGATTGGCAACGTTAAGATCAGCCTTGATCCCGAAAATATTCTTCTGCCGAACTTGGAGCTGAGGAATCTGGACGGATGCAGTCAGCTGCGGATTGCTGAGGGTTCCGCGGCCATTCGCGGTTATCGAGGCCGCTCCCGTGATACCGGCATTGCGATCCTCAATCGGCTTAAGCTTTGCCAACTGAATGTCCGGCGCGTTCAGCTCGACTTCGTAGGCTTTACTCTTGGGGTTGAGTATCACGTGCGCGGTGGCCGATCCCGCAACCGTTCCGACGTCCAACGATGTGTTAACACTATCGCCGTTACCGTTGAACTGAATCAACAGCTGTCGCAACGGCTGGCCGTAAACTTTGGCCTGAAACACGCGAATCGACCCTTTGCCAGCGGGATTCAGCTGCGACCCATGCAGGGAAGCATCGAGGGAAAGATTCCCCGAGACCGGGTAATTCCATTTTGCCAGGCGCATCAGTTCCTCGATGGACATCTCGCGGGACGTGATATTCGCGGTAATTGGACTCGACGGCGTGTAGTGCCAGTCGGAGAGGCCTGCGCTTGCAGCAAAGTTCAGATAACCTCGCTGCGCATTTACCAGCGAACCGGTTGTAATGGAGACTCCAGACTTACTTGCCTGGAAGTTCAGACCGAAGGTTTTCCAGGCGGTGTTTTCGACCTCGAGGCCAGCTCCCGAGAGCCGGCCATTGATGTGTGGATCCTTTATGGCGCCCTGAACTGTGATGGTCGCGTTGGCAGAGCCCGCAAGATTCAT
>Ga0126381_100002569_pt1 | contig 19639 bp, 19 predicted proteins | sample PanSoiMetPlot_28_FD_96465 | JGI IMG/M metagenome (GOLD analysis project Ga0126381, IMG submission 96465) | Tropical forest soil microbial communities from Panama - MetaG Plot_28 | ecosystem: Environmental > Terrestrial > Soil > Tropical forest > Bulk soil | place: Panama | collected 2016-02-17
AAATTCCGTGTGCGCCCCTGCTTGCCCGATCCACACCCCGTAATGGCAATGACGGTGAGGCCGAACCCCGGGGTCTTTGTGGAACTGGAGAGCGCCGAGTAACGCTCAAGGTGTTTTGGCGACCGGGCCTTGCGGCTTGGCCGCCTGTGCGTCTTTCTTGGCCAAGTCGAGTTGGCAGGCCAAATTCTCCGCCGTTCCCGGTAAGGCGCCCTGGTTCAAGCAAGTGGTGTAGTTGTCCCGCTCGTGCTGCTCGGTGCGCACATGCGCAAACTCAGCCTTGGCTCTGGCCTGTTCGCTTCGCCATTGCTCGAGGCCTCCGGTGCAGCCTGCCAGCATCGCGCTAGCGGCCAACAACCAAACCAGTCTTTTCGGAATGCCAGCCACGGCTTTCCCCTTGAAAAAGCGATACAAGTCTATGTCCGCGACGCCGGAGGTTCCAGGTGCGGCGCAATCTGGATTGCTGGGTGCCGTTGCGTTAATCTTTCGCGCTTTTCTGCGGAGAGAATGGCATGAGCAAGGATTTGGATAAGGCGCTCGACGGGAAAGTGTCGCGTCGTGATTTTGCTGCCCTTTCGGTTGCGGCGGGGCTAAGCGCGACTGCCGGGGCCACGCCCGCTGGCGCGTTGGCGGTTACTGAAAGCGATGTGAGCATCAAGACGCCGGATGGCGTGTGTGATGCGGCTTACTACCATCCCACCGCGGGTAAATATCCTGGCGTGCTGATCTGGACGGATGTGTTCGGCTTGCGCCCCACTTTCCGCGACATGGGCAAGCGGCTTGCGGCCGAAGGTTACGCAGTGCTGGTGCCCAATCCTTTCTATCGCACCCAGAAGGCTCCGGTGATGGAGGATGCCAGCAATGTGGATTTCAATGATCCCGGCTTCCGCGCCAAGATGCAAAGCTGGACCGGACCGATCAACGAATCCGGCGCCATCGAGCGCGACGCGGCCGCCCATATCGCATTCCTGGATGCGCAGAAGGAAGTGGATGCCACAAGGAAGATTGGCACACAGGGCTATTGCATGGGCGGCCCGCTGGTATTCAAGACCGTCGCCGCCGTGTCCAGCCGCGTGGGTGCTGGCGCCACTTTCCATGGCGGTGGGCTGGTTACCGACAAGCCGGACAGCCCGCATCTGCTAATACCAAAATTCAAGGCGCGCATGTACATCGCCGTTGCCGCCAGCGACGACAGCCGTCAGCCGGACGCCAAGGACAAGCTGAAGGAAGCGTTCGCCGCGGCCCATGTGCCGGGCGATGTCGAGCTTTATGCCGGCACTATTCACGGCTGGTGCGTGCGCGACATGCCCAAGCAGGACGGCAAGCCCATCTACAACAAGCCCGATGCCGAGCGCGCCTGGGGCAAGCTTGAAGCCCTGTACAAAACGACGCTGGCTTAGACGGTCTTTTCGACAGCTTATGTCACGATTTCTTGTCACGCTGGGCCTGGTGCTGGTGGCACTGGGCCTGGCGTGGCCTTATCTGCGTCGGGCGGGGTTGGGACGGCTGCCTGGCGATATCGTAATCAAGGGCGATCACACCAGTTTCTACTTTCCAATCGTCACCTGTCTCATTGTGAGTGCGGTTTTGTCTGTAATTTTCTGGCTCATGGGCCGTTAACTGGAATTTGGTGCCACCAATTACAGCAGCAGGACGGTCTTGGCGGCTCCGAATTTGGCGCGCCGAAGCGCATCTTATTTTTCTGCCTTAGCGAGGGCGGATGCCAGAGCCTCGCGGAAGCCAAGGCTGGTCAGAGTGGCGGAAGATACCAGATCGACCTGAGCGTTTTGCGCTTTGATGGCTTCACTTTTGAGCAGTGGCTTGGCGAGGTCGCTAATCTCCACCGATCGGGGGCGGTCGAACGGCGCCTGCAGGAATTGCACGTCGGCGATCTTGCCGCCCTGGATCACGGCCTTGACCTGGACAATACCCCAGAGGATCTCGACCGGATCGCCGGTAAATTCGCCATCCTTGTAATGGGCGGATTGGGCCTCTGCTCGCGCGCCTGTCAGAAAAAGCGCAAGCGCGCCAGAAGTAAATATTCGGCGGGTTTGTGTGCGATTCGCCATGGGTTTCCCAGGATGGCGAATTTACCGAACCGGCGGGCCCTGTCCAGAAAGGTCGGATGCGTGTTGAAGTCACGAATGAGCGGCAAGTGCCGAAGACAAAGACGCATTCCTTGCGCGGGCTTTTCTGTGGCGCTATTTAAAAAACTCCGCCGGACTTAGAAACCGGCGGTAAAGGAGCCGTCGGCATGCCGAGATTTTCGCTGGTTCTGGCGGCCCTGGCCGTGGCCGCCGCGCCCGCGCTGGCACAAGAAAATGCTGCTCGCGCCTATGGTGTTGCAACCACCACCAATATATGGGCCGGCGTCTATACCGACGCGCAGGCGGCGCAAGGCCAGAAATTCTATGCCGCTGCCTGTGCGGATTGCCACGGCAAGGAGCTGGAGGGCGATCCGGGCCAAGGCTTCCCGGGGGTGGCCGGCCCCACTTTCATGGTGGAATGGGACGGGCAGACCATGGCCGACCTGGTGCGCCACATCCACACCAGGCCCAACGACAATCCCGGCGACATGGACCCCGTAACCGCTGTGGAGATGGCGGCCTTCATCCTGAACCAGAACGGCGTACCTTCAGGCAAGACTCCCCTTTCCACCGATGCCAAGGAGGAGGCCAAGATCTTGTTTACGGAAACCAAGCCCAGGTAGGGCGCGCCCACGTCGAAAAGAACATGGACCACTTGGGCGTCGCCGAAAGCGGCAGGCCGCCTGGTTAGCGGCCTGTCGCATCGGGATCAATAGCTCAGGGCAGACTATAAGCGATGTAATCGCCCGAATAGTTGCCGCCGCTCACCGCGACGATGATGTATTGTTTGCCTCCGGTCATATAGCTCATGGGCGAGCCGGATTGCGGCGCGGGCATCCACACTGCACCCACTTGCTGGCCAGTCTTCTGATCATAGGCGCGCAAATAAGCGCCACGCGGATGGCCAGGCTGGGTCGTATAAAGCGGATCGCCAATCACCACCAGATTCTTGGTGATCGCTTCACCCACTGTTCCTTGCTGACCCGTCTTCGGAATGTTGAGCCCCCGAAGTGCCGGGTTGTTCCTGATCTCATCCGGCGTGTCGCCATGCGGCACCTGCCAGAGCGTGTCGCCGGTATCGAGATTGATCGCCGTCAAAAGCCCGTATGGTGGTTTGACGAGGGGAAGCCCGTCCACCGAACGCGGCGGCGGCGGACCTGCAGGTTTCTCTGGGTGTTCGGCTATTATGGCATCGAGCTTGGCCTGGTCGGTGCTCACCTTGGGCGCATCCGAAGCGGAGCCGAAGCCGGGCCCGCCATTGATGCGGAACGGTTGTCCGGCCGTTCCTTCCAGATAGCGGTTGTTGGTGAGACCCGGAGGCGGCTCGACCAGACCCATCAGCGATACGCCGGCATTGGCAGCTGGCGCGAACACGACATGGGTTTCCGGATTGAAGCCTGCGCCCGGCCAGTTGGTGCCACCACCGAGGTCACCGATATCCACGACCGCGTACGGCCCGCCCACCTTGCCCAGAACGGCGGGCGAGAACATTGGGCCCATCGTGTAGTTCTTCTTAATGAGATCGACCGCCTTGGCGCGCAGCTCGGGCGTGAAGTCGATCAAGTCGTCTGTTGTCACCTGCTGCCGCGCATAGGGCTTGGGCTTGGTGGGGAAGGGCTGGGTCTTGGAAGTCTTCTCGCCCGGCACGGTGCTTTGCGGCACCGGCTTCTCCACGATCGGCCAAATCGGCTTACCCGTCACCCGGTCAAACACATAGAGATTGGCTTCCTTGCTCGGGACGGCGACCGCTTTAATCGCCTTGCCATTCTGGGTGATGTTCACCAGCAGCGGCGGAGAGGAGAGGTCATAATCCCAGATCGGGTGATGCGCGATCTGGAAGTACCATTTCATCTTGCCGGTGGTGAGGTCCACGCACACTAGACTGTCCCCAAAAAGGTCATTGCCCGGGCGCGCGCCGCCATAAGCGTCGTTGGTGGGATCCTCGATTGGCAGATAGACGCTGTTGAGCTCTGGATCGACGGTGATGCCCGTCCAGGTTCCGGTATTGCCGTTGTAATCGGCGGAGTTGTTTTCCCAGCTGTCATAGCCGAACTCGCCTTTTTGCGGGATATTGTGGAAGGTCCACAGCAACTTGCCGGTCTTCACATCGAAGGCGCGCGTCAGACCCTTGGTGTTGTTCACTTCCAACGGTTGGGAGCCTTCCTTGAAGGACGAGCCGACGAGCACCACGTTGTTCACTACCGTAGGGGTGCTGTGCAGCCCGATCTCTCCGGTCACGAGATCGATCGGCTGGTATTCGCCGGGATGACCAGGCACGCCGTGATAGGCGCCGGCTTTCAGGTCGATGATGCCGTGATCACCGAAGGACTCGATCGGGCGGCCGGTGTGTGCGTCCAGCTCGATCAGGCGATAGCCAGTCGTCACGTACAGGATGCGCTCATCGCCATTCCCATCGGTCCAGTAGGATACGCCGCGCCCCGAAAGCTGCCGGGGCGCAACCGCCGCGCGCGTGCCTTCGTCCAAGCCATAGACCCATTTCAATTCACCGGTCTTGGCATTGAGTGCGATCACGTCACGACGCGAACCCGCGGTGGTATAGACCGTGCCGTTGATCTCCAGCGGCGTGCCTTCCAATTTGAATTCCGGACGGCCCCCTAGATTGTCGGTCTTGAAATGCCATGCCTGCTGAAGCTGGTTGAAATTCGAGGCGTTGATCTGGTCGAGCGGCGTATAGCGCGATCCCGAGGGATCGGCGAAATACAGGGGCCAGTCGCCCTTCGCGGTGGAAGGCTGACCTGTATTTTGGGCCGCGGCTGTTCCCAAAGTGGACAAAAGAGCAACTGCAGCAACCGATGCCAGACGCTGTGCTGAAATCTTCCGAGACATTCGCTTCCCCTCTTGGATTAAAGGGGCAAGGTTCTGAAAGGTGCCTCACCCCCAAAGCAAACAGGCACCGGATGCGCTCCGGTGCCTGTCGCGGTTTATGCCTTGATGCAGAATTCGGGCTTACTTGATCGCCGGATTGACGTAGCCATGCTCCAACACCTTTTTGGGATCGGGACGCACGCTGAGATAGGTTACCCCTCCCGCGGGGATATCCATCCAGCCATGCGGCACGCCCGCCGGGATCACCGACATGTCGCCGACCGTGACTTTGCGGGCGACATAGTTACCGACAATCTGGCCGCCGCAAGATGGACCATTCAGGATCTTGGTGACTTCGCTATCAGGGCCCGAGCGCGTACCGTTCATGATCTGGCCGCCGGTGACGAGCGTGCCGGAACCAGCGATCACGATATACGTCTCGGCTGTGTCATCGTGCGAGATGCCGCCCGCGGCAGGCGGCTTCGAGCCGGCTGGAAGCGCGGTAACGCCGCAAGGAACGGCGTCGGCAGGCCGCTGCGGCGCAGCAGCGCCCGCCGGACGCTGGCCGGTCGGGCCGCGTTTCACCACGGCGACGGAAAGCTGATAAGGCCCCAGATCGACCACACGCAGCGTGTGATCCACGGACTTCTGTCCGCTGTTCAGAACCGCCTGGACCTGGGCATTAGTGATGTCGGTGGCGACATCTTGTTGTGCAAAGGCGGCGCGTGAAAGCGCGAGCAGCGCAGTCGCCGCCAATAATGCCGTTTTATGCATAAATCCCCTTCTGAAAATTCGACTTCCCTGTGCGAAATGGCCCTTTGGCCAAACGTCCCAGTATAGACGGATATAGGAGCCTGGTTCCACACCCTCCTTTCCTGAACGCCCCCTGAATTCGCCAGCCAGAGCCGGTTCAGGCGCGACGAGAGAAATTGGATTTGTACCGGGTAGCAATGCCCAAACGACATGAACCATGGAGCAAATCATGACCGCCATCAGCCGTTCTGCGCTCGTCCTGGCCCTAGCATCGGTGCTGGGTCTTTCGGGTATCGCCAGCGCCTCGGCCGCGACCTGGGCCGAGAAGCATCCACGCCGAGTCGAGGTCAATCATCGCCTGGCGAATCAGGACCGGCGCGTCGACCGTGACCTCGCTGAAGGAAAGGTCACCGCCCGTCAGGCCGCGCGATTGCACCATGAAGATCACATGGTGCGCACCAGCGAGCGTTTCGATGCCCGCTTTGGTCGCAGCCACCTCACCCGGGCCGAACAACGGTCTTTGAATCAAGATGAGAATGGTATCAGCCGGCAGATCCACCGCGACGCACATTAACGAAGACGGAAGGAGCCTGCGCAAACGGGCTCCTTCCTCTTAAGGGTAAGGTAATCCTGACATGCGAAGCTTGGCGGTCAATTCCTGGAGCGATCCATGGAACATCGCCGGACTTTTCAGCACGGGAATTTCGGCCGCCGCGCCGCGCCTCAAGTCAATGTCTTTGCACCGGTAATTGGCCCGGGGGCCGCTCCCATGGAGGAGAAGCGGCCTGTCCCTCCTGCGGATCCGATGCCAGCCGGCCCCTCGATCGAGGATGAGATCAGGGCATGGAAATCGGCGCGCGGATCGCTTGCAGGCTTTCCCTGGCGGCAATTGTCGTTGATGGCAGGCTTGTGTTTCGGCTTCGCCTCTTTTGTCCTTCCGGCGAGCGTGAATGAAGCGGCGCAATGGCCGCTCTATGTGCTCGCTGCCATCAGCTTTTATGCGGGATTGCATAAGCGAAAAGTCAAACCCGGCTAAAACCGTTCGCGCAATCGTCCAAGTTTCGTCCTATTATCATTTCAGGAGCGAGGCGATGCGCAAAGTCCAGTTTACTCCGTTAATATTGAGTTTCGTGCTGTTGGGGATGACGGCGAGCCAGGCTCAAACCCTGAAGCATTGCTTCAACGACAGCCAGTTCAGCGGCTGGTGGCGCGCCGCCGGCGACAAGACGCTCTATATCCGCACCAACAACGCCCGCTATTACCGGCTCGATCTTACGCAATCGTGCGGCACGTCCGGTTATCCCGCCGCTCATCTGATTTTCTTGCTGCACGGCACCAACACGATCTGCTCGCCACTGGACTTCAACCTGCGCGTGAGCCAAGGGGTCGGCGATATCGCTCGCCCCTGCTTTGTCAAAAGCATGAGCGAAGTCCCTTCGAGTGAAGTCGCGACGCTCAAGAATATTCGCTAATCCGCCCCACAAAATTTTCTCTATGCACGGGCGAGCTTCGATCATCGCTCAAGGGCTTGCCCGATTTCCACTTTCGGGAACTGTCATCCAAACGTCATGTCCAGATTGGTTGGCGCGCGCGCGAACTGTCATCAAGCCGTCAAGTATCCGTGCGATTGACCCGTCGGCGACGGGGCATTTCATCTGATCACACAGCACTACGCTTTCGCGCACGCGCGATTGCGCGGGCGCTTGTGCTCACCCCTGTCGGTTTTGACCAAGTGAGGGGTGCTAAATGTCCAAACCTATTTCTAACCGCCTGAAAAACTCGTCCGCCTGCCTGGCGCTGACCGTAGCGACAGTATTTTTCGCGGGCCCGGCCCTTGCCCAACAAATCGCCGTTAACGATCCCACCACGGGCCAACCGCTGGAGACCGTGGTGGTCACCGGTACCGCCCAGTTCAACACTGACGCGGCGCCTGCCAAGGCATCGCTCAGCACGATGGAACCGGAAACCATCATCAATAAATCTTATATCGACAATTACGTCGCGCCCCAGGCGGACTATGTGAGCATCCTGGCCATCGTCCCCGCAATGACGGGCGGCGATCCCAACGGGCCTGGCCTGTCGGATGGCGGCGCGAAGAATACGCTGCGCGGCCTGCCCGATGGCAGCTTCAACATGCAGTATGACGATATTCCCTTCGGCGACACCAACGGCCCCACCCATCACAACATTTCATACTTCCCAGCCAGCACCATCGGCTCGATCAATGTGGATCGCGGTCCGGGCAATGCCGGAAATCTGGGCGCCAATACCTATGGCGGCACCATCAAGCTGTTTTCCGAAACTTTGGGCGATGAAGCCACCGGCAAGGGTTTTGTGAGCTATGGCAGCTTCGGCACCTGGATCGTCAACGCCAATGCCCAGAGCGGCGAGATTGATGTGGCCGGCACCCAGGCGAAGGGCCTGGTGAATTTGCAGCACATGGAATCACAGGGCGCGCTGAGCTATCAGAATCTGGGCACGACCAACGCGCTGTTGAAAGTTCAGGACACGTTTGCGCCCAATTGGACCATCACACTGTTCGGCACCTACTCCTATCTGAAGGAGCATCTGGACGACAATAACGGTGCCACGCTCGCGCAGGTGCAGGTTTATGGCAAGAATTTCGCCCTGCAGCAGAACAATCCCAGCCTCCCCACCTATCAGCCTTATAACTACACGACCAAGGCGACGGATTTCGAATATGTCCGCTTGACGGGTGAGATCACCAAGAGCCTTTACATCGATAACACCGGCTACACTTACGCCTATTGGAATCACACCTTCAGTCCCAACGCCCAGACCCAGAACCTGGCCCAGATCATCGCTGGTACATCGGACGGCAATGGCAAAGTCACCTTAGATAATGGATTAAAGTTCCCCAACGATATTCTTTCCTATGACAAGCAGAACGCCTATCGCGTGTGGGGCGATGTGATGCGTGTTTCCCAGGACTATCAGATCGGCGATGTCACCGGTCAGGTCCGAGTGGGCATCTGGTACGAAGGCCAGTCCACGCACCGGTATAAATATTATTTCGACGCCAATCAGTGCGCCGCCAACCACGCCGCCGTTTATCTGCAGGACAGCCCATCTCAGGCCGAACCCGTGTGCGGCGCCGTCAAGGGCTCGAGCTTCGTTCCGGGCCTGGGTTACGCCAAGGACGACGAATATTCGAGCTGGTCTCAATATGAGCCGTTCATGGAAGTGGACATCAAGCCCACCGAGGATTTGCTGATCACGCCGGGCGTCAAATACATCCACTGGGACCATTCGGTGAATGCCCCGGTTGAACAGGGCAATCTTTGCGGCATCGATAAAGCCTGCGCGCCCTACAATGCGCTTGGCCAGGATTTCGTCGCCAGCTTCACCACGACCGACACACTGCCCTTCCTGCAAGTCAATTACCGCCTTGATCCGAGCTGGAGCGTCTATGCCGAATATGCCAAGGGCATTTATGTGCCGGATATCTCGGCCTTCGAAGCCGGGACGCAGACGACTTCCTTCCCGAAGGCGCAGACCACGACCAACTATCAGATCGGCACGGTCTATTACGCCAATCAATTCACCTTCGACGCGGACATCTATTACATCCCGATCAACAACAATTTTACCGCCTTACCTTGCCCAGGCAGCCCGGGCGACACGTGCTTCGTCGACACTGGTTCGGCGACATATGAAGGCATCGAGGGAGAAGGCACCTATGCCTTCCAGAAATTGTTTGGTGTCAATGTCGAAGGCCTGTCCGTGTTCGGCAATGGCGCCATCATGCGCTCGGTGGCCGGAAGCGGAAACCCGGGGGTGACGCCCGGAAAATGGCAGCCAAACGCACCCTTTTGGACCGCCGCATTGGGGGTCTTCTATCAGGGCGGCAATTGGCGCTTCGGCGTGACCGACAAATATACCGGCCAGCAATATTCGGACATCGCCAATAACCCAGTCTACCGCCTACCGGCCTATGGCAATTTCACCGCCACCCTTGCGTATGGCTTCTCCAAATATGAAGTCGCGCTGAATGCGGACAATCTTTTCAGCAGCCGGGCGACGGTGCTGATCTCTGAAGGCAGTCCCAGCCAATATTTCTTCCAGCCGCCCATGAGCCTGATGGTCACCTTGCGGGCGCATCTCTGACCCCCATCTGGTGGGCTGAGAAAAAAGCCCCGCACGCCCGCGCGTGCGGGGCTTTTCTTTGGCTCTTACCCGCGGGTGAGAAGGTCCATGGCCGAAAGCGCCATCACCTTGGCGGAATCCACCATGTCCTGGATGCCCACCCATTCGTCGGGCTGATGCGCAAGATCCAGCACGCCCGGCCCATAGGCGATGCAGTCCTTGAGCCGGCCGATGCGGTCCACATGCTTCTGGTCATAGGTGCCGGGCGAGCAGACGATTTTGGCGTCCCGCTTGAGGATATTGCGGATCGCCTTCGCCGTAGCCGACGCCACCGGCCCGTTCTTGTCCGCCATCACGGGTTCGACATGCATCAGCTCGCGCATTCTGTAGCGAAAATCGGGCCGTTCGCGCGCCAGGCCATCCAGCAGCGCTTGAACCTCGGCCTGGACCTGGCCCAGCGATTCCTCGATCAGGAAACGGCGGTCGATCACGATGCGGCAGGAATCTGCCACGCAGGGCGCTGGCAAGCCTTCGAAGGATTCCCCCTGACCGCCATGGACGGAATTGATGTTCATGGTGGATTGGCGCGCCCCATCTGGCACCACCGGCATATCTGAATGGCGCGCGGCCAGCGCCGGATAAAGTTCATGCTCGAACTTTTCCAGCAGGGCGCTCATGTGCCGGATCGCGCTGTCGCCCAAAAACGGCATCGAGCCATGAGCAATTCGGCCCAACGTCTCGATCTCCGCCCACCACACGCCGCGATGGCCGATACAGACCCGGTCCACATTCAATGGTTCGGGAATGATGACATGATCCACGCGGGGCTTTGAAAACCAGCCGCGTTCCGCCAGATAGGCGACGCCGCCATAGCCGCCCGATTCTTCATCCACCGTGCCGGAAATTTCCAACGCGCCGGGCAATTCGATGCCGGAATCGATCAGGGCTTCCACCGCGACCACCGCGGCGGCCAGCCCGCCCTTCATGTCGCAAGCGCCGCGGCCATAGAGCTTGCCTTCGCGCACCACGCCCTCGAACGGATCCAAGGACCAGCCGGCGCCGGTCTGCACCACATCGAGATGGCCGTTGAAATGCAGGCAGGGCCCCGGTCGCGAACCTTCGCGGCGGCCCACCACATTGATGCGCGGATATTTGTCATTGTCGCCCGGCGCGCCTTCTGCGCGGATGTAGGTCACATCGAACCCGCGGCGCTTCAGCCGTTCGCCAAGAAATTCTGCGCACGGGCGATAGGCTTCGCCCGGTGGATTGACGGTGGGAAAGCGGATCAGGTCCCGCGCCAACGCAACGATCTCGTCCCGGCGGCGGTCGATCTCGTTCAGGACCGGGTCCAAGCTTTGCTCAGATGCAACGGCCACCATCTACCTCCAAGGCGACGCCCGTAATCATGGACGCTTCGTCGCTGCAAAGAAAGCAGGCCGCAGCCGCAATATCCTCTGGCGTGGAAAAACGGCCGATGGGAATCGAGGCCAGGAATTTGGCGCGAATCTCGGGCGTTTCCTCGCCCATGAATGTGGCCAGCAGCGGCGTTTCGCCTGCAACCGGATTGATGGCGTTTACTCGAATGCCGAACGGCGCAAGCTCGACGGCCATGGCGCGGGTGGCGGTAATCATCCAGCCCTTGGAAGCATTGTACCAGGTAAGATTGGGACGGGGGCTGACGCCGCCTGTCGAGGCAATGTTGAGAATCGTGCCGCGCTTCCTTGCTTTCATGCCGGGCACGATCTCGCGCGCGGTGAGGAACACTTGCTTGGCGTTGATCGCCAGGATGCGATCGAACGTCTCTTCGGGAAGCGTGTCCAGCGGCTGAGGCTTGTGCCCGATGCCAGCATTATTCACCAGAATGTCGACCTCGCCCCATTTTGCGCGCACGGCCTGAACCAGGTTTCTGACATCGGGACCACGCGAAATGTCTGCTTGGACCGCAAGGCCGCCCACTTCCTTGGCCAGTTTCAAAGCCGCGCCTTCATTGAGGTCGGCGATTGCCACGAATGCGCCTTCTTGGGCGAAGCGGCGCACGATGCCTTCGCCGAAACCCGACGCGCCGCCGGTCACGATTGCGACTTTGCTTTGTAGCCGTTCAGCCATGAAAGGCGGCCACGGTTTTCACGCGGGTGAAGGCGTACAGCGCCTCAAACCCTTTCTCGCGACCATGGCCGGAACGGCCCGTGCCGCCGAAGGGCAATTCGACCCCACCGCCGGCGCCGTAATTGTTGACAAAGACCTGGCCCGAACGGACCGCGCGTGCCAGACGCATGGCGCGGCCGCCGTCGCGCGTCCACACCCCCGCCACCAGACCGTAGGGCGTGCCATTGGCGATCCGGATGGCCTCATCCTCGTAATCGAAGGGGATCACCACTTGCACGGGACCAAAAATCTCTTCCTGGGCGAGTTTGTGATCTGGCGGTACATTCCCAAACAGAATAGGCGCCACGAAATGGCCGCCCGCGGGCGCATTGGAGGCGATGGCACCTTCCGCAATCACGGTCAATCCGTCTTTGCGCCCAAGTTCGATATAGCGTTCGACCCGCGATTTTTGGCCGGCGGAAATCAGCGGGCCGACATCGAGATCATCGCGCGCCGCGCCCACCCGCAAGGCGCGATAGCGATCCGCCAGTTTCCTGGTGAGCTCGTCATAGATGGGACGCTGAATCAGAAGGCGCGACGACGCCGAACAAGTCTGTCCGCCATTCTGGATTCCCGCATTCACCAGGAAGGGCAAAGCCTTTTCCTGATCGGCGTCGGCGAAGACGATCTGCGCCGACTTTCCGCCCAGCTCCAGCGTCACCGGCACCGCATTCTTGCCCGCGGCCCCCTGCACCAGTGCGCCGACTTCGGTCGAGCCGGTGAAGGAAAGATGATCGATGCCGGGATGGGCCGCCAGCGCCGCGCCCGCTTGTTCACCCGTGCCAGTCACCACGTTGAACGCACCGTCGGGCATGCCCGCTTCCTGGGCGATGCGCGCCAATTCCAGCGCGGTGAGGCTAGCTTCTTCCGCCGGCTTCACCACCACGGCATTGCCAACCGCCAGTGCCGCGATCGCTGTGCGCCCCCCGATTTGCATGGGATAATTCCAGGGAATGATGTGACCGGTGACGCCGTGCGGTTCGCGCAGCGTATAGACCGTGTAGTTGGCGAGATAGGGGATGGTCTCGCCCATCAGCTTGTCGGCCGCGCCGGCATAGAATTCCAGATAGCGCGCCAGCACCACGGCATCGGAGCGCGCCTGCCTCAGAGGTTTGCCCACATCGCGGGCTTCCATTGCGGCAAGGGCATCAATGCGTGTCTCCACGACTTTGCCCATGCGCGCCAGGATACGCCCCCGTTCGGTGGCATTGAGCGCGCCCCAAGGGCCGTGGAAAGCCTTCTGCGCCGCTTTGACTGCCTGATCCACATCATCGGCGACGCCAGCGGCCATGGTGCCGATGGTTTCGCCGGTGGAAGGATCCTCGATAGGAAGCGTGGACTTGGCGGCCCGCCAATGGCCCCCGATGAAGAGCTGTTCTGTGATCATGCCGGTATCCTAATGGCCGGGTTTTTCCCGCTCAAGGGCGGCTCGCGATCGGCACGCGTTCCCGATCCGGAAAGTAATTGAGCGCCGTAAACACGATGCCCGCATTGACGGCGAGGCCGACAAAACCCGCGTTCACGCCATAAAGCGGTACCGCGAATTCATAGAGCGCAATCGCCAAGGCGTCGCCCGCAATGATGCCGGCGATGATCGCGGACCCGCGCATGCGGCGAAGGAACAGGATCCCCAACATGCCGGGCAGGGACTGAGTAATGCCGAAATAGAAGAAATTGTTGATGGTAATCAGCAATTGGGACGACGTGGCGGCACCTGCGATGGAGAGAAGAAGATAAAGCGCCATCACCAGCTTCGCCCATTGACGTTGCTGATTGTTGCTCAGTCCCGGGACCAGATTTCGCGAAACCAGCGAACCAACAGCCAAGCAAATGCCAGTCAGCACCACCAGTCCGGACAGTGCCGCCCCCGCCAGCACCAGGCCCACCATAGGCGCGGGCAAGAGCGCCCGTGCAACCGCCGGGAATACCTCATTCGACGAGGAGAGCGGTATGGGATGGCGAAGGGCAAAATAGGCGACGAGAGTGAGAAGGGGGAACATCACCATGTAGAGCGGCATGGTGATCTGGGCGCGTCTGATCGCCTTGGCCGAACGCGCAGTGAAAACATAGGCACATGTCTGCGGCACGAGGCAGAAGCCCACGCTTTGCAGAAGGATCGTGGTGACGGAAAATATGTCGGTTTGGAGAGTGGGCGACGGGGCCGGCCTCAAATGCGCGGTCGCATGAGCCGCATCCCAATGAGCGGCTGCGACAAGACCCGTCAAAAGGATCGCCAGGATCAACAGAACATCCTTCAGAACTGCGACGTAAGCAGACGCGCGGATGCCGGAGATCACGAGATAAGCAAACGCAAGAATACCGGAGGCGAAGGCCAGTAAGAGGGAAGAGATGCCCCAGCCCAGCTGATTCAGAATGATCTCGAGACCGAGAAATTGCTGCATGCCCAGGGGCACCAGGAATAGAAGGCTCGCGGAAGCGATCACCAGCTCAAGCGCGCGGCTATCGAAATGGCGACGGAAAAGGTCAGGCAAGGTGATCGCGCCGTGAATGCGCCCGGCGCGCCAAATCAACGGATTGAGAAAATACCCCACCACAAAGGCGAGCAGGATATAGCCCAGAAACCAGGTGGCGGCGCCGGTGCCGCCGGCATAGACGCCTCCAGGATAGCCCAGAATGGAACCGATGCTGTAAGTCTCACCCACCGCCAGAAAGAAAAACAAAACGGTGTTGAATTGGCCGGAGGCGACGAAGAAATCCTCGGCCTTCTGGCGCAGATGGCCGCGCCTGGAAAGCCAAGCCAGCATAAGAGATACAAGAATGATGCCCAGGAAAACCGCCGTCATGGTTCGCGGTCCGCGCCATAATCGGCGACGATGTCCTCATCGGGAAGGTCGCGGTCATGGCCGAACCAGCAGATGGCCAGGCACAGCGACGTCAGTGGGATGGCGGCGAATAGCCATAAAAGTCCGAGCGGGATACCGAAGGGCGCGATGGGAAGATGATTGAGCAACGGCACCGTCGGGATCACCGACACGAACGGAACGCCCAAGCCGATGATGATGCGTGCGGCGGGAGACATCATCGGCGCGCCACTTTCCTAGCGTGAGCCCTCACAGCGAGCGCCAGGTCTTGCCTTCCACGCCAGGCGGCAATGTCGCCTCATAGACACCCCGCGCCACCGCGCGCGCCAGCACATCGGCGGCGATGGAGCCGATCCGCGCGACGGCGAAATCGGCGGAGGGGCCTTTGATCTTCTGCCGCGCAGTCGAAAGCCCGAACACCACATCGCCATCGAAGGGCGAATGTATGGGGCGGATGGCGCGCGCCAATCCATCCTGCGCCATAATCGTCACGCGCTTCATCTGGTCGATGTCCAGATCCACGTCGGTGGCAATGCAGGCGATGGTGGTGTTGGTGCGTGCGCCGGGATTGACCTTGGTCTGGCCCCAATCCTCGCCGATGACCCGCTTGGCGCTGGCGCCCATGCCGCCGAATTCATTGCCGTTCTCGAACGGACCAGCCCAAAAATTCTTGGCTCCCGGCACCACCACCGACCCCAGGCAATTGACGGCGACGATGGCGCCCACCGTGATCCCGTCCTTGGTGATAAAAGAGGCGGATCCCGTGCCGCCCTTAAGCGCGCCCGCTTCGGCACCATAGCCGGCGCCCGCTGTGCCCAATTTGAAATCGCCACCCGCGTTTTCGACCGCGCGCAAACCCAGATCGCGATAGGGCGGATTGAGACCCCATGCCTTGTCGCCGCGATTGGCGAGGTCATAAAGGATCGCGGCAGGGATCACCGGCGATTTGGGAACGCCCGCGGCTTGCGCCAACGCGTAGCCGCGATCATGCGCGCCCAGCCATGCGGCAACGCCATCGGCCGCGGCCAGGCCATAAACGGAGCCCCCCGACAACACCACCGCGTCCACAGAGTGGACCAAGTTCCAGGAATTGAGCGCATCGGTCTCGCGCGTGCCAGGGCCGCCGCCGCGCACATCTGCCGCACAGGTGACGCGGTTATCAGGGAGAATCACGGTTACACCCGTGCGCACCTTGGGATCGTCGGCCTGGCCCACACTGAGGCCCGCAACATCTGTGATCAGATTGCGCGCACCGGCCCGCCCCTCGCTTTGCGCCCAGGCGAAGCGGCTATCGGTGGCCAATAGTGCGGCGCCACCCGCCAAGGTGGCAAACAAGGTGCGACGATCCATGAGCATGCCCCCGGATGACGGACGAATGGCCTGCGTGGCTCGAATACGCGACCCCCGCTTTGCGAACCATCCACCACCTTGTCCGGAGGATGCAATAAATTTCAAGGGGAAGCATGCAATTCCCGGAAAATCGCAACCGTAGCCAAGGCGGGGCGCGTGACGTCCTGCCCGTCAAACAGCGGACTTCTGCGCGGGCTTTTTTCCTTCGTGCCTAGACCAGCACGTCGTGAAATTCTTCGGCGATCCAGTCAGCCTGCTGGTCCGTCAGGATCAGTGGCGGCGAAATCCGGATCGTGTCGTCACGGGTCTCTTTGCAGAGAAGACCGCGCCTCATCAATTGCTCGCAGATTGCGCGCGCTCCACCCGCCTCCGGCACCAATTCGATGCCCAGAAGCAGACCTTGCCCGCGCACCTCCTTGATCTGGTTGGAACGGATGTCCTGAAGCCTAGTCTTGAGCCGCGCCCCGACACGCGCCGCATTCTCGATCATGCCCTCTTCGACCAGCACGCGCAGCGCTGTGCGCGCCACCGCGCAGGCCAGCGGATTGCCGCCAAAGGTCGAACCATGCTCGCCGGGATGCAACACACTCATCACTTCGGAATTCGAAAGCACCGCCGAGACGGGATAAAAGCCGCCGGACAGGGCCTTGCCCAGCAAAGTGAGATCGGCTTCGACGGCTTCGTGCTCTTCTGCCAACAGCTTGCCTGTACGGCCCAGCCCGGTCTGAATCTCGTCCAAGATGAAGAGCACATTGTGTTTGGTGCAGAGCGCGCGCGCTTTCTTCAAATAGCCTGGCGGCGGCACGATCACACCCGCCTCGCCCTGGATGGGTTCGGTCAGGAACGCCACCGTGTTGGGCCCGATGGCTGCTTCCAGCGCTTCCGCGTCGCCAAAAGGAATGGTCCGGAAACCAGGGGTGAATGGCCCGAAGCCTTCGCGCGAGCCGGGATCGGAGGAAAAGCCCACAATGGTGACGGTACGGCCATGGAAGTTGTTGGCGCAGACGATGATCTCGGCCTTTTCCGCGGCCACGCCTTTGACCTGATAGCCCCATTTGCGCGCCAGCTTCAGCGCCGTTTCCACCGCCTCCGCTCCGGAATTCATCGGCAGTACCTTGTGGGCGCCGGTGAGCGCGCAGACCTCTTGATAAAAAGATGCCAGTTGATCATTGCGGAACGCGCGCGAGGTGAGCGTCAACCGCGACGCCTGGTCGATAAGTGCCTGAAGAATTTTCGGATGGCGATGGCCCTGGTTGACGGCCGAATAAGCGGAGAGGCAATCGAGATAACGCCGTCCTTCAACATCCCAGACATAGACACCCTCGCCACGCGCGAGGACCACGTCCAGCGGCTTGTAGTTCATCGCGCCGAGCGCCTTTTCCTGGGTGATGAAATCTTCCGCAGTTCGCGCGACGTGATTCATGATCGCCTCATTCTGCCGCCCGCATGGCAGCTTCCGCGCGGCTCTTCCGGTCCAGCCGCAATGTCATGCAATAAGCGCCGCCGCCCGAAAGGATGAATGGCGCCAAGTCCACTTCATGCAATTGATAACCCAGGCCCAAGAGTTTCCGGCGCAAGGATGGTGGAGCCTTCGCCATCACGATCTGGCGGCCGATATTGACGGCATTGACCGAGAAGGCGCGGGCTTCTGCGACGCTGGCCTCGATGCGATCGGCAGGCGCGATATGAGTATGGATTTGAGCCAACGCGGCGGGCGTAAAGGCGGGCGGATGATAAAGCACCTTATTGCCGCTCAGCGGACAGAAGCAGGTATCAAGATGGTAAAAGCGTGACGTGGCCAGTTCCAGGCCCACCACTTTTTCGTTGAACACGGTCTCGATCGCCTGCAGCGAATTGCGTGTCGAACGCTGGCCGAACCCAGCCCAGAAGAATCCGCGATCGGCATCCCAGATGCAATCGCCAGCGCCTTCCTGTAGCACGTCAGGCGGAAGATCGATCACTTCGTTCACCGCGCCCCGCGCCTTCAATGCTTGGAAGACGGAGCGGAATACTGGCTCCTCACGCTGCCGCTCGGAATCGCGGAAACGGGCCAACAATACCTTGCCATCCAACACCACCGCGGCATTCGCCGGGAACACCAGGTCGGGCACGCCTTCGACCGGTGGAAGAAGCTCGACGACCCCGCCGGCCATTTCGATCGCAAGGCGAAGCGCCCTCGATGCCGAAGCCGAAGCAGTCCGCAGGCCCGCAGGATCGTGGGCCCAAGTCTGGGGCTCCATCCAGGGGTTGATCTCATAAAACACGCCGTAATGGCGCGGATCAGTCATCAGGAACAATGGCTTGCTGGTCAATGGTGCGAATCCCCAAAACGGCCCGCTCTATGCAAGCGTCCTGTCCCGCTAGCGGAAAGCCCGCAGAATGATAAATTTCGCCAGGATATTGGCGTTTCGCGAGGATCAGGTGCCGATATGATTGATGATACTGACCGTAAGTTGATCGCACTCTTGCGCGCCAATGCGCGCGAGCCGGCGGCGTCCCTGGCGAAAAAATTGAGGGTGTCTCGCGGTACCGTCCAGAACCGTATCGCCCGGATGCTGGCGGGCGGAGCGATCCGCGGCTTCACGGTCCGCGTGGCCGCCGACGCTGACGCCAATCAGATGCGGGCCGTCATGTGCATTGCCATCGAGGGTGAGAAGTCCGGCAAAGTTGTGCAGGCACTAAAAGGCTTCCCCGAAATCGAGAACATCTACACCACCAATGGCCGTTGGGATCTGGTCGCCGAGCTTTGCACAGGCACTTTGGCCCACTTTAGCCAAGCGCTGGATCAAATCCGGCTCATCGAAGGCATTGCCGCGACCGAGACGTCTCTTCTTCTGGCGAATGCGAAATAATCCTGCATTGGGTCTGGTGCCGCCTGCCTGACTCGAACAATATGCGCTGACCTGGCGCAACGGGAGCCGCGAACCGACGCAAGTGATTGAGCCATGGGGGCGCCAACATGTTGACGACCAATCCCTTCGCTGCGCTCGCGGTCGTTATTCCGCCGGCGTTCCTGCAGGCGTATGTCGCGCTCATGATTGCGCTGGTGGTCGCGGGCACGTTGTTCGATATCGTTCACAAGGGCAATGCAGAATATTTCTTTAACGACTGGCGGAAAGGCAAAACAAAAGGGACACGTAAAATTGGCGGCGGGAAGATCGCGTCATTGGTGCTCAAATCCGCGGTTGTTGATGTCCTAATGTCGGGAGAGTTCTGCAATTCGCGCCGGAGAATCGCGCACCTCTTAACGATGTATGGTTTCGCGATGTACCTTATCGCAACCGTGATTATGGTTTTCTGGTATGCCAGCCCGGCGGCGCCCACTCCGCGATTTCTCCCCATGCTGTGGACCGTCGGCGCTCTAATGGCTTGCGTTGGTGGCTACTGGTTTTGGTTCTTCATTCGGGTAGACGTCGCCGCGGAGGGTACTTCCCGATTTCGCGTCGTACGTGCAGATCTATTCGTTCTTTCGCTTCTGGCGAACGCGACAACCGCGCTAATCTGGGCGTATGCACAGTTCGCCGGCTACCGGGTCTTGGCAAATATATTCTT
>Ga0126381_100002570_pt1 | contig 19636 bp, 16 predicted proteins | sample PanSoiMetPlot_28_FD_96465 | JGI IMG/M metagenome (GOLD analysis project Ga0126381, IMG submission 96465) | Tropical forest soil microbial communities from Panama - MetaG Plot_28 | ecosystem: Environmental > Terrestrial > Soil > Tropical forest > Bulk soil | place: Panama | collected 2016-02-17
GCCGAACGACGCCGCGGTCACGTTTTCACACCCTGCGTAAGCTGACCGACCGCGGACGTCAGGGCGGCGATGCCGGTGCCTTCCTCGAAAACGGCGTCAAAACCCGCCGCGCGCAACTGGTCCCGGGCGGCGTGCCCGGCGGGACCGGCGATGCCGAGTTTCCCGCCGATAACCACCGGGGTGGCGGTCAGGTCCGCGCATGCCCGGAGCCGGCCGATCAGCCGCAGGCCGTCGTGGAATCCGTGCCCGTTCACCGTGCTGACCACGACCAGGTCCGGCCGGGTACGCAGGCACTCGCTGATCAGCAGTTCGTCCGGCACGCACACGCCGAGGTTAATCACCTGGTGGCCATGCTCCTCCAGCGCGAGCTGCAGATAGACCAGATTCCAGCTGTGCGAGTCCGAGACCACGCTCGACACAATCACCGTCAGGCCCCGGCTGGCCTCTGCTCCCGCGCCAGCGACATCGCGCCCGCCAGCGCCGGTCAGCTCAAGCGTGCAGCACTTGACGCCACCGCCGGCCCGCAGCAACTCGGAGACCTCGACGTCGATCGGCTCATAGCCGCGCTCCCGCAACTGGCCCATCAGGCTGATGGCCCCGGATGGCAGCAGCACGTGCCGGCCGTCGCTGACCGCGTTGAGACCGAAAACCGCGGCGTCCTCGCCAGTCGCGAGGATGGCGTCGGGGAAAAGCCCACGCAAGAGGGCCTTGCTGCCCGCGGTGAAGGCGTCCGGGTAATACATGATGGTCTGCTCGTCGAGCACCGACAGCGCGGTGTCGAGATGGTAGTAATGGTCGTTGACCAAGGTAAGGCTGACTACCGGGCAGCCGAAATACTCCTCGGCCTCAGCGTGCGCGCGGCGGTCGCTGCGGAACCCGCTTCCGGCCAGCAGCCAGCCGCCGACCGAAAGGAAGTCACCCTGACCCTCATTGGTCCAGGCGGCCTGACAGGTCTCGTAGCCGTAACCGGCGAACCAGTCAAGGTAGGCAGGGATTTCGTCGGCACGTTCCTCGTAACGAAAGCGGCCGACCAGGATGCGGCCGTCGTGGATCACGGCGGCATTAGCGGCGAAGACCATGTCAGGCAGGCCGGGGAGCGGACCGATAAGGTCCACGGCGTGCCCTAGCTCGACATACAGGTCATAGATCCGCCGCCACTGCAGGAAAGCGAGCCTGTGATCGACGGGCTTGCTGGGATCCATCCAGGGATTTATCGAATACGTCACGTCAAATTCGGTCGGCGGGCACATCAGATATCGCCGGGGTTTGGCAATCCGGGCCGCCGCCAGCGCAGGCGTCATGACATGAAGAGGGCTTTGAACTGGCGCATAGATACACCGCGCTATATGTATCAGCGATACATATTCCGTGCCTCACCAATGTCAAGGGCATTAGGGCCCTCAGACGATCTTCCACCTGGGAGGAGAACCATTGCCATGAACCGAACTGAGCGGGCGGTCCTCGCCTCGCCGGCGGGACTGCTCGCCGGGCGGCAGCTCGGCGACTGGCAGCCAGAAGACCGGGCGTTCTGGAGCCAGGCGGGCGCCGGTATCGCCCGGCGCAACCTGGTGTTCTCGATCCTGGCCGAGCATGTCGGCTTCTCGGTGTGGTCATTGTGGTCGGCGTTCGTGCTGTTCCTGACCCCCGCGTACGGCATCAGTCCCGATCCGCGCACGGCCGCGGCGGAGAAGTTCCTGCTCACCACGCTGCCGACCGCGGTCGGTGCGGGCCTGCGCGTTCCCTATACGCTCGCCGTGGCCAGGTTCGGCGGACGTAACTGGACATGTATCAGCGCGGCCCTGCTGCTGGTGCCTACCGTGGCCGCCGCGATCGCGTTGCGGCCCGGCGTGTCTTACCGGACGCTGCTGCTGCTCGCGACCCTGGCCGGCCTAGGCGGCGGCAACTTCGCGTCTTCGATGGCCAACATCAACTCGTTCTACCCGCAGCGGCTGAAAGGCCGGGTGCTTGGCCTGAACGCGGGCGGCGGGAACATCGGCGTCGCCGTCGTCCAGCTGGCCGGCCTAGCCGTGCTCGCCACCGCCGGGAAGGCGCACCCGCGGGTGCTGCTCGGCATCTACATCCCGCTTGTGGTGCTCGCGACGCTCGGCGCGGCGTTGTTCATGGATAACCTGCCGCACGTGCGCAACGCGAAGGGCGCGACGCGCTCGGCGTGCCGCGATCCGCACACCTGGTTCGTGTCGGTCCTGTACATCGGCACGTTCGGCTCCTTCATCGGGTACAGCTTCGCGTTCGGCCAGGTGCTGGCGGACCAGTTCGGCGCGCATTTCCTCAGCCATGGACGACCGGACCCGGTGAAGGTCGCATGCCTGACGTTCCTCGGGCCACTGATCGGCTCGCTCATCCGGCCAGCCGGCGGCTGGCTGGCCGACCGGATCGGCGGCGCGCTGGCCAGCGCCTGGAACTTCGCCGCCATGGCCGCTGCCGCCGCGGTGGTGCTGGTGGCCTCGCAGCAGCGCTCGCTGGCGCTGTTCTACGTCGGCTTCATCGGGCTGTTCGCGCTATCTGGCGTGGGCAACGGGTCGGTGTACAAGATGATTCCGGCGGTGTTCGCGGCGAAGGCGGAGCGTGCGGTCGCGGCGGGTGCGGATGGCGAGCCGGCCCGGCACGAATCCCGGCGGCTGGCTAACACCGTGATCGGCCTCGCCGCGGCAGTCGGCGCGTTCGGCGGCGTGCTGGTGAACCTCGCATTCCGGCAGTCGTTCCTCAGCTACGGCACCGGCGATGTGGCTTACCTCGGCTTCATCGCCTTCTACGTCGCCTGCCTGGCCCTGACCTGGATCGTTTACCTGCGCCCGTCGCCGCGGCGGCTCACCGGCATCTAGCGGCCACGCACACCACCCGCAGCGTCCTCTGTCATCGGTCGCCGGTCATCTTGACGTCGATCTGATCAGCCAGCTTGTTGGCGACTTGCATCGCGTCATCAAGGGAGGTGCCAGTGGTGCACAGGAACCCCAGGATGCTGTTGCCGTGCGGCGGCCGCTTGATGACGTCGCCCGGCTTGGCCGTGATCTTGAGGAAGAACACCCGGTCGGACTGTGACACCGAGGCGGGCACGCTGATTTCCTCGACCCGCCCAGGCGGGCTGATCAGGCACAGCCCGGCGGTATGCACCCCGGTCGGGTGATAGTGACTCACCTGCGGCCAGCGCCCGCACGCGACATTCATCATCGTCTCGATCGGTGAATAGCCAGCGCTGATCCTGGCGAAGTAATCCAGGCCGCCGCCGCCGGGCCGCACGGCGATCTCCAGCAGATGCGGCCGGCCCTCGTGGTAGCGGACCTCCGCGTGCATCACGCTGCGCTGGATCCCCTGAGCCCGGGCGCCCGCGGCGATGACGCGGCGCACGGCCGCCACCTGGCCGGCGTCGAGCGAGGTGGGTGCGTGATGCACGTCGTCGTCGAAGGTGGCGCCCTCGACGGTGATGCGGTCCACAATCGAGCCAAGAAAGACTTCGCCGTCCCAGGCCAGCGACTCAGTGAGGAACTCAGGCCCATCCAGGAAGGACTCCATGAGCACGCCCACCGGACCGTGATCCAGGCCGTCGGGCTCCATCAGGAACCAGCTCATCTGCCGCATGCCGTCGGCCACCTGAGAGAACCGCAGCCGCAGCTCGTCAGGATCGTCTACCCGGAACACGAAGTTGCTGGCGGCACCCAGCGTAGGCTTGATGATCACCGGATAGCCGAACTCCTCGGCGGTGACCAGCGCGGTCGCCAGATCTGGGATCAGGCGAAAACGCGGCCGTGGTACGCCCCCTCGTTCGTGAGCCTGACGCATGAGCAGCTTGTTCCGGCTCGTCCTGGCGGCCTCGATGCCGATGCCCGGCAGCCCGAGAGCCTCGGCGACCGCGGCGACCGTGATCACCGCAGACTCGGAGAACGACAGCACGCCGTCGAAATGCTCAGCCTGGTGCCAGTCCCTGGCGGCCGCCACGATGTCATCGATGTGCTTGGAGCCCACGATCCGGTATTTACCTGATGGCCAGAAGGCGGGATCACCCAGGCCGTTCAGCACGAACAGGTCCGCGCGGAACTCTTCGATCTGCTGGTACCTGGACTGGTAGTAGGTCGCGTTCTGGACCGCTTCGAGTCCGAGCAGCTTCATGGTCTCTCCCCTCGCCGAATTGCCATGGCCGGTCAATCGGGTCCAGCCCGGCAGGTCGCGGCGGCCGTCCCATGGCCCGGTCGGCCAGCGCGCGGGCCACCAGGGGGGCGATCTTGAACGACATGCCGCCACAGGCCGGATAGGCCCATGTCGCACCGTCACCCATGGCGGTCAGCCGCGGTCCCCGGCCGGCCGCGTCGCTGAGGTAGTAGCTATCCGCGGCGCCGGTCACACGGGCCGGGTCCAGATCGGCCAGCACGGCGGTGAACCGGCTGATGAGGTGATCCCGGTAAGAGTCCGGGGCGACGCGGCCGGTCATCGTCGGCACCGCGCGGCACGCGCTGCCCGCGCTGAGCCGCGCGGCCGTGCCCGCCGCGGGCGGCATCAGCCAGGCGCCGTGGTCCTGGCCCAGGCCGATGATCGCCGGCAGTCCGGCCCAGGCCGGCGGGGGCGCGTAGGTCAGCATGGTCTGGCGCAGCAAGGTGAGATCCGCGGTCAGGCCGGCCGGGAGCAAGCCCGCTGACCACGGGCCAGCCGCGACCACGACACCATCGCCGGCCAGGATGGAGCCGTCGTCGAGTCGCACGGTCGCCGATTCGCCGATTGCGGTCACCCGGCTGCCGGGGCGCAACGACGCGGCGGGCTGCTCGCGTAGCCAGCTGGCCAGCGCGGCCAGCGCCTCGCTGGCCAGCACCGCGGCCGCGTCCGGCTCGAGAACGGCGGCCTGACCGGCAGCCGGACGCAGCTGGGGGTACCGGACGGGCAGGGCCGCGGCCGGCACCTCCCGGGCCGGCACGCCGACGTCGTCGAGCAGGCGCAGACTAGCCGGGATGGCTTCCTCGGCCATGACCGTGAGCACGCCGGTCCGCAGGTAGAACCGGGTGCCGAGCATACGCTCGAGATCGGCCCAGTCCCGGCGGCCGCGCGCCGCCGCAGCGGTCAGCTCCGGATCGCCGTGGTGAAACGCGCGCACGATCCGGTACCTGTCGTTCGAGATGGCCAGCCGGCCGGGGATGCCGTCGTGATCCACGAGCTCGACCTGCGCCCCGTTCCTGACGCACTCGATGGCCGTGAGCAGTCCGATCACTCCGCCACCGACGATCACTATCCGCACCGGATCACCCCCCGGCGGACAGCGACGGCGGGATGAAAGGCCTGATCCCAGTGACGTCGTCGTATGTGCCAGCGCCGAGCGATCCGCGGGATCCGCAGGTCTGGCGGGCTGCGGCGGCGAGGTCGATCAGGATCGGGGCGGCCAGCGCCAACAGCGCCTCCACCTGGAGGAACAGGTCGCCCCAGCCTTCCGGCTGCTCGTCGATGCCGCGGTTAGCCTGCTCGCCTGCCACCCTGGACAGCCGTCCCACATGGATGAGAAGCGTCTCTGCGCATTTGTTCAGGCTGTAGTTGGGCATTTCGTACCAGTGGTCGAAACGATCCAGCATGGCCGCGACCCGCTGCCGTCCTGTCGCCGAGACCGGCAGCGCATTGTCACCGTGCCGGGCATTGGCGATTGCCTTGCTCAAGATGGCGACGAGCCGGTTCCACGGCTCAACCAGCTGGCTGCTAGTGATCGTGTCCAGGCCGCCCCGGCTGAACGTGGTGCGCTGGTAGCAGGGCGCGGTCAACGCCAGATAGAGCCGGATCAGGTCCCTGGGCACCGCTGGCAGCAGGTCTTCCGGTGACAGTACGTGCCCCTTGCTGGTCGAGAACTTCTCGCTCTCGAGTTCATAGAACTCGTTGGTCAGTACCCACTCCGGCCGTATGTACTTCTCGCCGTGCGCCATCAGCAGCGCCATGTGGGCCAGGCAGAAGAAGTAGGCGTTGTCAAAGCCGAGGAAGTGCACCAGGCGCCGGTTCTCCGCGGGCAGCCACAGCTGGCCGGGGGTGGTCTGCCTGCCCAGCTGCGCGGCGCAGTAGGCAGAGGTGTACATGCCTGCGGGTATCAGCTCGAGCCAGGCGTTGAGCACCTGACCCGGGGTCTCGGGGAAGGGGGCCGGAATGCCCCAGTCGAGCGGGTAGGTAATCGGCAGATCCAGCAGCGGCCGGGACAGCACATCCCGGACCATCTGGACCATGTGCGGCCGCCAGTACGGCGCCCACGCCTCGTGGTAAGCGGTGAGCTGCTCGCGGTACTCCTCCATCGGGAGCACCAGGATCGGCACGTCCGTCGCTATCGGCACGTCCACTCGGTCCGCAGAGCCGTGGCCGACGGTGTAGTGCGGCTCGATGAGCTGGTCAAAGTTGTTGGGGTGGCAGCAGGTTTCGCACAGCCCGCCGCGAGTGGAGGCCAGGCAGACCGGGCAGTCACCCTCGACCAGGCCTTCGACGATGAACTCGCCAGTGCGCTCCAGGTAGGGCAGCTTGACGGTGCGCAGCCTGAACTTGCCCGCGGCGTGCAGCTGCTTGAAGTAGTCAAGGACGGTGGTGCGGTAGCCGTCGTCGAAGGGGCCGAATCCGTCAACCGAGATGCCCATGGCGCTCAGCGCCTGCTTGATCCGCGCGGTGGAGGTGACGCACAGCTCCTGTGGCGTGACTCCCTGGCGACGGGCAGTGGCGACGACGAAGGTCTGGCTGTCGTCGGTGCCGGTGGAAAATATCACGTCGCGGCCGCGGGCTCGCTGATACCGCGCGTATACGTCACCCGCCAGGTACGGCCCGGCGATGTGGCCGAGGTGCATGCCCCCGTTGGGGGTCGGGTTGGGTCCGAGAACCAGCACCGGACGGTCATCATCGGACGGCCGGGGAAGCTTCACGGGCCTACCTCATCGCGGTCACTGGCGATGAACTTCCTGGCCATGTCCTGGTCCCACCAGACGCTGTAGAACATGAACTCCTCGTCACCGTCATTGAGCACGCGGTGTTCCTTGCCTGGCTGGAAGAAGGCGACATCCCCGGCGCGGAACGAGGCCTGGACGCCGTCACACTCGATCACCGCCGCGCCACGGACGGCGATGAAGATCTCGTGTTCGTGATGTGAGTGCAGGGTGGACCGGGTGTGCGGCTTAGCGAGCGCCCAGGATCCCTCGAACGGCGCGTTCAGCACGTCCCACGGCATGAGCCGCTGGGTGTGGAGACCGTACTCGAACAGGAGATCGCCGCCTGCGAGATGGACAATTTCCGCTGGCAAAATTACCTCCCAGATATCTGCTCTTTGGTGTCCGGGCCGGCTGGCGAGTGCCGGGTGCGAATGACGGCCTTGTGCGGATCGCCGGCCAGCACGGCGTCGATGACTTCCGTTCCCCGGCCATGGCCGGCCAGCTGCCTGACCGGCCTGCCGTACAGCACCTGCAGCTGTCTCAGCTCGAGGCCGCTGATCCGGCTCAGTTCATCGGCCAGCGACGAGGCATCGCCGTCAGCCGACCGCGAACCGGCCAGCAGGCCACGGATCTGGCTCACCTCGCCGGACAGCGCGGGATGCTCGCGCGCCAGGAACTTCGCGAGCCCTTCCGCCTGGCCCGCGAACGGAGAATAGGCCACGCAGATCAGCTGCTCTTCGGTCAGTCCGAAGGTCTCAAGCGCATAGCGACTGGCCTGGCCGCGCATGCGGGCCGCGGCGCCCGGGCCCTCGTACCGTTGGCGCATGCGCTCAATGAGCTCGGGCGGGAAGTCCTTCTTGCCCATCAGGGCGAGGGCGAACGTGACGTACTCAGTCAGGCCCTCGTCGTAGGACCGCCGGAATACCCGCTCGGATTTGAGTCCGCGCAGATGCGCCATCAGCGCGGGGTTACCGCAATCCGACTCGGTGAAGCTGAACGCGAAGTCGTCGAACTCGAACCCGAGAAAGCCGGTCAGCAGCTCCAGATGATCGCGCGCACTGTACGCGGTGTCGGAGTAGATGGAGAAAAACCGCAGGTGCTCGGGCACGTCGGTGGTGATCCGCCGCTCGGTGATGGTATCCGTTGCGTCATCACCGTAAATGTCCGCGAAGTAGGTTTGGCCGATCCGGTCGATATGGGATAGCAGGCCGCGGATCCCGTTCCCTTTCGCGTTGCGGTTGCCGGGGGCAAGCCGCCGGGCCAGCCTGCTCACCCACACCGCGTACTCACGCTGCTCTTCCCGCGAGTCACCGGTGATGACCACGTCAGCGCCGTCGCCATAGGCCGCGCCGAGACCGAAGGAGTTGACCACACTCAGGTTGCAGGCGTTGCAGAACGTGGGCCGGCCGTCGGCGAACGTGCGATGCCCGGTCATCAGGATGTCCAGCCGGTTGCGGCGGATGACGTGCTCACGCTGGGGCGCGTTCACGTCGAACGTCGTCACCTCGTTGCCGTCGATCAGCAGCAGCTCGCAGCCGGGGTCCATGGTGAGCCGCAGCGCCCGGTACGCCCGGTCCATGTTCTCCATCACCGCGCGCGGCATGCCGGCGTGCCGGTTGGTTACCACTCGGAACCGGAAGGTGCTGCCGTAGACCCGCCACAGGATGAGGTGCATGGCCCGGACGAATGCCAACGTATACGCGCTGTCCTTGCCGCCGCCGTACGCCACCATGACGAGGTTGCGGTCGAGCTGGCCGCCATCGGGCAGCTCGGCGAGGAGCTTGGCGCTGCAGCGCAGCGCCGACGCCATGTTGGCGGCCGACATAGCCTCCCGCAGCTCCTGGAGCGCCAGATCCCGCTCCCGACCGACCCGCGCGGTCAGCGTGCCCGGCGTCATCGGTTACCTTCCGCGGCTGCGGCCGGGACAGCGGTCGCCCCGCCTGGCCCACGGTGAGCCAGGATGTCCAGGGTGATGTCCTGGGCCCGGTGCGCCAGGACGCTGAACAGCGAGTCACCGATGCCGTGAGTGCTCTCGTTGATCCCCTGCAGGTAGCAGGCAGCACTGGCAGGCCGGTTGATAAGAAGCTGATAGCGCCGGGTAACCGCCACCTTGTCGATCCCGATGGCGTCCGCCAGCTCACGCACCAGCCGCGGCGCCTGCCAGCTGAAACCGGTGCCGAGGAAGACGAGATCACGCCGTAGCTCAGTGGTGCGGCCGGTGTTGCGATCGGTAATCTCAAGCTCCAGCTCGTCGCCGGACTCGCGGGCATCTGTGATGTCGACCATGGTGATCAGGCGCCGGGCACTGCGCCCGCCGAGCCGGTCCAGGTAAAGGTCGGTGTACAGCTGCTCCAGCATCGCCGGGGTGACACAGGAGTAGTTGGTCTTGTAGAGGTCAGCCAGGATCCGCTCCCGCGCGGCCGGCGCACTGGCGAAGAACTCATCCACGTAGGAGGGAAAATAGAACTCGTTGCTGAATTTGCTTGACTGGTCGGCCGTGAGGCTCACCGAGCGGGTAAGCCAGGCGACGTCGCTGTTCGGCAGGTCGTGACGCAACGCGCGGAACACCTCAGCAGCGCTCTGCGAGCCGCCGAGCAGAGCGACCCGGTACGGCATCTCCCTGGATAGGCCGGCCACGCGCGGCCGGTACTGAGTACTGTGGATGACCCGAGCAGCGGGGAGGCTGGCCAGGACGGGCGGGACGTACGGGTCGCGGCCGGTGCCGATCACGAGGTAGCGGGCGGCGATGACGGTCCCGTCAGCGAGTGTGGCCAGCCAGCGGGCCAGTGAGCCGTCGACCTGCTCGCCGGTGATGGCGACGCAGTCCCGGCCCAGCTCCAGAGTTACCCGTGACAGCGACCTGGCGACCCAGTCGAGGTATTCCGAGATCTCGATGCGGTACGGCAGGAAGCTGTTCATGTTTATGAAGTCGTCGAGCCGGCCGGTGGCGTGCAGATGGCTAAGGAAGGAGAACCTGCTGCGCGGATTCCTCAAGGTCACCAGGTCCTTGAGGAATGACACCTGGCTTTTCGCCCACGGCAGCAGCATGCCGTGCTGCCAGTCGATGGCCGGGTTGCGCTCAATGATCAGGGAGTTCTCCGCGAGTTCGGGCGCAAGCTCCTCCAGGGCCACCGCCAGCCCGAGATTAGAGGGTCCAGCCCCGATCGCGAGGAGCTCTACCTCACGCCTAGTCATAAACACTCCCGATGTCTGGCGGCCGCGCACGGCCCGCTATCACCCTTTACAGTGGGGAGCAGGCCCGGCTGCCCGGTTGATACGCCGTATCATTCCGAGCGGCCCTCGGCATCTTCTGTTCGTGGGACATAACGACGATGGCGGTTTGGTCCTGCTCATTGGCAGTGGCCGGCGGGCTTACCGGGAATACCTGCTCAGCGGGCTCGCAACCCGGACCTCGCTGTGGCTGATTGATGAGGAGACAGCCACCTGGCAGTCGGTATATCTCGCCGGGAGCAGCGTGGTCGGCATGCTCAACCCTGCCCGGTACGTCCCGGACATGCGTGGCCTGACCGACGCAGCGGCGCAGGTGGCTAAGGAACGGCAGGTGGCGGGCGTGGTCACCTACGACGAGGGCCTCGTCGTCGCGGCCGCCCGCATCGCCGAACATCTGGGCCTGCCCGGCTTGACCACCGAAGGCGCGGCGCGTTGCCGTGACAAGCACCTGACCAGGGTCGCGCTGACCGGGGCAGGCTTGCTGCAACCGCGGTTCACGCTGGTGCGCACGGAGCAGGACGCCGCCGCGGCGGCGAAGCGCATCGGCTATCCAGTGATCGTCAAGCCGCGGGGCATGGGTGCCAGCGCGGGGGTTGTCCGGGTGGATGAGCCAGTCGAGCTGGCGGGCGCGTTCCGGATAGCGGTACACGCCAGCCAGGCGGGACAGCCAGACTTCGAGCAGGGAATACTGGTCGAGGAGCTCATGGAAGGCTCGGAGATCAGCGTGGACGGGGCGGTGACCGCCGGCCAGTACCAGCCGTTCTGCATTGCCCGCAAGCAGCTCGGGCCGCCACCGAGCTTCGAGGAGGTCGGCCATGTTGTCGACGCGACCGACCCGTTGACCGCCGACACCGGCCTGTGCTCCCTGCTGACCGAGGCGCACCGCACGCTTGGCCTGCTGGACGGGATCACCCACACTGAAGTGCGACTGACCGCACGCGGCCCGGCGATCATCGAGGTGAACGGCCGCCTGGGCGGCGACCTCATCCCCTACCTGGGTCTGCTCGCCACCGGCATCGACCCTGGCCGCGTCGCAGCCGACGTGGCGAGGGGGATCCGCCCGCACCTGGCGGCACCAGGGCGCAAGGTGGCCGGGATCCGCTTCCTTTACCCGCCGCAAGACTGCCGTATCGCCGGGATCAGCCTGCCGGAGCCTGACGCGGTGCCCGGCCTGGTCAGCGCCCAGCCGATGGCGGAAGCCGGTGATCGCTTGTACTTGCCGCCGCGCGCTCACCTGGGCCGGTACGCTGCCCTCGTCGCCTGCACCGAGGACTCGGTTTCCTGTCAGGCCAGCCTCGATCAGGCGGCTAAGCTCGCCAGCGTCGACTGTGATCCGCTGATGCCATCGGAGCTCGACCCGGAGCGGCTGCTGTAAGGGCAGGGTCCGGCTTCAGCTTGATAGCGTCGGGTGGCGGTAGAAGTTCGGCGACTGGTCGGGATTCTGGTAATACCGGTGGAAGACCGGGGTCGCGGAAGAGGCGGCAGGCGGAACGATCCAGGTCCAGTTCACCGGGCATACCCGGCCTTCCCGCTCTTCGCGCTCCAGGTGTCTCAGGAAGCGCGCCGACTCAGTGTGATGATCGGCGATCGTCACCCCGGCGGCACCGAACGAATGCAGGACCGCGAGGTTGAGCTCGGTCAGCGCCCTGTCTTTCCACAGGGTCCGGTCGCTGGCCGTGGACTGGCCCATGTGCCTGGCGATCACCGGCAGCTGGTCATAGCGATCAGCGTCGCCGAAGTTGCGCGATCCGATCTCGGTGCACATGTACCAGCCGTTGAAGGGCGCGGCCGGGTAACAGATGCCGCCGATGTCCAAGTACATGTCGCTGATCGCCGGCACGGCATGCCACCGCAGCCCGAGGCCGGCGAACCAGGCCAGCTCGGGATGCTCGATGACCACCTCGAGTACCGCGTCGGCGGGCAGCTCGTGCAGCGTGACCGGCGCGCCCGCCTCCTGCACGAGCAGCGGGAGCACGTCGAACCGGCCGGGCGGCTGGCCGCCCGGCCAACCGAGGTCGCGGGCCAGGCGGGTGACGTCCGCGGTCGCCGGATCCCCGATGACGGCGCCATTGCCGGCGTCATAACCCGCATACCGGATCAGCTGCGGGCTGAGTATCCGCGGGCCTCGCCGGTCCGGCGCGTCCGGCGCGAACACGGTGATCACCGGCCGGATCCGGCCGCCGTTCGTCGCCTCGCGCAGGTGCGCGATCGACTCGGCAGCGACGTCCGGTGCCGCGATGACCGCGCGGCGGTCGCGTACCAGCAGGTTCCGCCAGTACAGCCGCCCTATACAGCGCGAGCTGTTCCGCCAGGCGACGCGTGCGCCGAATGCCAGCTCGGCCGGAGTGTGCCAGTAGGTACCTGTCGTCTCGATCTCGCGGCGGACGCGCTGGAGCCGCCCATCGGGCGGACCGGCGCGGTTCTCACTGTGAAAGAGCGTGATGAACCGCTCGGCGCTGGCCAACAGGACATCGAAGGGCGAGGGAGTTGTCGCCTGGCCGGGCTGCCCGGCGGGAATGGCACACTCAATACTGGTCACGACGCACCTTTGTCGAGGAGTCAGTCTTGATCTGGCGGGGTAACCGACACCGGCAGCTTGACCAGGCCGCGCAGCAGGGTGCTGTTCTCCCAGCGCAGCCGCGCGGGATCGCCGATGAGCCGCAGGTGCGGGTACCTGGTCAGCAGCTTGGTGATCGAGATCGTGGACTCGATCTTGGCCAGTGGCTGGCCCAGGCAGAAATGCGGGCCGTGCCCGAAGCCAAGGCCGCCTAGCGGACGGCGGCTCAGGTCCAGGACGTCCGCGCTGGGGTAGCGCGACTCGTCGCGGTGCGCCGAGAGTATGGACAGCGTAAGAAGCTCCCCGGCCGGGATGACCACGTCGCCGATCGGGATGTCTTCCTTGGTGAAACGGAACGTCACCACCCCGACGCCGCCGTCATAGCGCATCAGCTCATCGAGGGCGGCATCTATCTGGGACAGGTCCGCGCGCAGCCTGGCCATCTGATCGGGATGCGTCAGCAGGCTGTAGATCGCGTTGGTGACCGTGTGCTGCGTGGTGACGTGACCGGCAATCCCGAAAAGGAAGATCATGGCGATGAGCTCGTCATCGGTCAGCTTGTCGTCGCCCTCGCCCTGCACCAGCGCGCTGAGCATGTCGTCGCCGGGGTGGGCGCGCTTGGCCGCGATAATGACCTGCGCGTACTCGGCGACGGCCCGCGACGCGGCCTCGACCACCTCGGGCGGCTGACCCGCGCCGACAAGCTCTCTGGCCCATCGGGAGAAGGAATCGCGGTCAGCGCTCGGGATCCCGAGAAGGTCGCAGAGGATAATGATCGGCATGGGCTTCGCGAACTCGCTCACCAGCTCGATCTCGGATCGGCCCTCCATCATGTCCAGCAGCTCGTCGACCAGTTGCTCGATACGGGGCCGGTAGGACTCCATCCGCCGCAGCGTGAATGCCTTGTACACCAGTCCGCGCAGCCGGGTGTGCTCCGGCGGGTCGGTGTTGAGCATATGCCGGGAGAGCGCGTCATCGAATCCTAGGCTGCCCGCTTCTCCTTCCTCGACCGGGATGCCCGAGTGGCGCGAGAACAGCTCGTTCATCCGCCGCCCGTCCTTGCTGACGCGTGGATCCGACAGAAGGGCGCGCACGTCGTCGTAACCGGTCACCAGCCAGACTTTGGCCCCGTGCGGGAAAATGACATGGTGCACCCGGCCTGCGGCCCGATATTTCTCCAGGGTTTCATATGGGCGCTGCATGAAATCATCGGGTAGCCGGTCAATGGCCTGTGGCGACTCAGCTTGCATGATCGGGCCTCCTAGCCGGAGATGGCGACGGTAATAAACGACCGCCCGTTTTCGGGCATGCCAGTATGCGGGTTAATCGCAGTTCGAGGACGCGCACTTCCTCTCTGGGTCGAGCCGCCTACCTATAAATCAGAGGGATCTGGAGGCGCTGTTTGATACACGCTGCCGCAATTGGGCCGGAGGTCTGTGCGCGGCGCGCTTTTCGAGGTAGTCTGGCCGTCGGAATAGCTATTGGAATCGGTATCGCAGCGCCTGCGGATGCAGCGCTTTCAGGTATTGGCACCGCCTTGACGGGAGGATACCGTGAGCGGCGAAGCGACAGATGGAAGCGCCCCTGCAGAACCGGCGGCCGATGCCCTGGGCGTCCTGGCGACCTGGCGGCGGACCTCCAGCCAGGTAAGGGCGCTGCTGGCCGGAGTGTTCGTCAGCCGGCTGGCCGGCTTCCTGCAGATCTTCCTTGTCCTGTTCCTCACCCACCGGGGATTCTCGCCGAGCCAGGCCGGTTTCGCGCTGGGTACCTACGGTGCCGGGGCGGTAGTGGGCAGCTTTGCCGGAGGCTGGCTCAGCGACCGGCTCGCCGCCCGGACCGCGACGCTGGTCAGCATGCTGGGCTCGGCGGCGCTGATCGTATCCATCATCTACCTCAGGCTCTATCCGCTGGTCCTGGCGGCGGTGCTGCTGGCCGGGGTGATCGGCCAGTTCTACCGGCCGGCCGCGCAGACGCTGGTCACCGAGCTCACCCCGCCCGGCCAGCTGGTGATGGTGACAGCCATGTACCGGCTGTGTCAGAACCTGGGCACCACCTTCACGCCGCTGATCGGCGTGGCGCTGGTCTCGGTCTCCTACAACCTGCTGTTCTGGGCCGAGGCGCTGGCCGCCGTCACGTACGCCCTGATCGCGCTTCGCTTCCTGCCGCGGCAGCGCCGCAAGCTGCCCGAGCCGGCTGCCGATGCGGAACGACAGCCCCGGTCCGGGTACCTGGCCGTGCTGACCGACGTGCGGTATATGTTCTTCCTTGCCGCCGTGCTGCTGGTGATCGTCGTCTACGTGCAGTACACCGCGACGCTGCCGCTGGCTATCGCGCACGCCGGGCTGAGCCTGTGGTGGTATGGCGCGGTCGTCACCCTCAACGCCGCCATCGTCGTAACCTGCGAGGTGCCGGCCACCAGGTTCGTCCAGAACTGGCCGCTGCGGCTGACCGCGATCTGCGGCTTTGGCCTGATCGCGATCGGGTACGGCATGTACGCGATCGCGATGGTGCCGGTCATCCTCATCCTCGGCACGCTCATCTGGACGGCTAACGAGATCATCGGCGCGCCGACCACGTTCGCCTATCCCGGCATGATCGCCCCGGCCCACCTGCGGGGACGGTATATCGGGGCGATGCAGAGCGTCTTCGGCCTGGCCACCGCGATCGGCCCGATAGCCGGGGTCGCGCTGTGGTATCACGTCGGCCAGCGGGTGTGGCTATGGGCATCGGGAGTGGCTATCTTGTCCACCCTCGCCGCCCTGATCGGCATGCGCCGCCCCAGCGTCCAGCCGAGCCCCGATCCGGTGACCGAGCCGGTCGGCTAACCAGGCGCGGACCGCCTCCGGCCGGACGTATCAGCCGCGTCGCGGATCCTCCTCTGCTGGAGTGGAAGCATCAAAAAGAGGAGCGTCCAGATGAACCGAGCGGATCTGACCGCGCTGTATCTCGACGAGCTCAAGCGGCACGGCATCGCGGCCCGCGACTTGATCGGCACCGAGCAGGTGCTGCTGGACGCCTTCCACGGCGGCCGCTACCTGGCCCGGCCGATGTTCCTCGGCCAGGACGAGCGGGACCAGCTCGAGTCGGACCTGGTGAACCTCCGTGCCGCGCTGCTGAGCCTGCCGGACAAGCTCTACGGCGGGGACCTGCCCGCGTTCGCGCGCTCGGTCGGGATGACCGAGGTCCAAGTGTCGGCGATCATGCGCAGCCGGGCCGCCGCCCCGACGACGCTGGCCAGGGCGGACCTGTATGTCGACGACACAGGTTTCCGGCTGCTGAGTACAACATGGGCAGCCCGCTCGGCGGCATTGACAACGCTGACCTGGTCCGCGCCCTGCTGCGACACCCGGTCCTGGCGGACTTCACCCGAGCCCACCGGCTTGGTTACCCCGACTCGTCGCGCGAGCAGGTGAGAACGATCCTGGCGGAATGCGGGTTCGCGCCGGGCTCGCGGCCGGTGATGGTCATGACCGACTGGCCAAGCAGCTACGAGGAGCTGGCGCCGTCCTTGCGCCTGTACTGTGCGCGCCTGTGCGAACTGGGGCTCGATGCGCGGGCCGCCCACGTGGGGGAGCTTGAGGTCCACGACGGCCGGGTGTGGCTGGGCGAGGTCGCTGTCGACATCATCTACCGGCTGTTCATGATCGAGGACTTGCTGGAGTACCCGCAGGCCCCGGCTCTGCTCGACCCGATCCTGGACGCCGCGGCCCGCGGCGAGGTCTCGATCTTCACCCCGCTTGACGACGCGCTGTTCGCCAGCAAGGGCGCGCTGGCCATGCTGTCTGACGAGACCAGCCGGCCGCTCTTCGATCCGGGCCAGCTCGCCAGCCTGGACCGGATCCTGCCGTGGACCCGCATGGCCCGGCCCGGGCTCGTGACGCTGGAGGACGGAAGCCGGGTCGAGCTGCTCGACTACGCCCTCAGCCACCAGCAGGACCTGGCGCTCAAGCCAACACTGCTGCACGGCGGGCAGGGGGTGCTGCTTGGCTGGCATCGTGACACCAGCGCGGCGGCGTGGGCGGAGCAGGTCCGCGGCGCGATGGACGGACCGTACGTGATCCAGCGGCGGATCCGGCCCGTCCTGGAGGAGTTTCCCACCGACGCCGGGGACACTGCCCCGTGGATCGTGGTGTGGGGCGTCTTCACGATGCTCGGCGGCTATAGCGGCGTTTACGCAAGGGGTACGTCGGTCGAATCGAACATCGAGGTGGTCAACCGCGGCACCGGCGCGTTCGTAACGTCTTGCCTGGACGCTAGGCCGGCCGCCGGGTAAGCCGCCCGTCCCGCCCGTTGCGTCACTCTTCGACGTAGTACCAGTTCTCCGGGGTGAGGTGGCCGTAGGGGTTGAGCGGCTCCACCCCGCGAAGGTTACTGGCGATCTCCAGCAGGCGGAACGGGAAAGCCGGCACCCATATCGACGGCACCTGCATGGCGATGTAGTCCTGGTACTCGTGCAGCGCGCCGACATCGTCGCTGACCACGGTCTGTTCGATCAACTCATCGGCTCTGGGGTCACTGTAGTGGCCGAAGTTGCTGATCGTGCCGGACTTGAACAGCATTTCGCCGGTGGGGTGCCCGCAGAAGATCCATCCGCCGTTCCAGCTCTCCATGTCCCACAGCTTTTTCTTCGGCGAGTCCGGGGCGTGATCCTCTGCGATCATGACCGACCCGTTGACCGGCTCCAGCCGCAGCTCGATGCCCGCCTTCGCGGCGTCGGCCTGGAACAAGAGCAGCAGCCGGAGGATCGAGTCGCGCCCGTCCACGTACCGCACGGTGACCGACAGCACGTCGCCGGCACTGATGCCCTCGCCCGCGCAGCCTGGCCCGGAGCCGGGGCGCACGCAGACCGCGGGGGTAGAAGTGATGTCCCAGCCGTTGTCGGCGAGCAGCGCGCGGGCGCGGACGATGTCGAACCGCAGCGGGTTGGCCCGGACGAACGGTGACACGTGCTCGCCGTCCGGCACCAGGGGCACCGGGCCGCTGGTCCGGTACGCGTATCCGTGGAAGATGTCGCGGATGATGGTGTCCTGGTCGAGGGTGAGCTGGAGCGCCTGGCGGAAGTAGGTCTGCCGGATGATCTTGCCGGTCACCGTCTCGTTCTCGAAGTTCATCGGCATGTAGCAGAGGAAGGGGAGGTTGTGCGGGACGAGCCGGTAGTGCTCGGCCAGCGGGTTGGCTCCGTCCACGATGAGCTCGGTGCCCAGGCCGTAGGGCAGGTAGCCGACACTGATCGAGTCCGGGCCCGCCGGGCCGCGCCGGAGCGCGGCGAGCAGGTACTCGTCGTCGGGGATCGCCACCTGCCGGAACTCGTCCAGCTTCGGCTTCACCGGGCCGCAGTAGTGCTCGTTCGGCACGAACGTCACCGTGCCGTCCAGGGTGAACTCCTTCAGCCGCCACGGCCCGTTCACCACGCTCCACACCGGGCTGACCGGCCATTTCGTGCGCAGCTCGTTGCCCTCCTCGGCCCACGGGCCGTGCTGCTCGAGCAGGTAGTCATAGACGGCCGGGATGTCGGCCAGGTCACCGGAGGCATTCGCCGGGCCATCCGCCGTTCGGTCCCAGGCCCTGGGCATCGGAGTGATGAGCGTGAACTGGTTCATCAGCACCCAGGTCCTGGAGTATGCCTTGTCGAAGGTGAACGCCACCTTGTCCGGTGCGACCTTCTCATAGGACACCAGGTTGTCCGGGAAGTAGCCGCGCGCGTACGCGCCGTACCTGTCGCCCTTGACCACCATCATGTTGACCCAGAACAGGACGTTGTCGGCACAGATGGGTTCCCCGTTGGACCATTTCCACGGCTTGAGCGTCACCGTCGCGGTGCGCCCGTCGTCGCTCCACTCGGGCAGGTACGCCGGGCTCAGGTCCTCATCGATCCCGGGCTGCCCGTTGCGGCCCAGCCAGTACAGCGGCCGGTACATCAGCACCTGGAACTCACCCAGGTTCCGCAGCCCGATCCGCTCCCCCGGAGTGAACGGGAAGATGGTCGCCCCCGGCGGGTAGCCGATGATGCCGGCCCAGGTCGCGACGCCTCCTGGAACCGGCCGCTCCCGATCGCTGGCCCGGGCCGCCCCGGCCTGCTCGTTCACCGTTGCAGACATGTTCATGGCCGCCTTCCGTGGTCGTCCGACCGGCTCGTCGCGTGGCACCCTCTGAAAGGCAGAGAACCTCGCCTGCCCTGGTTGATACAGGACCGGCGGGCCACGTCCGGCCGGACGTATCAGCCGCGGCAAGCGCGCCGATCACCCTGCTACCCGCCAGCGGCGCCGTCCGCACTCACCCCAGCACAGAAGATCCTGTTCGCGCACCATGGCCTGCGTGAACTCACCATGGCAGCGGCCAGCCTGGCCCGCACCGCCACGGTCGTCGCGCTGACGCTGGTCTTGTCAATCACCTCGTCCGCGGCGTGCGTGCCGCCGGTCGCTATGCTCGGGCTGGCGGCCGGCGTGGTCTCGGAACTGTTCGCTTCCTGGCCGCTATACCGGGACGTGGTCGGGTGCACCCGGCGTCAGGCTCTCCGGGCCATTGTGTGCCGGATGGCGTTGTTCCGCACCCGGCTCACGGCGGGAATGGCCGGGTGGCGGTCCGCATCGGGCACATTCCGGCGGACCAGTAAGTTCCCTGCGTCCTCCACACGGATGAATGCGCTGGCCAGTACGGCCAGGGAGACGGCACAGGGCGCCACCGCCCTCGGTGTCGCGGCCTGGGCGATCGTTGTGCGTCCAGGGTCCGCCCTCGTTCAGATGCTCGCCTGCTATATGGTGGCCAAGGCCGCATCCTGCCTGGCCGCGCCGGTTCTCGCACGGTCCGCGGACCGGTCGCTCAGAGCCGCCGGGCGCGACTGAATCACCGGGTACCGCTACTTCAGGAGCTGCCTGGCCATCACCATGCGCTGGATCTGGTTGGTGCCCTCGTAGATCTGGGTGATCTTCGCGTCGCGCATCATCCGCTCGACGGGGAAGTCGTTCAC
>Ga0126381_100002572_pt1 | contig 19631 bp, 19 predicted proteins | sample PanSoiMetPlot_28_FD_96465 | JGI IMG/M metagenome (GOLD analysis project Ga0126381, IMG submission 96465) | Tropical forest soil microbial communities from Panama - MetaG Plot_28 | ecosystem: Environmental > Terrestrial > Soil > Tropical forest > Bulk soil | place: Panama | collected 2016-02-17
ACGCGCTAACCGACGCGGCGCTCAACGCGATGGCAGATGCCGGGCTCAAACCCGCCGATATCGACGGCATCGCGACCGCCGGCGAGACGCCGGTCACGGTCGCGCATTATCTCGGCCTGACGCCGAAATGGGTCGACGGCACCGCGGTCGGCAGCTGTTCGTTTATGATTCATGTCCGCCACGCCGCCGCGGCGATCGCCTCGGGCCTGTGCAAGACGGTGCTGATCACGCATGGCGAAAGCGGCCGCTCCGGCGTCGGGCGCACCCGCAATGTCGCCGCGCCGACGAGCCTCGCCGGGCAGTTCGAGCAGCCCTACGGGCCAATGGGGCCGCCGACTTTGTTTACGATCCCGGCATTGCGCTACATGAAGACCTGGCCTGACGCACGAGCAACTGGCGATGGTTTCGGTCGTGCAGCGCGACTGGGCAGCGAAGAACCCCCGGGCCACGTTCAAGACGCCGATCACGATCGAGGATGTCCTCAATTCGCGCATGATCGCCTACCCGTTCCGCTTATTGCAGTGCTGCCTGGTGACCGATGGCGGCGGCGCGTTGATCCTAGTCGCGGCCGAGCGCGCCCGCGATTTCCCGCAAAAGCCGGTCTACCTCCTCGGCACCGGCGAGAGCGTCGAGACGCCGATGGTCAGCCAAATGGAGGATTTCACCTCCTCGCGCGCGTTCCGCGTCGCCGGCCCCACGGCCTTTGCCGAGGCCGGCATCACGCACAAGGACGTCGACCATCTGATGATCTACGACGCCCTTGCGCATCTCCCGATCTACGGCCCCGAGGATCTGGGCTTTGTGCCGCGCAGCGAGGGCGGCGCCTTCATTGCCGAGCGCAACACCGCCCCCGGCGTCCCCGGGACGGCCCGCAGGGCCGGCCGCCCGGGGATCCCGCTCAACACCAATGGCGGCAGCCTCTCCTACATGCATTCCGGCATGTACGGCATGTATGCACTCCAGGAGAGCATGCGCCGGATGCGCGGCACCGCCCCGCCCAGATCCCCGATGCCAAGATCTCGGTGTGCCACGGCATCGGCGGCATGTTCGCCGCCTCCGGCACGATCGTTTTCTCGAACGAGGGACCTTAGCCGGTCGGATCAAAAGGCGAAGCTTGTAACTATCTTAGGAGGCAATCCCATCGTCGGAGATCAATATCCATGAAAATAGTTGCGGCCTACACCTTACCCCAGACCGGCCCGGCGACGCGGGCTGCTGTCGACCGCTTTCTCGCCGCGCCCCGCCTCATGCGGCTAGGCGTGACTGAGCCTGATGGCACGCCCCTGGTGCATCCGGTATGGTATACATGGGAGCAGGATCGGTTTTTCCTGCACATCCCCACACGGTCGCCTAAACGCACGGCCATTGAGGCGCAACCGACGGTGTATTTCACCGTCGACGATAAGGAGCCTGGCATCTTTGGCGTGCGGGGCAAAGCCAGAGCAGCCATTGATCCCGGTCGGGAGCGGCTGCGCAAGGTGATGCAAGACCAATGGGACCGGTATACCGCGGGAAGCAACACCGAGACGCGCCGCGTTCTCATGGGCATGGTCGAGGCAGGCGACCTCGTTCTGGCTATACTCACCCCGCGCTATCTGGCCACCTGGGGATTATAGATATACGAGGATCTCTGCCCCTCACCTCCCCGGAGCGTGCGCCAGATGCGAGGAATCGCCCCGGCCCAGATCCCCGGCGCCAAGATCTCGGTCTGCCACGGCGTCGGCGGCATGTTCGCCGCCAGCGGCACGATCGTCATGTCGAACGATATGCAGTGAGAGCGCAACGGCGAGCAACCTCGATCGTGGCCACGGGACTTCACATCTCGACAGCGGTAAATACATCTCGTAGAGATGCTGGGCGCGGTTGACGTGGGATCCCGCCAAGAATGCCGCGAATGTCTGCCGGCGTGGCATCGCTTTTCGCGATGCGGCGCGGATTTTCGATCGCGACCCGGATGAGCGCCACATCATATTGGCCTGGAGGTCGGAGCCTCATGAGCGACGATACGTCTGGAACCGCCTCGAAGACTGAGCCCAAAACCGACTGGCGGCGGGTACGCTCGATGACGGATGAGGAAATACCCGCTGCGCTCAGCGATGATCCTGACGCAAGACCCACCGACGAGGCCTTCTGAAAGGATGCGCCTGTGGTTGCATCCCAACCGAAGGAGAGCGTGACCATCCGATTGGGTGCCGATCTTCTCGAATGGTTCCGCGGCGAGCCCGGCTACCAAACGCGAATTAACGCCATCTTGCGGGCTTACATGGACGCACATCCGAATAAGCGCTCGTCGGTGGCCCCTAAGCCTAGCTCCGTTTACAAGCTGTTCGAGCAGGCGATGATTGGCCGGAAACAAATCCTCTGCATGTACAAAGGGCGTCGTCGCGAGCTCTGCCCTGTTATCCTGGGTCATTCACAAGGGCGCGAGAAAGCGCGTACCTATCAATTTGGCGGCCAAAGCAACAAGGGCCTGCCGCCAGGAGGTGAATGGCGTTGCCTCTGGTTCTCCGAGGTCAGCAATGTTCGCCTGCGCGATGGACGCTGGTATGCCGGCGATCGCCACAACCAATCGCAAGGCTGTGTCGAGAGCGTCGATCTCGACGTCAACCCGGACAGCCCGTTTAGCCCCAAAGCGCCGCCTTAATACGGCGTCCTAGCCGCTGCAACCCAGCATGGTTCGGGTCCGTAGCAGACCACGGATCTGAGAGCTGAGCTGCGCGGTTCATCGCCGAGCGGAATAACGCGCCCGGCGTCCCCGGGACGGCCCGCGAGGCGCCCCCTTCTTGTCTTCCCGGCGGAGGCCGGGACCCAGTTCTGCTATGGGCACCGGCCTTCGCCGGCGTGACGAGACGTTTGGCTGTCAGCATTGGTCCATTGGTCCGCCGCCGCCCAATGGATCTCCCAAATGGATTGACCATCAGCCTTTAATGGCGTCGCCGGCATGGGGCCGATCACCGGCGCTGCGACAGGACCTCGGCGAAGCCTTGCCGCCATGACGAATATTTCGGCTGCCAGCCGAGCTCTCGCTTTGCTTTGGCGTTGGAGCCCGCACGCACTTCGGTCATCAGCGCAACCATGTGCTCGCCTGCGAGGATGCGGGCGAGCCATTTCGGGACGCGCCGGGGCGGCTTCGCGCGCAGCATCGCCGCGAGGGCCGGCAGCCAGTCACGCACTGGGGCCGGCTCGTGGTCAACGATGTTGTAAATACCCGGCGCAGCGCGCTCGATGGCGATTGCGCTGGCGGCGCCCGCGTCGTCGACATGCAAAAACGACCACCAGCCATTGGCATTGCCGATCAGCGGCACGCGCCGGCGGCGCAGCTGCTCAACGAAAGGCCCATCAAAGAGCCCGGTGTTGGGACCGTAAAACGCGCCGTAGCGGAGGACGACCCCCTCGATTTCGGGCGAGCGTGTTACGGCGTTCTCGAGAAAACGGATCGCCTCCAGCGACCGGCGCAATTCGCGCGGCGGCGCGGGATCGAGCGGAGCGTCCTCCGATTTGACCGGGCCGCCCTCACGCGCATAAGGCCAGCCGCAGAAGCTCTGCGCCACAATGCGCCGTGTCCCGGCCTGTTTCGCCGCCGCCAACAGATTGTTCAGCCCCTCGGTCCGCAGACGATTGGTGACGGCGAAAGTTTGATCGAACCTCCGCAGATCGCTCGCGGCGGAAAGCGATGTCATCTCGTGCACGATGACGTCCGGCCTGGCGCTCGCCACCGCGGCGACAGTCGCGGCTCTATTCAATGCGTCGGCGACCGCCGCCTCGGCACCGGTCTGGCGGATCGCGTCGGCCTTGGCCGGCGTGCGGGTCAAGCCTGTGACAGAATGGCCAGCTTCTATCAGCAGCGGCAAGAGGCGCCTGCCAACCGCGCCGGTAGCGCCTGCTACAAAGACGCGCATGTCAGCTCGCCCAGTTTTTCGCCGCGCACGGGAACCCGCGCGGCCGGACACGTCGTTGCCCTTGAGTGGCGGATGAAAGGAGCATGCCATGAACGGCGAGCCGAATGTACTGATCGTCGGCGCTGGACCAACCGGATTGGTGATGGCGCACGAGCTCGCGCGCGTCGGAATCGCCTGCCGGGTGGTCGACAAGTCGCCTCACCGGGCTATGGAGTCGAGGGGGCATTCAGGACGCGTTCAATCTCGCCTGGAAACTCAGTCATGTCATAAACGGGGCTGCCGGAGCGCAGCTCCTCGACAGCTATGAGGTTGAGCGCAAGCCGGTCGACGAGGCGGTGATCCGCCAGACCGATCGGGCGACGCGGCTCGTATCTTTGCATGGGACCATCGGCCGCTTCGTACGCGATCACCTGATGTCGCTGCTGAGCCGCCTCCCTGGGTCGGAAGAGAGAATAGGCGAAGGCCTGTCCGGGATCGCTGTCAATTACCGGCGCAGCCCAATCGTCGAGGAGCACGGCTCCGTAATGGCGGGACCGACCGCCGGCGACCGCGCGCCCGATGCTGCTGTCGCCGACGCCAATGGCAGGCCACTGCGGCTCTATGACCTCTTCGCCGAGCACCGCCACACCCTGCTGCTGCTGGGCGGCAGTGAGGCGCCGAAGATCGCACTTCCCCGCGACGCAATATGGCTCGGCGCCGGCGGCTTATCTGATACGTCCCGACGGCTATGTCGGCTTGCACTGCGCCGCGAACGCAGTTGCGGCGCTTCTGCCTCGGCATTTTGATAGGCTCTCCGGAGCGCCTGGCTGACCAGCGCCGGTTGCGCCGCCGAAGCCGCCAATGAAAGCCGCTTACTGATGCCTTTCTGACCCGCTGCGGTCTCCGGCGCGAGCAGATCCGAGCGGTGTCGGGGCGCTTTTTTCCGCTGCCGGCCCGTTCGACCGCTGCGGGGCAGGGGTACGTCGCTGCGGCATTGAAGGGCCGGTGACGACATCGAAATCGCTGCTGGGCATGGACTGAACCTCCTCTCAAGAGGCCGCTCCACACTCGGCGACATTCGGAAAGCCGGAGCTGAAACGCGAAAGCCGCCTCGGGTGGGGCGGCTTCGGTTGCGTAAAGTGTATATGCGATCCTAAGCCGCCGGCATGTACCAGCGGCAATAAAATCGCGCGACAGACAGTGGCGTTCTTGGTGCCATGCGGCGCAGTATACGCAGCCACGAATGAAAAGCAAGGGGGCGCCTGCCATGACAGCGACACGCAGAGCCCTGGGCGGGGCCTTGGCCGCAGTGTTTTGCCTGGCATCCGGCGGGACCAGCGGCGAAACCCAGCCTTCCGGCGGGACGGGGCCTCTGCACTACGCAACCCAAAGGACGGCACGGGGTTCCCACGACGCTGGCGGAGTGGGCCGCAGGGGCACGCCTGTTTCACCAACTGAGGGACTTCCACCGCGCGGTCACGACCAACTCGCCCGAGGCGCAGACCCTATTTCGACGAAGGCATGCGATTCCTATGGGCGTTCAACCATGACGAGGCGACGCGTTCGTTCGCCAAGGCGGCGGCGCTCGATCCAGCGTGCGCGATGTGCTACTGGGGCGTCTCGCTGACCGTCGGCCCGAATTAGAACCTGCCGGAAATGGCGCAGCCGCGCGCGGCGGTTGCCTGGGAGACACTGCAGCAAGCCGAACAGCACGCCGGCCAAGCAGCGCCGGTCGAGCAGGCGCTGATCGGGGCCCTCGCAAAGCGTTACCCGAACGCACAGCCGCTCGAGCCCGCTACTGAGGGACCGGTCCTCGTCGCCTACGCGGAGGCGATGAAAGCGGTCGCGCAACGGTTTCCGGATGACAACGACCTGCAGGTAATGACCGCCGAAGCGATGATGAACATCCATGCGTGGAAACTGTGGACGCAGGACGGCGCGCCGGCTCCCGGAACGGGAGAGATCGTCGCGATCCTCGAAAGGGTGCTCGCAAAGGACCCGCGGCATCCCGGCGCCAATCACTATTACATCCACGCGGTGGAAGCCTCGCCCAATCCCGTGAAGGGGGTCGCTGCGGCGGAGCGGCTGCCCGGCATGATGCCGGCGGCCGGTCATCTCGAACACATGCCGGCGCACATCATGCAGCGGGTCGGCCGCTACGAAGACGCGGCCGAGGTCAACCGCAAGGGCATCGCCGCCGACCTCGCCTATTTCGCAATGGCGAAGCCGCCCGACTACTACGTCATGTACACCGCGCACAACTACCAGTTCCTCGCGTTTTCGGCGGCAATGGAAGGCCGCGCTCGCCGAACTCGAAAAGCTGGCCGCGAACAACGACAACGCCGGCCTAAACCAGCTGCAGGATGTGCTCGCTGTCGCCGTCCTCACCGCCAAAGCTCGTATTGCGCTGATGGAGAGCAAGCCCGACGAAGCCGTCGCCATGTTGCGCGAGGCGGCGGCGAAAGAAGATAGCCTTGCCTATTCCGAGCCCGCCGACTGGTTTTCCCAGTGCGCCATCTGTTGGGTGTGATGCCGGACCGGAGGGGCAAAGGAGGCCGAGGCAGTTTACCGGGCCGACCTCACCCGCCACCCGAACAACGGCTGGGCGCTCTACGGGCTCTCGCAGTCGCTGAAGTTGCAAGGCCGCACCGCTGACGCCGCAGCGGCGCGGGAGCACCGACGCGGCGTGGAAATACGCCGAGGTAAACCTGACTGCGTCGGCGTTCTGATGCAAATTTACGTCGTCCCGGGGAAGGCCGGGACCCATGTCGGCCATGGGCACCGGCCTCCGCCGGTGTGACGGAAGGTTGTTGGCGTGTCCAAGCCTAAGACGGCATCGCGCCCATAAAGTCGCGCTTGCCGATGGTGATGCCGAGATTGCGCAGGATGTTGTAGGCCGTCGTGATATGGAAATAGAAGTTCGGCATCGCGAAGTGATAGAGGTAGACCTGCCCGCGGAACGTGCGCGGCTGGCCGCCGGCGGTGATCGTGACCTGCTGGTCTTCTCTGCCGTCGAGCTGGTCGGCCCGCAGCCCTTTCAAGAAATCGATCGTCTTGTCGATCCGCGATTTCATCTCGGAGAGGCTGTTGTCGATCGCAGGAAATTCGGGCACCGACACGCCAGCGGCGCGCCCGGCGCCGAGCGCATGCTCGCAGGCCTGCCGCACCTGGCGAGCGAACGTGAACATGTCGGGATAAAGCCGCCAATTTAACAGCACGTTCTCTTCCCATTTCTGCGCGTTGGCGTGCGCCTCGCCCTTTTCGATGACCCCCTTGAGACCGCCTAGCAATTGCAGGAACACCGGCACCGCGGCGTGGTACATGGAGATCGCCATCGAACGCTCCTCCTCGTCGTTAATGACAGTGACGCCGCGGCGATCTTAGCGGCGCCTCGGGCGAGCGTGAAGCCCGTTGCCGCGGTTGACAGCCTGCGGCCGGCCCGATACCACTCGGCGGCCAAGAACAATACGGACGAGCGGCGGCGTCGGGAGGAACGGAGCGCGTGTTTTGCCACCACTCCTAGAAGTCAGGGACCTGCACACCGAGTTCCGCACCGGCGCCGGTGTGGTGCCGGCGGTCGACGGCATCTCCTACGCCGTCGAGCGCGGCGAAACGGCCGCGATTGTCGGCGAGAGCGGTTCCGGCAAAACCGCCGGGGCATTGTCGATCCTGCGCCTGATCCCGGATCCGCCGGGACGCATCACGCGGGGCCAGGTGCTGTTCGACGGCCGCGACCTGTTGCGGCTCTCCGACGAGGAGATCCGCCACGTGCGCGGCGGCGACATCGGCATGATCTTTCAGGAACCGATGACATCGCTCAACCCGGTGCTAACGATCGGCCGGCAGATCACCGAAACGCTCGAGCAGCATCGCGGCGCCGATCGCGCCACCGCGCAGAAGCGCGCGATCGAATTGCTCGGTCTCGTCGGTATCTCCGATCCGGTGCGACGCCTCAAGCAATATCCGCATCAGCTGTCGGGCGGCATGCGGCAGCGGATCATGATCGCGATCGCGCTCGCCTGCGATCCCAAATTGATTATCGCCGACGAGCCGACGACGGCGCTCGACGTGACGATCCAGGCGCAGATCCTCGAATTGATGAAGCAATTGACGCGCCGGCTCAACGTCGCGCTGATCATCATTACGCACAATCTCGGCGTCGTCGCGCGCTACGCCAACGGCGTCAACGTCATGTATGCCGGCCGCATCGTCGAGAGCGGCCCCGCGGCCGAAATCTATCACAACCCGCGGCACCCCTACACGATGGCGCTGTTGCGCTCGGTGCCGCGGCTCGACCGCCCGCGCCAGGCGCGGCTCGACCCGGTCGAGGGCCAGCCGCCGGATCTGATGCGGCTCGACGCCGGCTGCTCTTTCCGCCCGCGGTGCCGCTTTGCAGTCGAGGCCTGCGCCCGCGCGCAGCCGCCGCTACAACCGCTGGGAGAAAGACCGCATTTTGCTGCGTGCTTCCGCAGCAACGAGATAGCGGCCGAGACAGCCGCGCCGGCGAGGCCGGTTCTGCAGGCAAGCGGCGCGGTCGTTTCGTGATCGAGCTCAAAGAGAGGCGGTAATGAAACTCGGTTCAGCGTGGTTCTTAGCCGGTGCGGCGGCCCTCGCTTTCGGGACCTCGGCGCTGGCCGCCGGTCCGGCCGAGGAAGAGGCGCCGGCGAAACGCGGCGGCATCCTCAATTTCACGATCCCAGCAGACGCGCCGCCCAGCTTCGATGGACATCGCGAGGGGACGTTCGCCACTTTGCACTCGGTGGCGCCGTTCTACAGCGTCTTGATCCGCATCAATCCGGAAAACCCGTCCTCGACGACCGATTTCGTGTGCGATTTGTGCACGCAAATGCCGAAGCCGACCGATGACGGCAAGACCTACACCTTCAAGATCCGCGACGGCGTCAAATTCCACGACGGCTCGCCGCTGACCGCCGCCGATGTCGCGACGAGCTGGCAGATGATCATCCATCCGCCCCAGGGCGTGCTGAGCCCGCGCGAGAGCTGGTACGAAATGGTCGACGGCGTGGAGGCGCCCGATCCTTCCACCGTTGTTTTCCATCTTAAATTCGCGACCGACGCTTTTCTGCCGGCGCTCGCCGACCCGTTCACGTTCATCTACAAGCAGGAAATCCTCGACAAGGACCCGCGCTGGTACGAGAAGAACATCCTCGGTTCCGGCCCCTTCAAATTCGCCGAATACGAGACTGGCCAGTCGATCAGAGGGGTCCGCAATTCCGATTATTATCGCAAAGGACTGCCTTATCTTGACGGCTTTACGGCGATCTATGCCGACAAGCAGGCGGTGCGGCTCGACGCGATACGCGCCGACCGCGCCGCGATCGAGTTCCGCGGCTTTCCGCCGGCGGCGCGCGACGAACTCAAGCGCGCGCTCGACGGCGAAATCACGGTGCAGGAGAGCGACTGGAATTGCGGCAATCTGGTAACCCCGAACCACAAGAAAAAGCCGTTTGACGATCCCCGGGTGCGCCGCGCGCTGACGCTGGCGATCGACCGCTGGCATGGCGGCCCGGCACTGTCGAAGATCGCCAATGTGCGCACTGTCGGCGGCATCGTGTTTCCCGCCTCGCCACTGGCCGCGTCAAAGGAGGAGCTGCAGCAGATCGCCGGGTTCTGGCCCGATATCGAGAAGTCGCGCGCGGAAGCGAAACGGCTGTTGAAAGAGGCGGGAGCCGAGGGGCTTTCTTTCGAGCTTTTGAACCGTAGTGTCGACCAGCCCTACAAATATGTCGGCACTTGGCTCGTTGACGAATGGAGCAAGATCGGATTGCACGTGACGCAGCGTGTCATGCCGACAGGCCCCGAGTTGGACGCATTGCGCACCGGCAATTTCGACGTCGCATTGATCGCCAATTGCCACGGGGTCCCCAACCCGCTGCTCGACGTGCAGACCTTTCTGCCGAACTATGCCGGAGCCTATGGTTATTACGAGGACCAGGCCGAGCTCGACCTCTATGACAAAATGCTGCGCGAGACGGAATTCGCCAAGCAGCGAGCGTTGATGCGCGAGTTCGAGAAATACGTTGTCGACGACCAGGCCCACCAGATCTGGGTATTGTGGTGGTACCGGATTGTCCCCTACCGGTCGTATGTCAAAGGCTGGAAGATCAGCCCGAGCCACTACCTCAACCAGGACCTGGCAACAATCTGGCTCGATAAATAGGCAACCAGATGAACACGGGAGGAAACAGTGGAAATCAAGTCAGCGATGCTGGCTGCAATGCTCGGCGCAGCGGCCTTCGCCACGCCGGCGGCAGCTATTGAGACGCCGAAATCTGGCGGCACGCTCACCTATATGATCCCGGCGGATGCGCCGCCGAGCTTTGACGCGCATCGCGAGACGACCTTTGCGACGATCCACTCGGCAGCGCCGTTTTACAGCGTGCTAATCCGGGTCAATCCGGAAAATCCATCCTCGACGACCGATTTCGTCTGCGATCTCTGCACCGAGATGCCGCAGCCGACCGACAACGGCAGGACTTATACCTTCAAGATCCGCGACGGCGTCAAATTCCACGACGGGACGCCGCTGGCCGCCGCCGATGTCGCGGCGAGCTGGGAGGAGATCATCCACCCGCCCGAAGGCTTTCTGAGCCCGCGCGAGAGCCATTACACAATGGTCGACAAAGTCGAGGCTCCCGACCCGACGACTGTCGTATTTCACCTGAAATTCGCCACTAATGCTTTTTTGCCCGCGCTCGCCGACCCATACAGCTGGATCTACAAGAAAGAGATCCTCGACAGGGACCCGCGCTGGTACGAGAAGAACATCCTCGGCTCGGGCCCGTTCAAATTCGCCGGCTATGACATCGGACAGTCGATCAGGGGCGTCAAGAACCCCGATTATTACCACAAGGGGTTGCCCTATCTCGATGGTTTCACGGGCATCTATGCCGAAAAACAGGCGGTCAGGGTCGACGCGATCCGCGCCGACCGCGCGGCGATCGAGTTCCGCGGCTTTCCACCTGCGATCCGCGACGAGCTCGTGGGCGCGCTCGACGGCAGCATCGCGGTGCAGACGAGCGACTGGAACTGCGGCAGTTTTATCGAGCCCAACCACAAGAAAAAACCGTTCGACGATGCTCGGGTGCGCCGCGCACTGACATTGGCGATCGACCGGTGGCGGGGTGCGCCGCAGCTCGCCAAGATCGCCAATGTGCACACAGTCGGCGGCATCGTCTTTCCCGGCTCGCCATTGGCGGCCGACAAGGAAGAGCTGGAGGACATTGCCGGATTTTCCCCCGACATCGAGAAGTCGCGAGCGGAGGCGAAGCGGCTGTTGAAGGAGGCGGGAGCCGAGGGGCTAAACTTCGAGCTGTTAAACCGCAATGTCGACCAGCCCTACAAATACAATGCGACCTGGGTCATCGACGAGTGGAGCAAGATCGGATTGCACGTGACGCAGCGGGTGGTTCCGACAGGGCCCTGGTTCGACGCGATGCGCAACGGCGCCTTTGACGTTGTTCTGGCCGGCAATTGCCAGAGCGTCGTCAATCCGCTGCTCGACGTGCAGCGCTATCTGCCGACCTACGCCGCCAATTACGGCCAGTTCGAGGATCCGCAGGAGAGCGCCCTTTACGACAAGATGCTGCACGAGACGGATAGCGCGAAGCAGCGGCAATTGATGCGTCAATTCGAGAAATACGTGCTCGACGGCCAGGCGCACGAGATTTTCCTGCTCTGGTGGTATCGCACCGTGCCGTACCGGTCCTATGTCAAAGGCTGGAAGATCAGCCCGAGCCATTACCTCAACCAGGATCTGGCGACAGTATGGCTGGATAAGTAAACAGGAACAAAACCTCCTTGCGCATTCCCTTTTCTCGTAACACCGGCCCACGGGTCCATAGGCCGGACCCGTGGGCCGGTGTGACGAAAGGGTGGGTTCGTTTGAGGAAATTTGTCGCCCCGGCGGTGTTGATCGGCGCGATAGCGTGCGCCATTCCGGCGGTCGCCGACGAGGAGCCGAAGCGCGGCGGGACCCTCACCTACATGATCCCGGCCGATGCGCCTCCGAGTTTCGACGGCCATCGCGAGAGCACCTATGCGACCGTGCACTCGGTCGCGCCGTTCTACAGCGTTTTGATCCGCGTCGATCCCGACAATCCGGCGGACATAACGCATTTCCTCTGCGACCTCTGCACCGAAATCCCGCAGCCAACCGACGACGGCAAGACCTACAGCTTCAAGATCCGGCAGGACGTCAAATTTCATGACGGCTCGCCACTGACCGCCTCCGATGTGGCCGCGAGCTTCAACGAGATCATTTTTCCGCCCAATGGCGTGTTGAGCGCGCGCGCCAGCAATTACCTGATGGTCGACAGCGTCGAGGCGCCCGACCCGAGCACCGTCGCCTTTCATCTGAAATTCGCTACGACCGCCTTCCTGCCGGCACTCGCCGACCCGTTCAACTTCATCTACAAAAAAGCGATCCTCGATGAAGATCCGCGCTGGTACGAGAAGAATATTCTCGGCTCCGGGCCGTTTAAATTCGGCGATTATCAGGTCGGCCAATCGATCAGGGGCGAGAGAAACGCCGAGTATTATCACAAAGGCCGGCCGTACCTCGACGGCTTTACCGGCATCTATGCCGACAAGCAGGCAGTGCGGGTCGAAGCGATCCGCAGCGATCGCGCCGCGATCGAATTCCGCAGCATGCCGCCGGCGGCGCGCGATGAGCTCGTCAAAGCGCTTGGCGACAAGATCGCGGTGCAGGAAAGCGACTGGAACGTCGCCAGCGCGGTGACGCCGAATCACAACAAGAAGCCGTTCGACGACCCACACGTGCGCCGCGCATTATCTTTGGCGATCGACCGTTGGCACGGCGCTTCAGCATTGTCGAAGATCGCGATCGTCCAGACTGTCGGCGGCGTTGTGTTTCCCGGCTTGCCACTGGCAGCCACCCGGCAAGAGCTGGAGCAGATTGCCGGCTATTGGGCCGACATCGACAAATCACGGGCGGAGGCGCGGCGCTTATTGAAGGAGGCCGGCGCCGAGGGCCTTTCCTTCGAGCTGCTTAACCGCAATGTCGACCAGCCTTATAAATACGTTGCGACCTGGCTGATCGACGAGTGGAGCAAGATCGGATTGCACGTCACGCAGCGCGTCGTGCCGAGCGGTCCATGGTTCGAAGCCATGCGCAATGGCGATTTCGACGTCGTCCTCGAAGCGCCCGGCCACGGTTTCGTCAACCCGCTGCTTGATATCCAGAAGGTGCTGCCCGCCTCGATGGATGCCGAGAATTATGGCCAGTTCGAGGATTCGATTGAGGTTGACCTGTACGAAAAGCTACTGCACGAGACTGATCCGGCGCGGCAACGCGCGTTGATGCGGCAGTTCGAAAAATATGTGCTCGACGACCAGGCGCATATGATCTGGGTGCTGTGGTGGCACCGCATAGTACCTTACCGATCCTACGTGAAGGGCTTCAAAATCAGCCCGACGCACTTTATCAACCAGGATTTGGCGACAATCTGGCTCGACAAGTAAATTTATTGGAGGTGGCTGTGCATATCAAAACACTGGCGGTCAGCGCGATTCTCGCGGCAGCATTTGTGGGGTCGGCCGCTGCCGACGAGGAGCCGAAATCTGGCGGCATCCTCACCTACATGATCCCAGCCGATGCGCCGCCGAGCTTTGATGCGCACCGCGAGGCGACCTATGCGACCATCCATTCGGCCGCGCCGTTCTACAGTACACTGATCCGGATCAATCCCCTTCATCCGTCTTCGACGACCGACTTCGTCTGCGACCTCTGCACCCAGGTGCCAGAGGCGCCAGATGCTGAGAAGACCTACACCTTCAAGATCCGCGACGGCGTCAAATGGCATGACGGCTCGCCGCTCACCGCCTACGACGTGGCAGCGAGCTGGCAAAAGATCATCGACCCGCCCGAAGGCGTCACCAGTGCACGGCAGAGCTGGTACGAGATGGTCGACAAGGTCGAGGCGCCCGATCCTTCGACCGTCATTTTCCACCTTAAATTCGCGACGAGCGCGTTTCTGCCAGCGCTCGCCGATCCTTACAATTGGATCTACAAGAAGGAGATCCTCGATAAGGATCCCCATTGGTATGAGAAAAACTTTATGGGCTCCGGCCCCTTCAAATTCGCCTCATACGAGATCGGCCAGTCAATCAAAGGGGTGAAAAACCCCGACTACTACCATAAGGGCTTGCCCTATCTCGACGGCTTCGCCGGCATATATGCAGACAAACAGGCAGTGCGGGTCGAGGCGATCCGCAGCGACCGCGCGGCGATCGAATTCCGCGGCTTTCCGCCGGCGGCCCGCGACGAGCTCGTAAAAGCGCTCGGCGATAAAATCACGGTACAGGAGAGCGACTGGAATTGCGGCGCGCTCGTGACGCCGAACCATAAGAGGAAGCCGTTTGACGATCCGCGGGTGCGCCGTGCTTTGACGCTGGCGATAGACCGCTGGCATGGCGCGCCAGAGCTCGCAAAGATAGCCAACGTCCATACGGTCGGCGGCATCGTGTTCCCGAATTCACCGTTGGCCACCGGCAAGGAAGAACTGCAGCAACTGGCCGGGTATTGGCCCGATATCGAGAAGTCGCGGACCGAGGCCCGGCGCCTATTGAAGGAGGCCGGCGCTGAAGGGCTCAGCTTCGAGCTCCTCAACCGCAATGTCGACCAACCCTATAAATACAATGGGATCTGGATCGTCGATCAGTGGAGCAAAATCGGGCTGCATGTGACGCAACGCGTGTTGCCCACCGGCCCGTGGTTCGACGCGATGCGCCAAGAGGACTTCGATGTCACGCTCGAAGGCAATTGCAACGATGTGCCGAACCCGGCACTCGACGTGCAAAAATATCTGCCGCGCTCGGTCTTCACCGAGAATTACGGAAATTACGACGACCAGAAAGAAATCGATCTCTATCAAAAAATGCTGCACGAGACCGATCCGGCAAAGCAACATGTGCTGATGCGTGATTTCGAGAAATACGTGCTGGACGGTGAGGCCCATTCGATCTTCCTGTTGTGGTGGTACCGGATTGTCCCACACCGATCTTATGTGAAAGGCTGGAAGATCAGCCCGAGCCATTATCTCAACCAGGATCTCGGCACGGTGTGGCTGGACAGATGAGCAACAAGGAGAAGGCCGTGTCTATGCCGTTTTCTCGTCTTCCCGGCGAAGGCCGGGACCCATGGCTGAAATGGGCACCGGCCGGAGCCTATCCTCGGGCCGCGCGGCGCGCGGACCCGTGGGCCGGTGTGACAAGATGGTGGTGCGGTTCGAGAAAAGCGGCAGCGTTCGCCGTGCTGCTGGGCGCGCTTGGGCTAGTAATGCCGGCGCTGGCGGACGAGGAGCCGAAACGCGGCGGTACCCTCAATTACATGATCCCGGCCGACGCGCCGCCGAGCTTTGACGGCCATCGCGAGACGACCTATGCGACAGTGCATACGGCGGCGCCGTTTTACAGCGTCTTGATCCGCATCAACCCCGACAACCCCTCCTCGACAACCGATTTCGTTTGCGATCTGTGCACCGAGATCCCGCAGCCGACCGATGACGGGAAGACGTACAACTTCAAGATCCGGCCGGGCGTCAAATTCCACGACGGCTCGCCGCTGACGGCTGAAGACGTGGCGGCCAGCTGGAACGAGATCATCCACCCGCCCCAAGGCGTCACGAGCGCGCGCGAGAGTTTTTATGTGATGGTCGACAAAGTCGAGGCGCTCGATCCGTCGACAGTCGTGTTTCGTCTCAAGTTTGCCACCGGCGCCTTTCTGCCGGCGCTCGCCGATCCGTTTGCGTGGATCTACAAGCGGGAGATTCTCGAGAAGGACCCGCACTGGTACGAGAAAAACATATTGGGCTCCGGCCCGTTCAAATTCGCCGGCTACGAGACCGGCCAGTCGATCAAGGGCGTGCACAATCCCGATTATTACCACAAGGGATTGCCGTATCTCGACGGCTTCACCGGCATCTACGCCGAAAAGCAGGCGGTCCGGGCCGACGCGATCCGCGCCGACCGGGCGGCAACGGAGTTTCGCGGCTTGCCGCCCGCCGCCCGCGATCAGCTGGTAAAAGAGCTCGACGATAAGATCGCCGTCCAGGAGAGCGATTGGAACTGCGGCAATCTGGTGACCCCCAATCACAAAAAGAAGCCATTCGATGACGTGCGCGTGCGCCGTGCGCTGTTGCTGGCGATCGATCAATGGCATGGCGCGCCGGCGCTCGCCAAAATCGCCAATGTGCACACGGTCGGGGGCATTGTGTTTCCGGGCTCGCCACTGGCGGCGACAAAGGACGAGCTGCAGACGCTGGCCGGGTTCTGGCCCGATATCGAAAAGTCCCGCGCCGAGGCGAAGCGATTACTGAAGGAAACCGGCGTCGAGGGGCTGAGCTTCGAGCTGTTGAACAGAAACGTCGACCAGCCCTACAAATATGTAGGCACCTGGCTGATCGACGAATGGAGCAAGATCGGGCTGCATGCGAGCCAGCGCGTCGTGCCGACCGGACCATGGTTCGACGCGATGCGCAGCGGCAATTTCGACGTCGTGCTCGAAGCCAGTTGTGAAAGCGTCGTCAACCCGTTGCTCGATGTCCAAAAGGTGTTGCCCCACTCGGTCTTTACCGAGAACTACGGAAATTACGACGATCAGAAGGAGATCGATCTCTACCAGACGATGCTGCACGAGACCGACAGCGCCAAACAGCGCTCTCTGATGCGCGAATTCGAGAAGCACGTCGTCAATGACGAAGCGCACGAATTTCCAATGCTGTGGTGGTACCGGATCGTCCCCCACCGGTCCTATGTGATGGGCTGGAAGATCAGCCCGAGCCATTACCTCAACCAGGATCTCGCGACGATCTGGCTCGACAAATAGCATCATGAGCGTGGCCGCGATCGATACCAAGCCGCTCCTCGAAGTCCGGGGATTGCAGATGCATTTTCCGGTGACCGAAGGGATCGTCATCAGCCGCAAAGTCGGCGAGGTGAAGGCCGTCGACGGGATCGACTTCACCGTGCAACGCGGGGAGACCCTGGGGCTCGTCGGCGAAAGCGGCTGCGGCAAGACGACGACCGGCCGCTGCATTCTGCGGCTCGAACGCCCGACTGCCGGCGAGATCCTCTATGACGGCGTCGATATCGCCAAGCTCGAGCGCAAAGAGCTGTTGTCGCTGCGGCGCCGCATCCAAGTGATTTTTCAGGACCCTTACAGTTCGCTAAATCCGCGCATGAAGGTCGGCGAGATCATTGCCGAGCCGATCACGGTGCACGGTCTGGAACGCGATCCGGCCCGCCGCGGCGCCCGCGTGCGCGAATTGCTCTCGGTGGGCGGGCTTGATCCGAAATTCGCCGACCGTTATCCGCACGAAATGTCGGGCGGCCAGCGCCAGCGCGTCGGGATCGCGCGCGCCCTCGCGCTGGAGCCGGAGTTCATCGTCTGCGACGAGGCGGTCTCGGCGCTCGACGTCTCGATCCAGGCGCAGATCGTCAATCTGCTCGAGGATTTGCGGGGAAAGTTTGGCCTCACTTATCTGTTCATCGCGCACGACCTTTCCGTCGTGCGCCATCTCTGCCAGCGGGTCGCGGTCATGTATCTCGGTCGCATCGTCGAATTGGCGTACTGCGACGAGCTCTTCGACGATCCCCTGCACCCCTATACGCAGGCGCTGCTGTCGGCGGTGCCGGTGCCAGACCCGAGCGTCGAGGCGACGCGCGCCTTCCAGCCGGTCAAAGGCGAGGTGCCGAGCCCGATCAATCCGCCATCCGGCTGCGTCTTCCACCCGCGCTGCCCGATCGCGGTTGCGCGCTGCAAGGAGGTTCGGCCCGAGCTGCGCGAGTTGCGCCCGGGCCACTGGGTCGCCTGCAGCGAAGTGCGACTCTAGGGGATGTCAGGAGGCTTGCGGTTGCGATCCGGCATCGCCGGGGCGGCGGGCACGGTCGGCCATGAACTGGTCGAACTCAGCCTTGTCCTTTGCTTGGCGCAGCCGGTCGAGAAACGCCTTGAACTCGCGCTGCTCTTCTTCCAGGCGGCGCAGGGTCTCGGCGCGGTATTCATCAAATGCTCGATTGCCGCTCGACGGCCGATCGCCGCCTCCGCCCCAACGCTCGGCAGCCGCCTGCATCCGCTCGAGGCGCCGCTGCATCCGCTCGATCCGCCGCTGCCAACGATCCGCACCGGCATGTGCCCAGCACGTCATTCGTCCACTCCCTACCAAGAATCCAAGAAACAGAAGGCCGAGCGGCCAAAGCAGAGCATGATGATGCATGGATGGCGTCCCTCGATGTAAATGTATGTCACATTCACATTAGGGCCGTGGCGGTCTCTGTCAAGCACCCCATGTCGGCATGCCGATGACAATTTTTTTCACCAGCGACACGCATTTCGGGCATGACGGCGCGCTCGGACTCTACCGGCGGCCCTTCGCATCGGTCGCGGCGATGAACGAGGCCCTCGTCGAGCGGTGGAATGAAACGGTTGCGACGGATGACGAGGTCTGGCATCTCGGCGATTTTGCGATCCGCCAGCCCACTATCGTCGTCGCGGAACTGCTCGGCCGGCTGCGGGGCCGCAAACACCTGGTTCCGGGCAACAACGATCCGCCGGTGACGACCGGGCTCGAAGGCTGGGAGAGCGCTCAGTCTTATGTAGAGCTCGCGGTGGACGGGGTCTCGCTCGTGCTCTGCCACTACCCGTTCCGCAGCTGGCGCGGCATGGCGAAGGGCTGGGTGAACTTGCACGGCCATTGCCATGGCAGGCTGAAACCGCTGCCGCGGCAATTCGATGTCGGCGTCGATGTCTGGGATTTCCGGCCGGTCACCCTGGCCGAGATTTTGGCGGGCGCGGGCCGGCTCAAGCGGCGATTGTGAAGCGGCTGCGGAGCAGGCAGTATCCCCCGGCGCCGTAACACAGGGGAGGATGCTGTGCAGCTCAGCCGCGAAGAATTGATCCGCGCCTATCGCGACATGGTCACGATCCGCCGCTTCGAGGAGCGGGTGCAGGAGGAGTTCTCGAAGGGCGGGATCCCCGGTTTCGTCCATCTCTACGCCGGCGAAGAGGCCGCGGCGGTCGGCGTGTGCATGCATCTGGGGCCGCAGGACTACATCGCCAGCACGCATCGCGGCCACGGCCACAGCATCGCGAGGGGCTGCGATGTGAGCCTGATGATGCAAGAGCTCTTTGCAAAGAAGACCGGGCTGTGCGGCGGCAAAGGCGGCTCGATGCACATCGCCGATCTCGACCACGGCATGCTCGGAGCCAACGGCATCGTTGGCGGCGGGCCGCCTTTGGTAATCGGCGCGGCGCTGACGGCGAAGACCTTGGGCCGCAACACCGTCGCGGTGTCGTTCACCGGCGATGGCGGCTCCAATCAAGGCACCACCTTCGAGGCGATGAACATGGCCGTGGTCCTGCAGCTCCCGGCGATCTTCGTGTTCGAGAACAACCAATACGGCGAAGGCACCGCGTACGAGTACGCGGTCGGCAGCCGCGACATCGCCGGGCGCGCGGCCGGCTTCGGGTTGCCCGCCGTCAAGGTCAGCGGCGACGATTTCTTTGCAGTGCACGAGGCGGCGCGCGAGGCGGTCGAACGTGCCCGCAACGGCGGAGGGCCCAGCGCGATCGAGGTCGACACCTGCCGCTTCTACGGCCACCATTCAGGCGACGCGCAGCTCTATCGCGGCAAGGACGAGGTGCGGCGGCTGCGCGAGGAGCGCGATTGCCTAAAACACTTCCGCCGCCGCGTCGGCGAGGCCGGGCTGCTC
>Ga0126381_100002573_pt1 | contig 19628 bp, 15 predicted proteins | sample PanSoiMetPlot_28_FD_96465 | JGI IMG/M metagenome (GOLD analysis project Ga0126381, IMG submission 96465) | Tropical forest soil microbial communities from Panama - MetaG Plot_28 | ecosystem: Environmental > Terrestrial > Soil > Tropical forest > Bulk soil | place: Panama | collected 2016-02-17
GCATTCAGAATCAGAGCATCCTCGGCAGTTTGATTCGCAAAGATGCGTTCTTTTGCTGCCGCATAGCTTTCAAAACTTCCGTGCCGATCGAGATGATCGGGGGTTACGTTCAGGACTACCGCAATCTCAGGGTGAAATCTGTACGTCGTCTCCAGTTGGAAGCTCGATATCTCGAGGACAGACCAGCCGTCATCCCTGCTCTGTTCGACCAAGGCGATGACAGGAACACCAATGTTGCCGCCCACCTGTACTCGCAACTGGCCGGCCTTAAGAATCGCACCGCACAAGGCGGTAGTGGTCGTCTTGCCGTTCGATCCCGTGATGGCCAACGACCGTCCTTTGAGGAATTGCGATGCCAGTTCCAATTCGCCGATGATCGGCAATCCGAAGGTCTTTACCTGTACTAGTTCCGGCGTATCGAGCGGCACTCCCGGGCTGACGACGATCAAATCCTGTCGCCGGAATGTCAGCAACCCATGTCCACCTGCTTCAACAGCAATACCTTCCTCAAGAAGGGCCGGAATGTCTTTTCCGAGTACCTGGGCACTCCGGATATCAGACACGGTGACCTGTGCGCCTCTGCGGCGCAAAAAGAGAGCGGCAGCCAGGCCAGATTTGCCGAGGCCAACCACCAGTACCTTTTTCCCCTTGAACTCCATGCTCTCGATTTTCCAGCCCGACAAGCTATTCTGTCACGCGCGCAGCAAAATTTAACGAAGCTTCAGCGTCGTGAGTGCTAAGAGTGCAAACACTAGAGCACCAATCCAGAAACGCGTAATAACCTTCGATTCCGACCAGCCCATCAGCTCAAAGTGATGATGTAATGGAGCCATCTTGAAAATGCGCTTTTTTCGCAACTTATAGCTGCCCACCTGTAGAATGACCGAGACCGCCTCCAGCACAAAAATTCCACCGATAAAGGGCAGTAACAATTCCTGCTTGATGGCTACCGCGACCGTTCCGATCGCCCCGCCTAGAGCCAGTGAGCCGACATCGCCCATAAACACTTCTGCCGGATGAGCGTTGTACCAGAGAAAGCCGATGCTCGCCCCGACCATAGACCCGCAGAAGATCGATAACTCCCCAACCAGCGGCATCCGTTGCAGTTCAAGATAGTCAGAGAAGACAACATGGCCACTAACGTAGGTGAGAACCGTCAGCGCTCCTGCTGCAATGATGGTGCATCCGATCGCGAGGCCATCCAGACCATCGGTAAGGTTTACTGCATTGCTTGAAAAAACAATCAGCAGCACCGTGAAGACAACGAAGGGAAAAAATGCCAGCAATCCAAAATGGGGGATATGCCGCAACGCATGAATAGCAAAGTCAGGCTGGAGGCGCTTGACGAAAGGCACACTTAGTTTGGTTGAGTACATCCCCTGTGTCTGCATGGCGATGAGGGCAATCGAAATAGCAAGGCTCGCCAGAATCTGATACCCCATTTTGGCCCGGGCAGTCAGGCCAAGGTTCCGGCGTTTGACGACCTTGATGTAGTCATCGGCAAAGCCAATGGCTCCGAAGACAAAGGTCGAACCCATCACCAGCCAGATAAATGGATTCGAAAGATCGGCCCAGAGCAACGTTGGCAACAGAATGGCAATACAGATGAGCACGCCGCCCATCGTGGGTGTGCCAGCTTTCTTCTGGTGGTCCTTCGGGCCTTCTTCGCGGATATACTGGCCGATCTGAAACTCGCGCAGCTTCTCGATCACATAGGGACCGATGATGAGTGCGATCAGCATCGCCGTAAGCGATGCAAAGGCGGTGCGAAACGTCAGATACCGGAAGATGCGGAATGGTCTGAAGTAAGGAAAAAGTTTCTGATACAGAAGCCAGTAGAGCAAACACTTCCTCCGATAAAGTCACGGCGGCCCGGCATGCGCGGGTTTGCACCCGGATGGAAAATTGCGCCGTCTCAGGTTCATCTTATCGAACTAATTTGCTTTCAATTCATCCAGCGCGCGCTCCAGCCGCACGCCGCGCGACGCTTTCAGCAACACAACATCTTTCTCGCGCAGGTTTCTCTGAAGCCATACCCCCGCGAGTTCCGGCGTTTCCATGAAAATCGCTTCCGCTCCAGCCTGCTCTGCCGCATCCACAATATGCACAGCACTCCCCTGTACGCCGAGCACGATATCGACGCCCGCTGAAGCTGCAGTTTCCCCGCAACTGGCATGCAGCGCCACAGTTTTGCGGCCCAGTTCGAGCATCTCACCGGCGACAAGGATATGCCGCTGTCCCGGAATCGACATCAGCGTGTGGATCATTGCTTTCAGCGCTTCCGGATTCGAGTTATAGCAGTCGTTGATCATCGTGGCTCCGTGCAACTGGATCGTCTGGCCGCGCTTGTCGCCTGGTTCGAGAGTTGTCAGTGCACGCGCACAGACATCAAGAGGAATACTGTATTCCCGGCCAATCGCGATTGCTGCAAGGACATTCGTAACATTATGCCGGCCGAGAAGTTTAAGATGCAGATCGGTTTCCTCTTCTCCGCTGCGAACAATTAAACGCATGCCACTGGCACCTAGTTCCTCTACCTCGATTGCTCGCGGATCGGCACAGACGCCGCGACCAAAATAGATGACAGCTTTATCTACGAAGCCTCTACCGAATTGAGATACATATGGGTCGTCGCAATTCAGGAACGCGATGCCTCCCCCAGGTAGGCCGCGTATCAGCTCATATTTGGCGCGTGCGACGCCTACAATGCCTTCGGGAAAATTTTCTGCATGTGCATTTCCAACGTTAGTTACAACGCCCCATTCGGGTCCTGCGATGCGTACAAGGGATGTGATTTCTCCAGCGTTCGACATCCCCATTTCTAGCACTACAACACCATGCTCCCGCTTCAGCTTTAACAATTGCAGTGGCAAGCCAAATTGATTATTAAGGTTGCCTTCAGACTTCAAAACTTTCACTCTTGTCGAGAGCACAGCGGCGATTGCATCTTTCGTAGTCGTTTTGCCAGCACTGCCAGTAATGGCAATCACACGTCCTCCCCAATGTCTGCGGAAGACATTGGCAAGCGTCTGCAAAGCAATCAATGGATCTTCAACAACGATGACACCGTACTGACGTACTGCCTCAGGCAAAGCAAGAACTTTGTTCTTTGAAACCACCGCAGCACACGCGCCGCGCACGATGGCCATTTCAATAAAGTCATGAGCATCAAAACGCTCGCCGCGCACGGCAAAGAATAGCTCGCCTGGATGCAGGGTGCGAGAATCTATGGAATAGCCACTGACCAGCGTTTGTGCGAGGTCTATCCCTGCTCCATGCAAGCTTCCTCTAAGCCAATTCGCAACATCTCCAAGGGTCAACTTCAACGCCTTTCTCCTGCCTGGACAAGAGTGCGCAGAGCATTTGCGACCACCTCTACATCATCGAACGGGATGACACGGTCGGAGAGCGTCTGCGTCTTCTCGTGACCTTTGCCTGCCAGCAGAACAATGTCTCCAGGACTGGCTTGCTCGATTGCAATCTGAATTGCCTTTGCACGGTCTGGCTCAGTTGTAAATCTAACTCCGGTTGCCTCGAGCCCGGGAAGCACATCGCGCAGAATGGTCTCTGGCTCTTCGCTGCGCGGATTGTCGGAGGTGAGCACAACGAAGTCGCTTCCTTCGCCCGCAGCGCGACCCATCAGCGGACGCTTGGTACGGTCACGGTCGCCTCCACAACCGAAGAGCGTAATCACGCGACCGTTTACGGGTTTCACGAACTCACGCGCCAGCATGACGAGATTCCGCAACGCATCATCCGTGTGCGCGTAGTCGACTGCCACGGCAAAAGACTGCCCTACATTGACAGTCTGGAATCGTCCCAGAACACATTCGAGCGAAGCAACACCGACGACGATTTCATCAAGAGTGAGTCCGCGCGCATACGCAGCCGCAGAGGCGGCGAGCAGATTGTAGACATTCACTTTGCCCGTCAATCGCGTCTGAAGCACTACGCTCCCCGCCGGAGCAATAAGAGTAAATTCCATTCCCGCCGCGGACATGCGCACGCTCTCAGCACGAAATTCGCCGGTGTCCAACCCGTAAGAAAAAATCTCCGAGCCTGCTTCGCGCGCCTGAATGGCCAGCTCCGCGCCATAAGTATCATCGGCGTTGATGACCGAGACGCGAGGCACAGCACCGTTCGATCCGTCGAAGAGCATACGCTTGGCGGCGAAGTATGCCTCCATGGTGCCGTGATAATCGAGATGATCGCGCGTGAGGTTCGTGAAAATCGCAACGTCAAACGGAAGCGACCACACGCGCCTCTGCTCCAGCGCATGCGACGAAACTTCCATCACCGCTTCCGTCGCGCCCGCGCTGACTCCCTTGGCCAACAGTTCCAACAGATCGCGAGACTCCGGCGTCGTATGCGGTGACTCCACCACTTCACCTGCAACGTGATACTCGATAGTTCCGACGAGCACAGTCTTGCGGCCCACGCTGTTCAGCATCGCATCGAGCAAAAACGCAGTCGTCGTCTTGCCGTTGGTTCCGGTTACACCGCTCAACGCCAGCTTCTTTTCCGGATGCCCAAAGTAATTGGCAGCGATAACAGCGAGCGCGCTTCTGCCATGCACAACTTCAGCAACTGCAATCTGCGGATGTTTTGCCGCGGTGTCCTGAAACGCCATCGCCGAATCGGTGACAACAGCGCTAGCGCCGCGTTCCATCGCACTGGCAATATAGCGATTGCCGTCGGTCGTGCCGCCCTGCATGGCAACAAACAGCGAACACGCTCTGGTTCGGCGGGAGTCATATTCGATGGTGGAGACCTCTACCGGCGGGCCAGCGCGCCGCACCAGTCCGACTCCCCGCAGAACTTCATCGATGTGCATAGGAATAATTTGATTGTAAGACTCAGCGCGTGAAGCGCACCACAATCTCTGTGCCCACCGGCACCATCGTTCCCGCAGCCGGAGCCTGCTCACGCGCAATACCCGTGCCCAGCACCTGCACGCCCAATCCTGCCACACCCGCCTGCTCAATCGCGCTGCGTACGGGCTGCCCAACCAGCGAAGGTACAGCCACTTTCTTGCCCGCATTCACAATCACCGAACCATTCACAACCGGTGCGGGAGAACTTGCAGGCATAGGCGGCGTGGGCGCAGGCATATCCACAGGCTTGGGAGTAATCGTCTCAGCAAAAACCGTCGAAGGCGATGCTGTATGCACAGGCGGCTCTGTGTTTGCAGCCACCGACACAGGAGCCGCGCCCTTCGCTACCGGCGCAGCCTGCGCCGGGTTCTGCTGTGGCGCGCGCAATGGATCATCCGCCGGAAGATCATTCACCGCCGCAAAAAGCGCATTCAAGTCTGCTTCGTTCTCCTCGGGTTGGTCATCCTCCACAACCGGGACCTGGTTTTTTGCTAGCTCAGCTTGTGGCTGCATCTCCTGATCATGCGGCACGCCCAGATATTCGAGAATCTGCTGCGCCAGCTCCTGAAAAACCGGGGCGCTCGCCTGCGCTCCCATGTGCATGCTGTGGTCTGGCGAATCCGTGATCACAGCAACTGCGATGGCTGGATTATTGACTGGCGCGAATCCCACAAACGATGCGACAAACTTCGTCTTTGAATAGGTATGTGTTGCCGGATCGATCTTCTGCGCCGTCCCCGTTTTACCCGCCGCGCTGTATCCATTCAAATGAACCGCATGGTGCGCCGTGCCGATCAACACAACATCCTGCATCATTTTCCGCATCTCCGCCGCGGTCATCTCTGAAATCACGCGATGCGAGCCCTCCGGCAATGGATCGGGCAAACTGCTTTCAGGATGAAAGGCCGCCGGCATCAGTTTGGGATCGCCCTTCATCAGTTCTGTGCTCTTCAGCAGAATGTGAGGAGGCAAATAGACGCCGCCATTCGCTATGGTGGAAACCATCGTGATGATTTGAACGGGCGTGACGGCAACTTCCTGCCCCATGGGAATCGCACCCATTGAAGCTGGCCCCCACCGCTTCAAGGGCTCCAGTAATCCTCGCGTCTCGGCAGGAAGCTCAATACCCGTCCGGTCGCCAAACCCAAACGCGCGGATGTACTTATAAAGGCGGTCCTGCCCCACACGTTGACCTACGCGGATGGCACAAACATTGCTCGAAACCGCGAGGGCCTTCCACGCTGGAGTCATTCCAAAATGCTCACCGGGAGCGTCGTGTACCGTATGGCCGGCAATGTTCAGCTGCCCGCCGCCGCAATCCACGACGGTATCCGGAGTAATAGCTTTTTCTTCGAGAGCCGCCGCATAGGTCACCGGCTTAAAGGTCGATCCTGGCTCATACACATCGCTCACAGCGCGGTCGCGCAGCAACTCCGTCGTGGTATGGCGGAAATCATTCGGGTTGAAGGTGGGACGAATCGCCAGTGCCAGAATCTGCCCCGTGTGCGGGTCCTGCACCACCACCGTACCATTCAGCGCATGCGTCCGCTCCATGTTGCGGTCCAGGGCCTGCTCGGCCATGAACTGGATATTGGCATCAAGAGTCAGCACGAGATTCTCACCCGGAAGCGGCTCGCTCTCTTCGCTGCCAAGCACATGCCTGCGCGCGTCGAGCGCCGTCAGCATGTGACCCGGCGTACCGTGCAGATCTTCATCGAAGTTCTGCTCAAGGCCGCCTAGCCCGTTGTCATCCAGGCCGACGTAACCAAGAACCTCCGAAGCCATCTGGTTGTCGGGATAGAAGCGCTTGAATTCCTTCTGGACGTAAACGCCCTTCAGGTTGAGCGCCTTGACCTTATTGATAAGCTCCGGGTCCTGCTTGCGCGCAACCCACGCGAAATTCCGCGAAGCATTAAAGCGCGCGAGGATCTGCTGGGACGAGGTGAACGAATCCGTCGGGTCGATGTGGACAATCTGCGCCAGTGCTGCTGCAGTCGCAGGCCGCGCATCGCCAATCTCCGACGGCACGGCATAAATTGAATCGGCAAGAACCGTCATCGCCAGCTCGTGCAGATTGCGGTCGTACAGCACGCCTCGCCGCGGGGCCACCTCAAAAGTACGCTGCTGTTGCTTCGCCGCGCGCTCAACAAACTCGTGATGGCGGATTACCTGGAGCCACGTCAACCGTAAACCGATCAATCCGGCCCAGACGGCAAAAATCCCAACAATCCAGATCACGCGTAGACGGCGCATTGGGGTTACAACGCCCGTCTGCGCCGTCTGCGTGTTTTGAGATGCCGGGCTTGTCTCGGAATGGGATGAGAACCGCTTCACTGCGCGCTACCTTCCGGCAGAAGTTAAGAAGTTAAGGCTTAGCGAAGGGGGATCGCAGGAGTCATCTTGGCCATCACAGGCCCGGTCTGGTCGACGCTGGCATCCGGGCGAACCACCTGTCCCGGCTTCGGAACATCAAGGCCAAGCTGCCGCGCCATGCGGTCAATCCGAGCCGGATCGGCAAGCTGCGCTTCGGTCAGGCGAAGCTGGCGGTTCTGCTCTTCGAGTTGCACCACTTGTTGCTTCTCCGATTCCACGCGATAGCCGTACTCAATCGAGCAGAAGTGTTGCCAGCCATAAACCATCACCAGCGCAAACAGTACCGCCATCGCGCAGGCAAAGGTACGCATCTCGCGTACGCGCTGCGGATCGGCTGCCTTCACCAGTCGCGAATTGTCGAAGCGCTTCACGAAGAAGACTTCCGGCGTCGGCCCCCGGCGCGCGCGCTGTTGCTGCGCAAACAGGGACAGGTTCCGCTCGGCCGCCCTTGCCTCCACATTCTTGCGGGGGGCCGTCATAATTCCATTGGTTGCGATTACCTGTGTCGCCATCTCTCTTCTCCAGACTGCTGCTTCTCTTAAAACCTCTCGTCTCCCTCAACGACCGGGCCTGGGCCGCTATTCTGAGGAGGGACTTACGGATGTCGTCTTACTAACTTTCGCCTTTTACAACGGTGGGACGACCCCGGCCCGATCCTTCAAACAAAACTACCGATTCTCTTCTTCTCCGCCGCCCGCAACTTGGCGCTGCGCGCTCTTGGATTGCGATCCGTCTCCTCCGCTTCTGCCGTTACCGGCTTCCGCGTCAGCACTTCATAAATTCCCAGTCGCGCGCCTTCGCGCAGCGAATCTTTGGCACGCCGGTCTTCGAGAGAGTGGAAGCTGATCACCACTAGCCTTCCGCCCGGCTTCAGCAGCCGGGGCGCTGCCTCCAGCAGCGCGTCAATCTCGTCCAACTCGGCATTTACGTAAATTCGGAGAGCCTGAAAGGTCCGCGTCGCCGGATGAATCCTGTCCGATTTCATCGCCGGGGCCGCAGCCGCTACGATTCTGGCTAGTTGCGCCGTTGTCGTAATCGGCCGGGCCCTGACAATGGCTCTGGCGATTCTCCGCGACCTCCTTTCCTCTCCGAATTCGTAAATCAGATCGGCAAGCTCTTTTTCGCCGGCCTGGTTTACCACCTGTTCGGCGGTGACACCCTGGCGCGGATTCATCCGCATTTCCAAGGGCCCCTCCGCCTGAAAACTAAATCCTCTGTGCGCCTCGTCGAACTGCAACGAGCTGACGCCGAAATCGGCCAGCATCCCGTCAAGACTCTCCGCCCCCAGCAGTTTCTCTGCCTGCGAGAACTCCACATCATGCAGAACAACCTCCGGCATCGCCGGTCCCAACGTTTCGCGAAGAGCATTCAACCGCTCCCGCGCTATGGCCATGGCCTCTGGGTCTCGGTCGAAGGCAATCAACTTACCGCGCGGACCTAGTTGCCGCGCTATTGCCGTCGAATGACCTGCAAGGCCGAGCGTGGCGTCACAATAAGTGCCGCCGGGCCGCACATTCAGGTATCGGATCGCTTCTTTTAAAAGAACTGGCACATGTCGCTCACGTTCCGTCATGTGCTCCCCCTTGGGGGCTCATTTACAGCCCAAATGCTGCTAATTCCTTCTCGTCTTCCGGCGTCAACGGAGCCACTTCCATGTTCCGCTTGAAGTCCTCATGGTTCGCGACCGTGAGGTAGTTCTGCATGCCGAAGACAACCACTTCCGTCATAAGATTCGCTGACTCTCGCAGAATCTGCGGCAGAAGCAGCCTCCCCTGTTGATCAATCTCGGTCGTCTGGCCGTAATAGTTCACCCGATCCATCAGCTTCTTCTTCGCCGGATGAAAGCTCGGGATCGCCGCCAGCTTTTCCTCGATCTTTTCCCATTCCTTCAGCGGATAGATCTCTGCGACCTTGCCATCCTTGCTTGTTATGTAAAACAGCGATCCGTAGTTCTCCGTCAGCGGGCGCTTGAATTCCATAGGGAGTTTTAATCTCCCTTTTTCATCAACCCGTGCTGGATGGTTCCCACGAAACATTCCTTGCTTTCCTGCTACTGGCCCTCTCTCATCTGTATCGGGCCAGAAAGCCTAATTATGAATCCAAATCGCTCTTGAACACCATAAATATCCAAAAAAGACTATTTTTATCTACTAAATCCCACCGACATCGTAACTCAGTAGATGTATGGGTCAAAGCCTGTTTTCCTGTGGAGATTCGAGAAAGTTCCCGGTTAGGGAAAGTGGACAAATTAAGTGCCGGGGAAAAGCCCAATGAATAGTAGAAGATGAATCTGCAAACCACTAGATAGGGTGTTTGTTATTTTGGTTCAGCGCCTTATTTCTACACTTGCCAGATTTCGTGACTCACGCTAGGTAATTTCGCCTATTCTTCTCCCCTTTTGAAGTAGCTCAGCTGTTGTCTTAATATTCTCCGCGCTTCGGACATGAATGTGCAATTCTTATCGCATGAAGCTAACCGACTCCCTCTTCCGTCAGGTGGCCAAGCTCAACACCATCGGACAAATGACAAAGCTTCGCTACCGTGCTGCCGATATTGCCAGTCTCGCCTCTGCCATGAATTCCAAAGGACACGAAGCGGATATGCTCGGCTTTCGCGTGAGCTATCTGGATGATGAGGCCTTCCACTATGCCTTGCGGGAAATCTTCTTTCACTGCGATTACCTTTTCGAAGCGGGGAAAGATGCTCCGGTGATCTTCGATTGTGGAGCAAATATTGGCTTGGCGACGCTATATTTCAAACGCCTTTATCCGAAGGCGTATATCTCGTGTTTCGAGGCTGACCCCACGACTGCCGCCATCCTTCAGAAGAATGTCGAGCAAAACCATCTCAACAACGTGTCCACCTACAATGTGATGCTCTCGAACGAGAACGGTGAACGTTCCCTCTATCTTGAAGCCGATGCTGCAGGAAGTCTCAGGATGAGCGGGTCGGCGGGTCGTCTCCCAAACCATCGCGAGATTCGCGTGAAAGCCGGCAGACTATCTGACTATGTCGATGGCCCGATCGACCTTCTCAAGATGGATATTGAAGGCGCTGAATTTGAAGTCATGGCCGATCTCAAAAACAGCAGAAAGATCTCCTTGGTCCAGAGAATGGTGATTGAGTATCACCACAAAATTGAAGGTCAGGTTTCTCGCATGTCGAAGTTCCTGGCACTCCTAGAAGACGAGGGCTTCGAATATCAGCTATCGGGAAGTTGTCTTCCGGTTACCAGGCAGAATACGTTTCAGGACATTCTGATCGGCGCATACCGCCCGTATATAAATTGAATGGAATTTCCTTTCTACATTTTTGTTATTGCGTTCCTGCGCCTTCGCAGATTTCTCTGCACATAGAACACCAGGTAAGCCACGACCAGAATATTAACTAGAGTCAGCACAACTTTGACCCAGGTAGGATGTCGAATGATCTCGAAGAATTCCCACGGCAGAAATGATGCCGTCAGAATCAGTGTTAGGTATTCGGCCCATGTCTTTTCCAATACCAGCCCGATTCCTTCGGTAAAATCCAGCCCGGCATAGCAAAAGATAGCAATGCTGATCTGCTTCAGACGGTGCGCGTCAATCATAGCTGCTTTGTCCAGCACTAGATTGACGAATCGACTTTCCGGATCAAAGTGCCAGTCAATCAGCCATCGCGTCAGCAAATCGACAATATCGCGATGCAGCAGCTTCAATGCACCAATTCCAAGTAGGATGAACAACGTCCCTTTCAGGAGCTTGAAGCCGCCGATCACAAGAATCCAGCGATCGTGCCGCTGAGGTGCTTTTATCTTCGGGATTGCTTCAACGTTCTCCACCTGGTCTGCACGCACTGCTTCCATCATACGTGCTCTGTACATATTCAATATTTACGCGGATCGCACAGAACAATTCCATGTTTGAAGGTAACCAGCAAGAAGAATAAACCGCCGTGTCGCGATAAATCACGAGAGTTTCTCTGAACTCCCATACAATGCCTTCAGCCTTAAACGGAAAAGTATCTTCATTGAGCGCGCACTAGCAGGCCTGTCCGCGAAATGCGCTTGAGGTACGGCACCAGCTTTTCCATCGCCGCCTCGACGCTCACACCGTAGCGGGCGCGCAGCTGTTCCACTTTGCCATGCTCGATAAAGCGATCGGGCCAGCCCACGCGAACAATCGGAACCGGCAACTGCATCTCGCTCAGAGCTTCCATCACCGCGCTGCCAAATCCGCCCATCAGAACGTGATCCTCAAATGTAATAATCACGTTTACGCGTTTCGCGTAGTGCGCCAGCACATTCTTGTCCAGCGGCTTCACAAAGCGTGGATTAATAACCGCAGCCGAATATCCCTGCTCATCCAGCTTTGTAGACAGCTCATTCGCCATCGGCAGCAGCGCGCCGAGGCCGAAGATGGCCACATCGTCGCCGTCGGCAATCACCTCAGCCTTCCCAATCGACAGAGCCGCCGGATGTTCCTTCACCAAAGTCCCCGGCCCGGTGCCACGCGGATAGCGAACCGCGCTCGGCCCTTCGTGCAGCATCGCCGTGTACAGCATGTCGGCTAGCTCGTCTTCGTCCTTCGGCACCATGTGCACGATATTCGGAATCCCGCGCAGGTAGCTGATGTCGAAAAGACCATGGTGCGTCGCGCCATCATCGCCGCTGAGGCCACCGCGATCCATGCAGAAGACCACCGGCAGATTCTGCAGACACACATCATGCACAATAGGGTCGAAAGCCCTCTGCAGAAACGTTGAGTAAATTGCGCAAAAGGGCTTATAGCCACGCGTCGCCATACCCGCTGCAAAAATCACAGCATGTTCTTCAGCAATCCCAACGTCGAAGTACTTCCTAGGATGATGCGGCCGAAAGAGATCCAGCGCCGTACCATTCGGCATGGCGGCAGTAATTGCGATCACTTTCTCGTTCTCATCGGCGAGTTTGACCAGCGTGTTCGCAAACACTTCCGAATACGTGTGCTGTCCAACGGGCTTTGTTTCACCTGTTTCTGGATCGTAAGGTCCCAGTCCATGAAACTTCTTCTGCTTATCAAGAGCCGGCTGAAAGCCGCGTCCCTTCTGCGTAATCGCGTGCAGCAGCACCGGCTTGTCTTGCGCTTTCAGAAACTGGAACGTCTCAATCAGCAGTCCAATATTGTGTCCGTCGAGCGGTCCGTAATACGTGAGGCCGAATTCTTCAAAGAAGACCGAGGGCCACAACATGCCCTTCGCTGCTTCTTCCGCTCGCCTCACTACATTCACCGCCGTCTTACCCGTCTTGCCAAAGCGCTCCAGAAGTCGAGCTGCGCTGTCATGCAGATGCGTAACGTGCTCGTTCGTGACGATCTTATGCAGATACCGCGCAATTGCGCCCACATTGCGATCAATCGACCACTCATTGTCGTTCAGCACTACGATCAGCCGCTTTGTCTGGTCGGCGATATTGTTCAGCGCTTCAAAGGAAATCCCATTCGTAAACGCTGCATCTCCTGCCAGCGCAATCACGTGCTCCTTGCCACCTGCCAGATCGCGCGCCACCGCCATCCCCAGCGCAGCCGAGAGCGCCGTACCCGCGTGTCCCGCACCATAAATATCGTGCTCACTCTCCGTGCGCAGCATAAAGCCATTCAGCCCGCCCGGCTGCCGGATCGTCTCAAAGCGCTCGCGCCGCCCCGTAAGCAGCTTGTGAATATAGGCCTGATGGCTGACGTCAAAAACGAATTTATCCGCAGGCGTATCGAAGACGTAGTGCATGGCCAGCGTCAGCTCAACCACGCCAAGGTTCGGCCCTAAGTGGCCGCCTGTCTTCGAGAGCGTCTGAATCAGCGTCTCGCGGATTTCCTGTGCCAGTGATTCCAGTTCGGCAACGGAGAATTTCTTAATGTCAGCCGGTGATTGGATGGTGTCGAGTAGATGTCCCATTCAGTGATAAGAAACGCTCAATACAATAGACCCGGAATAAGCGTCGCTCGTTGCTCCCGTCGAGCCATCAAAAAAGACCCTGTAACAGGGCCTCATGCCGGGGGAGCAAAAAGTCTTTCCTCTGAAATCTAAGTATATCAAGTCCGTATCTTCCCCGAAGTGTAGTTTTCAGGACAACCGGCTCCTCCCGGTTACTTCCGATAAGTTATTGACTACTCAGTAAGTGCAGCCAGCACTTCCTCCGACGGCGCTTCTTTGCGGAACTCGCCCTCCCACTGTGCCACCACCGCCGACGCCAGGCAGTTCCCCACCACATTCACAGTCGTCCGCCCCATGTCCATCAACGCATCGATTCCCAGAATGATAAAAATCGACTCCTCCGGAAGATGAAAGATCGACGACGTAGCCAGCAGCACCACCAGCACCGCGCGCGGAACCCCTGCCACACCTTTGCTTGTCAGCATCAGCACAACCAGCATAAAAATCTGTTCTTTCAGGCCCAGATGGATGCCGCTCGCCTGCGCCACAAAGACCGAAGCGATCGCAAGATACAGCGCCGACCCTGCAAGATTAAAGCTGTAGCCGGTAGGAATCACAAAACCGACAATCCGCCTTGGAACCCCGAAGGCTTCCATCGCCTCCATCGCCCGCGGCAGTGCCGCCTCTGAAGTGCTGGTAGCAAACGCAATCGTCGCCGGCTCGGCCACAGCAGCAAGAAATCCACGCAGTGGTACGCGTGCCAGCAGCGCCGCCGGAAGCATTGCCAACAGAGCAAACGCAATTAGAGCAATGTACAGCGTTACCAGCAATTCAGCGAGGCTCGCCATCGCCCCAAGTCCGGCATGCGCAACAGTGTAAGCAAGCGCCGCGCCCACGCCAATCGGTGCGTAATACATCACAATATTGGTGAACGCGAACATCGTCTGCGTCAGCGACTCGGCCACTCGCAGCAACGGAGCCCTCTGCTCTTCTTTCAGTCGCCCAAGAGCCAGCCCAAAGATCAGCGCAAAGACCGCCACCTGCAAGATCTGATCCTCGGCAATCGACTTCGCCAGATTCTCAGGAAAAATATGCAGTAAAAACTGTTGCCACGAAAGCCCTGAGTCCTGCTTCGGCACCGAGTCGACACGCATCTCCGCTTGCCGAGTAATCTGCAGCCCTGTCCCGGCCTTCGATACATTAATCATTACCAGCCCGATCACCAGCGCGATCGTCGTCAGCGCTTCGAAATAAATCAGTGACTTCAGCCCCAGCCGTCCCACGCTGCGCATCTCGCCATGGCCGGCAATGCCCGTAATCAGCGTGCCTAGAATCAGCGGCGCGACAATGACTTTAATCAGCCGCAGGAAAATGTCGCTGAAGACGAGCGCCTGCTGCGCCACATGCGGTGCATCGAGGCCAAGCTCCACGCCCGCAAGCATCCCCCATAGAATCCAGACCGTCAGTGTGCGACGTTGCAGCGCGAAAACGATGAAACCAACCAAAGCAATCAGCCGCACAGCAGTCTCTTCCATCACAAACGGAGGCCGACACGCCTGCAGCACCAATCCGAGAACAAACACAGCGGCACCCGCTGCGCCCAGCCAGTTCGCTCCTCGACCTCTTCTCTCTGCCACTTTCATTCCATCCATAGTGACTCAGCCAACCATACCGCACCGCTGCTAGCATAAAGCCTGTCGACTCCATTAGGAGTCACGAGGTAGAAGAAATGCATTTCCCTGCCCTGCCTGTTTCGCTTGCCGGTCTTCTTCTTTGCGCCGCTGCGTCCGCTCAGCAGTTGCAACTCGATCCGCTCGCTAAACCAGCGCCCTCGGCCAACATGGCCGCAGCGCTCACCGACCCCACCATCTCACCCGGAGTCGCATTTCTCTTCCAGCTTGAAGCGCAGTTCGCCCACGACACAACCAAAGGAGGAGGCAAGACCTTCGCCTCCTGGTTCGCCGAAGACGGCGTGACCCTCGGCAACAAGCAGGCGCCCGTCATTGGACGCGCCGCCATCGCCGCCCAAACCACCTGGACGCCCGATCAATATCAGCTCACATGGACACCTCAAGGCGGCCAGCTCTCTCCCGCAGGAGATATGGGCTACACTTGGGGCCACTACGAAGGTCGCTCGAAGGACAGAAACGGAAACGCAGTCACCACCAGCGGTCGCTATCTGACCGTTTGGAAGAAACAACCCGATGGCCAATGGAAAGTGGCCCTCGATTCCAGCAGCGAAGAACCCCCCTCAGCCGGCGACTGCTGCAAAGTGCCCCAAAGATTTTAACTAAATTTTGGATTTATCGAAATTCTCGCCTCGTCTCTCGCGTACTTTGCCACTCTGTCCAAATGAGCGCTGCTTTATAGACCAACCATAACCAAAGAGCCCACGCTACCCCATATGATGAGGTATTTTGCAATTTCCCAATACCGATTAAGTCGATGAGCGCCAGAAAAAGGGACCATACAGATCACAACAATCGCAAATGCGACTAAGGCCCAGACGGCGTCGATAACACGCCGCCTGAGCTGTGCGGGCCGCATATAATTCAAACTCTCGAATTTCTTCTTCGCTTTGCAGGCTCGAATGGTTCTACACCGAACATGACTTTCTTGCCTACTCGTCCTGCTCGCGCAGCCGGGCAATCACGCTAAAATCCTCAAGCGTCGTCGTGTCACCCTTGATCTCGCCGTTTGTAGCCAACTCCCGCAAAAGCCGCCGCATAATCTTGCCTGAGCGCGTCTTCGGCAACTGATCCGTAAAGCGAATATCATCGGGACGGGCAAGCGCTCCAATTTCTTTAGCCACCCACTTGCGCAGCTCTTCTTTCAATTCCTTCGAGTGCTCATATCCGCTCTCCAGCGTGACAAAAGCCGCAATGGCCTGCCCTTTCAGATCATCGGGACGCCCCACCACCGCAGCTTCCGCCACCTTGGGATGCGCCACCAGTGCCGACTCCACTTCCATCGTGCCCAGCCGATGCCCACTGACATTCAGAACATCATCCACGCGCCCCATCAGCCAGAAGCAGCCGTCATCGTCCACGCGCGCGCCGTCTCCGGTAAAGTACGAACCCTGAATCTCCGACCAGTAGCTCTTCACGTAGCGATCGGGATCGTTGAAGATCGTCCGCGCCATAGAAGGCCACGGCTTACGAACGACAAGCAGCCCGCCATGCCCCGCCGGAACAGGTGTTCCTTCTTTTGTAACTACTTCAGGCACAATTCCGAAAAACGGCCGCGTGGCCGATCCCGGCTTTGTCGGCACTGCTCCGGGAATTGGCGCAATCATGATCGCCCCGGTCTCCGTCTGCCACCACGTATCCACAATCGGGCACCGCCCCTTGCCAATCTTCTCGCGATACCACATCCACGCTTCCGGATTGATCGGCTCGCCCACCGTCCCCAGCAGCCGTAGCGTGTCGAGCTTGTATTTTTCAGGATATTGGTCGCCCCACTTAATAAACGCACGGATCGCCGTCGGCGCCGTATAGAAAATCGTGACCTTGTGCTTGTCGATAATCTTCCAGAAGCGATCGAAATCCGGAAAATTCGGAGCCCCCTCATACATCAGCGTCGTCACACCATTCTGCAATACCCCATACACCACATATGAGTGTCCGGTAACCCATCCAATATCTGCCGTGCACCAGTAAATATCGTCATCGCGCAGATCGAAGATGTACTTGCTCGTCAGATAAGTCTGCACAGAATAGCCGCCCGTCGTGTGTACTAGTCCCTTCGGCTTCCCCGTCGTTCCCGAGGTGTACAGGACATAAAGCGGATCCTCAGAATCGAGTTCCTCTGACAAACATTCCGCCGCAGCCTTTGCCGCCAGCTCATGCCACCAGTAATCGCGTCCCTTCTGCATCTTTACCGGTGAGCCTGAGCGCTGGTAAACAACCACGTTCTTCACTGTGGGGCATTGCCCAATCGCTTCATCGACCGTCGCTTTCAGCTTCACTTCGTTGCCGCGCCTGTAAGACGTGTCCTGCGTCACAATCGCGACGCACTCCGCATCGTTCACGCGATCGACAATCGCCTGAGCTGCGAACCCACCAAAAATTACCGAATGCACAGCGCCAATGCGCGCGCAGGCCAGAATCGCAATCGCGAGTTCCGGCGTCATGCCCATATAAACCGCGACGCGGTCACCCTTCTTGATCCCGAGTCCCTTCAGCACATTGGCAAAGCGCTGCACTTCTGCGTGCAGATCGCCGAAGGTCAGCTTTCGAACCTCGCCCGGCTCCCCTTCCCAAAGGATCGCAACCTTGTCGCGCTTGCCGCCCAGCGCATGCCGGTCCACGCAGTTGTAGCTCAGGTTGATCCTGCCGCCTACAAACCACTTCGCCCACGGCAAATTCCACTCCAGCACCTTGTCCCACTGCTTAAACCAGTACAATTCATTTGCCGCTTCCGCCCAGAATTCCTCCGGGCTCTCCACCGACCGGCGATAAATTTCCTCATATTCCGCAAGGCTCTTGATATGCGCCTTGGAAGCAAACTCCGCAGGCGGAGGAAAAACACGATTCTCTCGCAGAACAGAATCAAGATTTGGATCGGTGCTCGTAGTCGTCGACGACATGCCTCTGGCTCTACCTCTTTTTGAACTGGATCAGGAATAAAAGAACGAAGAAATAAAAATTTCTCGCCGCAATCACGTTAAAGGTTGAGATAGAAGGTAGGCAAGGAAAATCCTGTCTATACAGGCAGACATCATCCCGGTTGGCTCTTTTACGCCTGTGGTCAACCGCTGGCATCGTCAGGCCGCTTATTTCTGATCCAGTTGAATACTTAGCTGGTTGATTGAAAGCTTAAACAATCTGTGTGCAAGATACCTTTGGTTACCTTTTCCACTTCCTGTCAATTGCTTACCCTGCGAATGGACATTACTAATCTTCTAAGGTACTCACATGCAGTTTGTTACGCTCGCATTCATGCTCTTGTGTCCCGCAATAGTGTTTGCTAAAACCTGCTATTCACCTGAAGACGCACTTGCACATCAGAACAAGGATGTTTGCATTGCGGCACACGTGTACGACGTGGTTGAGTTAGCGGATGGAACACGGTTTCTGGATGTTTGCAGTCCGAAAACTTCGGATGACGAGTGCCGGTTTACAGTGATGAGCGCTAACGAGGACCGGAAGACCGTCGGCGAGCTGAGCCAGTATCGGGAGCAGAATATTCAGATTCGCGGTATAGTGCGTCCTTTTGGCGGGCGGACGGAGATTTTGCTTAGTGATGCGCGGCAGTTTCATGGAGGAGCTGAGAAGTTCCGGCCCAATCCGGCGTTGCTGCATGGGTTTTCTGCAGAAGATGGGCGAGCAGCGTTTCCTGATCCTGCGATGAAGAGTGGAAAGCATCGGAGTGTATTCCGGACGGCTCATTGACTGGAAGGTTTTTTGGTTTCCCCGCTGCCATGACAAGTCGACCCGGTACCCCGAAACATTCAAGAAAAATCACAAAATCAGCGTAAAGGGCCAGCGTTCTTGCGGAGTTCGGCTAAGGGGTAAAAGGTGCCTCGCCAGACGATTCCCTGACGGACGAGAGTGACGATCAAGGATCGCAGGAGCATGTAGACGATGATGCAGGTGGCTGCGGGCAGAAGCAGGAGATAGTAGATCGGAACTCCGTTGATGTGGCGCTCACAGTAGCGATACATCTCAACTGCTGATCCCAGGGCAAGGATGCTGGCGGTGACTGTCCACCATCCGCCGAAGAGTCCGAGGAAGGGTGTGAGGCAGAAGACGGCGATGGCGATGCAGGTGGCGAGCAGCATGGCCGGGTTGAAGCGGAAGACGGCGAAGATGTTTTTCGTGAGATTGCGGACAATTCCCACAGTGCCTGCGGCCCAGTGGACGCGGATGAGGTCGCGGCCGAAGGCGGCGCGCTGGCGGAAGCCGTGCTGCTTGACCTGATAGCCGAGCTTGATGTCTTCGAGGACCTCCATACGGTGGCCTTCGTAGCCGCCGATGGCGCAGTAGACGTCGCTGCGGATGAGATTGAAAGCCCCGATGCCGATGGATTCGCGATTATTCGGGTCTGCGACTTTCCAAGGACGTTGTGAAAGAAAAGCCAGCACCTGGATGGCCGAGAGCATCATGCGCTCGCCGATGGTCTTCAGGACCAGAGTGGGGAAGAGGATGAGGTGGTCTGTTTCGCGCTCGGCGTAGCTGAGGGCGCGGCTGAGGCAGTCTTCGCGGTAGAGGATGTCCCCATCGGTGAAGAGGAGCCACGGGGCTGTGGCCTGGCGAGCGGCAAGTGCCATGGCATGCGTTTTGCCCATCCAGCCTTCGGGGAGTTCTTTGATGTGGATGACGCTGATGCTCTTGTTCACGACACTATTTTCGGCGGCGATGCGGTCCATGATTTCGCCGGTGCTGTCGGTGGAGCGGTCGTCGACGGCTAAGATTTCGAGGCTCACGTTTTGCTGGGCCAAGAGGGAGCGGAGGGTTTGTTCGATGGCTTGCTCTTCGTTGCGCGCGGGGACGA
>Ga0126381_100002574_pt1 | contig 19626 bp, 16 predicted proteins | sample PanSoiMetPlot_28_FD_96465 | JGI IMG/M metagenome (GOLD analysis project Ga0126381, IMG submission 96465) | Tropical forest soil microbial communities from Panama - MetaG Plot_28 | ecosystem: Environmental > Terrestrial > Soil > Tropical forest > Bulk soil | place: Panama | collected 2016-02-17
CAATCCAGTTTGACGGGCTGAGGCAGATGCAAGCGCGCGATAAAGCCGGCGCCGACCCACAACGTATCGGGCACTTCGATGAACATTCCGTTCGAACTGATATCCCTGGTATTGCCGCGCAGGACTGCGGAGCCCCACTCGATTTCGAGACCCGCTCGGAACGGGTAACGTGGCGCCCAACGGCGTTCCAGACGCCGGGATAAATAATCCGCCAAGCCCATTTTTTGGATGCGACCCCCTGCCCGGGTCAAGATCCCAAGGCACGCAAGCCCACTCGCCGCACGAATAGTTCAAGGATACGCTAATTGTCACCACAGGGAATACGACGCCAAAAGGCGGTGTTTTGTTCCCGTCAATCTTACCTAGAGCGTTACGTCATACGAACAGATAACCGCAAAGAGGCCGGTGGCGCGTCACCCGAGACTTAAGAACACCCCACAAACGGACTCCGCATTCATTGGTTTTTGGACGCGGGAGGGCCCTTGGGAACACCGCCCCCAAGGCGGCGCTGGACCTCGGCCTGGATGTAGCGACGCAGGGTTTCGCGAACAATACCGGGGGCCGCCATCTCACGGAGGTCCGAGACGGTGAGTTGCGGCAGATAGGAAAGAACGGCGGCAAGCGGGGCGGAGGGCTGGCGAAGCACTGCGATTCGAATGTTGTAGGAGATGGACCACTTGCGGTGATGAATGATCGCCGGGACCACTCCTGGCGGGAGTTTCTCACGGGAAAGAGCTTTCAGGACTTGCGCCTCGGTCAAATAAGGATTGTCGAGGACCACGGAGAGCACTTGAGGATGACCTTCGGTTAACAACGCCCCAGCAACGCGGCCAGGACCGCGTCGCGCGAGCGTGATCTTCTGACCCAGCGGGATCTGCGGGAGCCGCATGAGCAGTTGTTCTTCGGCGGTGCGCTTCAGTTCCGCAGGGACGGCGGGCGAAAGCGCCAGTTGAACCAGATCCATCAGATACAGGTCACGAATCAGCCGAAGAGTAACCAGTCGCGGCCCGCGCGGATGAAAACAGAGAGCGCGCTTGATCCGATAGCTTTTCAGGAGCGGCTTGCGCTGGCCCACTTCTTCGAGAACTTCGCCAGGTAGGTCTTTTCGTTCCAGCAGCAGACAAAGCTGCGGTTCGCCAAGCGCGGGATTGTCGAGCAGTGCCAGGAGCACGACCGCGGAAGGATGATGCAAAAGCGCTGCCAGATCATCTCCGGTGGCCACTCGCGCGCGTTCGCGATCCTGGGTCACAGGTTCCGGGGCGATAAACTCGGGCATGAATTAACTTTCGGGGATTTCGAGCGGGCTCGTCAAGGCTAGGCGAGCGAGCATCGCTGCCGATTCGGCAACTGGCCGGGGGAGCGGGCCGGGACGGGCGTTACGGGCCATTTGCCCAAGCAGAGAGTCGAATTGTTCGCTTAGGAAGGGGCTGGCGTCAAAAACCCCTCCCGTCTTGGCAAGAAAGAAGCTGGTATTCTGCAACTGGAGATGGTCGACCACCTCGCGGACCTGTTCCACCAGATTCGCCGCAGCCATTGAGAGTATCCCTCGTGCAGAGGGATCGCCGGATTCCGCGGCCGTGGCCACGATCGGGAATACTTTCGGGAAGATGACGGTGGGCTGTTCGCGCGCGAGATCGACAAATTGAGTCCACGTGCAATTGAAAGTGCGGCAGATTTCTTCGGTCAGCAAAAACCTTTCTTTGTTGAGGAACTTCTGGAAGCACCGCGCCACGGTTTTTCTGCCGATGTCGTTAGCGCTTCCCGCATCCCCAATGATGGGGCCAAATCCGCCCGCACGAGCAAGCTTGAATGGTGACGTTCGGCCGAGCACGGCAGAGCCTGTGCCAGCGATCACCACGAGGCTCGGGATTTCGCCGGTGGCGGCGAGAGATAGAATTAAGTCACTGGTAACGACAATCGTGGCCTTGGGAAACACAGGCTTGAGATTCGCTTGAATTTCCGCGCGAGCCGCTGGCTCGCCTGCCCCGGAAATGCCCGCCAAAATGTAAGCGACATCGCAAGGCGACTTCGCAACGGAGCGGAGCGCCTCCTTGCCTGCCTCGGCGAGGGCCGCGGCGGCGGCGTTTGCTCCTACGTTGACAGCGTTGGATGCGCCGGAGCGGGAGCGAGCTAGAATCGCACCGGTTTCATCCATCAGGACGCATTCGGTTTTCGTGCCGCCGCCATCAAAGCCAAGGACGTAGGGCATTAAGAGAGAATAAATGAGAACGGCGAGATTTTGGGCTGATCTTAATAAGGGATCCGCAAATCGCTTGTGAGTCGGAGTCCGATAAGGGCTCGGCCAATGGCGGATTCCCACTCAGTCGTAGGCCAAACTTTTCGCGCTACCGCATTGTGGAGAAGCTGCAGAGGAAAAACGAATCTACACTTGACATCGCCCCCTTTCTGAAGTTAAGTGGCTGTTAAACACTCCTATCACCAGGGCCGTTTGAGGTTTCAACAATTTAAGCGAGTGCCCCAAGTTCGTGGCGTCGTGCGTTTAGAGCAATGACTAGCGGAAGAGACGCACTCCGTTCTCTCCGCAACGAATTCTGGACGCGGGACACTAAATGGAAAGGAGTGAAGGGGACCCTCAATGATGCGCTTTTCCCAGCCACCGCGCTTCGCGGCCCGGACCACGTCGATTGAATTTGCGGTCCGTCGCAATCCGGGTTGTCCGCCGAGCGGCCCGCACCGCTCGACCGCGCAGACGCAAGTTGAGCTAGTCTTCGACAGTTTTGCCACCGTCACCCCTGGCGCGCGCTCGGCAACACATTGTCAAAGGCACCTGCTCTATCGCGCCGAGCCGTATGAACTCGACCTGCTCCTGGAGTCGCATCCAGAAAGTAATCGGCTAGTGGTCACTGGAGAGTTGTTGGACAGCAGCCAGCCGGAGATCTTTCGGCGAGGCGTCAGGGTCACGCTTTGGAACTTTCGTCAGAGTTTCGTCACGCTTAGGACCAACCAATGGGGCGAGTTTTGGGGTGAGATCGACGACTCGGGCGAGTTGATGGTTTCGCTCAGGGTCCAGACGAGAGAAATTGCCATCTCCAGTCGACACGCTCTCGACCGGCCTGGCTTAGATTCCTGACTAGGGATTCCCGCCTTGGTACTGCCGAGGGCCGGAGCGGGCGAGAATCGGCCAGTTTCGTCCATCACCACACAATCGGAAAGCCAAGGACATATTTGATGGCAAGGAAAGCGTGACAAGTGGCGAAACGGGGCCGTCTTCCGCCCTACCGGTCGAGGCTAATTCGGCTCGTCCGTGTTGGCCGGCAGCAGTTTGCGGCTGCGATTCCACCAGATCGAAGTGCCGGTAATGGTCATGATGGGAAGAATCAGGCTCATCACGCACGCAAGGAATCGCGTCGGCCCTCCCAGAATGTCTCCCGTGTGAATTTCGCGAATCCATAAGCGGCTAATTTTGAACGCCAGCGGCGCGGTGCGCGTGCTCACCGCACTGAGAACGTTGCCGGTATAAGGGTCCACCAGCACGCGGCTCGTCCAATCGGAGTGCGATCCTCGGGGAACTTCATTCTGACATCCACTGGCTTGCCAGACGCCATGCCAATGGCAGCAACGTCCGCTCCGGGCAACGTCGCCCGCGCTGCTGTGACCATGGCATCGGGACTGAGAGCGGCCGCGCCACCCGGAGGCTGCGGCATTCGCCGCCTTTCAGGGATCGAACCGGCAGGCAAAACCCGATTCAGAAGATTGTTGAACGCGCCTTCCCAGGTCATCGCAACACCAGTTAAAGCAAACAAGAACAAAAACAGCGAGCACCAGACGCCGAGTACGTTGTGAAGATCGAAGTTGATGCGCTTGCCGCTGCCACGCCAGTTGATGTGGAAGAGTTTACGCCGCCACCAGAGAATGATCCCCGAGCAGGAGAGAAAAAGCAGAAAAAAGGATGCAATCCCGACGATCAGTTTTGCGGCTTCCCGGTGTTTGTCCATCCGCAGATGCGTGTGAAATTGATGCACAGAGTTCACAAACGTATTCGCAGTCCTTGCGTCCCCCAAGGCTTTCCCGGTGTACTGATCAACAGTCAGCACCATTCCCTCGGCGCCGTTGCCCGGATCCAAGTACACTTCGTCGGCAACGTCCGGTTGATGTGAAAATTCAATTTCGGTGACTTTATGTCCGGGATGAGCCTTCTCAAGACGCGTGAATAATTCCGTCAGGGTGAGCTCTGGCGATCCGGGTCGGACAGCCACAAGCCGGCGGTTCAAGACGTGATCAACTTCTCTTTCGTAGACCATAAAGCTTCCCGTAGCTCCCAAGAGCAACAGAAACACGCTGGCCAGTAGCGCCGCCCAGAGATGGAGGACAAGCAAAACCCTTCGGAACGTCATGGGGCACCCCCCTCATTCGTGCTCGAATGGCGAAGCGAGTCCGACCGACATCTAGGACTTTGGACGGATGTCCTGCATTAAGGGTTTGCGGGAATCTCGCACGTTGAGCTCCCAGCCATGCGATGGAGATGGATGGCAACGAAAAAGAGCTGGCGGAAAATTCCGCGAACTCATAAGTGGTTGCATCGCATCCTTTGTTTTTCTCCTTGACAGTCTAGGAGAGCCACGTTAGATTCCTAGGCAATCTAGGAGAGATACCTTCATGGACAAAAAACAAATGGAGCTGCTGCAGGGAACGCTGGACATGCTGATTTTGAAAGCGGTCTCGCTGGGCCCGCTGCATGGGTACGGGATCCTGTTGCGCATCCAGCAGATTTCGCGAGACCGACTGGAGATCCAGCAAGGCTCGTTGTATCCCGCTCTGTATCGCCTGGAGCATCAGGGTTGGATTGCGAGCGAATGGGGCGAATCGGAAAACAAACGCAAGGCGAAATACTACCGGCTGACCGCGGCGGGCCGCCGCAAATTGCAGACCGAAGCGGAAAGGTGGAACCGCATGGCGGAAGTCATCGCGGGAATCCTCGAGAGCACCCCGGAGGAAGTATGAGGTTGCGGAATCGCATTTGGTCGTGGGTCCGGGCGGTGGCGCGGCGCACGCGAATGGAACGCGAGATGGACGCGGAGCTGCGCTTCCACATCGAGGCGCTTGCGGAAGATTTGGTGCGCGGCGGCATGGCACGCCACGAGGCGCTGCGGCGGGCACGCCTCGAGTTTGGCGGGATCGAGGGCGCCAAAGAAGACTGCCGGGAGGCGCGTGGCGTGAGCTTCGTGGATAGCCTGGTCCAAGATTTGCGTTTCGGCTCGCGCATGCTGGGCAAAACGCCCGGTTTTACAGCCGTGGCAGCGCTTACCTTGGCTCTCGGCATCGGCGCCAACACAGCCGTGTTCAGTGTTGTGAACAGCGTGTTGTTGAAGCCGCTAAGCTATCCGAAGGCCGAGGAGCTGGTGGCGCTCCACCAAGTCGCGCCCGGCGCCGCCGGACTGGCGGACTTCGAAAATGGCCTGCTTCTCTCGCCATCCATGTATTTCACGTACGCCGAGCAAAACCACGCATTTCAATCCTTGGGAGTGTGGGTCACGGGGACAGCGAACGTTACCGGTGTGGCAGAGCCGGAGCAGGTGCGCACCGTCGAGGTCAGCAATGGTGTTCTTGAGACGCTCAGCACTCCACTCCAAATTGGCCGATGGCTCTCGTCGGCAGACCAAATTCCGGGAGGGCCCGAGAGAGTGATGCTGAGCCACGGCTATTGGCAGCGTCGGTTCGGCGGTGATCGCTCGGCAGTGGGACGCAATCTTACGGTGGATTCGCGGCCTCGCGAAATCGTCGGGGTCATGCCGCCAGGATTTCGTCTCGTCGACGCAGAATTCGATGTGATCGTGCCACTCGCGTTCGACCGCGGAAAACTCATTCTGGCGGGTTTTGGATATCAAGCGATCGCCCGGCTGAGGCCTGGGGTCACGCTGGCCGAAGCCGATGCGGATCTGACACGCATGCTGCCGATCTGGATGGATTCTTGGTCGAACGGACCCGGCACCGATCCGCATGTTTACGAGACCTGGAGGATCACCCCGAAGATCCATCCGCTGAAACGAGAAGTGCTCGGCAACGTGAGCGATGCCCTGTGGGTGGTGATGGGGACGATCGGTTTGGTGATGCTGATCGCCTGCGCCAATGTCGCGAATTTGATGCTGGTGAAGGTGGAGGCGCGACAGCAGGAATTAGCCGTGCGCGCGGCGCTCGGCGCGGGGAGAGGACGAATCGTCCGAGGACTTCTCATCGAGAGCCTGATGCTGGGGCTGATGGGCGGCACGCTTGGTGCGGCGCTCGCCAATGGCGGCGTGCGCCTGCTATTAGCCATAGGTCCGGCCAATCTGCCTCGCCTAAGCGAGATTTCGCTGGATGCACGGGCGCTCGGATTCACTGTACTCCTTTCGCTCCTCTCGGGTTTGTTGTTCGGACTAGTTCCCGCGTTGAAATACTCCGGGTCACGAGCTTCGTTAACTCTCGGGAGCGCGGGGCGCTCGATGAGTATGAGCCGGGAGCGCTATCGCGCGCGAAGTATTCTCGCGGTCGGCCAGCTGGCGATGGCTTTGGTTCTGCTCGTGAGCGCCGGTTTAATGATTCGCACGTTCCAGGCATTGCGCAGAGTCGAACCGGGATTCACGGACGCCGAGCATCTTCAGGTCCTGCGAATCTCGGTTCCAGATTCGATGGTAAAGGAGCCGGAGCGGGTCACGCGAATACAAAACGAGATCGTCCAGAACCTGGCAGCGATTCCCGGTGTGAGGTCCGCTGGATTCATCAGCAAAATGCCCATGGAAGGGTTCGACGCTCCGTGGGACGCAATTTATGCGCGAGACAAAGTTTATTCTGACGGCGTGATCCCGCCCCTCCGGCTATTCAAGTATGTCTCACCCGATTTCTTCCGCACCGCCGGCACGTGCATCGTGGCCGGCCGCGCACTGACGTGGACAGAAGTGTACGGCCTGCGGCCGGTGGTGATGGTTTCTGAGAACCTGGCGCGCGAGATGTGGGGCACGCCCTCTGCGGCCGTAGGTAAGCAATTAACCGAATTCCGATCCATGCCGTGGTACGAGGTCATCGGGGTAATCGAGGACGTGCGTGAAAACGGCGTCCAGGAGAAGTCCCCCGAAACCGTGTATTGGCCTTCGCTGATGGGCAGCCTTTATGGGCCAGGCAACAAGCTAGGCGCAGTGAGGACCGTAACTTTCGTCATACGAAGCGAGCAGGCCGGAACCGAAGGGTTTCTCAACGAGGTGCGTCAAGCCGTTTGGTCGGTGAACTCGAGCCTGCCACTGGCGTCGGTACGGACCATGCAGGAAGTTTACGACAAGTCCGTCGCGCGAACTTCCTTTACGTTGGTGATGCTCGGGATCGCGGGCGCTATGGCTCTGGTGCTAGGGATCATAGGCATCTATGGGGTGATTTCTTACTCGGTGTCTCAACGCCGGCGCGAATTTGGGATTCGTGTGGCGCTAGGAGCGCGCCCCGGAAAGGTGCTAAAGATGGTTCTGAGGCAAGGCGTGAAGATGGCCCTGGCCGGCGTGGTCATCGGCTTTGGTGGCGCTTTTGCCTTGACGCGATTGATGACCAGCCTGCTGTTTGGCGTAGCGGCTCTCGATCCGGCAACATTTGTCGCCGTGGCCGCGCTGCTCGTCCTTGTTGCATTGCTGGCCTGCTATTTGCCCGCGCGGCGGGCGATGAAAGTCGATCCAATGGCGGCGCTGAGGTACGAATGACGTCACACCGCTGGTGCCGAGGCGTTGGGCACACGGATTTGGTAGCGACGAGGGAGCGCCTCCCCTGGTTCTCACGGGACTCACTTCATCTCCCCGTATTCGCTAGCTCCTTTCATTATTTGCCGCTCGCCTCTGGCATGGCTTGGAAAAATACCTTTCCGCCCTTTGCCACCCAAGGAACATAACAAGAACAGTCTTCGTATCTCTTGAGTGACGCCCTGATTCCACGGGTGCATCTTTCGGGGGTTCATCATGGCCAACTTCGGGCAAGACGTGCGCTACGGGCTTCGCCTGCTCAGGAAAACTCCGGGATTCACTGCGGTTGCCGTGCTGACGCTCGCGTTGGGCATCGGCGCGAACAGCGCGCTGTTTTCCGTGGTCAATGGCGTGCTCTTGAATCCCCTGCCGTTCCCGAACCCCAAGGAACTGGTGGCGGTCTACTCCAAAACCGGGACCTTCGAGGAAAGCTCCATTTCTTATCCGAATTTTCTCGACTGGCAAAAAGACAATCATTCCTTTGCTTACTTGGGCGCATTTCGGTCGGACGATTTCAATATGACCGGCGTGGGAGAACCTGAGCGGCTGCACGCGCACATGATTTCCACAGAATTTTTCCCAGCGCTGGGCCTTCAACCGCTGCTTGGTCGCAATTTTCGCCCGGAGGAGGATCTGGCTGGCGCGGAACCCCTGGCTATTCTCGGCGACGGAATCTGGAAACGCAAGTTTGGTTCATCACGCGAAGTTTTAGGACGAAGCATCACGCTCAACGGCAAGGTTTACACGGTCATCGGTGTTGCGCCCGGCCATATCACGGGGTTGAGCCCCAGCGACGTCTATGTGCCCATCGGCCAGTGGACTGATCCAACGTTTCGCGACCGTCGCATCAGCATGGGCATGAATTCGATTGGGAGGCTTAGGCCCGGGGTGAGCATTGAGCAAGCGCGCGCGGATATGTCGCGCGTGGCAGAAAATCTCGCGGCTGCTTACCCCGAAGCCGACAAGGGCTACGGCGTCACGCTTGTTCCGCTCAAAACGGACGTGGTCGGCGACGTCCGCGGAATCTTGCTGGTTCTGCTTGGCGCCGTCAGTTTTGTCCTGCTGATTGCTTGTGCCAACGTGGCCAACCTGCTCCTTGCACGCTCGACCGGCCGGGTCCGCGAGTTCGCCATTCGTTCCGCGCTCGGAGCCGGCCCCGTCCGCGTGGTTCGCCAGTTGCTGACCGAGAGCGCCCTGCTCGGCATTGCCGGCGGCTGTATCGGGCTTGCTCTGGCCAAATTGGGCACAAAAGTGATTCTTGCCGCATTGCCCGGCACACTGCCGCGGACCGAAGAAATCTCACTCGACTCGCATGTGGTGCTGTACACGTTTGGCCTGTCGCTTCTTACCGGAATCGCTTTTGGGCTGGTCCCCGCCTTCAAAGCTTTGCGCCCCGACCTGCAGGAAATCTTAAAGGAAGGCGGGCGAGGTGCCAGCGGCGCTCGACACCGCGCTCAGAGCGTGTTTGTTGCCGTTGAGATGGCCATGGCCGTGGTATTGCTCATCGGCGCGGGGCTCATGATCCGCACGCTCTCGGCGCTGTGGAACGTCAATCCCGGCTTTGATGCAGGCAATGTTCTTACGTTTGAGATTTCTTCCACTTCCGATCCGTCCGCCACGGCGGACCAGCTTCGAGCAAAATACCGCGCCAAGCTGCGGCAATTGGGGGGGCTTCCCGGCGTTGAATCCGTTTCTCTCCTTGGCGGGTCATTGCCCATGACAGGGGATTCTGAGGTGCCCTTCTGGCGTGAAGGGAAGGCGCGCCCGCAGCATGAAAACGAAATGACCTTCGCGCTATTCTATTTGGTGAACCCGGACTATCACCGCGCCATGCGCATTCCGGTGTTGCAGGGGCGTTCTTTCACCGAACAGGACAGCGAACACACGCCTGCCGTCGCTTTAATCGATGCAAATTTTGCGCGCAAGTTCTTTCCGAACGAGGATCCCATCGGCAAACGGATTAATGTCGGCTTGATCGAGATACAGCCGGAAATCGTGGGCGTGGTTGGCCACGTCCAGCACTGGGGGTTGGGCGCTCGCGAACACGAAAACCTGGACGCGCAACTCTATCTTCCCGTTTGGCAGATCCCAGACCGGTTCTGGACGCTCTTGGCAGGCGGCAGCCAGTATGTTGCTCGGACCGCTGGGTCGCCTCCAGGTCTCGCAACGTCCATGCGTCAGGCCGTGGAAAGCGTAGATTCAAGCGCGGTCATTTACGATGTTCGTCCCATGGAAGAGATCGTTGCGCGTTCCATCTCGGCGCAGCGGCTCACCATGCTTCTCCTGAGCGTGTTTTCCGGACTCGCCCTGGTGCTTTCCGCTATCGGAATCTACGGGGTGATTGCCTACCTGACCGGCCAGCGCACGCACGAAATTGGCGTACGTGTCGTGCTGGGCGCTTCGCGGGAAGACGTGTTGCGCAGCGTTCTCGGACAGGGCCTGCGGATGACGCTGATTGGAGTGGCCATCGGCATTGCCGCGGCATTGGGACTGACGCGGCTGATCACAAAAATCATTTATGGCGTGGGCGCGACTGATCCGCTAACGTTTGCGGGGGTGGCTGTTTTGCTCTCCGCCGTGGCGCTGTGCGCTTGCTACCTCCCCGCTCGGCGCGCTACACGGGTCGACCCCATGGTGGCACTGCGCTATGAATAAACGCGAGCAACTCGAGAAACCTGACTTAAAACAGTTGCGGTCAGCTGATGGCAGTAGTACAAGTTATGCCCGGCTAGCCGAACCGTTTGTGAGAAAATGCCCACCGAAGCCGATTCGTCATTCAACGCAGCTCTCAACACAAAATGGAAATTCCTTAACGCGCTGACGATTTTCGCGAGTGCGTTTCTGTTGTTTCAGGTGGAACCGCTCATTGCCAAAATGATCCTCCCTTGGTTCGGAGGAGTGGCCGCCGTCTGGATGGTTTGCCTCTTCTTCTTTCAACTGGTCCTCCTGCTTGGATATCTTTACGCGCATTTGCTGACACGCCACTTTAAACAGCGGACGCAAGGCTGGCTTCACGCGGCTCTTCTTGCCGCCAGCCTGCTGGTGCTGCCGATTCTGCCGAAAGATTCTTTGAAACCGGTGGGACCCGAACATCCCGCGTTGCACATTTCCTGGGTGCTGGCACTGACCGTGGGTTTGCCATTCTTCTTACTCTCGGCGACTAGCCCGCTTCTGCAAGCTTGGCTGGCAAGCACAAGAAAGGACAGCGGCGTCTATCGCTTCTACGCGCTTTCGAACGCCGGCTCGCTGCTTGGTCTGTTAAGTTACCCCACCCTGGTCGAGTCACGATTGTCCACCGTGCTGCAAGGCTGGGGTTGGTCGATCGGGTACGCCGCTTTCGCGGTGGGTTGTGGAGTGATTGCCGTCTCGCAGCGCGAGGGCTTCGTACCCCAGCAGGAAGCAAACGCCGCGCCTTCTGACTGGAGCGTGCGAGTGCTTTGGATGGCACTCCCCGCGTGCAGCTCGGCACTGTTGTTGGCCATTACGAATCACATTTCGCAAAACATCGCGGCGGTACCACTCCTTTGGATCATTCCGCTAAGTTTGTATATGCTGAGCTTCATTCTGTGTTTCGAAAGCAGCCGCTGGTATCCCCGGACTCTTCTCCTACGCCTGCTCGGCGTGGCCTTGGGTGGCATGGCGTATGCCCTCTCGCTCTCGTTGGGCGCGCTGCCTTTTTGGCTCATGATCGCGCTCTTTTGCGTAGGTTTGTTCGTGTGCTGCATGTTCTGCCATGGAGAATTGGCGCGGTTGAAGCCCGATCCCGCGCAGCTCACGTCATTTTATTTTCTGAGTTCGCTCGGAAGTGTCGCCGGCGCGGCGTTCGTGGCAATCCTGGCACCGCAAATCTTCTCGGGATTCTACGAACTGCACGTCGGCTTGGGGTTCTGCGCCTTGCTGGTCATTCTGGTCCATCGCCGCGACCCATCAAGTCCGTTTCACCAGCCTAGTTGGCGGCCGGCTTGGTGGATCACGAACGCTCTAGTGGCGGTTCTGATCGTCAGCACCTTCTTTCTCGCGCGGAACGAATCCAAGGAAAGCACCCGGATGGTGCGGAATTTCTATGGCGTGTTGCGCGAGAGCGATGAAGTTCCAGCGAACGTGGTGGTGCTCAAAGGCGACGCCGAACCGGAACACGATGATCTTGGCTTCCGCCGGCTCACCAACGGAACCATCAGCCATGGATTGCAGTTTCTGGCGCCTACGCGGCGCAATCAGCCGACTTCCTACTACTCCACAAATTCCGGAGTCGGCGTAGCGCTCCGGTCCTTGCGTGCGCGCGGCCCCTTGCGCGTCGGTGTCATCGGCTTGGGGGTCGGCACGATCGCGGCGTACGGTCGCCCGGGCGACGACTATACGTTCTACGAAATAAACCCCTTGGTTGTGAACCTCGCAGAGCAGGACTTCCGTTTTTTGAAGGACTCTAAAGCGCGGATCGCCGTTAAATTGGGTGACGCGCGCCTGACCTTGGAACGCCAGTCACCCCAACACTTTGATCTCTTGGCGGTGGATGCTTTCTCTAGCGATTCCATTCCCGTCCACCTTCTGACCGTAGAGGCCTTTCAACTCTATTTTCGCCATCTGCGGACGGATGGGATCTTGGCGGTCCACGTTTCAAACCGGTATTTATATCTGGAGCCGGTCGTGGCCGCCGCCGCACAGAAACTTGGCAAAGAAGCCGTACTGATCGCCAATCCGGATGACGATGTGAAGGAAATCTTCTTGTCGCGATGGGTTTTGCTTGCCAATCGCGGCGTTTTTGCAGAATTTCCCGGCCTCGCGAAAGCGGGAAAGCCGGCCGCCAGAAGCACGCGCGTAAAACTTTGGACCGATACCTATAGCAGCCTTTTTGCAGTGATGAAATAGCTTCTGCTCAGTGAAACTCGGCAAGAAAAAAGCGCCAGAAACGGGCCCAGCCTACTTATAATCTCTGCGCGATGCGCATTCATCCGCTCGACCTCACGATTGTCATCGCTTACCTGCTCGGCGTTACAGCGCTTGGGATGCGCTTCCGGCGTCTGCAGCCGGCGGATGCCGCAGCCGACACACAATCCGCGGGCCGCGAATATTTTCTGGGTGGGCGAACCGCGCCGTGGTGGGCGCTGGCTTTTTCCATTGTCGCCACGGAGACCTCCACGCTCACCATCATCGGCACTCCCGCTATCTCTTACGCCGGGAACCTCACGTTTATTCAACTGGTGTTCGGCTATTTAATCGGTCGCGTTCTGATCGTGCTGTTCCTCTTGCCTGGGTATTTTCGCGGAGAGTTCTTCACCGCCTACGCACTGATCGAGAAGCGCTTTGGCGAAAAAATGCGCGCCGTGGCGGCCAGCACATTTCTCATCACGCGCGCCATCGCCGAAGGGGTGCGCGTTTCGGCAATCGCTCTCGTTGTCAGCGTCGTGCTTGGCACCTCGGAGCACCTGGCGGTGGTGATCGTCATTTCCCTAACCATCCTTTACACCTTCGAAGGGGGCATGAAGGCGGTGATCTGGACCGATGTGGCGCAACTGCTCGTCTATATGACCGGCAGTGCGATTACACTGGCCCTGTTGCTGCACCGAATTCCCGGTGGTTGGAGCGAAGTATCGCAAATCGCCGCGGCTGCGGGACATAAACTGCAGTTCGTCGATTTCTCCTGGAACCTTGCGACAAAATACACCTTTTGGTCCGGGCTCATTGGCGGCGCGTTTCTCACCATGGCCAGCCATGGCACCGATCAGACCATCGTGCAGCGTTTGCTTGCGGCAAAATCGGAGCGCGACAGCAGCCGGGCGTTACTCAGCAGCGGCGTCATCATTCTTGTGCAGTTCACCGTATTTTTGCTGATCGGCGTGCTGCTCTATGTCTTTGCGCAGCACACGCCACTTCTCGCTGCGGGTGACCGAAGGGATCGCATCTTGCCGCTTTTTCTTGTGCGCGAAATGCCGGTTGGGCTCGCGGGCCTGCTGCTCGCGTCGATCATCGCTGTGGCCATGTCCAATGCCAGTGGCTCGCTCAATTCACTGGCGGCTTCGAGCGTGCTTGATTTCGCAAAGCTTCGCGGACAAAACACCGACGCGCGCCGGTTCTTGCGCGTGTCACGCGGCATGACGCTGGTGTGGGGCCTTGTGTTGTTGGGCTTTGGCTTGAAGAAATGGGGGCCATTGCTCGAAGCGGGTCTGACCGTGGCGTCGCTTCCCTTTGGCAGCTTGCTCGGATTGTTTCTGCTGGGAACCTTCGATGCCGGCGCCCATGCGCGGGGCGCGCTCATCGGAATGTTCGCCGGACTGGCGGTCGTGCTGGGTGTTTTTCAGTTCACCTCGGTGGCGTTTACGTGGTATGTGCTTATCGGCGCTGGTGTAACCTTTCTCGTCGGATCACTTACCAGCCGCATTCCGCCGCGGGCGAGCAATACCGCGTTGAGCTTTCCGGAAAGATGAAGGAGAACGCAGAGACCGGGAGGGTGTCGAGAGGTCGCTCGAGCGAGGGAGAAAGCCAAGCTCAAAAGCGAACCAAGGCGGAAGAACATGAGCGAAAGAAAGCTGCAGCTAGTCGCGGGGCTGGGCCCGTGGGCCGCGATGGCCATGGTGGTGGGTCACATTATCGGCACCGGTGTTTTTCTCGTGCCGAGCGCGATGTCGCGCGCCACGGGCTCCGTAGGACTCGTCTTCCTCGTCTGGATTGTGGGAGGAGCGCTTTCCCTGTTCGGCGCACTGACGATCGCCGAACTGGGTGCCGCGATGCCCGAGGCCGGTGGAGCATACGTTTACCTCCGGCGCGGTTTGGGGCCGGTGTGGGGCTTCCTGTTCGGCTGGATGAACAACTTGGTCGGCAAGCCCTCCTCGATTGCCACCATTGCCGCGGGTTTCCTGATTTTCCTGGGCTTTTTTGTGCCTGCGCTTCGCGCGCCTATTTTCACATTGCCTTTGCATGTGCCATTCACCGCCCACGCTTCGGAGTTCGTGTTCACCTGGGCGCAGCCCGTGGCCGCAGCCGCAATCGCGTTCATGAGTTTTATCAACTATCTCGGCGTGCGGCTGGCCGGCCGGTTGCAAGTGGTGCTGACGGTTTTGAAAATAGGCGCAATTCTCGCGGTCGTAGTTCTGGGTTTCTTGTTTGCAGGAAAACGGGCACCAAGCGCCCAGCCGCTTTTCCCGCACTCTTTAGATGTCGGCCTGCTCTCCGGATTTCTGACGGCCATGGTCGGCGCGTTGTGGGCGTACGACGGGTGGATGGACTTGACGTTTGCTGGTTCGGAGATCATCAACGCGAAAAAAAACATTCCACGCGCGCTGGTGGGCGGCACCATGACCGTAGGCGTGATTTATCTGCTGGCGAACGCCGTGTATTTTCGAGTGCTTCCTATTGAAGCAGTGGCCGCGGCGCAGAATGTGGCCTCGGAAACCGTGCGTGTCTTCGCCGGCGCGCGCGCCGCCGCGTGGATCACCGCGGCGATGGTCCTCTCCGCATTCACCACGCTTAACTCCTCGGTTCTCACCGGTTCACGCGTGCCGTATGCCATGGCGCGTGACGGTTTGTTCTTTCGCGTGGCCGACGGAATCAATTCGCGCTACGGCACGCCTGCAGGAGCGATCGTCTTTCAAGCGGTGATTTCCTGCCTCATGGTCTTGACTGGCCAATTTGAGGACTTGTTCTCACTATTCATCTTCGCGCAGTGGATTTTCTACGCCCTCGCCGTGGGCTCGGTGTACGGCTCGCGGCGCAAGGAGCCCGATCTACCGAGGCCCTATCGCACCTGGGGCTATCCGGTGGTTCCGGGAATCTTTGTGGCAGGTGGTTTCGCACTCACCGTGAATCTGTGGCTCGAGCGCCCGGGACGGTCTACGATTGGCCTGCTTTTAATTCTCGCGGGGCTCCCGTTCTATCGCCACTGGACCCGAGGAAGGTCAGCGGCTCGCGACGGCGTCCAAGCTTGAGCGCCGCGAAAGAAAGCGTTGGGTGATTAAGCCTCCTGCGAGAAGGGGCGCCGCGGGAGCCAGCACCCAGCCCAACAGAGCCAAAATCAGAGACATCGGCGAAATGTTGTGGGCGATAAATTTGTCGAGGATCAGACTCACAGGAAGTACTACTAAAATCGAGGCAAGGTACGGCAGCACCGGAAAGACCATGGACAAAAGTATTGCGCGGTGTGAGCCGCCGGCGCGCCATGACAGGTACACGCCGATGGCGCCTACTAGCGGCAGCAGAATCAACCACCAAACGTAAGGCACGGCGATGGGCAAATCGCTGTTTTTCCCCAGAATCCAGGGCTTTAGACCCGCAATCTGGATCAGCGCAAGAATTCCCGTCGCGAGCAAAAACGTCGCGAGTCCGGGAAGCCAAAGTTGTGTCACGCGATTCGTCATGGTGTCCTTTCCGCTCCGAACGAGAGTGATTTTCCGCTGCAAATCTTGCCAATCCTTGGCCAGACCAAGTGTCCGCCTAGCCGCCTCCGAGTTGTTGATTCCCTCTCTGAGCATCGATTCATAAGCGTCTGCCAAATGGGCTGCGAGCTCCGCGTGGATTTCGTCCGTCTCCGCCGCATCAAGAGGAAGGGAGAGGTGGCGGCAGACAAGTTTTTGCCAATCAGGCATGGGCCACCTTCGTGAGCCGCCGTAGTGCGCGAAAAAGTTCCGCCCATTCGCGCCGGAGCGGCGCCAGCTTCTTCTTCCCTGCGGGACTCAGCCGGTAGCATCGGCGCCGGCGGCCGTTTGCGCCCGTCCCCCAACTGCCACGAATCCAGCGTTGCTGCTCCATGCGGTAGAGCATCGGATACAGCGCCGCGAGAGTGAAGCGCAGCGCGCCGTTGGTTTGCTGCTCGATGCGCCGAGCCAGCTCATAGCCGTGAAGCGGTCCGTCCTGGAGAACGCTGAGCACAGCCAGTTCCGCCGTGCCTCGCTTGATACCGGAACCGACCATAGCTTGCCCCCTTACATATAAGACTCTTATATAAGAATCTGATATAAGAATCTTATATAGTCTTATATCAGAACATTATACAAGAATCTTATATAAGAGTCTTATATAAGAAACGGGAATTGTCAACGGTTCTGAGGTACAGGAGTGATGGGATTTAGCCGGAGCGCAAGACCTAAACCGAGGCCGCGCGCCTCACAGCCCTCTCCGAAGGTATCCGAAGGATCGCAGATTCGGCTTCCGCAGAGACCGCTATACGCGGATCGAAAACCCTTGCCAGAATTTCGATACCGGTCACGAGCCGCGGCCCGGGCCGCGAGAAATAACTGCTGGCCTCGAGCGCATATACCCGGTTGTTTTGCACCGCCGGAATTGCGTTCCATTGATCGGGCAAAGCGAGCGACTCGTATTCCTGGCGCGCCTGCTTCGCCGAGTAGCCGCAGGGGGCGATTAGCAAGACGTCGGGTTTAGCTTCGACAACATCCTGCAGATGAACCCGGAAAGATGGCTTGCGGGCGCCGCCAATCGCGTCTTCCCCCCCGGCGCAGCGGATCATCTCGGGCACCCAGTGGCCGCCGACGTAAATGGGTTCGAGCCATTCGAGAAAGGCCACTCGCGGGCGGCGCGTTGAAGGATCTAACTGTCTCTCCAAAATTCCCTGCCGCTTACCAATCTCCGCCACAAGAGCCTCGGCTTGCGAACCTCGGCAACTTGCCTCGCCAACCAACAGAATGTCGCGCCACACATCGCCCAGATCCTGCGGATTCAGCGTCAGCACTTCCGGGCGGCGCTCAAAGCGCGTCAAGGCCGTCCCGAGGTCTTCGGGTGACGCAGCGCAAACATGACACAAGTCCTGGGTGATGATTAAGTCCGGATGCAGTTCCTCGAGCTTCTCTACATCCACGGAATACAAACTTTCACCACGGGAAACATGTTCGCGAACCAGCCGATCGATCTCGACCGGAGTTGCTCCTTGCGGCAAGCGCGAGTGAATCACAACGGGTTTGCTGCGAGCCTGTGGCGGGAAGTCGCATTCGTGGCTGACGCCGACGATCTCGCGGTCCAAGCCCAGCGCAAAAAGAATCTCAGTAGCGGAAGGAAGCAAAGAGACAACGCGCATTGCAAAGTAACTTTAGCACAATCCCGAGCGTGATGGACGGGCAACAAGCACTGTCTAGATTGAACTTCCTGCCGTATAACGGTCTTGCATACATGGTCCATGTGCGAGGCCGCGACCGAGTCCGCAGGTGTTTGCTCCTGAGCCAGACAACACCGAGAGCATCAACCAGGCGCAGCGCAAGGAAGTCTTGAGCATTTGCATAACAGCTTCCTTCCGCCGCACAAGACGAAGCTGCCCGCCCAGCCGCGAGAAAGTTTTGTTGGAGAAGCGTCTGCTGACTCTCGTTCTATTTATAAAGAGAATATTTCCGTCGCACTTGATCAAACGCGCTGAGGACCTCCGACCAACTGGCGACAATTTTCTCCGGAGGCACGCCGTCTTTTATTTGCTGGACGGTGTCGGCATTCCCCAGGAGCCCCACCAGCTTATCGGTGTCAAAGTCTTTCGGATAAAGCTTCTGGAGAATCTCGGCGACTTCCAGACCCAGACGCATGGGCCGCGCGACAAAACGATCGGTCACACGGATGGACACGCCACCACATCGCTCTCCGCTATGGGGGCCGCCAATAGGAATGAAAGATTTCGACTCAAAATGCAGGCCTGGCAGATGGCGCTCGTTCAGGGCGGCCGAGACGGCCTCACCGTCCATCCATGGCGCGCCGAACTCTTCAAACGGCGTTTGCGTGCCGCGCCCAACGGACACGCCGGAAGCCTGCAGGATTTCGATTCCAGGATAAAGAATCGAGCCTTTCGTGGTGCGCAGCGCCGGCGAAGGAGGAACCCACTTGATGCCGGTGCTTTCAAAGAAATAATTGCGATGCCAGTTTCGCATGGGGATGACGTGCAGGTCGGCACCGATGTGATTCTCGGCGTTGAACAATTGGGCAAGCTCGCCAATGGTCAATCCGTAACGCACGGGAATGGGAAAGTACGCCACGAAGCTGGTTTTGTCGGGGTCGAGCATCGGCCCTTCTACGATTTCTCCGCCCATAGGATTGGGACGGTCCAAGACAAAAAACGGAATTTTGCCCTTCGCCGCTTCTTCCATGCAGTAGGCCATGGTTGCCGTGTAGGTATAGAAGCGCACGCCGGCGTCCTGAATATCGAAGACCAGCGCGTCGATGCCCTGCAGCATTTCATCGCTAGGACGGCGAGTGTCGCCGTACAAGCTGTAAATCGGAAGCCCGGTCGTGGGATCTTTCGAAGAAGCCACGTTTTCGTTGGCGTGGCCGGCAAGCCCGTGCTCGGGGCTGAACAGCGCGACGAGTTTCAACCCCGGTGCGTGTGCCAGAAGGTCGATGTTGCTGCGGCCGGCCGCATTCATGCCCGTATGGTTGGTAATCAACCCGATGTGCTTGCCGCGGAGCGGCGCAAACTTTTCCGCCTCGAGAACGTCGAGCCCAGTCTGCACGTGAACAGCGTGGCCGGAGCGTTTGGAGGAAGACCGCCGCGCCGGGAAAACGGAAGACGCAAGCAAAGCAACGAATAGCGTGAATGGAGCGAGTGTGATGCGCGCGCGTTTCGTGGCGGTCAAAATGGTCCCCCTCAGTCCGGAAAAGACAATGATATTCTGGAACACGCTGACCGCGGCTGCGTTGAGAGCACGAGATGCGTGTGCTATGAATAAATGCAGACTGCGGGCTGCGCGGGGGGATTGTAACTGATGGAAGGACGCCGCGTCCGCTTTCTGTTCTTAATTCCCATCTTATTGTTCACGCTTATGGCCCAAAAAGCACGTAGCCAAAACAATCATCCATCCGAGGAACAAGCCGGTGCACAAAAAAGCGCCAGCAAAAGCGGGGCGAAGAGCCTCTCGCCGGCGGAAAGCGCCTGGGTAGAATCCACGCTGGGTAAAATGACGGTGGACGAAAAGATCGGCCAGTTGCTGTTCACCAC
>Ga0126381_100002575_pt1 | contig 19619 bp, 18 predicted proteins | sample PanSoiMetPlot_28_FD_96465 | JGI IMG/M metagenome (GOLD analysis project Ga0126381, IMG submission 96465) | Tropical forest soil microbial communities from Panama - MetaG Plot_28 | ecosystem: Environmental > Terrestrial > Soil > Tropical forest > Bulk soil | place: Panama | collected 2016-02-17
GCGCGCGCCCGCATTGAGGAACGCCCACGCGAACCCGAGCAGCCCCTCGCCGGCGTAAGCGTGTGTGCCGGCGCTGCGGCAGGCCGAGATGGTGACCAGCGATGCGTGAATCGGAATGTCCGTGATGTCGTGCGCAAACAGCTTGCCCTTCGATAGGATGATGGAGGATTCGAGCGGACGTTCATAGTTCGCCTCCGCGTGTGCGGCGAAGTGAATCAACGAGAACCGCGACGGATCGGACTGCCGGTATGCCGCAGGAGAAGCCTGCTCTCCCTGATAAACGCTCGGCGTCAAGTTCGCGAAGTGCGACTCGATGGAGCGGATCTCGCCCGCGGCGTTGGGCAGCGGGTCGTATCCAGTGCCGGCATAATTAGGGCTGCCGATGACCAGCAGCTCCGGTGCGGCGGCCGGCGCAGCCGCAGCCTGCGAAGCCGCAATGGTGATGGATGGCGAAACGGCGATTTCGAAATCTTCAATCCAGTAGTGCGGAGTTGGTCCCGGTGCGATCAAGGTTTCGAGATTCAGCCGGTGTAGCGGTCCATCCGGAATCACGATCAGGCGCGCGTCCTTGGGAATGTGCGGCGCGATCTTGGCCATGATAGCCTCCCAGAGCGCCGGTCCCGCGAGAACGCGAGCCGCGATGGGATCGCGTAGCGAGTGTTCCACCGTATCGCGATACTGGGTGACGAGCTGCCCGATTTCGGCACCGCCCGGCAGTGGAAAGCGATCGACGCCGCGATCCGTGATCAGCCAGGCGAAGGAGCGTGTGGGCGCAATCCAGAACGAAAGGATCGCGGCGTGTGTAGATGCGGCGGCATGTTTGAATGCTGCCTCCGAAGTGAAATCGCCGGCCTTTAATTCGCGGCCGAGCCGTTCGCTCAATACGAGCGCGCGGCTGGACTCGATTACGCGCAGCGCGCGGGCATTGTCGTTCTGATCGACAAGAGTACCGACATATGCCTGATAGAGCGGCATCAGCCGCGAAAGCAGCGTAATGCGGTTCTGCGACTCGACCAACTCGGAGCGGTTTTCCAGGATGATGCGGAGCGCGCTCTCGAAATTGCGGTCGGCCGAGGCATAGCGTTTTGCGGCGGCATCGATCTCGCCCAACAAGGAGTACGCCTCCCAACGGATGAACGGTTCTTGAGACTTGGCCGCCAGAAGTCGGTGGCAAATAGCGGCCGCTTCCTCCATCCGGCCGCGCCCGAACGCAATAAGGGCCCGGTTGCGTTCGACGAGAGCGGCCGTCGTGCCTGTAGCAACTTCGGCGGCTCGATTGTTCCATTCCTCGGCTTTGTCCCACTGCTTGGTTTTGATATAGGTAAGTGCAATATTCGAGGCAAGCCGCCCGGCATCGCCATTGATTCCCAGTTCGTGGGCTAGGTTGTAAGCACGCTGATAGTTCTCGAGTGCTTTGGCGGATTCGTCTTCATGGTCGTAGATCAATCCCAGCTCTCCGAGTGCAGTCATCAGATTGCCTCGGGCACCGATTTCCTGGAAGATTTGAACCGCCTTCTGCTCGTGGTCGAGCGCGGCATCAAAGTCCCCAAGGAACGTGTAGGCGGACCCAATGTTAACGTGAGCGGCGGCAGCGGTTCGCCGGGAGCCCACCTGATGGGCGAGGTCGATCGCACGCAATCCGAGCCCCACGGACTGCTCGTACTGGTGAAGCGATCTTGTACACAGGCAGAGGGCACTCAGTGCTTGAGACTGCCAGTAAGTATCGTTTTGTCGCCGCGCCAGATCGGAGGCGGTCTGAGCTGCAACTTGCGCGTCGCGGATTCGTCGCTGGTTGAAGGCGACGGAGGCTTCTACAATCGAGAGGCGCATCCGCAGATCAGGGTCCCGGACCAAAGAACGCGCGTGCGTCAGTAGTTCGGCAGTCTGCGTCGCGGGTTGAGTACCCGCCAACGCCAGCGCCAGGTCCATCAACCTGCGCCCCTCAAGTTGGACCAATGCCGGGTTCCGCGGCAACGGGTCCTTGAGAAGGGCTTCCGCGGCCTTTCGGTTCGATTGAGCCGTCAGAGTCTCGGCCAACAGAAGCCGCAGGCTCCAGTACCACGCCGAATCGCGATCGCGATGCCAGCGCGCTTCGCCTTTTGACGTCAGCGTCGCCGCCCGCGGTAAGTCGCCAGCGACGTATGCGGACCAAGCCTCTTGATAGATACGTTCGGCGGGATTAGTTCGCGAACAGGACAGTAGAGCGAGACAGACTAGTAACGATCGGAATCTACGGTCCAATGACACCGTTCGAACCGCCATCGCCTACCGTCCCGCTCCCCCCGCCATCCGAACCCATGGCGAGGCGGACCATCGTGACTCTGCGATCGCAACCTTTAATGGAAGTTTCTCCGAGAATGATGCGGCCGAATCCATCCCATTTGATAGTGTAGCCGTCCTCTAAGAGGTATACCTTGTGCTCCGGGTCCTGTTCGCCGGAGAGTTGGATGTCGCGCACGAGCGAGAACTTGACTCGGTCGTTCACATTGCGAAGAGGATGAGCGTTGCGCCACCCGGAGGGCTGCTTGCTGTGCCAATCGGTGAGCTGGTCCTTTGAACCGCAGTTTTCGAGTGCGTCGGAAGCGAGAAACACCTTGGCCGTCATACCGCCCATCCGCAGTCCTTCGATATGGCTGCCGCGCGTCGTGACCTTGGTGGCGTTGCAGTCCTCGCTTTTCGAGTCGCGCACCGCGAGCATGTGCAGCCGCACCGATCCTATCTCGAGCTTCTCAAGCACTCGCACGCCATCGATGTCGGCTTCGATTTCGGTCTCCCACCGGTCCGGGTAGGTTCTGCCGTCCGCCTTGGTTGCGACGCGGTCGACCTGAATGAGGGTTCGTTTGCGCGGCACTTCGACCGCGTAGGCGTAGTTGGCCGCGCTTCCGTGCGAGATGCCGCCGGTGGCCGGCAGCACGCTGGCGCCGAGCGTGGGCACCCGATGATTGAGGTTTTCCAGATGGTCCAGCTTGTCGAATTGAGCGGCCACCCCGACGGCGTGGCCGGAGAAGATGAAGTAGCGTTCGTCTGTGCTCATGGTTTGCTGGCTCCCTGTGCGATGATTTCGAATCGATTACGTGAGATCTCCGTGCCGCCAGCCTTCTCAGCGCGGAGGATGATTGTATAACGGTTCGGTTCCGGATGCACGGGAAAATATAGGTCGAGAGGTTCGCCGTTGCTTGGAACGCCGACTTCGCCCGCGCTCAACACGCGGCCGGATTCGTCAGCCAGCTCGGCCCAGATCCGGGCCGGCGATCCGGCGGGTGCGGCCATTTGGAACCGCAGCGGCGCGTTCGCGGGAACCTGGGGCAGGGCAGCGCGCGTCGTGCCGTCGAGTACTACGGCGGCCATGAAAGATTGCGGAGCGCGCAGGCCCGGAAGTGTCACAGTGTTCTGGTAGACAGCGAAGAGCGCGAGCGCGGCGGCGGCCAGTGCGGGAATCGCGAAGTTCCAACGCAGAAACCAGGGCCTCGCCGGCAACGGGATTGCCGGCGTTACCGCGGCCGGCACTGCCGCAGCGGCCCGATCGCGGAACACGGCTCGGGCGTTGGCGGCGAACGCCGTGGCGGTACTCACCTCGTCCAGGCAAAGCGTACAGCCGGCAAAATGCTCTTCAAACTCATCGCGGGCGGCGTCAGACAGGTCGCCTGTTACGTAGCGTTCCGGGGCGTTCATCTGCTTCGCCGTTTCGTGATCCATCGGTTCATCCCCCTATACGGTAATGAAACAGCCCGGCAGTACGTTACAGCCAAAAAGCGCCATCATCAGGCCAAATACACGATTTTTACGAACGTAAGCGGCTTCGAAACGCGATTTCGCACGGTGCAGGAGGACGCGCAGGTACTCGCCGTCGATCGACATCCGCCGGCAGATCTCGCTCCGGTCCATCTCCTCGAAGAAGACCAGGCGGAGGATTTCGCGGTCGCGGTCCGCCAGCTCGTCCAGCGCCTTGGCAACGGCGCGCTTCCGCTGCTCGTTGACTAAAGGCGCGTCCAGGTCGACCCTGTCGTCGGCGCGCTCGGGGGCATCTTCGTCGAGCAAGGGATGGCGCGACTGTTTGTGTAGGAATTCCAGAAGAACGTTGTTGCAGACCGTGTTCACGAAGCTGCCGAAGCGCTCGGGCTGCTGAATGCCGGAACCCTGCCTCAGCGCTTTGAGGACGCGCAGCAGCGTTTCCTGGCGGACGTCTTCGGCCATTTCGGGCGAGATTCGGCGCGCGCGCAGCTTAAGGAAGATGAATTTGCCGAAGTAGGCGCTGAAATGCGACTCGGTCTCGGGATCGGCGGCGGTGAGCTTCTGAATATAGTCTGCGTCAAACGCATGAAACTCCATGAGGTACCTAATAATATAAATCCCCGCGGCCCGAAATTGCATCGTGAAACGCTGCAGGAGCTCAAAGCACTACACATCATGCTCATGAAGGCGGCAATTCGAAGCGCGAAACCGGCGCCGCGGGATTTTCCGCTCTCGCTGGAGATGGAGTACAAGGTCAGGCACGAACACGGCCAAGAGGATCACGGATCGGGGCGCACCCTGTGGATCAGCAGCCGCACCCTGATCTTCGATCCCGACTGCAGGCTGGCGCCCGGAACCGAACTGGAGATCACCATCCCGTGGCCCGCACGGCTGGACGAACGGATCGGCCTGCAACTGTGGATGCGCGCCAAGGTCACCCACACTCTCTCGCAGGGGGTGACGGCAGAGATCCGGAAATACCAGTTTCGTACGCGCGGACCAGTGCACACCGCGCCGTCGGCAGTACAGCAGCCGGCATCCCGAACGGCCGGGGTACTGACTATCGGAGCGTAGCCCGTTACTGAACCGAAAGGCTATACGTATTGGAGCAGTACTGCTGGCCATTAGCCGTCGCGCAAACGTACAGCGGAGTCGCTGCGCCGCTCACGCCCGTCGGGATGGCGACGTTCACCTGCTGCACGCCCGGAATACCTGGCGCGTCGCCGGCGTAGAGCGGAACCTGGCGATCTGGGCCGCCGATACTCGCCCATACCGTCGCGCCCGAAGGAATACCTGTGGCGTAGATCTGAATGATGTCTCCGCCTTTGGCAGCAAGCGAAGCGGCGTTCACTGTGTTGTCCTGGTTGAGCACGCCGGGATCGAAGATCGACGGCCAGGCCGGAGAGACCGGAACGGTGACAGGCGCGCTGGATGCCCCATCCACCGTCACCACCAAGCTGGCGGACGCCTTCCCGGCAAGGCTGGCGGGCACCTGCAGATTGATCTGCGTGGCCGAAGTGTAGAGCAGGTTGGCCGCTGCTCCGTCGAACGTCACCGAAACGGTCTTGCCCGCGAGATTCTTGCCCATGACGGTGGAGAGCGAACCGGCCACCACCGGTGTTTGCGCGAACGTGGCCGCATTCACGACACTCGCGACGGTAATGCTGTTGGCGGGAGGCGTAGTGCTGCCGCCGGAACCGCCGCCTGACGTGCCGCCCGCGGGCGTCGTCACCGTGAAGACCACAGGTATACTGACGCGACCGGCCAGCGGACCGGCGTCGATGGTTACAGTCGCGTTGTATGTACCGGCAGTCAGGTTGACAGCGCTGGCAAAGACGCGCACGCTGCCACTGTTCTGGCCGCTGGTGGTGTCGAGCGTCAGCCAGCCGGAGCCGTTCTGATACGCGATGCTCGCAGTCCAGTTCATGATGCCGCCGCCGCTATTGTTCACTGGAACGTACCCGGGCTGGCTGGTCATGAGGCCGCCCGCGAAGCCCGCAAGCTGAATCGTCGGGGTCGTGACCACGGCGAGCTTGGGAAAGTAGCCGGCGTTGCAGTCGCCCAGGATGCTGCAGTCGGAGCCTGGTACGGTGGACTGGAATCGCGGAACAGGCGCGGTCTGCGAAGCCCCTGTCATTGACGAAACCGGCGCGAAGCTGACCGATTCATATGCGACCGAGGGCGCCGTGACGTTCGACAGCCCCAGGAACGTGGGAAACTGGGCGCTCTCGATGGCGGCGTTGTTTGCATCGACCACTTCATACACCGCATAGCCGGCACCGTTCGTCAGCACGACCGGACTGGCCGTGTTGAACGAGGTCGTGGTGCCTGGCGCGCCCACCGAGAAACCGCCGGCGCCGGTGGAATCGGCATTCTGCACGCGCGCCAGCAGTAGCGAGCCGCTGCCCGGAACGTACTTCCCGCCGGACTGCGGCAGGCCGAGGTCGCCGCCGGCGGTCGGAACGGCGGCATCGGAGCCGGCGACCCAATCGGGCACGTAAAGCTGCGCGTTCGCGGGGAAGCCGGTGTATTTCACCATGAACCGCGTGCCGTTGTCCTCACCTGAGCCGCGCACCAGGAATACCGAGCCGAAGGCTTCCGTCAGTCGCGTAGAGAAGAAGATGGTGCCGGCCGAGAAGAGGTTAGACAGCGTGATGGTGGAGGGCAGAGGCGAGCCGGCGCAGGTGACACCCTTGCTATAGAGCGTCGCGAACAGGCCGGTCTGCGCGTACGCAACCGCAACCTGCGATTGCGTCAAAAGGAGTCCGTTGGCCGAAATCGACGCGACGACCTGGCCCGAAGGACCGGCCAGCGCGAATCCTCCGGCGCGAATCCCCGAGATCTTCAGATTCAGCCGGCCGCTGGCGGGCATGGTGAAGCTGTAGCCGGAGAAGGTGATGCCGTTGTTGGAAACCACGCCCGGAATGCCGGTCGGAGTAAATCCGGTGCCGTAGTCGATGAACAGAACGGCGTCAGCGGCCTGGTTGGAGGCGTTCACACGATTCGTGATGCTCACAGGCACGTAGACCGTCAGGCTTCCCGTGAGCAAAGCGCCTGGAGAGCTCGAACACTGCAGAGTCAGGTCGCCCAGCCGCTCGGTGAGTCCTTCCGACCGGACTTGGGGAGGCACAGCCGAGGGTGTACAGGTCGCACCGGAGGTCTGTGCGTAAGTGGCGCAAATTGTTAAAGATGAGAAGCTAAGCGCGAGCGCGACGCGCTTACTTCTGCGAATAAGGGGTCCCATCGAGCCCTATTTTATCCGACAAACTATGCACGTCGAATATCCCGGGCTCGGACTGGTTCAGGGCTTGACTCGCGTCTTCCATGACGGTCTGCCATTCGGCTTTCCCGGTCATGGGATCGACCGGGATGACGCGCAGATATCCTTCACTGACGAGGTCCTGCAGGCTCGCAGGCGCCTTTTCTTTATCGTAGGTGTAGTTGTCGATCACCTGGCGCAGCGTGAAGAGATTGTTCTCGAGCACTGTCTCCCTGGCGCGGATGATCGACTTCTGGTAGATCGGGATCGCCATGGTGATGAGGATGATGATGATCGTGATCACCACCATCAGCTCGACGAACGTGAAACCTCGCCTAAAACTCCGAGTATGGCGTACCATCGGGGGCCTTCTGATCGGTCTTTGTGTAAACGTCGAAAACATTCTGGCCTCCCCAACTCGTGGACTTGGGGTCGTCCTGGTCGCTGCGCAGTCCCCATTCGGTGCTGTTGGTGAACGGGTCTTTGGGAATGCGGCGGAGAAATTTGATGATCTTTCCATCGGGCGACTGCGGCAGCTTTACGCCTTCCACCAGCTTGTCGAGCGATTCGGGCCAGCAGTTGGTGCCGGCCTTGGGCGGTCCGAGGTAGGAGGCATCGCAGTAGTCTTTGTACTTGTCGATGGCCCGGCGCATTTCGTCGAGATCGCGTCGTAGCGACCGCTCGCGCTCCACCCGGACTTTGCCACGGGCGAGCGGCACGGCCATCCCCGTGAGGATCAGCAGAATCGTGAACGCCACGATCAGCTCGACCAGAGTCAACCCCGAATTGTGGGGCAGCCAATCCTGGCTGCCGCCGGCTTTCAGCCGGCGTTTGGCTTTCTTGGAAAAGGCCGCCTGAAAGGCGGCTGCGGGCAAGATTGCCCGCCCCACTATCCGGGTCATTTCACATCCTCGATGCTGATGCCTGCAGGGATGCGGTGCAAGTACCCGGCGCTCACTACGTCGTGCAGGCTCCGCGGCGGGTCGCCTTTGTCATAGGTGTAGTTATCGACTACCACGCGCAGCGTGAAGAGATCGTCTCGCGAAAACGTTCGGTGGCGAACACCGATGACCGCGGCCAGCAGGAATATCACGGCGGCGGTGATCCCCAGACGTTTCATTTCACGTTTACCGTCAATTGCGGGCTGCCGGCGGTCACGACGGCCCCTTGCGAGTTGCGTATGGTGAGCTGCGGCACGGTGACTTGCGTCGTACCGCGGCTCGTTGCCTGAAACGAGAAGGTCACCAGTGCGCCCGTGGGAACCGTCACTCCCGGTGTGTTGGGGAGGACGCCGATCTGCACCGAGGCGCGGCCCTGGTCGTTCTGGATGTTGCGCGTGAACGCAGGTTGCTGACCCGACTGTGCGAAGAGATCGCCGGCACTCACGCCGTTGAGCGAGAGCACCTTGGGATCCCACGTGACGATCATCGGAGCGGACGCGACATCGGTGCCGCCATCCACGACGAGCGAGACAGTAATCACCGATCCGAGGTCAGTATCGACCTGCGACGGCAGGAAGTGAACGCGCGCCGGTCCCTGTGCGGTAGGTCCGCCGGTCGGAGGCGGCGCTGCCGAGGGAGTCAGCGGCGGAGCTGTAGCCGGAGGAGCGCCCGGCGGCGCGGTAGCCGGAGGCGCACCCGGCACACCCGGCGGGAGGACCGGGTTGTTCGCGGGCGGCGTAGTGGCAGGCGGCGTAGTCGCGGGCGGAGTCGTACCGGGGCCAGTTGTCGTCGGTTGCACCGGCGACGGCGTTTGCGCCTGAGGCTTCGGCGTCTCCGACGGCGGCGCTTCGTGCGAGAGATGCACCGTCAACTGGTTTCCGGTGGCGATGGGCCGTAGGTTTTCGGAGCTGATTTCGGGCCGACGGATCACGTGCGGGATGAGTACGATCATCAACTCATCGCGGCTCTGGTTGGTGCTCTCGCCGGAGAACAGCTTGCCCAGCAGCGGAACGTTACGCAGTCCTGGGATGCCGGTCACGGTCTTATCGTTTTCGGTATTGATGAGGCCACCGAGCAGTCCGACCTCGCCTTCGCGCATTCGGATATCGTGTTCCACTTTGCGCTGGCCTACGATAGGCTGCTGGATGCCGCCCAGGTTTACCTGGCCGGTGACGTTCGAAATATCCAGCTTGATGTGCATCGTGACTTCGCCGTTATCGTGGACGCGCGGTGTTAGTTCGACATTGACGCCGACGTCGAGATAAGTAAACTGCGTATTGACCAGTGGGTTGATGCCGACGCCGCCGATGCCGGGCTGGAAGCTGCCCGTGGCGGTAGGGACCTTCTCGCCGATATTGAGGATGGCCTTGGCGTTATCGACCGAGCGGAGCTGCGGCGACTGCAAAACTTTCGTCTTAGCGTCGCTCATCACCATCTGCAGCAGTGCGCCGGGAAGCGTGGTGGCGAAATCGGCGCTGGAAAGATGTCCGAGCTGATTGAGCGGGACAAAAGTTCCGGCGGTGCTGCTCGCAGTGGTGCTGCTGTTGAAGCTGCTGTTACTGTTGGTGATGCTGTTGAGAACACTGCTGCTGCTGCTATTGCTGGAGTTGCTGCTCGAACTGGAAGTATTGTTCTGAATCTGGATGCTCTGGCGCGGGAAAAAATTAACCGGGACATTGAGGCCAGTGGACGCGATCGCAGCCGTGAGCTGCCGCGTAAACACCGAGCTCGCCTCGATCACCATCACGTCCACAACAACTTCCGATTTCGGCTTGTCCAGATCGCGGATGATCTTTTCCGCCAGTTCGACCTTATCGGCCTCGCCGCGCACCACAAGTGCGTTTTGTCCGAGAAACTGGTAGATCTTGCTGATATCGGTGATGGTGCGGACGGCGTTCACTACTTCCTGAAGCTCCTGCTGCGTCTGCACGTTCTGCAGGTAGAAGGTCTTGGTGACCCACTCTTCGTAATCGCGCCGCTTGTTGGGATTGTCGTTGGTGATAAAGATGGTGTTGGCCGAGATAGGCTTCCAGTACGACTTCGTCAGCACCGCCAGGTAATCCAAGGCCTGGTCGATGGTGAGATCTTCCAGGCTGATGTTGAACCCGTCTTTCGGTGGCGCTGTATACTCGGGGTCCCAAAGCACGTTGATGCCGGCATACGCGGCCACGGTTTCGAACAAAACCTTGGCCTTGTTATTCATCTTGAGGTTGATGTGCTTGGGATCGAGTGGTCGAAGCTCGGGGACGGAAAGGATGCGGTTGAGCTTGTCGCGCTCATCCTTCTTGTACTCTTCAAGCGGCGTCAGCGCGCGCTGCTGCGGCGTGGCTTCTTTGCCGGTGGCCTCCACGCGCTTGCGCTCGCGCTCGATCATTTCGCGGGTGAGCTGCGTCTCCTGGACCGCGATGGCCGAAGACGGGTTGATAGCGAACGCCTTCTGGAATTCGACCAGCGCGTCGCCAAGCTGACCCTGGGCACGCAGCTTCAATCCGTTATCGATGTGGATCTGTCCGGCCTGGAAGCGCGCCTTCTCGACCGCCATCTGGTAGACGAGTTCCGCGGGATCTTCCGACAGCGCCTTCTCGTAGTCGTCGAGAGCGGCGTCCCATTCCTTCTTGGCTTCGTGAACACGGCCTTCTTGCAGGTAATGGTCGCCCTTGCGGGTCTTGGCCTCTAGCGGCAGTGCCGGAGCGAGCATGGCAACAGCCACCAGAACTGCCGTTAAACGGTTGAAAAATGACATGTTTCCCTTGTGGAGCGGCGTCCCGCATATCGCGTGCTAAGATGAAGTGCGCCTGAACGGACCGAAGGCATCTAAATGCTTTGACGAGCAAAGGCTTCCGCCCGTGTAGAGCAAAAATGAGTGGGCGAATAGCAGGCGAAAATTGGCTGACAAAAACTCTTCGATCAAGGTGTTGAGCGACAACCGGGCGGCGGGTCACAACTATTTTCTCATGGACCGTTACGAAGCCGGCATGGTCCTCACCGGGACGGAGGTGAAATCGGCCAAAACGGGCAAAATGCAGCTCAAGGATGCTTACGCGGCGGTGGAAGCCAACGAAGCGTGGCTGGTAAACGCCCACATCAGCCCGTATTCTCACGGCAATCGTGAGAACCAGCCGCCGGTGCGCAAACGCAAGCTGCTGCTGCATCGCCGCGAGATCGACAAGCTGCTGGGCGAGACGCGCGAAAAAGGCCTGGCGCTGATCCCGACAAAGGTCTACCTCAAAAATGGCCGGATCAAGTGCGAACTGGCCGTCGCCCGCGGCAAGAAACTTCACGACAAACGCGAGACTGAGCGCGCGCGCACAGCCGAGGCAGAGGCGCGGGCGGAGATGAGAAGAAGGGCGTAGGATTCTAGTCACCGCAGAGACGCCGAGACGGAGAAGCTCTATCTCTGTCACCTCTGCGCCCTGCCCAGATGCAGCGACGTAGTCCCGAATACGCCCTTGAGGTTTGCAGCAGTTTCTTTTGTTCTTCTCCGCGTCTCGGCGCCTCTGCGGTGAATTCAAAAGCTTGCAACTTGTCCCCCGGGAACACGTCTGACGGATAATAGGACCGATGGCTACGGAAACCGTCTGCGAGAAGTGCGGAGGCACCGGGTGGATCATCGTGGAACGCGGCTCGGTTTCGGGCGCGGAAGCGTGCGGCTGCCGGTTTGAAGGCCGGGCGGCGCGCATGGAAGAGCGGGCGCAGATTCCGCCCCTCTATCGCGACAAATCTTTCGAAAATTTCAGCGTGCCCGGTCCGGAGAATCCCATCGCCCGGCGCGAGCTGACCAGCGTGCTACTCGCGGTGAAGAATTTCGTGCGCGATTTTCCCAACGAGGCGCGGCCGGGCCTTTTGCTGGTCGGCGAACCCGGTACCGGAAAAACGCATCTCGCAGTGGCGGCGCTGCGCAAGGTTGTGGAGAAGGGCTTTGAATGCCTGTTCTGGGATTACCAGACGCTGCTCAACAGCATCCGCTCGGGGTTCGACGCGGCATCGAACTCGTCGGACCGCGAAGCTTACCGCGTGGCGCTCGAAACGGAGGTCCTGCTGCTGGACGATCTGGGAGCGCAGCGTGTCACCGACTGGGTGGAAGATACGGTGACCTCGATCATTACGCACCGCTGCAATCATCGCAAGGCGCTGATCGCGACCACGAATCTGCCTGATCCGGATGCGGGCAGCTCGATAGTACAGAAATCGGCGCTTGGACCGGAGTACCGCAGGACCCTCGCGGAGCACATAGGATCGCGTGCGCGCTCGCGCCTGTTCGAGATGTGCACGGTAATCCGCATGCCGGCCGTGGAGGATTACCGGCTCCGAAAGGCGAGAACATTTTGAAAAAGGCCAGCGCGCTAGCAAAGACGCAAAGGCGCAAAGGATTTGTTCTTTCTTTGCGGCTTGGCGTCTTGGCGAGCGCCTTGCTGTTTCCGGCTATCGCAGCCCCCGCCCCCGAATTCGTCCAGGCTGTCGAATTTCCGTATTACCTTTACCCGCGCACTTTGTGGGAGCGGGAACTGGTCTGGCTCAAGAATATCGGCATCCGCACGGTAGAGTTTTCCGTGCCCTGCGACTGGCATGAAATGCGGCCGGGGGAGTTCGATTTCACGGGGCAGACGAGCCCTCGCCGGGATTTGACCGGTTTGATCAAGCTTCTCCGGAGCTTGGGGCTGAGGGCGTGGGTGCGCCCTTCGGCGCCCGGGAATGCAGCCGAGCGAACCCTATGGTTGAAGCATTTGGAAACCCTGCTCGCGACGCAGACCGCCGCGCATGGCGGCCCGGTGGAGTTCGTCGACGCGAAGACGCTGGCGATTGACGCGCCGCCTCCGCCGGGGCCGGTGACCACGATTTCGGCGGTGGATTCGCTGGCGCTCGACAAGAGCCGGCGCGCCATCGAGAAGGGGCAGGGCACGCTGCTGTGGAAAGATGTCGAGGACGAGCTCGATCCCGCCGGGTGGCGGCCCGGGGAACCCGGGATGCTGCACAAGGGTGCCGTGGGCTTGAGCGGCGATGAGCGGCCTTCCGTGGCGGCGGTGCGGCGCAGCGCCGCGCTACTGCGGAACTGGACGCCGCTGCTGCGCGAGATGAAGCCGGTCGCATTAGGGCGCGCGGCCGGCGTGAAGCTTCCGGAGAGCACGACGGCGGCGGAACTGGCGTCCGGGGCGGCGGGAGTGGTGAGCATCACGAACCGCGGCGCCAGCCCGTTTCATGACGATCTGCGCTTGTACGAGCCTCTGGCGCACCGCACCGTCACCGTGCCGAACGTGACCATACCGGCGGGCGAATCGCTTTGGCTGCCTTTGAATGTGTCGCTCGGTCCGAACGGCTTGTGCGCCGCGTGCTCCAACTTCTCGGCCACCGAGCGCGTTGCATATGCAACGGCCGAACTACTTTCCATCGAGTACGAGAACGGGATTCTGGCCATGGAGTTCGCGGCCCCGGTTGAGGGGGAAGTGGTGCTGCAGTTGAGCCGCAAACCGGTCGGGCCGTACCTCGCGGCCGGCACCCCGCACGACTTCGATTGGGATGCGTCGGCGCTGCGCGCGCGGCTGCCGATCCCGGCATCCAAGCTCGCCGACCATCGCGTCCGCATCGGCATCGCCATCGAAGAGCCGGAAACTTCGGGTTTCTTCAACGATGCCAGGCGGCTGATCATCGGGCAGAAGAACGCGCTTGCCACCAGCTACTCGTCGCCGGAAGTGGCGGCGCGCTCACGCTTGCGACTGCCGGATGGGTTCACCGCCACGCCGGCCAAGAGCGAGGGGCCCGACATCAATTATGAAATCACCGTGCCGGCCGACGAGTCGCATGGCGATTACGCGATGCTCACGCTCGAGGCCGACGGCATGCCGCTTGGGCGCGCGCGCCTGCAGCTCTTCCGGCCGGTATCGGTGCGGATGATGGAGGCCATGCAATCGCATTTCGGGCAGCAGACCGAGCTGACGCCGGAGCCGGCTACGACATCTGTCGATGCACGTACCGGCGGCACAGTGGAGATTTCGCTGCGCAACAACTGGCCATCGATTCAGACGTACCGTTTGGAAGCGTCGGGCCCGGGCCTCACGTTTTTTCCGGCCCGCACCGAAGTGAGCATCGGCGCGATGGAGGAGCGTCGCGTGACCATTCGGATCTTCGCCGACGATAGCTCCTCGGGTCTGCGCGACTGGAAGCTGCGTGTTACCGGCGCGGGCACTCCTCCGCTCGACATGCCTATGCGGCTGGTCCTGGTGCCGCGCAATGGCACGGCGGCGTGGAGCGCCGACCTGGACGGCGATGGCGAGCCCGAGTTCGTGCTGGAATCCAGCAAGGCGCGCGCCGTCTTTTCGCCGCGCGATGGTGGCCGATGGATGGAATTCACGTCCAAAGAAAACAGCAGTAACTTCCTCCCTGAGCAGGGAGCGTTCGCCGCCGCCGGAACAGCGGCCGTCAAGATCGACGGTGATGCGCTGGTATTTTCAGGAGCGGGATGGCAGCGGACGGTGCGCCTGGCCGGCGCGGCTCTCACCGTCGAGCAAAGCACTCCGCTGCCCGCGGACGGCCTCGCGGTGCTGCGTCAGAACGGCCTGGAACTCGTGATCGACCGCGCCTCGCCTTCTCGGTGCGTTTACAAACTCCAGTAGGGTACTTACAACCTCTTACGCGCCGCCTCCCCGGCTGCACATCTACTGAATTGGGAGGTTAAGAAAATGAAAAAGATAACGGGTTTGATGGCGATGTTGGCGGTGGCCGGAGCGTTGGCTGCGCCGGCTATGGCGCGCGACCGGGACGATGTCCGCCGCACGATGGTCTACACCGACAATTGCAACACTGCTCCGGTGTACAGCAGGTACACGGCGCATCGCGATGTTCGGCCGGTAAATCGCGATTTCCATCGTGACTGGCGGTAAGCGAAAGGGTGGGGCAGGCGATCTCGCCTGCCCCACCGCTGAAGGCGGCCGCTCATTCCGGCACGATCAAACCATCGCGCAGGATGATTCTTCGGTCCGCGATTTCGGCCAGCGACCGCTCATGCGTCACCAGCACCAGCGTTGCGCCTTCTTCGCGGTTCAACTGAAGCAGCAAGTTCAGCACGACCTCGCCGGTAGCGGAATCCAGATTGCCGGTAGGCTCGTCTGCCAACAGGATCGGCGGCCGCAGCGCAAACGCGCGTGCCAGCGCGACGCGCTGCTGCTCGCCGCCGGAGAGTTGCACCGGGTAGTGATCGAATCGTCCCTTGAGCCCGACTCGCTCCAGCAACTCACGGGCGCGCGTCCGCTCCGCCGGCACGCCGGCCAGTTCCATGGGAAGCAGGACGTTCTCCTCTGCCGTCAGCGCCGGAAGCAAATGATACGACTGGAACACGAAGCCGATCTTGCGGCCCCGCACCAGTGCCATCTGGTCTTCGCTCAACGAGGTGATGTCTTCGCCGTCGAGCAGGATGCAGCCGGTGGTGGGGGTGTCGAGTCCGGCCAGCAGTCCGAGGAGGGTGCTTTTTCCGCTACCCGACGGCCCCATAATAGCGGCGAACTGCCCGCGCGGGATCACGAGATCGATACCTCTGAGAATATCCACCCGGTGTGTGCCGGTATTTATGGATTTCGTTACAGCGCGGACCTCGATCAAGCTTTTATTATGGCATTCAGATGGTGAGAGTCTGGATTTTGGTGATCGCGGTAGCGCTCTGCGGATGTCAGGAGAGGCACGCGGGCCAGCCGGTCAATGTTCAGGCGGCGCAGTCCGGCAGCGCCTCCTCGTCCGGCCCGGCCTCCGATTTGAAAAAAGATGCGCGCCCCGTCGTTGCCTGCTTCGGCGACAGCCTCACTGCGGGATTCGGCGTCGATGTGAACGAGAGCTACCCCGCGCTGCTGCAGCGTGACGTCGACTCGCACGGCTATCGGTATCACGTCATCAACATGGGTGTGAGCGGCGAGACAACCCAGGACGGCCTGGCGCGCATCGGCATGGTGCTGGCCCAGAAGCCCGCCATCGTCATCGCGGAATTCGGCGCCAACGATGGCTTGCGCGGCCAGCCGGTGCCGCATATCCAGGCCAACCTCGCGGAGATAATCGAGGCGATCCATCACGCCGGAGCCCAGGTGCTGCTGGTCGGAATTACGCTTCCGCCCAACTACGGTATGGACTACATCCACCGCTTCGATGCCATGTATCGCGACTTAGCCGCGAAGTACAAAATACCGTTCATACCGTTCATGCTGGTCAATGTGGCTGGTCACGCGAACCTGATGCAGCGCGACGGGCTCCATCCGAACGCTCAGGGCACACGAATCGTGGCGGGCACGATCTGGCACGCCTTGGAGCCTATGTTGAAGAGATAGAATGGAGTCACTATGGCAGCGCTTCCCGATTTGATGACAGTAGCGCAATTCCGCGAGCTGCCCGACAATGGCCCTTACATCTATGAACTGCACCACGGCGAGGTGGTCGCGGTGACCAGGCCGAAGCCCTGGCACCTACATCGGCAGCACCGCCTGATGCGCTTGTTAAGTCCGAAGCTGTCGGGCTTCGAGCTATTTGTGGAACTGGCATTTCGAGCAGTGCCCGAATTCGACATACGTTCCGCCGACGTTGGAGCGATCTCATCGGAGCGATGGACCAAAGCTCGGCAGGATGATGATGTTTTCGGCGCTCCGGAACTGGTCATTGAGGTCAAGTCTCCTTCAAACACCACGAAGGAATTGCGCGAACGCGCCTCGCTGTGTCTTAACAACGGCTCGCTGGAGTTCTGGATCGTCGACGAAAAGCCACGCACCATTACCGTCCTTCGTCGCGACGGCTCCTCGACCGTCTACTGCTGCGGCGATTCCATCCCCCTCGCCGCTTTCGGCTCCGATTCCCTCTCGGTCGACGAAATCTTCGCATGAGCGCTACTGCGAACCGCGCCTCATCCCGGCGGCGGTCAATCTCCCTGGCATATCCGCCAGCACGTACCCCAGCACCGCCAGCGCAGCCGTGTTCTTCCGGAAGTCATCCAGACTGACCTTGTCCAATGTGTCTGCCTCGCTGTGATGCCAGTCGAAGTAGTGCGCGCCCGTCGTTCGCTCCGCCAAGCCTGGGACGCCGTCGCGCATCAGTGGCGCGATGTCCTCGCCTCCGCCCCCACCGGTGATCTCGCCCGCGCCGATTCGCTCCAGCAGCTTCGCGGCCTGCTTCAGCAGATCGAGTGACGGGCCGTCCACGGCCGCTCCGAAGCCGCGCGGCGTCTCGGCGCCGCCATCCATTTCGATTGCGGCCACTTGATTCGCGATCCGATCGCCAATCCATGCACGGTACGCTTCTCCACCGCGCCCGCCGTTCTCTTCGTTTACCCAAAAAGCCACCCGAATGGTGCGGCGCGGCTCTAATCCCAGCTTCTTCATGAGCGCTACCGCCTGCAGGCATGCGATCACCGATGCGCCGTCGTCCTGCGCGCCCTGTCCCACGTCCCACGAATCCAGGTGGCCGCCCATCACGAGCACCTCATCGGGATGCTCCTTGCCCGGAATCTCGCCGATCACGTCCGCGCTGTCCGCGTCCGGTTCCATGTGCGCGGCCATCTCCAGGTGGACGCGCACCGGCACGCCCTCCGCACAGAGGCGTGCGATCATCATGGCGTCTTCGGGTGACACCGCGGCCGCGGGAATGCGCGGCACGCCTTCGTCGTAGCGCATCTCGCCGGTGTGCGGCGTTTGCATGGCGAGCGGCGTCACGCTGCGTACGAGCACTGCAACTGCGCCCAGCGCCGCCGCGCGCGAAGCCCCCGACCGGCGGTATATCACCGTGGGCCCGTAGCCGCGGTAGATCTCGTTGTACAGGACGATATGCCCCTGCACTCTATCGCGGCCCAGTTTTTCCAACTCGCCGAAATCGGAGACTGCAACCACATCCGCCGTGATCCCACTTGGCGGAGTTCCAATACTCATGCCCAGCCCGAGCACGTGGAGCGGCTTATCCACCGGCGCGAGCATGCGGGCCGATTCGGCGCCCCGCACCCAATGCGGCACCTTCACGGGAATCGTGCGTACATTGCTCAGGCCCGCGGCTTTCATCTGTTCGGCCGACCACGCCACCGCCCGCTCCAGCGACGCCGATCCGCTCAGCCTGTTTCCGATGCGGTAACAGAGGTACGCCAGCCGGTTGTATCCTTCGGAATCGGCCATAGCCGCATCGATCAGGCGATCCGCCTGCGCTCTGTAGCGAACGCTCAGGTCCTCTGCATGCACGGCGAGCGCCCCCATCAAAGCCGCGAACGTCAGTGAGCGGAGCTGTTTCATAAGCCTTCACTATCGCACGAACGGAACATACGCCGGCACTTGCCGGATGTATTCCGCGAACTGCTTCGGGAACCGCGAACGCAGCAGCCCGTCCTCCGTCAGCACGCGGATTTCGGTTCCCGCAATAAACAGCGCGAGCGAAATCGCCATCCACAAAGGGGGTGTCATTGCCACGACCATCGCCAGCAGCAGAGCCAGCATCGAGCTGTAGATCGGGTGGCGCACCACCGCGTATGGCCCTGTAGTCACCAGCTTGTGATCCTCATAGAGCCCTGCCTGGATGCGGAACTGGCGACCCAAATGTGTTACAGCCGTCCATCCCATCCACACAGCGACGGCGCCGGGAATCATCGCAGCAATCGCACGCGCAGTTGAGATGGGCGCCTCGAACGGCACATGGAATGCCAGGGCGGTGAAATATGCAACCGTCTGCAGCAACAGCCCGATGCGCGACGGCCCCGCCACCGTGATCGATGGCCGCTTCTGCCGATGCGGCGCCCGAAACAACAACGGATACCACCACAAGATCCAACAAACCAAAATCTCAATACAAGCCGCCAGCCTCACTCTCCTGTGCTCCTTTGCTCCTTCTTTAAGGGTAAGGGATCAGCCGCGGTGGTTTCGCATCCGGCTCCACGACCCACGCTGACCTCGATGGATAGTAGGCTTTCAGCTTCTGATCCTCTGCATCCCCCAGGTCCGCCGCCCACACTACGTCGGCCGCGTCGATGTTGGCGTCGTTGTGGATCCACTCGTGAAACATGTGCTGCGGACCGTAGCGCACGAAGACGAGCTTCTTTCCGGCGGTTCCAGCGAGCTCCTGGTTAATGCGGATGCGGCCTTCCGGGTCGCCGTAATTGATGAAGTCGCCGGTATCGAAGCGTCCCGCGGTCATCAGCAGCGGCTGGCTGCCGAAATGGAGTCCATACCAGAAGACGAAGTGCGCCGCGCATAGATAGACGACGAGGCGCGCGGCCAGCGGACTCCATCGGCTGAGGCGGTCGAGTGTCGTGACGGCCATCAACAGGAACACACATGTCAGCGCCGCAATGTAGTGCGGGTAAAAGTAAGGATAGAAGTTGTCACCAATGGCCAACACGGCCACCGTGCCCGCCAGCCAGGCGAACCGAAACTCGCGCAGTGAAAGCAGAAACAGCGGCAGTACAAGATAGAGCGGCGGATAGAAAAAGAAACGATAGAAGTGAACTCTTTCCCGCAGGCGGGCCCACCAGCCCGAAAACGTGTCGGTTCCCTCGCCGTGAATGATCGACTGCGCCTGGTAATCGAGCTGTTGCTCCGGCGTCAGAGGCCGATGCGGCGCTGGATTCGGTTGGAACGTGAATGTTGTCGGGACGCCGTACTGGTAGCGGCTGAGTTGATAGGGCATCGTCAGGAAGTTGCCGGTCACTGCCTTGTTCTGTGCCAGCGTGAGCAGCACGAACGGAGCGA
>Ga0126381_100002576_pt1 | contig 19614 bp, 13 predicted proteins | sample PanSoiMetPlot_28_FD_96465 | JGI IMG/M metagenome (GOLD analysis project Ga0126381, IMG submission 96465) | Tropical forest soil microbial communities from Panama - MetaG Plot_28 | ecosystem: Environmental > Terrestrial > Soil > Tropical forest > Bulk soil | place: Panama | collected 2016-02-17
CCAAGAAATAGGTTCCTAGAGTCGCATCGACTCTTATTGCTAAAAATTCCTTGGTGTGCTATATTTGCACTGATGAGTAGACCAGCACGCCGCCAATTAAAGGAATGGCGGAGGGCGAATTCAAGCATCGCAACCAGCTATATTTTCGCAATTAAACGGTGAGAATTCGTCTCTGCGGAGGAAACGGCCCCGCATCAGGTGGTGATTTGCAGAAGAACAGAGAAGACTGCGAGGAGCCGTGCGCGTCCGATCATCATCGAATACCCGTGGCGACCTCATTCCGCCCGAGCACATCCATAAGCTCACGCCACTCTCTTGCCGAGAGACCACTCGTTGCTTGGTCTACTTGCTCCCCATCAAGCAGTCGCCGGATCACGGCGAGCCCGGTCGCCGAAATTAGCGCGGCATTCATCCGATATTCGAGAAATGCCGCATAGGTCATCGGAACCCACAGGCGCAGCGTCTCCAGCATCGCCTTCGCATAAGCGCGGATCTCGTATTGCGCATGGGGATCGGCGCGCAGTGACAGAAAATGCATCAGATTGAGTAAGTCGATCTTCCAATACCATTGTGTATAGAAATTCAAAGACAGGTTCATACGCGCAAGTTCCCGCGCGAGACCCGGTCGGCTTTGGTCGATCGGTGTGCCCGTGGCATCTTCATTCAGCAGTTCGGCGTAGCCGCGATAAACCCGCTCCGCATCATTGCGCATCAAATCGAGGACGCGGTCCGCGGACACCGCATCGAGCACTTCGCCGCGCCCTTGCCGGTTTGTCTTTGCCTGTACTGCTAAGTGCTGTCTGTCCGGCAGATAGAATTCGTTGTCGAGAATCGAGTAGCGCGCCGAGTATTCGTTGACGTTCGCCGTACGATGACGAATCCACTGCCGAGCGACAAAGATTGGTAATTTAACGTGGTATTTGATCTCACACATCTCGAACGGTGTCGTATGCTGATGACGCATGAGATAATTAATGAGGCCTTGATCTTCGCTGACCCGGCGGGTTCCGCGCCCGTATGAGACGCGGGCCGCCTGCACGATCGCGGCATCGTCGCCCATGTAATCGATGACGCGGACGAAGCCATGGTCGAGTACCGGCATAGGCTCGTAAAGGATTTCTTCCAGGGCCGGCACTGTGGCGCGTCGGGTTTGGCGCCCTTCGCTCCGCTGAGCGGCGATTTCATCTTCTTGTTTTGGAGTGAGCGTCATGCTCCTACTCAGACCTAATAGTAGTCGCTGCGCGGCAGAGACGTTCGCGTGCCATTTGGACCATCGGCTCGGTTTGCGGCAGTATACGCAGGCGATCTTCGAGCCGGGTCCGAAGGTCCGCTGCCGCCGCAAAGGCCCAATCGGTCCAGAAGCAGTTTTGCGGGTCGAAGTACCCCACGGTGTCGAGAAACGCGATCGCGAAATAGTAGCTTTCGGACAATGATTCGCCGACCGCCCGTGCCCGAATTTCACCGTCGGGGGAAATCGCCGTGCCAAGACACCAATCAAGGAGCCGCGCGAGTTCAAGCGCGCCGCGTTGGCGTTGATCGGAATTCATATGTGGCCAGCCGAGCTGAAATAGTACCGCGACATCGTAGTTATTGTGGTTCGTCATTCCGGCTTCGTCTAGCCAGCCATTGGGATAACGCAGATCTCGGATGCTTAGCAATGTTTCGGTCAGTTGCGGCCAATACCGGATCCCGCCTTCGAGGTAGCGGGCCATATGGAAGGTTAAGCTGAGATCGACAGTTCGAAGCCGTCGCCTGCCGATCAGGTAATCAGCGCCAAAGAAGCCGGTCTCCGGGTCCTGCCAGTCAGCAATAAACCGGCGAATGACAGTTTCGAGCCGAGGGTCCCAAGAATAGCCGACGGGTCGCCGCCACAAGATCAGGCGGGTCAGGTTGGCGGTCGCGAAGTTGAGCTCTTTACGTCGGTCGATCCCGTCTTCCTCCAAACGCGAGAGAAGGAGGCTAGCGAGATACGCCCCCAAGCGATCGGGATCGTTAATGCGATCGAGAAGATCCGAGGCTCTATCCCGGTCATTGAAATCAGCCATCAGCATGTGATCGACAAACGCGTCGACCCTCAGGAACCATACGTCTTTAGCGGCCGCGCGGCAGCCAACCCCGTCTTCGGGAGCGGCAGGCCAGGGAGTCGGCCCCGCACATGCCGCCCGAAGCCGCTCGATGTTCTGGCATATAGCGGAAGTGTCGGGCGTATACTCCAATCGCCATCGGAGCTCGCGCAGAACCTGGCGTGGGCAAGCAGTGTCGCCACCACTGGCCTCCGCTCGATCGAGCTGCACTTCCGCCTGCCGAATGTCATGTTCGGCCGCTCGACGTGACCTGGCGGTATCGGGAAAATGTTCAGCGATCACCAGCTGCGGATGCCATCCCGCGGGGGTACGAATAGCCCTAGCATGAGTCACGGTGCGCATTGCGCCCGTAATCGTGTCTTTACTGGAACTGTGGCGTGAATGTGATAACCGGCCTCGACCCCCCGATACCGTGCCAGGCGCACCGGACGCCGGGCCAGCCAGTCATCAAGCGGAGCCACGGGCAGTGGCGCATCGTCGTCATCGTAATCTGGCAACAACACGACCGTCAGCCGACGTGTCCCCGTTGGCCACGCGATCTGCAGACGCCTTATCAAGGGACCCGCGGCGCGGCGCTCCCCTTCATCGGCGCGGCGCGGCAACTCGGACACGCAAGTAACCTCTTCCCCGCGAGTACTCCGACCGTGCAGCTGTCGAATATCGGCGATCGGAAAGGAGCCAGGTTCCGGAGGAAGATGGATTTCGAAGCGAGCGGTCTCTGGTTCAAGAATACGCGCAACGAAATGTTCCTTCCCGGATTGGAAACGGGCAACCAACCCTTCCACGGACAGCGGCTCAGCGCAGGTATGCGCCGACCAGACGATCGAGCCGGCAACTTCCGGACCGATCTCGTCTTGGATTACCACCTGCCGCCCGATAAGCGCGGCGCCCCGACGAACGGAACCTGCCGGCTCCGCATAGGCCGCAGAAAGATCAAAAACGGCCCATTTGCAAGGTCCATCAACACAATGGCCGATGATCGGCGCTTTCGCGTGGGGTATCTGATTTCGCCCGCCGATGACCAGCGTGTTGTGCCCCGCGCTTTGCGTGCGATAATATCGCCACCGCGGCCCGGATCTACCGTCGGCACCGTGGTCAAAATAGCCGGGCAAGTCATAATCGTCTGATCCTAGGTCGACGATCCAGCGACGTTTTGCTCCGTCGACGATAAAACTGCCAGCGTCCGCCTGATTGTGGAGGAAGGTGTCTTCAAGGCGTGCTTGTGCGTCAGCTCCAGCACTGAGCGCGTTGCCGCCCTTTACTGCAACATAGACCGGGCGAGCTCTCGGATCGGTCGACCAAGTGTTGCGGAAGCAGGCCAGGTGGACGCTGTGAAAGACTTTTCCAGTTGGCGGTTGGAGGCCGGCACTTCCGCCCCGCGGTCGATGTGGCCAGATTGCGGTAAAGGGCAGAAACCATCCATCATAATGATCGATGAGCCGGACATCGAAAGGCCGTTTAAATCTATGTGCAAACCAGGCGAGCGGCGAGACGTCAAAACGGGGCTCTGAATCCCCGAAGTTGAACGCTGCTCCAAAGGGTCCGACCGCGTGCAATGCGAAGTCGCCCGTCAGCGCGAACCCCGGTCGATCTTCAAGGCCGAAACTTTGACCAAAGGTGCTCTCGAGCCCCGCAACCATGATACCGGCATACCGCATTGCCAGTGACCAATAACTAAGCCCTTCCGGCCATGCACCGTCCGGGGCCAGGGCCTCAAAAATCCTCAGAGATGACGCCAGGCTGTTCCCAATCAGTCGCAGCGAGATTTCAGGATATCGATCGAGAACCGCGAGCGAAGAGACCAAGATCCCCGCATTTGACACGAGCGTGCAGTTGTCGCGGCGCTTTGGCCAGACTGCGAGCCGATCCTCATACGCGACAAGCGCAGGTCCGAGCACCTGGCGCAACAGCGCCTCTTCGATGTCGCGACGCTCCGTGTCCGAGAATTCGCTGTAAAGCCAATCGTAAGCGAGCGCGACGGCGACAGCGATCTCAGCGCAGTCGAGAAACGAAGTTATTACCGGTCGCGCTTTCCAGCTAGCCCTCGCGACCAATTCTGACAGCGCGCTTCGTGTCGCGCAAAGAGCCGCATCCCTTGTAGTGCCCTCTCCGATCACGGCCAAGAACGACGTATGTATAAGGCGGCGGGACTGTCGTTTAATCCCGGCGCGAAAGTCGCCTTCGCCCGCACATCGGTTCTCTTCCTTTAAAGAGAGCTCCAGGCGCGCGAGCAGCTTCGGATTGCTCCTTGCACGCTTGCGGATCCGTCCAAGCGCGCGTTCGCGAAACAATACGTAGGGATGGGTAGATTTGAACTTCGAGATTGCGATTTCGGCGAGCCTGGTATCGAAGGCACTCGCTTCCTCAAATTGAACTCTTCGCGCGTCGAAATGCAATCCAACCCCTCTGACAGGCATTCGCGGCTGCCGACAACCAGCGTTGTTATCTACGCATCGTCTATGATGCTAACCCGCGATCGCAAAATCCCCAAATGCGGCGAAGTCGGGGCTTGGTCAAGCATTTTCCGCTCCGTTGGTAACAAAATATATCGAAATTTAGGTGCATTTTAGCTCTTGTTCCCTACCCTGCATATGGGCGAGCAGGCTAGCAAGAAACTCGTCTTTCCAGGCGGCCAAGTTGAACTTGCTGCGCAACGACCCTTTAGAGCGGTCCTTTTGCATCAGGTTCAGTGCCATATGGCGGAGAATTGCGAGATTATAAGCGGCTCTGTCACTCGGAGTTCTGATCCGATCCTCGTTCATGACCGAGTTGAGAACCCAATGCAGACGATTTTCAATACCCCAATGGGAGCGGACCACCTCGCCGAATCGTGCAGACGATAGCGGCTGGCTGAGCAAATAAAGAACGGTCTCGTCTGTCGCGCTCGCTGCGGTGCCCCAGCTCCGGACGACCTTACCAACAGCAGCAAGACCTGGCCAGCAGTGGCGCTTTTGCAGTTCGTCAACTTCCGTGCAGACTAAGCTCACGCGCCGCTCTACGCGACCATGGTCGTTGTCGGTTGTCGCATGCTGGTCGGCAGCAGCTTGTCCGGGTTGAGCGAGCAGCAGGCTCACATCGCCGTGCAACCTCCGATGATTGCCCTTAAGAGCCAGCACATAATTTCCCCCTCTGTCGACAATCCGTTGGGCAATCTCGCGCTGGCAATTGAGCGCGTCTGTGGTGACGATCGAACCCATAAGCGGTAAAAATTCCAAAAGATCGAGTACGGCTGCGCTCTCGCGAGCCTTCGTCTCCGTGGCGATTTGCGCGATCACGAGACGCTTGTCACAACGCCAAGCGCTGATCATATGCAGTCCAGATCGGGTGCGACGAAGGTCGGAGGCGCGGTGTAACGTCTTCCCGTCAATCGCGATCACGCCGCCGCATGATTCGCCAAACCGCGTCACGAATTTCTGGAAGCAGGCCCTAAATTGATTGGGATCGATCTGTTTGAGCAGCCGACTGAAGGTGTCATGGCTCGGCACCCCGTTAGTTAACCGTAGAAATTTTTTGAGAAATTCTTGCTTAGCCTCAGCAAACACGGCCATATCTACTGCGGTGTGTCCACCGGAAAGTATTGCGCACAGCGCAATCACCAATACTTCAAGCAGATCATGCCGCCTGCAACCGCTCGACCGCGAACCTCTCAGTTCGGAGAAACAGTGCTCAAGTCCCTCCATCGTCCCTCCGTCATCCTATCCCAGATGAGAGGCGAAGAGTTGCAGCGTGCAAGTCCGCACAACCCTCCGCCTCCAGTCATATTTGAGTCGGCAGTTTCACACTGCCACGTCTTCTAAGAATATTAAAATATATTGTTCCTATTATCTTGTAATATGAGATCGAAATATCAGTCCATATTTTCGATTTTATTGAAACGATTATCACCGCGCTACGTCAGGCGCACGTCGAAACAGACGTCAAGCCTACGTCAAAAGCAAAATTAAGACTAAATTTGACGAGTTATTAGCCGCTTGTAATTAATCATTGTTACTTTCTGTTGCCGCCGAAACGGGCATCCGCCGCTCCAGAACTGCACGGCAACCGTAAAAGCGCCGGGTGTGGCCTATGCCAGTCTTAGTCTCTCGGCGCACAGCGGGCTTGGCTGCGGAACTTCCTAAGGCTAGATGGCCGATTAGAGCGCGGTGCGTTGATTGAGTTTAGTCAGCGATCTCTGCTCAAACTCGCAGCCTCCAAACGCGGATGGGGAGGCAGGGGACGGCGACAAAAGGCTGCAGTCGCCGCGCGCCTCTCAACGGCACTCAGTAGCGTGGTTTCGCGAGGCGAGCAGGAGGCGTATCACGATAAATCTGCAGACGAGTGACGCGCAGACCTGCGACTCCGTGCGTCTCGATTGCCCGCTGCCAGGCGAGAAATTCTTCAACGGAGAGCTCATAACGCCGGCAGACTTCTTCGAGGCTGACAGCGCCGCTGCGCACCGCGTTGACTACGACCGCTTTGCGTCTAGCCACCCAGCGCTTCGTGTCCGGCGGTGGCAAATCGATCATGGTGGCGTTGGTGCGCGGCAAGATTTCGCCTCCAACCAACTCGTGCATTCTAACATTGTCGTCCATGCCGGTACGATAGATTGGAAGACTTAAAGAACTACTAAGTGAAAGCTCAGCAATGCACTCAATTTTCGCGAGACAGAATGACGGTTGCGGCGTCTGCGTTCCGCGATTGCTATACGTCGGACCGCAGCCCGCGATCGCCTATTTCCTGGCACTTCGAAGCGTCGAATACTCCACCAAAATCGCGGCCTCGGCGAAGGGCCTCGATCGAGTGCGTTTGAGGTTGGCGCTGAAACACGAGCGGAATCAACGCGCTCGAAGCCACTCTCTCACTTGAAGCCGGCAAATTCGATTCTTATACTCCGACCCGCTTCGTTCACGGGGTTCGGGGAGACCGATGCGTCCGTCGTTACCGCCAGGTTATCGTCCATCCGAGGATGAAGAGTTTATGAATCCCTTGCAGATCGAGTACTTCAGACAGAAGCTTCTACTTTGGCGCGCCGAGTTGCTTGCCGAGTCCTCGGATACGCTACAGCATCTCCGAGAAGAGAGCCTTCTCAAACCCGATCTGACCGACCGTGCCTCCCTCGAGACTGAGCGGGCGATCGAACTCCGGACCCGGGCGCGCGGGCGCAAGCTGATTTCGAAAATCGACGCCGCTCTGCTTCGGATTGACGATGGCACCTACGGCTATTGCGAAGAGACGGACGAGCCGATTGGAATTCGACGCCTGGAGGCTAGGCCCATCGCCACCCTGAGCATCGAGGCGCAAGAGCGGCACGAGCGTATGGAGCGGACCCACAGGGAGGACTGAGGCTGACCGAATTTGGGTCGCACTTTACTTGGGCGCCTACATGGAGCAGCAGTTCGACCTGAAATGCGCCGCGAGATCCGACCCCCAGCCCGGCAAGGCGTTCGGCGCGATCTGATTGGCTGGGATTGCGACCAAAATCGATTGCGGTCAGCGATAGTAGCCATATCTGCGGTAGCAGATTGCTTGATGATCCTTGTCATTGGGATCCCAACCGATGGTCGCAAAGGCGCAGAGGCCCCGTTTATGGGCGATCTGGAAACTTGAACCGTCAGAGGCGGGCCGGATCCGCTGTCTGGCGGCGGTTATCTTGATTTGGGCCACCGTCAGTATCCCCGGAATTATCTACTTCGGAGGAACACTATCGACTGCGACAGGCAGCGCAGCGATCACCTTTGCGGCAGTTGCCATTTTCGCCTGCCGCAAAGCAGCTACGCTGTCAGATCGCATCGTTATCTTGCGAGCAGCGCTCGACCTGATGCCAGAAGCCCAACTGATTTTGGCTCCGGGCGAGCGGTTCGTGTATGCCAACCGCGGATTTAATCGACTATTTCTCGGTGAGCCTCACCTGCCCTTGGATCGCGTTGAACCGGTCGTTTGCCCAGATGCCAAATCCCAGGTGCAATTTCGCAGGCTCCGCAGCCTTGCTGCCGCTGGAACGCATGGGTCGGCAACGCTGCCGCTACACGACGGGCTGAACGTTGGGATTCGACGCTTTAATATTGAGGTCGAACCGATTGCGGGACGTGACGGGTACAGCCTCTGGAGGATCTGGGATACCACTGCGCGCTGTGAGGGCGATCCATCCTCTCTCGCCAATCAAGCCATACTCGCCGATCTCCTAGACAATGCACCTATCGGCATTTATTCGGTCAGCCACGACGGACGTTTCCGGTTTGTGAACCAAACGCTCAGCCAATGGCTTGGTACGACCGCCGAGATCCTCACCGGCCGGGCACGGCTATGGGATTTCCTGGCTCCCCCGACGGGACCCGAGAGCGCGGCTGTCGATCGGTCAAGGGAGCAGGATCCCGCGACGCTACAGGGCGAGGTCATGCTCAAAACCAGTCATGGCCAAGTCCTGCCCGCCTGGATTGTACAATCCGTCGTTGGATCGGGTTCCGATCTGCGCACGCGATCGATCGTCTATGATCTGACGCCAGAGTGGGGACCTGCGCTTCGATCACTTGATCGTTTCCGCAATTGTTTCATTAACGCTCCGGTTGGGATTGCGCTCCTCGATCGTCTCGGGCGTTTCGAGGAGGTGAACCGCGCGATCAGCGAGCTCTTCGGCACTACTCCCGAGGACCTCAAAGGGCAAAAGCTGGCAGATTTAGTTAGCGAGGAGGATCGCGAACGCATCATCGCCAAGCTTGGTGCCGCGGCCGATGGGCACACTGATGGCGCGGCGGTCGAAGTGCGGCCGATACAGCCGCGCGATCGGACCCTGGTCCTATTTCTTGGGCGTCTCCACAATAGCGATTACAGTGCGACGTCGGGAAGCAGTCGTGGAGGTGCTTTCGATGATGGGCTTACCCTATATTTCATCGATGTCACGGAGCAGAAAAATCTAGAAACTCAATTCGCGCAGTCACAAAAGATGCAAGCAATCGGGCAGCTTGCCGGTGGCGTTGCACATGATTTTAATAACTTGCTCACCGCGATGATTGGGTTTTGTGATCTGCTGTTACTGCGTTCGTCACCGAGTGACCCATCCTTCGCAGACGTTATGCAGATCAAACAGAATGCCAACCGAGCGGCCAACCTCGTGCGGCAACTTCTCGCCTTCTCACGGCAGCAAACCCTGCTGCCGCGCGTGCTCGACGTAACCGACATTCTGTACGAATTGCGGCACCTGATAGAGCGCCTCATCGGCGAGAATATTAAATTGGAGGTAATACACGGACGTGGTCTCGGACTTGTCAAGGTCGATCAAGGCCAGTTCGAGCAGGTTATAATCAATCTCGCGGTCAATGCGCGAGACGCTATGCCTGATGGCGGCACTTTAACCATCCGTACCGCGAATTTGCAGCAAGACCACGAGTTGCGGCGGGGGCATGAGGTAATGCCAGCTGGCAACTATGTGCTCATCGAACTAACGGATGTCGGGATTGGGATTCCGAGAGAGAACCTCGTTCGCATTTTCGATCCTTTCTTCTCAACGAAGCAACTCGGCTCGGGAACCGGTCTCGGCTTGTCGACAGTTTATGGCATCGTCAAGCAAACTGGAGGTTTTGTCTTCGTGGACAGTACTCCGGGCAACGGCACAGCTTTTCAGATTTACCTGCCGCGCTGCGAGGGCGCGGAGGACGTTTTACCTGCCCGACCCGGCATCACTGAGCCCGTCGTGACGCGGGACTTGACCGGGCAAGGCACGATTATGCTTGTCGAAGACGACGATCCGGTGAGGATCTTCGGCGCGCGTGCCCTGCGTAACAAAGGCTATCGGGTGGTAGAGGCGAAAAGTGGGGAGGATGCACTCGATCTGATCCGCGACACTAGGGAGAAGATCGATCTGCTGATCACTGACGTTGTCATGCCACATATGGATGGCCCGGGTCTCGTCCGCGAGGTGCGGGAGATCCATCCCGAAATGAAAGTGATCTTTATCTCCGGCTATACCGAAGACGCGTTTCGTCAGCGACTTGATAGTGAAGGAGATATCGACTTCTTACCCAAGCCCTTCAGTTTGAAGCAGCTCGCGGCAAAAGTGAGGGACGTTTTGGTTGCAACCGCCTGAGACCTTGCGCTTATTTATTGCAGCCTCAGAACGAACAGTGTACTAGCTATCCGGGTAGGGTTGCACAGCATCATTGGGTATGAAATAAGGTGAACGGCGGTAACGTGCAGACAGCATTGCGCCTCTTGGACAAGGAAGCGATGGACAAGCAGCGGGCTTTGGATGCAGCGCTCGGACAAATCGAGCGTGCCTTTGGCAAGGGCTCGATCATGAAGCTCGGCTCACGCGAGGCCGCCACGGACACCGAGGTCATCTCGACAGGCTCGCTCGGCCTCGACATCGCCTTGGGCATTGGCGGCCTGCCGCGAGGTCGGATAATCGAGATTTACGGGCCGGAAAGCTCCGGTAAGACAACCCTCGCGCTGCATGTAATCGCCGAAGCGCAGCGGGGCGGCGGTACTTGCGCTTTTGTTGACGCAGAACACGCGTTGGACCCGGCATATGCTCGTAAACTTGGCGCGAATGTAGACGATCTGCTCATCTCTCAACCCGATGCGGGTGAGCAGGCGCTGGAAATAGCCGACACACTTGTGCGCTCGGGCGCGATCGACGTACTGGTCATTGATTCGGTGGCCGCGCTGGTACCGCGCGCTGAACTCGAGGGTGAAATGGGTGACAGCCATGTCGGTCTGCACGCCCGTTTGATGAGCCAAGCGCTACGCAAGTTGACTGGCTCGATCGCCCGTTCTCGCGCGATGGTGATCTTCATCAATCAAATCCGGCTCAAAATTGGCGTCATGTTCGGCAATCCTGAAACCACGACCGGAGGTAACGCCCTCAAATTCTACGCCTCCGTACGCCTTGATATTCGGCGTATCGGAGCGATCAAGGAGCGTGATCAGGTGATTGGCAACCAAACACGCGTAAAGGTCGTCAAGAACAAGATGGCCCCTCCGTTCAAAGTCGTCGACTTCGACATCATGTACGGCGAGGGCGTATCAAAACGGGGCGAATTGATCGATCTCGGTGTCCAGGCGGGTGTCGTAGAGAAATCGGGCTCTTGGTTTTCCTACGACGGCCAGCGAATCGGCCAAGGGCGCGAGAACGCAAAGGCCTTTCTGAGGGACCACGTGGAGACAAGTGAGGCAATCGAGCACGCAATTCGCGCCAACGCCGGGCTTGTTGCGGAAGCAATGATGGCGGCTCCGGGCGAAGCCATGGCGGAGGAATAGATTATCAATCTACGGAGGAGATACGCGGGCTAAAGTCTTCGCGGTTAGGACTCGGTCCCGACCGTGACGGGCCGACCACGTTCGCCGGCGCAACGTGCGGCGAAGCCCTCTGAACTAAGTCAGCGGCACGGATCCAGAAGCGCTCAAGTCTGCGGAGCGTGACGCTGGTGGCCTGAAGATCATTAGAGCTCAGAGATGATTGGGTCAGCATCTCGCCATGTCGCCGATGCATTGAGCTCAGACTGTCTCGTAGCTTACCCCCTTTCTCTGTCAGTCGGACGTGGATCGAGCGGCGGTCGTGCACTGAACGCTCATGCGCGAGGTAACCGTTCTCGACCATCTTCTTGACGTTGTAAGACACGTTTGAGCCGAGATAGCAGCCACGCAGTGTGAGTTCGCCGACCGTCATTTCAGCATCGCCGATATTGAACAGCATCATTGCCTGAACATTGTTGATATCGTGAATGCTGAGCCCCTCGAGTTCTAACTTCACGACTTCAAGGAATTGGCGGTGAAGACGCTCGACCAAAGAGATCACTTCGAGGTAAAGATTGTTCATAGAAAAGCCTCTGCTTCGCCGATGCCATTCCGCGGTGCCGCGGCCGAGCCGGCCACAGCAAGATAGCCGCCTGACTACCGAGTTGTCCGGGCTATCCGGACATCCGTCAAAAAAGCGTCCAGGTCGTCACAAATCCCGATTTTTTCGAGAGTCTCGCTACACGTCGAACCTCCCATTTTACGACGTAGTGAGCGAAATCGTCGCCCTACGCCGCAAGCTTGCGGATCGTCAACCATCGACATGGCCGAGCAGGGTCCCGTCATCGTGCGAGGAGCAGAAGGCCCGAATTGCGCGCAAACTATACATCTGACGTCAGGCAACTTGCTGCAAGCGTCGAGAAAGTCTGCCTTCTATAACGTGATATGCTTCGCGGATCGCCGCCACCCGCCGCACAGCGTCCGGCACCGAACCCGATTTCGCCAGTGCCTCAAGTTCCTGACAACGTGAGGACAATTCTACGGCGCCGATATTGGCGCTGGCCGATTTTAGCGCGTGACTGGCGTGATACAATTGGACCGCATCGGAATTAGCGGCTCCTTGGTCCAATTCGGTAAAGAGGCTTGCCGCCCCCTTAAAGAACAACTCGATTACTTGGCTGACAATGTCTGGCCGCCCCTCCCGCTGCAGACGTCGAAGCGAATCTAGCACTTCCTCGTCGATCAGATCAGGAGGAGATGATGAGTTCACTACGAGCGAGAAGTGCTCCCGTGAAGAAATGTGGCGCCGCGCGCACGACCAAGTCGTCAGCATCGCTTTTATTTGCCTCAATGTGAACGGCTTTGCCAAGAAGTCGTCCATACCCACTGCGAGGCAGCGCTGTCGGCCATCCTCGACAACGCTCGCCGTCAGAGCAATTATCGGCGTATGCAGTCCGGAATCAGCCTCACGGCGCCGAATTTCTATCGTCGTCTCGAACCCGTCCATCTCCGGCATTTGACAATCCATGAAGATCAGTTCGTATTCGCCGCTCGCATGACGGTCGAGCGCCTGCAGTCCATTGGCTGCGGTCTCGACTATACAGCCCATGCTTTCGAGAACAGCCACCCCTACCTCCAGGTTGATTGGGCTATCCTCCACCAACAAGACACGCACGGGTGCATTCTCGGGTGCTGATTGCGATGAGTCGCCGCTCATGCAGGCTGCCGGCACGAGCGCGCTCGCCTCCACCCCAACGACGCAGTCCCGCAGCGCTGGCTGCCGGATTGGCTTCGTGAGCAGTTTTAGCGCCCCATCCCCAAACTTCCCGGTGTCTTGATCGAAGGACGTCACCAAGACGATCCGAAGCTCGCTAGCCTCCTGGATCGTCCGGATTGCTCGGGCTAGCTCGATTCCCGGCATGTCTGGCAACGAGCCGTCTATGATCACTACCCCAAACTGGTTCTGACGACCGGCCGGATCGCGCAACATAGCGAGAGCTGCGGAAGCCGTCCTCGTTTGCTGAGTTGGGATGCGCCAAGCTGCTAGCTGATCCCCCAAGATCTCGCGGATCCGGGCATTGTCTGCTACGATGAGGATCGAAATACCGCGACACGGCGGGTCGTCGCGCGCCACCTCGCCTTCCCGCAGCAGCCGGAGGCTAAAGCGTGCCGTAAATCGAAATTTCGACCCGCTGCCCAATTCGCTGATAACTTCGATTGAGCCTCCCATCATCTGACAAAAATGCTTAGCAATGGATAGGCCGAGCCCGGTGCCACCATATCGCCGAGTCGTCGAGCTGTCGGCTTGCGCAAACGCTTCGAAAATATGCTCACGTTTCTCCGCGGGTATGCCGATCCCGGTGTCAATGACTTCGAATGCAAGAAGCGCTGAGGAGGCGTCCCTCTCGGCCAATTCGACGCGCACCGCGACCTCTCCGCGATCGGTAAACTTGATTGCGTTGCCGATTAGATTGGTCAAAACCTGACGCAATCGACCCGCGTCGCCGACCACCGCAGTGTGCAAACCTGCGGGAATAAAGCAGCTAAGCTCCAGACCCTTGCCATAAGCCAGCTCGGCAAATAGTTCGGTAACCTCTTCAACCGCAGTCCGCAAATCAAACGCACTCTCGTCGAGTTCAACCCTGCCAGCCTCGATCTTCGAAAGGTCGAGCACACCGTTAATGACGCCAAGCAAGGTCTCACCAGAGCGCCATGCAGTCTCGACGAAGCGTCGTTGCGTGGGCGCGAGTTCGGTTTGCCGCACAAGCTCGAGCATACCGAGCACCCCGTTCAGTGGCGTGCGGATCTCGTGACTCATATTGGCTAAAAATTGGGATTTTGCCCTGACCGCTCCCTCCAGCTCAATTGTCCGCTGCTGGATCCGCGACTCCAGCGTTGTGTTCAGCTCCCGGAGCTCCGCTTCCGCGCGTTGCTGCGCGGCATGACGCGTCGCCAGAGCATCCGCCATTGCGTTGAATTCTGCCCCGAGGCGCGCGATTTCCGAAGAGCGATCAGCGAGATGAGCGCGCGCATTGAAGTTCCCGTTTCGCCATTCGGCGGTGACGCCAAGCAGATCCTCGATTGGCCGGCGAATGAAATTCCTGCCGCCCGCCCAAGCCGCATAAATTGCGGCGAAGAGTCCCGCAAGGATTAGTGCGATGCCGCGGCGGGTGGCGCTATCGATAGCGGCGAAGGCCTCGGCTTTTGACAGCCCTGCGCTGAGAAAGAAATCCTTAGGCGGTAGAGCTGGCGGGACATATCCGTAGATCCGTGTGGTGCCATCGACACCAACCGACTCCTCCCAACCGGCGTTATTCCCATCCATGATCGCTTCATGCGACTTTCTCATATTTCTGCCGACGAGAAGTTCCGGCTGGGGCAGCCTCGCGATGATGTTGCCTTCTCGATCGGCGATCAGTACGGATGCAGTCGGCGGTAACCCTCGCTCCTTGAGGTGGTCGGAAAGCCATCCGAGATCCAGGCCCGCGAACACCACACCCGTTACGTGGCCGTCATCATCATCGAAGCGCTCGGCAAAATGAATCGTGCGCAGCCCAGTGACCGGATCGACCCAATAATTTCCGACGGCAAGCCCAGGCTGCGCCATCGCACGGTCAAAGAACGGCTGGTTAGCAACGGTGGCGTAGGCTATAGGCTCGCTGCTACAGAAGACCTGGCCAGCAGTGTCCGCAGCACCTAACAGACTGTAGTTAGCGAAATGTGCCTTTAACTTGAAGAACAGCGTGCTGCATAGATTTTGCTGCCTGGTTTTCACAGTATTTAGTTGAGCAAGCGCCAGCAAAAGTTGCCGTGCGCCTTCGCGCAGTTCGCCAATTTCCTCGCCTAATTGCTTAGTAGTCTGGATTACTTGCTGCCGGATATCAGTCTCGCGTGCGATGCGCAGGTCGTACTCGTTCCAAGCCTGGATTACCAATGCCGGAATGACGGCAAAGATGACCAAGATAAGCAGGCGTCCCGTCAGACTAATGCACACCCCACTACCATCGGAGAGCTGGCACATCGCCAGTAGCTAACACCAGCGAGGATTGATGTCGCCGCTAAACGGCGTGACGCGATCTACTGCTGCGGTGTTGGCTGATGTCGCCCTGAGCCAGGCGCGTTCGGTTGTCGGAGGCCCAAGATGGTATCCTTGCAAGTAACCACAACCCTCTGCTCGCACCACCGCTTCGTCATCAGCGTTCTCCACCCCTTCAGCGACTGTCATCATGCCGAGATCGTTAATCGCGCCGAGCAAGTAACGCAGAAGCAACCGTTTTTCTGGACTAGTGGCCAAGTCGCGTACAAACGACCCGTCAATCTTGACAATGTCGACTGCCAAGGTGTGAAGATGCCGGAACGAGGTGTGGCCGGCACCGAAATCATCAATTGCAACCTGGCATCCTACTTTACGCAGCGCACGCACAAAGCGCGCCGTCTCGTCGATGTCGGACAATGCCGCGGTTTCGGTGATCTCGACGACCATTCGCGCAACAAGACCGGGACGATGGTGTGCCAGGGAAATCAACGACTTGAGCCACGCTCCTTCTCGAGCGGTTAGGCTGGATACATTGAGGCCGAGTCGTATTCCGGGGTAGTTCGCCAATTCGTTTACTGTTTGTTCGAGGACATAATCGTCTATAAAACTGATCCGCCCCAGCTGCTCGATTGCGGTGATGAATTCGCCCCCGGTGGCAATGCTCCCCTCCACATTACGCATCCGCAGCAAGCATTCGAAGTAATCGATCCTACCGCTCGCCGCACACACCACCGGCTGAAAGGCGAAAAATAGACGACGCTGACGCAGGGCCGCTTGGACGTTCGCGCAGATCGTCAGGCTACGATTTTGCCCTCCACGCTTGCTAAGTCTGTACCGCTCGCCCACTTTTGAATCGCGCCTAGCTCGCTTCGTTCTTGCCGGTTCACGGAGCCGGACTGACGTCGCCAGAACGGAGCAAGATGACGTCGACATTTTCCAGCCCAAATAACCTTTAACCGTCTAGCCGTCAGCCAGACGTCAATTTAGCGTCAGCATGGTGCCTCGATGCCCCGTCTGCCACAGAGATTAGCGTAAATTTTTAGCTTCATTGATCCCGAATAGTGTTCGGCCAGGGAAGACGATGGCAGTCGTAATACAGCCGATGAGCGCAATGCTAGCAGAGATCGCCAAATTTGCATCGAAGCTGGCCAGTGTAACCGCCTGACCTCCGACGAGAGAGCCGAGCGAGATTCCGCAGTACAGCGCGCTATTGTTCCAGGCAAGGACAGTGCTACGTTGACGAGGAAAATCGTTGGCGAGACTTGCCTGCTGAGCTGGGAAAAACAGTTGCGCGACGCGGAACTTATGCCGATTGCGGGTTCGATCAGCCTGCCCGTATCGAATGCGAGCCGTAAGAGTAACAGACAAGCACAAAAGCCGGCGAAGCTCGCGCCGATAGTGAGCCTTACGCCAAACCGGTCCGCTGCTCGGCCGCCAATCAGAACGCCGGCAAACGACCCAGAGCCATAAAACAAAATGGCTTCGGCTGCACGTTGGGCCGAGAAGCCGGCCGCACTGAGGGCGGCACCAAGGTAAGTATAGACAATGTAGAGACCAGTGCTCCATATTATCATCGGCATTAACCGGCTCGCTAGAACTGTTCTAGCGAGCCGGTCACTGCCTGCGACGCTACCGCCGTCGCGTTCAATAGGCCAGGTACGTCGGTTTAGCCAAGCCAACACCAAACTCAGCCCGCTGAGTGTGACGAAGACCGGCGCCCAACCGAACAATGCCCCGACGAAGCCACCAACTGAGGCCCCGAGGGCGAGGGAGATCAGTAGACCGGAGGCCGTCGTCGCAAGCCACATCGCACGGCGTTCCGGCGGAGCGGCGCCGCTTACGATCGCATAAATGGATGGCGACACGCCAGCTGCAGCGGCGCCGGCAAGAGCCCTCCCTAGGAGTAACGAAGCTAGATCTGTGGCGCACGCAGTAAGTAGGTTCGCCACCGCAAACACGAGCAAAGAGCAGGTAAGAATGCGACGTCGGCCGATCTGGTCAGCAAAACGCCCGAGTATCGGCGCGCTTATCATATAGATCACGGAAAAAACGGTGACTGACAGTCCCGCCAATGAAAGAGGAATGTCGAAAGCCGCGGCAAACACGGGTAAGAGAGGAGAAATAACGAAGAGCTCGGTTCCGACTAAAAACATCGTCAACCAAGCAACGGCCAATTTGGCCGGGTGAGCCACCTTCATCTGTAGTGGTTCCTAATGTCATGGCGCACAGGCCGGCTGACCGCTGCAGTCGGCGCGGGCAAAAAGAGGTCCAGGGCTCGCGAATTAACGGTGCGTCAATCAGGGACGGTTGGGCCGTGTGGGGTCGGGTCGATACCGCATAGAGCTCGACCCGATCATTACGTGGAGGAACAGCTAGTCCGTTCGAACGGCCGCTTGAACAACCCTGTCTAGCTGGAGCCATACTGCGTCGAGCGCCGCGGCCATGACTTGGGCGTTTTCAAGTGTCTCCGGAAGTAACTCCGGTCGCCTCTCCAGAACCATCTGAGTAACCGTTAAGGACTCCTCTGCATGGCGCTCTTCCACCATCTCGGAGAAACATTCAGCGAAATACGGTTCCTCGGGGAATTGCGGGAAATGGACTGAAACGGCGTCTGCGAGAGAACGCATCCAATCCACGGACATAACTTCGACGGCACACCAGGGGCCCAGCGATCGCGAGTAAAGTGTTTTCGCGAGGCGCACGAAATGTGCGGTCTCACCGTCGAGATACCGGCACAACTCATCCGGGTCGCCAAACTCGTCGTCACCAAGCAAGCATTTGGCGCCAATGTTGCGGAATGCCCGGGCCAATTGATAATGGTGTGTATCTCCGCCGGGCAGGCCGTCGTCGTCGACCAGGATCTGTAATTTTCGCTTTCGCAACGCAGGACTGTCGAGATGGGGCATGTAATAGACAGCGGCGCGCGTCGCATGCATCGCCGATTGGTAAATCAGATAAATCTGACCGAGGAGAGACGGATCGCTGGCGACCGCCGGATCCAGAGCAGCAAGATTTCGGAAGAAAGGCATGCGTGAGGGACGATGGCGCTCCGCGAGTGCTCGTATCGCAACGGGGAACGTGTCGATCGCGCCAGAACCTAGTTCAAAATCACGTTCTACTAAGCACAAATTATCGATAGATGACATATCAGAACTCCTGTTTTCAAAACTGGAACAGAAATTATTTAGTATTTTACTTTGTTGTTTTGGAAAGTTTTCAATTAATATTTATTATATGTTTTGTCGATTTACATGTTGTCAATCACGAGATAATTTATATTAAAAGCCATCAGTAAATTTATCTTGAGTTAACCAATTGAATTAATCGAGACCAAAATCGGTGCGACGTTCGTGCAATTACCGTGTTTACGTTTTGATCCTAGAACAAATGAGGAACTCAGTCAAGTAAAATACAACACAATTTACGACTCACTCGCCGGCGGTCCGGCGGCAGAGCACGGCGGGCAGCCGAGGGAGAATCTGACCTATCCGGCGCCGCCAGCATCTGCGGATTGTTGACCGCGTTGGTGAGAGATCCGGGCTCCGAAATCGCCGTGGGTCGCGCCTACCGATCAGGCGGGCGATACCGTACGTCTCATGGCCAGGCCGACCGAACTGCCCGCAAGCACGCGTCAATCTCGATCGATCGAGCGACCTCTCGTTTCGAGATCGATGAATGCGAAGACAAGACTCGCTTGCCCGAACCAGAAAGCAAGAGAGAGCAACGCCGGGAAGAACGCCTCGAGGGTAAACATAACCAGACGAATCGACAATCAGCGCGAAGCCGAGCGGACCGATGATCTTATGCGGATGCCGATGCCATAGGCGAACCCCATACTGCTCGCGCGCATCGCGATTGGCCGCACTTCCGCCAGATTAGGCCAGATCACCGCGCACCTGGAGTCGCCAAAACCGAAGACAGAGGATCTGCTTTGGAGAACCTTCTTGGAAGCTCAGTGGTTATCTTGCGTCATACCCCGCGCGGTGCCGGACACTGATCAACGCGCCGGCGTGGCTCGCAGCGCTAGCACGCTAATGGTTACGGGCAAAAGCCAGGGTGTCGCGATTGTCGCGAGAGCGCCTGCGGGGATGCGCTGGTGGCCTCTACGGCAACCGTGGGACTCACTCTGCCGCGGCGACCTGCGTCGGTGGTCCATCGGCTGCGATTTCCGCATCCCACGGGCCCGGGAACCGACCGCGGGTGACTTTGTCGCGAGAGAACACATGGTAATCGACCGGCCATTCGGCGCGCGGTAATTCGTAAAACACCTCGACGCCGTTGCCGTCA
>Ga0126381_100002577_pt1 | contig 19611 bp, 14 predicted proteins | sample PanSoiMetPlot_28_FD_96465 | JGI IMG/M metagenome (GOLD analysis project Ga0126381, IMG submission 96465) | Tropical forest soil microbial communities from Panama - MetaG Plot_28 | ecosystem: Environmental > Terrestrial > Soil > Tropical forest > Bulk soil | place: Panama | collected 2016-02-17
GTACCTCCCCTGCGCAATCAGAGAAACATACCGGCCGGCCTGGGTGTGAACCGGGCAGGCCTGCATGCAGGGAAAGTTCGCCTCGAGCCACTCGAGGTCGACGAGTTTGGTTCGGCGGCTCACGGTAGGCGCCCGGGTCCTTTCTCGGTTACTTCTTCACCGTCAACTCGACGGTGGCTGTCGCGCCGCTCACATCCACAGCCTGCGTTGTCGGCTTTCCGTCTTCGCTCCAGGTCTTCAAGGTATATTTGCCGGCGGGGATGTTTTTGATTTCGAAGTTGCCCTCCTTGTCGGTGACCGCGAAATAAGGAGTCGGTGTAACGACGACGTAGCCAGACATTTCCGGATGCACGTTGCAGAGAAGTGATGCCACACCGACATCGTTAAACTGAAAGGGCTTCTTCTCGCCCTTCGGCCACGTGCCCAGGTTGTGAGCCAGCTTCTTATTACCGCTGACCGAGGGCCAGTACACGTTGTGGCCGACGGGATCGCTGTTCAGAAATTCTACCGTCGTGCCTTGCTGCACCGCGACCACGTGAGGAAGGAACGCCATTTTTCTCTGGTCGATGACCACCGGCTCTTTGGGGGCATCGAATTTCTTTTCTGGAATGGCATCCACGTATACGGCGATGTTCTCCGCAGATTTGATGCCTTGCACGCTCACCTTTCCCTTGATGTCGTTCGCCTGGGCTGCCCCGTTCGCCACTAGTGCAAGACCGATCGCGACTGCTGCCTTAACAGCGATTTTGTTTGGACTCATGACATACCTCTCCTCTTCGGATTTTCTTGCTCTTGGTTCCTTCGAATGCAAGGGTGCTTAAAAAACGTAGTCGATTCCCGCCTGGAACGTGTTGGGGCGGAAGAAGAGCGTTGCTCCGCCAACGGTGTACGGTTGCCCAAATGTGTACTGGTACTCGCCAACGATCTTGATGTTGGCGCGCGCCAAGACCTGGAAGCCCGGGCTAAAGCGGTTGCGGGTCTGGTACTGAGACGCGGGATTGCCATTGCGGAAGTCCGCGCTGGAATTCACCGCGTCGTAATGGAAAGTGCCAATGAGCCAGGGATAGAACCAATAATTGGTGCCTAGGAATCCGCCGGAGAATTTAACGGCGGGTGCCGCAACAAGAGTCGGTCCGGCTGGGTTGATGACGTGATTGTCATCGTGGCCAAACATTCCCAGACCGAACATTTCCAGATGGCGGTACTTAAAGCGCAGATCACCGCCAACCCGATAGAAGGGTTCTTCGATCGTCGGAATTCCCACGACCGCCGCGGGTCCGCCCTGGTTCTGCTGATTCTTGCCGTAGTAGTAGAAGAAGCCGACACGCACCGAAGTGTGGTCGCGCGGGCCGGTTGGACCAGCAGCCTGGATGGCATTGCGGCTCTCGGGATCACGCTCTAGGTTGAACTTCTGGGAAAGCCGGAGGTAAACGTCCTTGGAACTGCGGACAACGTCGCCCGTGTTGTTGCCATTGACGACGGCGACAGACCAATCGAAGTTTCCGTTGTTGGGCGTGCCGCCAAACTCAATGCCGCGTTGAGGAGAACCGAAGATGACTGGATTGTTCGTCGTCGTACCTGCGGGTCCTACGGCGGGTTGGTTATAAATATCGTAGGGAGACAGATAGATCGATTTGGCCTGCGTAAAGGGCAGGTCCAGTTCAAATTGGCCGAAACGGACGTTCAACGCATTCTTCGGCAAGCCAATCCCGTGCCCCAGATCGCTGTATTTCAGCCAGCCGTCTCCCATCGCGCCACTGGCATTGGCGGCATCCACGGAAATGTCGTCGTCAATCCAGAATGAAAGGTTCTGGCCAAAACTTCCGGCGCTGATGATCGTAAAGGTGTTCGGAGCAAACAGATCGGTCCGCGGCGTGAACCCGTTTTGTGTGACGAACCCGGCCGGTTGCTTGCGATTCAAGGTGAAATTGCCTTCGTAGCGGAAGGCTATGGGCAAAAAGCCGGGGATTTCGCCCGGATAGACGGCCCCCGGGAACGCTTCCTTCTGGGCCTTTGAGCCAAGAAGAACCGGAGGTTCCTTGACAAAGGTCTCGTCGTCCTTAGGGAACTTGAAGCCGTTCTTCTTGAACGCTTCCCCAAAATCGTTCAGCTCGGGATAGTTATTGTGGCAGGTAGTGCAGGACGTCTGGTATTTTCGCGAAAATGCCGGAATCGCAGAGGTCTTGGGGACCGATGCAAGCATCATCAAAAAAACGACTACGCCACCTGTCAGACTCGTCACAATACCCGTGTTTAACGCCCGACTTTTCATTCGCTTATCCTCCAAATCTCGCCCACGAGACCCTGGGCCAAGTTGGCGAACTCGTGTTTCAGGCTGCGATGGATCACATTCTCGCGGGTGATTGAGTTGCTTCGCCGTGACGCACGTCACGGATTGCGGTGACAAGCATCACCGTCGGGATTGTTGGGCGGAGAGTCTGCGGGGAGGCGCGGGGAACTACGAACTAACGACGTTCTCGAGTCCAGCCTTGTTTTTGATGACGAGAATCGACCCTTTAACCTGCAACAACTGCTTCTTCTTGAAATCGGTGAACAACCGGGTCACCGTCTCTCGCGAGGTCCCGATCATCTGCGCAATTTCTTCGTGGGTGAGGGTGAGCGTGACCTTGATGTCGCCCTTTTCATCGCCATGGTTCGCGGAGAGGTCAAGCAGAAAGCGGGCCAGTTTTTCCCCAGCAGAATGAGACAGCCCAATGGTTCTCATTTCCGCAATCGCGGAGTGATAGGTTTCACCGAGTTGCTGTGCAACGCGCAAAGCGGCTTCTCCATGCTCGCGCAGGAAGGCCAGGAAATCTTGGCGGGTAATAAAATTCGCCTGAGCAGGCTCAATCACCTCGGCAGTGAGTTCATAGGGTTGCCCGGTGACCGTGGCGGGCAAACCCAGAACCTCTCCCGGTTCTGCAATTCTAACGATCAGGCTCTTCCCATCGGCGGATGTTGTCGACAGCTTGACGCGGCCGCTGCATAGAACAAAGACGCCGCGGGGTGTCTGGCCTTCGACAAACAGCGTCGCGCCCTTCGGATAGGCTGCCGGGGAAGTGATCGCCGACAACCCTTGGATGGCCGCGGAGGGAAGGTTGCAAAACAGTCGTTCCTCGCGGTGAGGGCAGGATAAGCAACTTTCGATGATTTCCAACCCGTAAGGCGCGCGCATGGGCTTACTGTCCCGGATTATACCTCCGTCCTTCCGCCACACAAAACGAAACCCGCTTGGCATATGCGCTCGCCGCCGAACCTTCTGGAGAGTATTTCTATCCAGATCTCTGAGGCCCCGGCGGTGATAGCCGTCACGCATCAGCGTGACCGTGGTTACAGCCTTGCCCTTTCCCCGGAATTCATAGTTGGAACGATCTGGGAGGTGGAAAATGCAGAAAGACGAGCGTGACCTCTTGGAGGTTCTAAGATTTGAACTCAAATTCCTCGAAGACGGAGGATACGGCCGATCACCAAGTGCGCGGTGGAGGCCCCAACTTATTTTCGAAGATTCTCCCACATGCGCGAATTTCAATTCTGCCGAAGACCCTGTGCCGTGCACCGAATGCGTCCTGATCCAGTTAGTGCCGCCTCCATTCCGATCGGCCGATATTCCCTGTCGCCATATTCCAATGGACGCTTCTGGCGAGACGCTGGATTCCCTCTATCGGTATAGCGATCAAGGCGAAATCGAAGACGTGTTCGGAAACTGGCTGCGTCAGACCATCGCGCGCTTGGAAGAGGAACGCGAGGCGGCTGAGCGGAATCACGCGGAACAACCAACCGCGGCAACTGGAGGAACGGCCAAAGGAACTCCCCTCTATCAGAACCAAGGTGACGCGACCGGGACATTTGACAGATCCGCCGCCCTACACCCAAAGTGTGCCAACCCCGCTTGTCCAACGGCCTTTCATTGGACCGGGGGAGGCAGGTTTTTCCGATTTCGGCCCGATCCTGCTTCGCAAAATGCGAGGGATTCGACGATCGATCCGCCATGTGGAATCCACGGAGTAAGACACTATTGGCTTTGTGAGCGGTGCTCTCAGATGTTTACGCTCGTCTATGACGAGCCATGCGGAGTCGTTCTCAAACTGCGTTGTCCCAAACTGCCAGTAACAGAGGCTCACAAAGAAACTTCGGCGGCCTAACCATTCCGCGCGACGGCTGCGGCATATCTCCTAAGAGCTGACGAATCAGATCGCTGCGCGGTACCAGAACTGGCAAAACTGACAGTTGGAGGGAGCCGGGGCCTTCGCGATAGTGCGTCGTGCTTGCATAGTGCTCGGTGGAGTTATGGGTCAATCGGTGGGTAGTCCACATAAATCCGAAAACACTTAAAGATCCCATGCAAGGCGTCTCTAAAAACTGGCTCGTCACCCCTCTTCTTTTCGTTTTTTTGCTGGGTTTGACGGCACGTGTCAATTCGGGGTTCCTGTTGCCGGACCAGGGCAATCCTGCACCGCAAGAGAAAGCAGCAACCACGCAGGCGAAATCGGACTCTGGGGGCTACGTCGGAAGCGAAGTGTGCATTACCTGCCACGAAGATCAGAATCGCCGCTTCAAGTACACCGCTATGGGAAAGGCGATGATGCTCAATCCGCACGGCCCGGAAGAGGCGCGGGGATGCGAAGCATGCCACGGGCCAGGTCAGGCACATGTGGAAGCAGGCGGAGGGAAGGACACCATTCCAATACGGTTCGGCAAAGATTCCAACAATTCCGTCGCGCAACAGAACGCAGTCTGCATGGATTGCCATTCGCGAGGCACGCACATGTTCTGGAAAGGCAGTCCGCACGAGTCCCGCGGAATGGCGTGCGTGGACTGCCATCAGGTCAAACAGGGAATGAAGATCAGCGGTGTCTCGGAGGCTCGATATAGTTCGCCACTCACGGAAAACCGCGGCCTGACAAAAGCACAACCGGAGTTGTGCCTCCAATGCCATCAAATGAGGCGCGCTCAGCTGCAACGTTCCTCACACATGCCGTACCGCGAAGGAAAGGTAACCTGCACGAGCTGCCACAATCCGCATGGCACACCAAATCCGAAGCAACTCATCCAAAGCACCACAAATGAGAACTGCTTGAGTTGCCACACGGAACGCCGCGGACCGTTTCTCTGGGAACACCCACCGGTCGTAGAGAATTGCGCGAACTGTCACGAGCCGCATGGCACCAGCAACCCGCAACTCTTGAAGGTGCGGATGCCGCGCGTGTGCGACTCCTGCCATGACGGCAGCCGTCATCCGACCCAACCACAACCGCTTAACTCGATCAAAAACTTCAATCGAGGCTGCACGAACTGCCATTCCTACATCCACGGATCCAACCACCCGTCAGGCTCCGCGTTCCTGAGATAGAGAAGGGAAACCCCAATGATCGCTTTAGGCAAAATGGCGGCTCTCGCAACATCGCTTTTCCTGGCGCTGCCCTTGGTTACGCGGTCGCAAACCCAGACTCAAAAACAGGAACCACCCGCCAACCATGCCCAAGGCAAAGACGAAAGCAAGGCTCAGCCCGTGGACCAGGGCACGGACCACGGCTACGTAGATTTTGGCGTGCGATTCGCCACCGGCGATGTCTACGGGCGACCGGACCTGCCTTTCAGTCCGGTACTCAAGACCTCAAAGTTCAACGAATACCGCGACGTGCGAAATGGTTTCTTTGTGCGTCGCGCTGACATAAGGTTTGACAACGTCCTGAACACCAAGAACTACGTTTCCTTGCAAACCTCGAAGGCCCTGTACCGGGATCAGAGTTATCTGGGTTCGTTCGGGGAATACGGCAAATTCCTCCTCCAATTCCGCTACGACGAGATCCCCCATGTCTACAGCAACACCACACGCACGCTCTTTACGCAGGCTTCGCCCGGCGCCTACGTATTCCCTGCGCTCATTCGGCAAACGCTGCAAGCCACGTCAAGCACCAACCTTCCGAGCGTCATCAACTCGCAGGTCGTGCCGCAGATGAACTTCATAACGCCGCAGATCCTACGGCAAGGCGGCACTGCTTCTTTCCGCTACGATGTGACTCCGCACTGGAACTTCAATGCGATGTACTTTCGGGAAAGCGAGCGAGGAGACCGTCCGATCGGGCTGATTATGAATTCGAGTCCCAGCGCGAGCGCGACCTCCGGCTTTGGGATGGAGTTGCCCGAGCCGATTCGCTATTACAACAATCTGGTTCGCGTGGGTTTCGACTATGGGCAAAAGAACTGGACACTCGGCGGGGCGTACATCGGTTCGTTCTTCCAAAACGGCATCCACCAATTAACCTGGGACAACCCATTCCTGTTTACAGGAGAGACGACCAAGACTCCGTTGACCGGGCGAATGGCACTGTATCCGGACAATCAAGCGAACTATGCGAATTTCGCAGGAGCAACCGACCTGGGGAAGTATCTACGGTTAACGGCAAGTATTACGCCGGGGTGGTTACGGCAGAATGAACCTTTTCTTCCGTACAGCACCAACACGGCGATCAACACTTGCGGACCTGGCGGAAACCAGGCATGCACGTCGCTCACCGCATTGCCGGAAAGCAGCTTGCACGGGAGCACACAAACGCTGGCAATGAACTACACGCTGGTGAGCACGGTTTGGAAGAGTGTGGAGCTCAAGGCCAACTACAGACACTACGACTACAACGACAACACATCCGTGTTTACCTTTACTCCCGCGCAAGGCGATGCATCGGACCCTGCCGGTGGGCAGGAGAACACGCCGTTCGGATTCAATCGGAAGAACCTGGAACTAACGGGAAACTGGTACTTCGCCAAGAAGAGTTCGGCTAAGGTTGGCTACGACGCGGAATGGATGGACCGCTCGAACCGGGATGCCGCGCATTCGCTGGAGAACTCCGTCTTCGGTGCGATCGATTGGGTTCCGATCAAGGACCTGCTGTTCCGGGCTTCCTACCGACACAGCGACCGAAAGCCGGACAACTATCAGGACGATCAGGCCAGTGACCCCGTAACGGGCGCGCCAGTCCTTTGCTCGGACACCTCCAACGTTAATTTCACAGCCGATGAACGATGCCATCGCAGGTTCGACGAGGCAGCGCGCCTGAGGGACCGCGCCGACGGCCTGCTGCAATACGCTCCGTCTGACAAACTGACCTTCTCGGTCTTCGCCGGCACTTTGCAGAACAACTACAATCGGCGCGGTGGCACCAACAGCCCCACCGCGCTCAACTTCCTCACGGGGACAGCCGCCACAACGGCCCCTTACTATCTGTACGGACTGCTAAAGGACATCTCTTACAACATCGGCTTTGACGCGGACTACGCTTTGTCCACGCAAGTGACCTTATTCGCCGAATACTCACACGAAAAAAACTACACGCGGATGATCTCGCGCAATCGCTCGCCGGTTTCCCCTCCCGGGACCATCCTGACTTGTACCGGTTGTGACAGCGCGAACAATGACTGGGAAAGTCTAACGCGCGAACCCGTCGACATTTACAGCCTGGGCGTCGACCTGTACTTGGGGAGCAAAACTTCTCTCACTACCTATTATTCGCTTTCCGCCACCAAAGCCAACGTCCTCACCCATCCTCTGGGAGATCCAACCATCGCCACCGGTCCAGACGCGTTCGTTTTGAACGGCACGAGTGCGGCCGTCGACTATCCCCAAACCGTCAGCCGGCTCCACGATTTTGCCGTGGTTTTCAAGTACAAGCTCACAGAGAATTTGACACCGAGAGTCGAATACCGTTATCAGCAATGGGACAACCGGGACTATCAAACCTCGCCGATGACCCCGTATATGGGATGCGTCAGTCCAATTCCCAACGGGCCGCCGGTAACCAATGCCGTGCCTGGCTGCACGACACCAATCCTGCTCACAAACACTCCGAACCCTGGGACCTCGCCGAGTCCTTTCTACCCAGGCTTTGTAGTCGGCGACACGAACGCGGCTCGCTATCTGTTCCTCGGAGTTGACCAGCCTTCCTACCACGCACACACCATCATGGCAACGCTTGAATACCGCTTCTAGGGGCAACGCACTCGTCTGGCCTACGGCCCCGAAAGATCGCATAGGAGCGCGTGCGCGCTCACTTGAGGGTCTTTATGAATTCCGCGATGGCCTTGGCTTGAGCCTCGGTCACCCCGGAAATGCCCTTCTTATGCGGTGGCTTTGAGGTCGGCTCACCTTTCGTTATGTGCTCCGCGATTTTGTCTGCATCCAGCGCTGTCCCCTTGAGTGCCGGCGCCTTTACGGCGTGCTTCCCTTCGCCGCTCGCACCATGACAACCGGCGCATTTTGACTTATACAACGCCGCTCCCTCGTCGGCCGCCCAGGAAGCGCCAGGAACAGCCGCGACCAAGAGGATGCCCAGCGCATTGCGAACTGAGGACTTAAATTTCATGAGTTTGCTCTCCCTTCAAGAATCTTGAATAACTACGAAGCGTTCATTTCCAAAACCAGGGCTGATCTCTTGAGAATTCATTTCTTCTGAACTTTCGATACACGCTCCTCGATGCCGAGCGTTTTCAGGATTTGTGGCGAGGCTTCATCCATCGCCAATGTTTCATGGCAGGCGTTACAATCCTGAACAATAGCCTTACCATCTTTGGAGGTGTGCGAACCGTCGTGACAACGAAAACACCCAGGAAAGTCGTTATGCCCGAGATTATTGGGATACGTCCCCCAGCCCACCTTTAGGTCCGGAAACACATTGCGATTGTAAATTGCGAGAATCGCGCGAGCGGCTTCCTCCACATCCCGATATCGGTTTGCAAAGAGGTCTGGAAAGTTCTGCCGGTAGTAACTGGCAAGAGCCGCAGGCAATTTTTCTGAAGCTTCATCCCTTGAACCATAGCTTGCTTTTAGCAACTCCATTCCCTTGGTCTTGACAAAAGGCAAGCTTGCGGGAATTTCGCCTAGAGCGAGGGCGTCATTCATCCCGCGCTCGGGGGATTCAAAGGTGTGGGTGGGCCGATTGTGGCAATCGACGCACTGCATCTCATGCTTTGGAAGGTTGCCGACTGCGTCTGCGGTGGTTGCTTCGCTTAAGAAAACCTCGGAGCTCCCTGATATTGTGTTTCTGTACTCCACCCAGGGGATGGTTTGTCTTTTGCTGTCAGCCGCTGCGAACCGGATGCTGACGCCCGGGCCGAAGTGCGCGCCATGAATGCCCGAAAATTTGCTGCCGCCTATCATCATCAACAAAACCGTCTGCGTATGCGTGTTCTTCTCGTCTTCCGCGTAATTGTTGATCACGCGCAATCTGACCGCGTCGAACTTCTGTGACCAATGGCAGTTTTCGCACGTCAGAACAGAGGACACCAGGCGGTTTGTTTCCATAGCGGACGGAATCGGCCGCGCGTAGCTGTTCATCAGGACCTCGAAGAGCTGCCGAGTGCCAGCCGTTTTGCTCGCAACCCAACCTGCCGCACCCGGCGCCACGTGGCATTCCACGCACTCCAATTGAGAGTGAGGCGAGTTTTGGTGTGCTACAAACTCCGGCCTCATGACATGACAAGACTGTCCGCAGAATTGCGGCGTTTCCATGTAATTCACCGCCCGGTAGGTAATTTGAGTTCCGATAATGAGGTTAAGAAGGGTTGTGAGCCCGAGAAACCAGGCCAAGCGTTCAATTGCAGCCTTCCGATCAAAGACCGGTTCTGGAACCTTCCGGAGGCGGTTTTTCCCAAGAAGAATGCCGATGGGGATCAGAGCCAACCCGAGAAAGAACATGGTCGGAAGAATGAGGAAGATCACGATTCCAACGTATGGATTGTCCACATGTCCACGCATGTGAAGGGGCAGGACGAACAGCCACGAAATGCCTGCCGTAGTCACCAGAACGGTGCCAGCGAGACTCAGCCAATGAAGGGTTAATAAGTACCAAACGGGCCTGCCAGTTGGGGCATTCATGATCACGTAGTAGTGCGGCGCTAGGAAGGCTAGACAGTCGAACGGTGGAGGCGCGACTGTCAACTTTGACAGGTGAAGCTTCAGGTGAGTGGCGCTAACTTACAGCGGTCATTGGTGATGGGAGCGGAGTGCTCGAGAGTTGGGTTGCCCCAAGGTGGGGCTGGTGACTTCTAACCGGGAGCATAGGAAACATAGGCGATGTCCACGGGCCCAAAAGAGAAATCTTTAGATTCCTTGCATACGGAAAACCAAGAAGTCGGTAACGGGCGGGCATCGATTAGCCGCAGAGACTGGTTTAAGGCCAGTGTCGGTGGAGGTATTGGCCTCGCTCTCGGCCACCTCATCGACGTGCCCGCAATTAAAGCGGCAACACAAAATCTAAAGCTCTCTCACGTGAGCGAGTTTACGACCTCCTGCAACTTTTGCTCGTGCGGGTGCGGCATGATCGCATCGGTCCGCGAAGGCAAACTGATTTCGATGGAAGGCGACTATGACCACATCGTGAACCGCGGATCGCTGTGCGTAAAAGGCATATCCATGTTTGCAACCCACGCGTCGCCGAACCGGCTTGCAAAACCGCGGTACCGGGCGCCGGGCAGCGACCACTGGGAGGACCTCTCGTGGGAAAACGCGGTGGAGCGGATTGCGCAGAAGATCCGCAAGACGCGCGATGAGACGTGGGTGGCCACCGAGAAGCTGGACAACGTAGAAGTGCCAGTCAACCGGACGGACGCGATCGCCTTCATGGGCGGTGCCCAGAACACCAACGAGGAGTGCTACCTTTTCCAGAAAGCAGCTCGCTTGCTCGGCATTCCATTCGTCGAGCACCAGGCGCGACTTTGACACAGCCCCACGGTCCCCGGTCTGGGGGCGGCATTTGGACGAGGGGCAATGACCAATCACTGGATTGATCTTCAGCATTGCAAAACAATTCTGGTGGAAGGAAGCAATGTAGCGGAAAACCACCCTATGGCCTTCAAGTGGATAAGGAAGGCGCAGGAAAACGGCGCGAAAATCATCCACGTCGACCCTCGGTTCACACGGACCTCGGCGACAGCCGATATGTACGCCCGGATCCGGCCAGGTACCGATGCAGCGTTTCTGAACACCATGATCAACTATGTCCTCGTTTTTAAGCTCTACGACGAGGACTACGTCAAGACCCACACCAACGCACTCTTTTTGGGCCACGCCGCTTTCGACTTCCAGGATGGGCTTTTCAGCGGATTCGACGAAGAGAAGCACAAATACGACACCGCAACTTGGGGTTATCAGCTTGATGCGAAGGGCAAGCCTCGTGCAGCCGCAAGCCTCGATGACGCCCACTGCGTTTTTGCGCACCTCAAGAAGTTCGTTTCCCGTTACACCCTTGAGGTGGGAGAACGCATCACCGGCATCCCTGCGACGCAGATCCAGCAAATCGCGGAAACCATGGCCAAGAATCGGCCGGGGTCCATCCTCTACGCGCTCGGAATGACCCAGCACACCACGGGCGTGCAAGGAATTCGTGCCTTCACCGTTCTTCAGCTCCTTCTTGGCAACGTCGGCAAGCCGGGCAGCGGCGTCAATGCGCTAAGGGGCGAGCCGAACGTGCAGGGCGCCTGCGACATGGGCGTGCTTAACAACTACATGCCTGGCTATCTCAATTATCCGGCTCACACCGAACCTACCCTGGCGGAGTACACAAAGAGAAATGGAACCGGAGACCGAAAATTCCTGGTCAACACCCTCAAAGCGTTCTACGGGGATGCAGCCACTCCCGCGAACGATTTCGCCTACGCCTGGTTGCCTAAACGAAGCGCCGCCAAAGACTACGGCACTATGGCGATCTTCGAGAGCGCTCTCGCCGGAACGATGAAGGTGCTGTGGATTGTTGGGCAGAACCCGGCAGTGACCACTCCCAACCTGAAGCTGACGTTCGATGCGATGGCAAAGCTCGACATGCTGGTGGTTCAAGAAATCTGGGAGACGGAAACGGCCACGTTCTGGCGTCGTCCTGGCGTCGATCCGAAGTCCATTTCCACCGAGGTGGTGTTACTGCCCGCTTCATTCTTTATGGAGAAGAACGGAACGATCACCAACTCGGGTGGCTTGGCGCAATGGCGACACGCCGCGGTTAAGCCTCCGGGCACGGCCAAACCCGATGGCGAAATCGTCGATCTCATATTCCGCCGGGTGCGCGACTTGGTGAAGGATTCGGCCGATCCAAAGGACGAGATCATCAAGAAAGCCTCTTGGACTTACACCACCGCCGAGGATGTGCTGCGCGAGATCAACGGTCGAGCGCTCGCCGACCTACCAAGCAGCGGCCTGAAGGCCGGCGACCTCGTCAACCGGGTGGCGGACCTGCAACCCGACGGCTCGACTTCTTCCGGAGCCTGGATCTACGCGGGAGTTTTTGGTGGCGGCGTAAATCTCACCAAGCGCCGTGACTCGAAAACGGATCCGGGAGGTCTGGGGCTTTATCCGAACTTCGCATGGACCTGGCCAAACAACATGCGCATTCTCTATAACCGAGCATCGTGCGATCGACATGGCAAACCATATCCGGGATCCCCACCCATTGTCTGGTGGGACGAAAAAGCAAAGCGCTGGGCCGGATATGACGTGCCTGATGTTCCGGTTCTGACCGACGGACCGAATACACCGAACGGCCTGCGAGCCTTCCACTTAAATCCGGAAGGCGTCGGGCGCCTCTTCGCTGCCGTTTACCAGGACCCGGACCCGAAGAACCCACAAGTTCCCCGCGATGTGGCCTACGTGCCGAAAGACGGCCCACTCCCGGAAATGTACGAGCCGGTGGAGAGTCCAGTAGAGAACATCCTGCACCCGAAGGTGAAACACAACCCGTTGCTCAAGTATCCGCGGGTCAAATCCCACCAACCGATAGGCACGGTCGCAGAGTTTCCTTATGTCCTTATGACTTCCACAGTCGCGGAACACTGGTGCGGTGGATCCTCGACGCGCAACATCCCGTGGTTGAACGAACTCGTGCCCGAGCCCATGCTCGAAATTCCTGAAAGCCTTGCTCAAAAGCTGGGAGTGAAAACCGGGACCTGGGTAAAAGTGTCTTCGGCGCGCGGTGAACTCAACGTGAAAGCTGTCGTCACACCCAGAATGAATACGCTGCAGGTGGACGGGCGCGAGGTCACGATCGTGTGGATGCCCTACAACTGGGGCTATCGTGGGCTCTCCACCGGACCAAGCGTAAACCACCTCACGATTGATGCCGTGGACCCTGGGGCTGGAACTCAAGAAACCAAGGCTTGCTTGGTCAACGTTGTGAAGGCGCATGAGCCCCTCTCAGCAGCCCCCAAGGCGACCGGGAGACGGTCATGACCCAGACGACCTCAGCCACTCCTATAAAAGCGACGCTGGTTGACACGACCAAGTGCATCGGCTGCCGGGCTTGCCAGGTGGCTTGTAAGCAGTGGAATAACCGGGAAGGGGAACAAACGGAGTTGCCATCAGGAGAGATGGGATTTCAGAATCCGGCGACGCTCAGCGCAAAAACCTACACGCTCATCTCGTTTCATGAACTGCCAAACGAGAAGGCTCCTGGAGGTCTCGATTACATTTTCACCATGCACCGTTGCCTCCACTGTCTCGAGCCGGCATGCGCATCGGCCTGCCCGACGACGGCGCTGAAAAGGCAACCGGATGGTCCCGTCACCTACGAAGCGAGTAAGTGTATCGGATGCCGATACTGCATCTGGGCTTGCCCGTGGGGTGTGCCGACAGCCGAGTGGGATTCGCTTGCTCCCAAGATACAGAAATGTACGCACTGCGCCGACCGTTTGGAGCAACCCCTCCCGGTAGCCAGGAACGGGCAGGCGCTCGGCGCTGACGAGCAGAACTCCTTTCTTGCCAATATCGTCGTGCCGGCCTGCGTCAAAGCTTGTCCGGCAGAAGCCCTAAGATTTGGCGCGCGCGAAGAAATGCTCGAGGAAGCGCGCAGCCGGATTTCCAACCGCCCCGATAAATACATCGATCATATCTATGGGGAAAAGGAAGCTGGGGGCACGAGCGTCTTATACCTGGCTTCGGTTCCATTTGAAAAAATCGGACTCCCCACTCTAGCCGACAAGCCGTATCCTGCCGTTTCAAAAGCTGCTCTTCACGCCGTTCCGCCTGCGGTGCTGGCTGTAGGCGCGCTTCTCGGTGGTATCTACTCCTTCTTTAAGCGAAGAGCATTGGCGCTAACCGCGTCGCCCGAGGGAACTGAAGCGCACGACCATGGGATCGAATTTGCGCCACTCAACCAGAAGTTGCTAACGCCGTTCAACTGGCTTCTCCTCGCGCTCATAGCATTTGGGGGAATTTCATTGGTGGCCCGATTCGGGTTGGGCCTTGGCGGTAGCACACACCTTTCCAATACTTACGCGTGGGGACTTTGGATCATCTTCGACTTGGTCTGGATTGCGGTGGCTGCAGGCGCTTTCGCAACCGCCGGTCTCATTTACGTTTTCCAGCGCAAAGACCTCTACTCCATGGGGCGTTCAGCCGTCTTGATGGGCTTTTTGAGCTACTCCTTCGTGACGGTCACTCTGGTCGCCGATCTTGGCTTGCCATGGCATTTCTATCAGCTGGCGCTGCAATCCCCCGAGGCTTCTGCGATGTTTGAGGTGTCCTGGTGTGTGGGCCTTTACGTTACGGTCCTGCTTCTGGAATTCCTCCCCGTCCCGCTCGAGTGGCGGGGACTCAGGAAGGGTCTGGACATTTGGCAACGCTGGTCAAGTGCTTACGTTGCGTTTGCAGTGACGCTGTTCGTTTACTTGCTTTCACGCAAACTGATTTATACCGCGCTCGCGGCGGTTCTGTTCTCCTTCCTCGCCTGGGCCTTCCGTGCTAAGGGGAAAAAAGCTGAACCGATCATGCTAGCGATCGCTGCCGTTACACTTTCTTTCATGCATCAAAGCTCACTCGGCTCGCTTTTCTTGCTCATGCCGGATGAACTTGCTCCGCAATGGTGGTCTCCGGCGATGCCCATCTCTTTTCTCCTGTCGTCGATCGCCGCCGGCACCGCTCTCATGATCCTGATCGAGATGTGGATCGCTAAGGCGTGGAAACGGCAACTCCGGATGGGTCAGCTGGCTTCGATGGGCCAAATCACATTCTGGTCCTTGTTTGCTTACCTGGTGTTTCGGCTTGGGGACATGAGCATTCGCGGCCAGCTTGCCAAGGCATTCTCGGGAAGCCTTGGCGCGCTTCTTGCCATCGAGGTCGTGTTGGGAGGCGTCTTACCTCTGGCAATTCTTTCCCGAGCGTCCTCGCGAGCCCGCCCCTTAGCACTCTTCCATGCGGCCCTCCTGGCTACGCTTGGCGTAATCCTCAATCGCGTGAGCGTCGTGTATTTGGCCATGAACCTAAGAGGAGCGATGCCTCAAACGGCTCCCGAGACTTATTTTCCATCAATTTTTGAGTGGGGCGTGTCGGTTGGCCTGATCGCTGCAAGCATCTTCCTTTTCGGGCTTGGTGCCCGGCTGCTACCGCTGCTTCCCAAAGAAGAAGTTGGGTAGGGATTTCATCGAATGACGCAAGACGCTTGGCTGACGGCGCACCCCTATCTTTTATCCGTCGCACGGTTTCACGCGCAAGTTGAAAAGGCTGCCGCTAGCATTCCCTCGGCCCTGGCTTGCGTTCCGAACTGGCGTGACTATGAGGTTGATTACCTTGCTGGCATCCCGCTCCTGCAAAGTTGCGGCTCAACCATTGATCCGAGTCCGGTTGGGATAACTCTTGAAGCGTTGATCGCAAGATTGGGTTGGAGCGCTCTGCCGGACAAGTTGGCGCAAAGCATCCAAGACTTGCAGGCGGAACTTGATCAGGATGCAGACGCTCCGCAACGTGCTGTTGCCAGGTTGTTTGATCTTAAAACGCGCTTTTCGGTGGACTGTGGTCTGCTGCAATATCTAGGCTGGACCGTGATGGCCCGCTATCTTTCAAGAGTCGTGGCCGCTTTCGGCCATTGGCGGAATGAAGAGAACTGGCTTCGCCGGTACTGTCCCACTTGTGGCTCGCTCCCGGCGATGGCGCAACTCGTCGGCATAGACCCTGGCCGGGTGCGGCTGCTCTCCTGCGGTTGTTGCGGCACGCGCTGGCGGTACCGGAGAACCGGCTGCCCATTTTGCGTGAACGAAAACGACGAGCGGCTGGCCATCCTAGTGGTCGAGGGAGAAAAAGACCTGCGTATCGATTACTGCGAGTGCTGCAATGGATACATCAAGACCTACAACGGCAGCGGAAGCGAGTCGGTATTGCTTGCGGACTGGACTTCGCTTCACCTCGACATCATCGCCAGGGATCAGGGATTAAATCGGTTAGCTGTCTCGCTGTATGAGATGTAGTTCCAATGGGCTTCTAAGAGGTTTGAGTGGATATGAACCAGTGTCGCAGCTTCAAGGCTCGGAGATGTGAGCGCGGAACGCACGGCAAACCGAGATCGGGTTTATTGCGTTTCCAAAATCTCCCGGCCATTCGTTCCTTGGACGGGCCGGGCATTCATGGGATACAGCTTGGCGAACGCAGCTATCTGAGCCTCGGAAAGATCGGCGGGAGTTTTCATTACGTACCAGGTCACACCCTCTGAACAGGGTGGTGTGGTGAGAGAACCAGCAAACGCGTAGTATCCGCGGTCACCCGGAAGCAAGTCTTTGGCGCTGACAGATGCTCCCGAAACTTCTACGGCCTTCTCTTTTTCTTTCGGAATATTCTTCCAGAGTAACTCGATAAGCCCGCTAGGATGGCCCTTCTTCAAAAAGACGGCGACTACCGCCAGGCGACCCTCCCCATCTGCGTGTACCAGGTGGGCCACCATGTCATAACCGTGGCCGTTCACATGTTCCTCGCTCGGATGATGAAAATGAAATTGCTTCAAGGTGAAGGTTTTATCGCCCACCGTCAGAGTACTGCCCGCCGGGTAATTGACCTGAATGGTGTGGCCATTATCGATGAGGTTCAAGGGCACCGAGTGGTAGTCGAATTTAAGCGCTGGCAGGTCGGTCTTTTTCGCGTCCTTTATGTCGATGGGTGATTGGGTTCTGCCGCTGGAACAGGCTGCGTAACTGGAGTCGAGGTTTCCCCATTCGTTAGGCCCTTCGTGGCCACTGTAACTCCAATGCCGTGCTGGTTGCTGGGCAGGCGTGGCCACCGGCATCGCGATGAGCGCTAAAACGGTCAGAAGGATTCTGAAACTGTGCATATCGCCTCCCAGATTAGGGCTGAAGTGTAGGAAGGCCGGGGATTGGTAACACGACTTCGGTGCAAACGAGCGTCTCAACCTTCAACGAACTAATAATCATCTCGCGGCGGCTGAACCACCTGTCAGAACTGACAGATGGTGGTGTTTTGCATGGCACCGAGCGATAGGATGTTGTCGAGGACTAAGACGATTAGAGGAATGCTGGCCCTGTTGATCGGATCAGTTCGGCCACTTCTTGTAGGAAGGAATCGGTAATCTCAAAGAGCTTTTGACGCGGTGGTTTTGCGATGCGAAAGTGCGTAGACAGAACCCCCACGATTTCCCCCGAAGACGTCCTAAGCGGTATGGATTGCACAGCGCGAACGCCCTCGTCGAGAATGATTTCTCTCGCCGCGTTCCCGCGAAAGACAGGGTCGTTGGCCAAATCATCGACGATCACACGTTGTCCAAGCGACAAGGCCATCCCGCAGGCACATTGGTGGTGCTCGACGATGTCGAAAAAATCAAGGAACCGCCTGCTGAAGCCAACCTGGGCAGCAATGCGAAGGTTGTTTGCGTAAGGATCCAAAATCTGCAAGCTGCCCATATCGGCGCCGACTATTTCGATGGCGCGGGCTACCGCCTGGGACAGGGCCAAATGTAGGTTGGACGACGACGGCTCAGAAGGCAATGTCGGAACCAGCCCATCGCTAACGAATTGCTCGCCCTTAAGAACTGCCTCTATAGCGGGAAGCAAGTCGCGCGATGCGCGTGGCTTATGAATGTAACCTGCGCCCAGGCTAAGGGCTTCGTTCACTAAATCGGGGTCAGACTCCACACTCAAGAACAAGATTCTTGCGGAGGGGGCACGCTTAGGAACACGTCTCGCTACTTCGATTCCATTGAGGGTCGGCAGACTGATATCCAGGAGAATCAATTGCGGTTGTATCTGTTCGGCCTTTTGGACGGCTTCCAGCCCGTCGGAAGCCTGCTTAACCTGAAACTCAGCTTTTGCCTTCAGCAGAGAACAGACGAACCGACGGAATTCAGCAAAATCCTCGACTAGAAGAATCCTAAGAGACTCCACTACCGTCTCTCCCCCATCAATTTCTTCGACGGCATCCCGAGCCATCGGGGTTGCCTTCAGAAGCAAACACCATGGCGTCTTTAGGAGCTTGTCTCCTGAACCTTGATTATAGGGATTAACGGGTTCGCTGCAAGGAATAATACGGATTTTCGTATAAGGGCCCGAGAAGAAGGCACTCAATTGCCGTCTGTGGAAAAAGGCCCAATAGCTCCAAAGGGGTCGCCGCACAGGAGTTGCTCGGTGAGATCCGATTGATTGGCCAAAATCGGCTTGGGGCGAGGCTGGTCTTCCACAAGCCGCCATCTTCTAAGGCAGCCGAGCACATATTCACTGATCGTTGTTTCTCTCATTTTGGCGGCCCATCGTATTCGTTCTGATTCTTCTACCGAGCATCGCAAGAGCATTGTGGTTCTCGGGCCAAGAGGCCGATCGCGAGTCCTGCAGATGTTTCTAAACAGGGAGTAGACTCCGTCTCCCTTCGCAAGGAGTCTTCCTTCGAACCGAACCGCCCTGGTGAGAATGTCCAGCATGTAGCTACTGATTCCTCGATGCTGGAGCTTCGCTCGTTCGCGGATGATGCGAGCCTCTTCGCAAGAACAGCTGATAAGCAGAGCGGCGCGGTCGGACATGAACTGCTTATATCAAATGATATAAAGGATTGTAAACCAGGCAGAATTCTTGTTACCTTGCTTCCATGCAAAGAGTCCGTGGGGGGCATCTTTGCAACTACTGTGGGATTGAGCGCAGCCAGGATTCAGAAGAGCAAGAAAAAGACATCTTGCGCCAGTTGCAGACCTTACAAGGTCGACGTGGCGAAACTTGCGGAGAAGTGTTTGGTGCCGGATTGACCCACGGGCCATCGAGTCGCAAGCGCCTCATGCAGAGTGGAGGTGGCTATGGAAGATGTAACGCACGCCCTATCGCCCGACACTCAGCTCTTCCACGATATCTTCAACACGAGTCCCATCGGAATTGCCGTAGAGAGCTTGGACGGGCATCCTCTGTTTGTGAATCTCGCCCTTTGCTCAATGCTTGGTTTCAGCGCGGGGGAGTTCTACAACAAGCAGTGTGTGGACTTTTCTCCACCGGAGGATGCTGAAAAGGATTGGCAACTTTTTCAGCAACTGCGAGCAGGCTCGATCGATCACTATCAACTGGAAAAACGTTATTTTCGGCGAGACGGCTCGTTGGTTTGGGGCAACTTGAGTGTCTCTTTATTGAAGGGTGGCCGAGCTCCCCTGGTTCTCGCGATGGTCGAGGACATTACAGACAAAAAAAAGGCGGAAGAGGCACGATCCCGGCATGCCGCAATTGTGGAATCGTCTGAAGATGCGATTGGTTCGGTGACTCTCGATGGTGTTATCGAGAGTTGGAACAGGGGCGCGCATCGGATCTTCGGATACACCGAGGATGAAGCCGTGGGAGAGTCGGTCAACATTCTTGTCCCGCCTGAGCGGCTCGATGAGGAGAAGA
>Ga0126381_100002578_pt1 | contig 19611 bp, 13 predicted proteins | sample PanSoiMetPlot_28_FD_96465 | JGI IMG/M metagenome (GOLD analysis project Ga0126381, IMG submission 96465) | Tropical forest soil microbial communities from Panama - MetaG Plot_28 | ecosystem: Environmental > Terrestrial > Soil > Tropical forest > Bulk soil | place: Panama | collected 2016-02-17
CCACCACCAGTAGCCCTCGAACCAGACTCCGCCCCTGGTGACCTCAAACAGCACGCCGGCCATGTACGGCCCGCTGTAGGCGACCGGACTGGCAGGCCCGCTAGTCGACGGAAACAACCGGTAGTCGCCCTTTGGTGGTGGCTGGGCCGTCGAAGCGAATCCGTTCACGTAGGCGGCGAGCAGCCATTTGTTCTTGCTCGCGTTGTAGATGAAGGCCAGCAGGTCGGTTTGTCCTGGCGCGGTGCTAAGGCTTGGCTGCGGCAGCGCCGTCGAGAACTCGTAGGCGCTGCCCCAGGTGACCGCCGACGAACCGGCGGATCCCTGCGTAACTTGGAACGTAATCTTCTGTCCATCCGTAGGGTTAGCCGGATTCCCCATGGTGCGGCTGCCGGCGAGCGTCAGCCGGAAGTCGTTACCCAGCGATGCGTCAACGGCAACCGTCGCAGCGTCGGTCAACATCACTACCGCAGGCGCCAAAGCGCCAGGCTCGACGGTTGTTTGAGCATCGGCAAGCGCTGGCGTTCCTATCGTCTGCCTCAGCACAAGGCCGCCGGCGGCACCCACGGCGGCGACTCCTGCCGCCCTCCGGAAGATGTTCCTCCGGCTCAGCGACGCATCCTTGGACTTACTCACATTTTCCTCCGTGGCCGATCTCGCCACACCCAAGACGCCTGAGTCGGCAGCCGGGTTCACAACGTGATCAAACGGGCTTGCCTATGAGCGCACAAAGGCGGCGCTGGTAACGCGCATGAGCAACCCGCCGGGCAACCTTGCTCAGCCTGATGGGTCCGCACGGTGCTGGACAGGTGGCACCTGCTCGCTGGGAGTCAGATGAGGAAGTGCGCTGCCCCCGTGGCGCCCGAGTGCTCGACCCCGCCAGAATCTATCGAGCTCCGCGGCCTTGTCGGATTTACGCAACGCCGTTAGGAACTCCCACCAGAAAATGACAGTCCCGACCCAGGTCGAGACTGCTAGACCGCGCATCGTGCCTACGGCGCCGTCTAGGGCAGCGCCTGCCATCGACCCGCAGACCGCGAGTATCGACGAGATCACCATCGCGCGCAGGCTCCGCTTGGCGGCGGCAAGCGCGTGCAGCCCGGTACCGGCACCGGCCGTGACGCACCCGCCCATCACTACCAGCGTGATGGGAAGCACGAGCGGGTAAGTCGGCTGCCACAGGCTATGCAGGAGCCACGACCCGAGGCCCCTCGGCAGTGCGACGAGCAGTATCACACCCCACGCCAGCCCGGCGAGGGCAAGCGCTCCGCTCAAGAGGACACAAAACGACGGCAGGCGGCGAGGCGCGTCCCGCCAGATCCTGGCGGCCTCGGGTAGCGTCACCAGGCCCATGCCGAAGAAAACCACCATAAACGGGCCAACGAGGGTGCTGGCAGCCTGCACATATCCAACGGCGGCGAGGCCCAGGATCAGACCGACACCGTAGTTCCGCAATTGCGCCGATGCGCTGTTGGCGGTGCCCTCGGCAAGGTAACGCGGTCCAAGGTCACGGTGACGCGAGACCCATGCTCCTGCGCTGGTGATCCTGGGTACCACCTTGCTCTGCAGCGGCCCGATGGCCCCCGCGGCCACGCCGGAGGCACCCCATGCCAAGACGAACCAGAAGACGTCGGAGTGGCCGCTCCTGCGTAGGAGCAAGAGAGCGGGCAAGAGAAAAATCACCCAGATCGTGTCGTTGATAAATGCTTGGCCGCCGCGTCCGAGTGCGAAAAACGCCAACCGCCAGCTGTCCTGCAGGAGCAGACCCGGCAGTGTCAATCCAAGTGCGAGGAATGCGAGCCTGGCTGGGCCGTGCAATAGTGCTGCCGCCGCAAGCACCAACGAACCCGCGGTCAGCCCAACTGCCGTCGCGGTTCCCGTGCAACCCGCAACGGCCCGACGCCAGGTAGGGAGATCGGTGCCGCTGAACCTGACCATCAGCGGATCGGTTGCTAGCCCTCTGGAGGCGTTCAGGGCGAATGAGTACGTTACGTAGGCGAGGGCGAAGGCCCCGTACTGAGCTGCACCAAGGGTGCGGGCGATGTAAATGTTGACTACGAAGTTGCTGATGCTCGACATGCCTTGATCGGCAACGCCCCAGGTCAGGCGCCGCGCTGCGGTGCGTAGTTGGCGCAAGCGGGAAGCGGCTTGAGCTCCGATTCCCATCGCCCGGCCACCCTGACTTGAATCGCCGACAAGTCTGCCAGTTGCCACTGTTACAAGCTCGGAGCTTAGTGGGCAAGCATCAGTCGGCCACCGAGATTCGGGGCTCCGGTCTGAACTGCTCCGACGTTGTCCGCCGCAGCATCTCGTCGACTTGACCAGCCGATAGCAACTCACGGATCCTGCGCAATCGCACGAACCGCGAGGAGGTGAAATCGTCGTAGGTCAACCCGTGTTCGGTATATGCCCGCACCATCTCGTCGACGCCATCTGGCAGGCTCCAGCGCAGCTTAAGGTCCGGGAAGCAATCGTGAAGCTTAGCGAAATCGACTCGGTAATTGCGCAAGTCCGGGCCAGCGCCATCGGCCAGAGAGACCGTAGAGCCGGGCACTGCCTCGCGAACCATCTCGGCGATATCGCGCACCTGGACGTTGTCCTCGGGCCGACCGACATTGAATGCCTGATCGTGCACGAGGTCGCGGGGAGCATCTAGCACTGCCAGGAAGGCTCGGCTGATGTCTTCGATGTGCACGAGCGGCCGCCACGGCGACCCGTCACTCTCGAGCCTGACCTGGCCAGTCGTAGTGGCCACGGCGGTCAGATTGTTCACGACGATGTCGAGCCGCAACCGAGGCGACGCGCCGTAAGCGGTGGCGTTACGCAGGTAGGTCGGGCTGAATGAGTCATCGGCAAGCCGCGACAACTCGCGCTCGGCGACGACCTTGGCCTCGCCATACGGTGTGACTGGGAACAGCTCGGCATCCTCGGTGACCCCGGCGGAGCCCGCCGCACCGTACAAACTGCACGACGAGGCGAACAGGAAACGTGAGATGCCGGCTTGCTTGGCGGCCTGCGCCAGCCGCATTGTGCCCTCTAGGTTGACCGAGAAGGTGGCTGCAGGGTTCAGGTCCCCGAGCGGGTCGTTGGAAAGCGCGGCAAGGCATATCACTGCCTCGTACCCGGCCAGGTCAACCGACTCAACGTCGCGGATGTCGGTGGGCCTCCGGTTGCTTACATCATCTGGGACCGGACCGAGGTCGCATCCTTCGTACAAACCCACGTCCAGCCCGTCGACTTCGTGGCCCTCGGCACGCAGGAACGGCACCATCACTGCCCCGATATAGCCGCGATCACCAGCAACTAGAACCTTCATTAGCACCCCAACGTCGTGCCTGTAGCCGGACGGAGCGGCAGAGAACCACCCACCGAATACTCGATCCACCGCGGCCTTGTCCTGATACATCGGCGACCGGTGATCGACCAGTTCAGCACAGCTTTCCCGGATTACCTGCAATACATTCCAGCTTCCTGCCTGAGGCGTCGGCTAGTGGCGGGGTGTGGTTGTATCACCGGGCCATATTCGCGCCTCCTATCTGCACAGGAAATCCTGCCGTGCCCTAACGAGGATTCCTGCCCATTGCGGTATCGAGCCGCGGTGACCGGAGGTGGGTTGACGCCATGAAGGTTGCAGTCGTAGGCCTTGGCTACGTCGGCACCGTGACAGCCGCCTGCCTGGCTGCTAACGGGCACGACGTCTGGGGGGTCGACGTCGATGCTGCCAAAGTTGAGGAGATACGCACTGGCCGGAGCCCGGTGGCTGAGCCTGGCCTGGACGCCATAGTCGCCAGCGCCGTTGCCAACGGTCAGCTGCACGCCACCACGTCATGCCAAGATGCGCTACAGGCTGCGGACCTGTCGTTGGTCTGCGTTGGGACCCCATCCACCGCGCGTGGCGCGACCGACCTTACCTTTATCCGTCGCGCAGTCGAGGACATCGCCGCCGCACTCCGGGAGGTCGAGTCTCCCAGATCCGGGCACCATAGCGTGGTTATCCGCAGCACTGTCCCGCCTGGAACGGTCGAGAACGTGGTGATGCCAGCGCTCGCGGACGGCATGGCCGCCGGGAGCGTACGCGTCGGCGCCGCCATGTGCCCGGAATTCTTGCGCGAGGGATCGGGAGTAGCTGACTTCTTCGCCCCGCCAATGATCGTCGTCGGGACCAGCGACCCAACTGTGGCGCGCGCCTGCAAAAGCCTCTTCGGTTTTCTCGAGACGCCAGTCCAGGTCGTCGACGTCCGGATAGCAGAAGCTCTCAAGTACGCATGCAATGCCTTTCACGCCACCAAGGTGTCTTTCACCAATGAGATATCGCGGCTTTTCCGTCTTCTGGGAGTCGACTCCCGGGAGGTTATGTCGCTGTTCTGCCAAGACCGCACCCTGAATATCTCGGCCAGCTATCTGCGGCCAGGATTCGCGTTCGGCGGTTCTTGCCTGCCTAAGGACCTTAGATCGCTGCTCCATATGGCCAGGATGAATGGGGCCGACATGCCACTGCTGGCCGGCACACTGGCCACCAACGAATTGGTTGTCCAAGAAGTCGTGGACCGGGTGGTGGCGCTGGACGCCAGGGTGGTCGCGCTGCTCGGCCTAAGCTTCAAAATGGATACCGACGACCTGCGTGAAAGCCCGAATGTCGAACTAGCCGAACGCCTGCTCGGCAAGGGATTCGACGTTCACATCTACGACCAGGTCGTCAATCCGGCCCGGTTGGTCGGTGCCAACCGCCGCTACATGGAGTCGAGGCTCCCGCACCTCGAACGATTGCTCGTGCACGAGCCGGACGAGGCTTTGGCCGCGGCCGACGTCGCAATCGTCTCGATGCGAGACCGAATGGTCATAGATGCACTGGTCAGGCATCGTCCGGCCCGGGTCATCGACTTGGTCGGAAACCTAGGCTCCGAGGCCGAGTCGCTTCCTGGATATGAGGGACTGGGCTGGTGAGCCGCCTCCTGATAATCGTCCAGAACCTACCGGTGCCGTTCGACCGGCGCGTGTGGCTGGAATGCAAGGCCCTGGTGTCTGCTGGTCATGAGGTGTCAGTCGTATGCCCGAAAGGTGACGGCGACCCGGCCTATCAGGTCATTGACACCGTGCGGCTGTACAAGTACCGTGCGTACGCTCCCGGTGGCAGCAAGGCTGGCTTCGTGGCCGAGTATGTTTACTCGTTCCTGGCCACGGCCTGGATGGTGGCCAGGGCGCGGCGGTCTGGCCGTTTTGCTGTCCTGCAGGCCTGCAATCCGCCGGACATTTTCTGGCCGATCGCGCTAATCCTGCGTGCCATAGACCGGACCAAGTTTGTATTCGATCACCATGACCTTTGTCCCGAGCTGTATGAGTCACGGTTCCCCGAAGGCCCGCGGCTGCCCTACCGGATGCTGCGCGCTCTGGAGCGTCGGACGCACCGGACGGCGGATCATGTGGTCGCGACGAACGACTCATATCGCGATATTGCCATCACCCGAAGTGGCAAGGCCATGTCGCAGGTCACGGTGGTGCGAACCGGCCCTGATCCACAGCGACTCACTCGCGGCGACACCGAACCCAGCCTGCGCAGGGGACGGACTTTTCTGGCCGCCTATATCGGGGTTATGGGTCCACAGGACGGAGTGGACATCGTGCTACGAGCCGCCGATGTTCTCGTGCACGATTTCGGCCGCACAGATATCGCGGTCACGTTGATCGGCTCGGGCGACTGCTTCGAGGATCTCGTCGCACTGCGTGATGAGCTAGGCCTAGCCGGCCACGTGGAGTTCACCGGGCGGGCGCCGGACAGCTTGGTCGGCCGGATACTTTCAACCGCCGATATAGGCCTGTCACCCGACCCGAAGAATCCGCTTAACGACCTCTCCACAATGAACAAAACGATGGAGTACATGGCTTACGAACTCCCCGTCGTTGCCTTTGACCTGCTCGAAACGCGCGTGTCGGCGATGGATGCGGCCGTCTATGTCACTGCCAATGACGTTCACGAGTACGCCAAGGCGATCGCTGAGCTGATGGACGATGCGCCTAAGCGCCACCAACTCGGCAAACAGGGCCGCCTGCGTGTTGAGCAGCAGCTTGCCTGGAGCCATCAGGAGCGGGCATACCTCGACGTCTACGGGATGCTCCTGGGCGATGCGGATGAAAACATCGATCGGAGCATGGCCTGATATGTGCGGTATCGCAGGCTGCTATCAGCAAGTCGACGGCCACAAACTCGTCGATGTCATGACCGACAGAATTGCTCACCGCGGCCCGGACGCAGCCAGGATTTGGGCGCACGAGGACGAGCGGGTGTCGGTACAGTTCGGTCACCGGCGCTTGTCGATCATCGACTTGAGCCATGAAGCTGATCAGCCGTTCTCGAAGGACGGCCTCACACTTGCCTACAACGGCGAGTTGTACAACTACCAGAGCCTGCGGGCCGAACTCATTGCCAGAGGGGTCGGCTTTCGCACCGCTTCTGACACCGAGGTCGTGCTGGAGGCGTGGCGCTGCTGGGGAGCTGATGCGCTACCTCGGTTCCGCGGCATGTTCGCCTTTGCCCTGCTCGATGAGCGCAGCGGCGACCTGGTGCTAGCGCGCGATCCGCTCGGCATCAAGCCGCTGTATTACTTGCCTCGCGGGCGGGGTGTTGTCTTCGCTTCTGAGCTCAAGGCGTTGGTAGATGCGGCGGGATCGGAGTTGCGGATCGAGCCGGGTGCGCTCGTCGCGTCGATGCTGTACTACTGGGTGCCAGACCAGCGCTGCGCCGTTGCCGGAGTGCAGAAGCTTCCCGGCGGATCGTGGGCTGTGTGCAAGCCCGACGGCTCGTGCGCTGTACGCCAGTACTGGAGCATGGCTGATGTTGCCGCAGAAGCGGCGGCGGGTTCCCCGGCTGACCTCGCGCCGGTGATCGAGGAATCAGTCAAGGCACACCTCGTCGCAGACGTGCCGGTGTCCAGCTTCCTCTCCGGCGGCTTGGACTCAAGCATCGTCACCGTGCTCGCGCATCGGGCCAACGCCGACATTGACGCATACACGATCACGTTCCGGCCGGAAGACCAGCGGCTGGAGGCAATGCCTGACGATGCGATTTACGCGCGGAAAGTCGCGGCCCGGTACGGTATCGGGCTGCATGAAATCGAGATCTCACCGGACATCGTGAACATGCTGCCACGGATTGTCGATGTTCTCGACGAGCCGATAGGCGATCCTGCCGCGATCAACACCTTGCTCATGTGCGAAGCCGCGCGCGAACGAGGCGTGAAAGTGATCTTGTCAGGCATGGGAGCGGACGAGTTCTTTGGCGGCTACCGCAAGCATTTGGCCTGCGTGCTGGCCGGCAGGTACGCCCGGCTTCCCGGCGCAGGCCGCGCAGTCGTCCGATCGGCCGTCGCCAGGATGCCCGTCAGCGCCGGAGTCAGAGGGCTGCGATATGCGCGCTGGGCCAAGCGCTTCCTTACGTTCGCCGAGCTGCAAGAAGAGGCCAGGTTCCGGCGCAGCTACACGCTCTACGATCCCGCAGAGCTACGTGCGCTGGTCAGTCCCGACCTTGCCTCCTACGTCGATCAGGTGATCGGTGAGCACGCCCACATCTACGACGACAACCGGCTCACCGATGAAGTGAACCGGATGTGCCTGGCTGACTCGCGCCTGTTCTTGCCTGGCTTGAATCTCTCTTACACCGACCGCGCGAGCATGGCCGCTTCGGTAGAAGTGCGGGTCCCATTTGTCGATCCGGTTGTCGCAGCAGCCGCGTTCTCCCTCAGCGGCGCGGCCAAGATTCGCGGGCGCGAGGGCAAGGTGGCGCTCAAGCAAGCTGCAGAGCGTTGGTTGCCTAGCGAGATCGTGCACCGACCGAAGGCTTCGTTCAGCGCGCCGCTTCGTGCATGGGTGCGCAATGACCTGCGTGAGGTCATTAATGACGTGCTGGTTCGAGGCGAGCTTGTCGGGTCCGGCATGCTCCAGCGCGACGGGCTTGCCCAGCTAATTGCCGACGACCAAGCCGGCCGCGAGGACCGGTCAAAACAGATATGGCAGCTCATGACCCTTGAGCTGTGGTACCGCCGCGCCTTGGCCAAGGGGGTAGCCGCATGATGCGGCACGTAGCGCGCACCGATTCAGCTGAACGGAGGACGGCATGAAGCAGATAGCACAGAACTACAAGACCGGCGAGCTCATCGTCTTGGACGGCCCGGCTCCGGCGTGCCGTCCAGGCGGTGTGTTGGTGCGCTCACTGTTCTCTCTCATCTCCACTGGGACAGAGATGATGAAGCTGACCGAGGCAAGGATGTCAATGGTCGGCAAGGCGCGGGCCAGGCCAGACCAGGTGCGTAAGGTCCTCGACTCAGTAGCGCAGCAAGGTGCACTTACGACCTACCAGAAGGTGATGAACCGGCTCGACTCCTACACTCCGCTCGGCTACTCGCTCTGCGGCGTCGTGGTCGAGGTTGGCCGAGGCGCTGATGAATTCCATGTCGGCCAGATGGTGGCAGCGGCCGGAAATGAGTACGCGCTGCACGCTGAGTACAACTGGGTGCCGATCAATTTGTGCGTTCCGGTGCCTTCCGGCGTGGCGGCGGAGCATGCCGCCTTCGCCACAGTTGGCGCGATCGCCATGCAGGGAGTGCGCCGCGCCGAGGTCCAGCTAGGAGATACCGCTTGCGTCATAGGCCTGGGGCTGGTCGGCCAGCTCGTCGTTCGGCTGCTGATCGCTAATGGGGTCCGCGTTGTTGGACTGGACGTGATCACCGACCGGTGCCGACTGGCCGAGAAGGCTGGCGCGATCCTTTGCGCCGCTCCGACCGATGAGGGAATGGCCGCCATCCAGGCTACTCTCGCCGACCTCACCGAAGGGCGCGGAGCAGACCACGTGCTGCTGGCCGCTGGCGGATCATCGAACGGGCCAACGGAGGCCGCGGCGAAGCTGGCCAGAGATCGCGCGACGATTGTTGACATCGGCAAGACCCGCCTGGATCTGCCTTGGAATGCCTACTACGACAAGGAACTGGACGTCCGGTTCTCCCGCTCATACGGACCGGGCCGCTATGACGACCGATACGAACTTGACGGTATTGACTACCCGGCTGGCTATGTGCGCTGGACCGAGCGCCGGAATCTCGCTTGCTTCCTCGACCTCATCGCCCGCAATGACATCGAAGTTGATTCGCTCATTTCGGGTGTATTCCCGATGGAGAACGCGACGTCGGTCTACAACGATCTGTCATCCGGTGCAATCGCGGCGGTTGGCGTGCTGCTGGAGTATCCAGCTGCGCCGGCCGGAGATATCGCACCCGTGGTCGCCTGGACGCCTGCCGTGGACCGGCCTTCTGCTCGTGCCGTCGGTGATCACCAGCTCGCAGTCGGATTTATAGGTGCTGGCAACTACGCCTCATCTATGCTGCTCCCGCACCTTGCCGCGCTCGATGACGTCAAGCTCTCACATGTGGCAACCACACGCTCACTTTCGGCTGTCAATGCCCAGCGCCGCTTTGGGTTCGACACCGCGTCCACTAGTGCTGATGCTGTACTCCACGACGAATCACTGGATGCGATCTTCATCGTTACTCGCCATCACACCCACGCTGACCTGGTCTGCAGGGCACTTCAGGCCGGCAAGGCCGTGTTCGTCGAGAAGCCGCTCGCGCTGACGCTCGACGAACTTCGGCGCATAGCTGAGACGGCCGATAGCACCGGCAATGACAGGCTCATGGTGGGGTTCAACCGTCGGTTCGCGCCCATGCTCGTGCAGCTGAAGTCCGCGTTCGGTCCGGGCAGCAGCGCGTCGGTGACCCGCTATCTCGTGAACGCTGGCCAACTCGACGCTGACAGCTGGTACCTAGACGGGAATCTGGAGGGCTCGCGTTTCGTCGGCGAGGGCGGGCATTTCATTGATGCGCTCAGCTGGTGGGCTGGGAGCCTCCCGGCCGAGGTCTATGCCGTTCCGGGTGCCGACAACGATGACGTCCAGGTCAGCATCCGGTTCCAAAATGGATCATCGGGTGTGATCAGCTACTTGACCGGCGGTAACGCTCGCTTCCCGAAGGAGACCATGGACGCCGTCGGCGGCGGACGCAATGCACGCCTGGATAACTTCAGGCAGTCCACAATCTGGTCTGGGCGTCGACGCACGAGTTCGCGTTCGCGCGGCGCGCAGGACAAGGGCCAACGGCAGCAGCTGGTGCAATTCGTATCGGCTTGCCGGACCGGCAAGCCCATGCCAATCTCGCTCGAGTCGCTCTTTGCGACGACGCGCGCAACCATCGCCGTCAGCGCAAGCTTGCTCAGCGGTGGCCCGGAGAAGGTGTGAGCACGATACAGCCGTCTCGCCTCGGGTGGTACGCGCGGAGGGTCAGCCGGATGTCGCCCGCCGAGGTACTCTGGCGAGCCCGCGACCAGGCTCTGCAAGCGGCATGGACAAGCCGCAGGGTAACCCGCGACGAGATCGGCGCCGACGACAGCAGTGTGCTCCCGGGTCCTCGGGAGTTCGCCGCGCTACTGCCCGACAATGTCGTCGCTAGCGTGCCAGAGCACGCTAGGAAGGCGGTGCTGGCAGCCGCCGACCAGCTAATGCAGGGGCAATGGGAGATTCTCGGCGTCGTCAGGACAGATCTTGTCCGGCCTGACTGGTTCCATGATCCGGTAACTGGCATGCATGCGCCGGCAGACCGCTATTGCTTCCGGATCAATCACCGTGCGGAGGCAGCGACCGGCAACATCAAGCAGATCTGGGAACTGTCTAGACTGCAGCACCTCACGCTCTTGGCGACTGCATGGTTCCTCAGCCGTGACGATTCGTATGCCCGCCGCGTAGTAGACCAGCTTCAGTCTTGGTGGGCAGACAATCCGTTCCTATCCGGTGTGCACTGGACGAGCGGAATCGAGGTCGGGATCAGGCTGATCAATCTTGCCTGGATTCGACGGCTGCTCGACGGGTGGCCCCCGATCGCAGAGTGTTTTGAAGGAAACAAAGTCGCGGTCCAACAGATCTGGTGGCACCAGAAATACCTGGCAGCGTTCCGGAGCCGCGGGACCTCGGCCAACAATCACGTGATCGCCGAGGCTGCTGGTCTGCTCGTGGCGAGCTGCGCATTTCCGTGGTTCCAGAGCAGCGACCGGTGGCGGCGACGCTCCGTGCGGCTGCTCGAAAATGAGATAGTCCGCAACACTTTTCCCTCCGGGATCGACCGCGAGCTTGCCTCCGACTACCACTGCTTCGTCGCGGAGCTTGGGATCCTCGCGGCGATTGAAACCGCGGCAATCGGTCGACCAGTCAGGTCTGAGGTCTGGCAGCGGCTGTGCGCGATGGTGGACAGCGGGGCGGCGCTGCTGGACGAGCGGTTGCAGCCACCGCGGCAAGGCGATGGCGACGAGGGCCGCGCCATACTTCTTGATGCGCCGGTAACCAATCGCTGGCCATCCTTGCTGGCGACTGGTGGCATGTTGTTCGGCGCTCTAGATTGGTGGCCGCATGCACAACCGGACGTCGCGAGCTCAATAGTGGCCGCTATGCCCGGCGCGATACGGCCTATAACAGGCAGGGCAGCCAAGCGCCCATGGCATTTTGGGGATGCAGGCACCACGTTGCTGCGGACGAGGAGTGATCGCGACCCGGAGATCTGGTGCCGCTGTGACGGAGGGCCGCATGGTTTCCTGAAGATCGCCGCACATGCACACGCGGACGCGCTGTCGGTCGAAGTTCGTTACGGTGGTGTCGACATCTTGGCCGATCCGGGCACGTATTGTTACCACGGCGATCCGACTTGGAGGTCTTACTTCAGGTCGACGATCGCGCACAACACGATCGAGCTAGACGGCCGGAGCCAGTCTGCTGAAGGTGGGCCCTTCCTCTGGCTGCGGCATGCTAACGGCACAGAAATAGATGTGCAGGACATCGGTGATGCCGCCGAGTGGACGGCACAGCACGACGGTTACAGTTCATTGGCATCGTCGCCGCACCACCGCAGGTGTGTACGCCTAGATCGCGCGTCCCGGATCATTGACATTGTCGACGAGATCGAGGGTGGACGGTATGACCTCCGCCTAGCGTTCCACCTCGGACCGGAGATTCAGGTCGAACTCGGCCATGCCTCCGCCGTGCTGCGCTGGCCCTCCGCGTGTACGCCTGGAATGGCGCGCTTGGAGCTTCCCAACCGGCTACATTGGAGCCTGCACCGAGGCGAGAATGACCCGATCCTGGGCTGGTACTCGAGCGGCCTGGGCAGGCGCACTCCGGCTTTCACGCTGATCGGAAGTGGTCAGGCAGTTCCGGGCGAACCACTGAGCACCAGGCTGGAATTTCTGGACGCCGGCTGGTCGGATCGTTGTTTTGCTGACTCAGTAGCGGCGTGGTACCCAGTCAGTGCTCTAGGGTGCGAAAACCCCACCGACCAGGCGGAGGCTCGATGAGCGAGCAGTCCCTAGACCTGCATAGAGCCATGGGCATTCTGCGCAGGCACGTCCTTGTAGTTACCGGCGTAGGCTTGCTTGGGCTCGCAGCTGGCGTCGGTTTCACTGTACTCAAACCGCCGCTGGTTACTGGCAATGCGCTCGTGCAATTGTCGACCTCGTCGAGCAGCTTGATGGCAACGCAGGAACTGATCGCGGACAGCTATGTAGTGCTGACAGGTGCCTTGCCGAATGTTGATCCGCCGACCCAGTTGGTAGACCTGCGCAACCGGGTTCGGGTCAAGGGACTTACCGCCAGCCTCATGTCCATCAGCGCTGATGGCAAAACGGCTGTGGAGGCGGATCGGACCGCCAACGCAGTCGCTGAGAGCTATGTTTCCTACGTCGAGGACAACTATAAGAGCTCAAAGTTGCAGGCCAAGGTCTTTCAACGGGCCATCAATGCGACGGGCACGACATTTCGCAAGCGCGTCATAATTACAGGAGTTCTCGGAACTGTCGTCGGTTTGCTGCTCGGCGCAATCGTGGCTTTGGCGATCGGCCGCGGCGACCGCCGTCTGCGGCTACGCGATGAGATAGCTGATGCCATCGGCATCCCAGTGCTGGCTTCATTTCCGGTCTTGCACCCGGCTAACGCTGGTCGCTGGAACATGCTATTCGACACTTATGAACCGAACGTTGCACACGCATGGCGGCTGCGAAATGCCCTGCGCGACCTAGGACTTCCTGATGTCATTGCGGCGCGAAATGGTGATGGTGCCGACTTGACGGTGACAGTGCTGACATTGTCATCCGACCGCTGGGCGCTGGCGCTCGGACCGCAAGTCGCCGCCTTTGCAGCAGCGCATGGAGTTCCGACAATGCTGGTTATCGGACCGCCGCATGATTCTGACACGACTGCCGCGCTACGGACTGCATGCGCGAGCGTCAACGGCTCGGTCCGACGTGCGGGCAATCTTCAAATCGCGATCGATCAAGATGGCATTCTGGACCAGACGTCAAGTGCAGTACTGACTGTGGTAGTGGCCGTCGTGGATGCGCGCATGCCAATGCTGGACGGTGCGATTCGCACGAGGTCCACAGTTCTCGGGGTTTCAGCCGGAGCCGCGACCGCCGAGCAACTGGCGAGAGTAGCGGCCAGTGCCGCCGCCGACGGACGCCAGATTGATGGCGTGCTGGTCGCTGATCCCGACCCAAGCGATACGACTACAGGCAGAATCCCGCAAATGGTGCGGCCCATGCGTCGCATTCAGCCCATGCGGGTGGTTGGCCTTCCAACGGAGAGCAGACGGCGGGCGAGGGAACGGTAATGGCAGAAGGGGATCGCACCATAGACGACGGTGATCAGACTGTTGTTCTGTCCATGAATGGCGCGGAGAACACGGAGTGGCTCTCATGGCCCGCGGGCGACCGCGATTACGGTCTGGCGGACGAGAACTACGCTGACGACCCTCGCATGGCGCTAACAAGTCTGGGATACCTATGGGCAGCGGTCCGCAGGAGCGGACGGCTCTTGGCGGTGTTCGCATTGCTTGGCCTGTTGTGTGGCGGGGCTGTTTTTAAGTCGAAGCCCCTGCTTCCGCAGGCGACCACATCGCTGCTCCTCGCGAATCCGCCGGGCGCTACATCTGCCACCGCGATCGCCAATGATCAAGCAATTGTGCAGAGCCGAACGATCGCGGGTCAGGTTGAGCAACAACTTGGCATGTCCGAGCCGGTGGGAAACTTCGTCAAGGACTACACAACGAGTGTCGATGGTAGTAACGGCCTGATCATCAGCGTGAAAGCAGCCACTAACGACGAAGCGCTGCGAGAGGCGAACGCGTTGGCCGCCGCGCTGCTGTCATTCCAGTCTCGTATGCTGAACAGTCAAGCGGCACTTGTAAATGCAGCACTGCAATCGCAGGTCAAGCAGGATAAACAGCTGCTTGAGTCTCTTAACCAGCAGATCGCCAACATACGTCCAAGAAGAACGTCCGCTGCCGACCTAGCGAGACTCAACAGACTGCAAAGTCAGCGGGCCACCGCAAGTGGTGCGCTGGCGGCACTCCAATCGGCCACTGACGCGGCCGAAGCCGCTCAGACAGTTGGAAACGCCACCGCGGTGCACGGCAGCCGGGTGTTGGACACTGCGTCGATAGTGAAGCAGTCGGTCAAAAAGCGAATCTTGCTGTACGTGGGCGGCGGTCTAGTCGCTGGACTCGCTATCGGCATTGCCATCGTCGTTGCTCGCACGTTGCTGTCCCAGCGTTTGCGTCGGCGTGACGACATAGCTCGCACTCTCGGCGCCCCAGTCCGCCTAAGTGTTTCGAAAGTGAAGCTAAGGCCCTGGGAGCTTCGCTGGCGTGGCCTCGATGCCGCGAGAGGCGCAAGCGTGCGCAGGATCATCGCGCACTTGAAGGGGACTCTCGGACCTAACTCCGGTGAGCCGACCAGATTGGCCGTCATCCCAGTCGATGACATCCGTGTGCCGGCGATATGCGTCGCGTCACTAGCCGAGTCATGCGCACAGGGTGGTCTGCGGGTGGTAGTCGCCGATCTTTGTGCGGGTGCCCCAGCGGCGAAGTTGCTTGGAATGCGGAAGACCGGAATGCAGATGGTATCCGCGAACGGCACAAGCTTGTACGCCGTCGTGCCACAGCGTGAAGATCTCCGCATGACTGGACCGCTGCGCCGCCCTGGCAGCCAGGAGGCAGACGACGCCGACCACGAGCTGACTCTCGTCTGCCGGTCAGCCGATGTGCTCATCACACTCGCTGATCTGGACCCTGGGCTCGGAAGCGAGCATTTGGCGGGCTGGACTACAAACGCCGTGGCCATGATCACCGCAGGACGGTCATCGGCGGCAAAGATCTACGCCGTCGGGGAGATGTGCCGACTGTCGGGGCCCGAACTGATCTCGGCGGTTCTCATCGGTGCCGACAAGACGGACGAGAGCCTGGGCCAGTTACAGCCTTCGGGCATCGATGGTGACCGGCTTGACCATCACGGCGTTGACCACAGCGGCGTCAATCCTGGCGGCGCTGCCGCTGACAGCGCCGCCAGTGACAAGGCCGCCAGTGACAAGGCCGCCAGTGACAGCGCCGCCAGTGACAGCGCCGCCAGCGACAAAGATGTTGCGGTCGGCACTTCCCGGGTGCCGCCCGATGCGAGCTGACCAGCTTAGCTTCAGTGTCCTTCGCCGTCCTCGACGCCGCCGAACACCAACATTGCGTCCGCCGGTGGAGCACCGAATAGCCTGGTGACGGTCTCCTCATCGAACGTGCTGCCATCGGATATGTTGTGGAAGTCCCGGATGGCGGTGCCGCTGCAGTAGACATCCACCAGCGGCGCTCCTAGCCCAGCGAGCAGGTCCCTCGCGTCGACACTACGAAAGTCGACGCTGTAGCGCGTCAGCCCGGACGTGTTGGGAATTGACGTGTGGAGCTGGGCACCGGAGAACAGCAGCACGCCGCCGACAGGAGGTACTACCACCAGGTCGGCAGCTGGATGATGATCGATGGCACCGGGACGCGCCTGCTGCTCATGCCCGACCGACTTGGCGGTAGTGAGGCGCTGCACATTGTTCCGGTAGTAGTCGAAGGTGCCGGAGGTATTCGGAACTGCCTGGTCGAAGCTCTGTAGGTCGAAGCTCATCGAGTTATCGGGCCGGACCGGGAAGATCGGCAGCCACCAATTGAGCTGCTGGCGAGGCGCGCTGTACCAGGCATCGCGGTGCCAGGGAAAGGCAAACGCGACGCCTGTATTGAGGTGACCTTTCGGAAACGAGGTCCGTGGCTTCGGGACGTCGAAGTGGGTGTGCTCGGCCGGCAGCCCGGTCTCAGTAATGATGTTGCAGATGTGCTTCTTGGACCGCTCATCGTGAATGAACTGCGGTTTCCACGAACCGAGGATCTTGGCCATCTCGGCCGGCTCGATGTAGTCGTGCACGTGCTCGGGGTCGTGCGGCGCGAACAGCTCCGTGAGCTGGTCGCGGGTGTAATCAACGAAGTCGCTGACAGCGCGCAAACGAGTAAGAACGATCAGGTTGCCGCTGTACAGAGCCTGCCGAAGCTCATCCGGGTTGAAATCGGGATCGACATAGACGGTCATTGCGGTTGGCCCCACTTTCAGGATGTTGGAGGATTGGGGGAGGTGATTTCGTTTCAGGGGCACCAGATGAGCGATTTGGAGCAGGTGAAGGCCTCGGCATACGGTGCCCGGCACTCCACGCCCCTCAGCCTGGCAAGTCCCTGGAATACGTCTTCGTCCCACCAGTCACGCTGGTGCTGCGACGGAAAGCACTTGAACAGCAGCTCGACCTTGCGCTGAGCTAGTACGGCCGATAGCGGGAAGTACATTGTCGGACGCCCGAAGTCACCATCCCACTTAGGGATCTCGTAGCCGAGGTAGAGCTGATCACGAAAGACGGTCGGCACGATCTCAGCGACAGTCCGATGATCTTGGTGGGCATCGTCGACCCGTGGTGCGAGGATGAGGTCAGGCACAAAAGACCTGGCTACTTCCTCTAGCAGATCCTTGACCTGGTCCCATATAGCTGGCAACCTGCCCTCTGGCAGATCGTGGAGGCGAACGGTCACGTCCGCAGCAGGCAGGAATGCCGCGGCCGCGTTTCTCGCTTCAGCTTGCCGATCCAGTGAACCTGTGAGCACAAGGTAGTACGCCCGCATATCCGGCACAGCCTCGCTGAGCGTGAGCAGCGTGCCGCCCGCGCCGATCTCTATATCGTCGGGATGAGCGCCGAGGGCGAGTACCGATAGCGGCCGGTCATTCGGCGCAATCAGTTGCAAGGGCAGCATGGCTTGCTCACTCTGCCGATGGCCGTGGGGCTTGGCGCGGAACGGCCATGTCCTGACTGCTGGCGTCATTAAGTGCGCCCCCGAGGGGCAGAACCGCGCCCGACCGATCCGGATCCCAGATCATCCATGGGCAGTGACCCCTGAAATACATTTCTTCGAGCTGGGCTCGTTCCTTGACGGTGTCGGCAGGCGACCAGTAGCCCTTGTAGGGGTAAGCGATGACGCGACGCTGCGGGACAAGGCGTCGCATGATGGCGTCCTCGACGAGGTCCTCGCCCTCGTTCAGGTAGTCGAAGATTTCTGGCCTCAGGACGAAGTAGCCACCGTTCTCCCACTGCCGCAGGTCGCGCATTGGAGTAACTTGCGAGATCACCCCATCGTCGCCGATCTCGACTACGTGATGTGATGACTGTGGTGGTACGGCGAGCAAGCTGGCCACCGCATCGCTCTGTTCGAACTGCGTGACGATGTCCTGCAGGGAAGCGTTCGTCAGAACGTCCGCATAGTTAGCCATGAACATTGGCTCGCCCTCGACGAAGCGTCGCACTCGGCGCAGGCGTTCGCCGATCGCGGAGTTGAGTCCGGTGTCGACGAAGGTGATGCGCCACTCGGAGATGTCAGTGCTAAAAAGCTGCACCTCCCGGGCACCGTTTTCCAATACGAAATCGTTGGATCTCGTTTCGTCATAGCTAAGGAAGAAGTCCTTGACATAGGAGGCGCCGTAGCCCAGACACAGCACGAAGTCGGTGTGCCCGAAATGCGCGTAGTAGCGCATGACGTGCCATAGCAATGGTCGCTCGCCAACCATCGCCATCGGCTTAGGCGCGTTGGTGACCCCGTCGCGCATCCGCATTCCAAGGCCACCACAGAACAGGACGACCTTCATCAGCGATCCACCCCTCAGATGACTTCCAACGCAGGAATCGGAAAAACAAGGCGGCCGCCCCACGACCGCACGTAATCGAGCTGGCTGCTTATCTCGTCTCTGAGATTCCACGGCAGCACAACGATGTAGTCCGGCTGAGTCTCGGCGAGTCGAATTGGGGCGTAGATCGGTATGTGGGTCCCTGGCAGGAACATCCCTTGCTTGTGCGGGCTCCGGTCCACGGTGTAACTGAGAAGATCCGCCCGGATCCCGCAGTGGTTGAGAAGCGTGTTTCCCTTCCCAGGAGCGCCATAGCCGGCGACCGACTTGCCCTGCCTGGCGGCTTCGAGCAGGAACCCGAGCAGATCGCTTTTGATTTTCAGCACCTGCCGAGCGAAACCCTCATGGCCAGCGACCGTATGCAGGCCAGCGAACTCTTCAGCGTCGAGCACAGCCTTGACGTTCGGCGTCGGCTCATCGGCGAACTCCTCCGGCTGGGCAAATACGCGCAGTGAGCCGCCATGGGTGTCGAGCTCCTCGACATCGACGACCTTCAGCCCCGCCGTTTGAAGAGCGCGCGATGACGTCAGGAGCGAGAGGTAGGAGTAATGCTCGTGGTAGATCGTGTCGTACTGCCGTCGTTCGATCAGCCGAAGCAAATGCGGGAACTCGAGCGTCACGGTGCCCGTGTCCTTGACCAGCGCGCTCAAGCCGGCAGCGAAACCGCGTATGTCCGGTACATGCGCGAAGACGTTATTGGCTGCCACGAGATCGGCCTTGCCGTAGCGGCCAGAGATCATGTGCCCTGTCTCGGCACCGAGGAAGTCAACCTCTGTTCTTATGCCCTTAGCTCTAGCTGCCTCAGCCACGTTCGCTGCGGGTTCGATGCCGAGTACTGGTATGCCCGACGTAAGGAAGTGCTGCAAGAGGTAGCCGTCGTTGCTGGCCACTTCGGTCACCAGGCTGCGCTCGGATAGCCCGAGCCGCTCGGTCATCGCGTCTGCATAGCGTCTCGCGTGTGCAACCCAAGAGTCAGAGTACGAGGAGAAGTATGCGTAGTCAGAAAAGATTTCTTCGCCTGCTACATATGCTGGCAATTGCACGAGGAGGCATGACTCACATATGCGCACGTTTAGCGGGTAGAACTGCTCAGCCTGGTCCAGCTTGTTGGCCGAGAGGTAGCTTTCGCAGAGCGGAGACATCCCCAGGTCAACAAAAGTCCGTGTAACTTCGGCGCCGCATAGGCGGCATTCGGGCCCTGGATGCATGCTTTCTCCAAGCTATTCGCACGTCATACGCGTGTGTCGCTGATAAATATCTGTGTAAATAAGTTCGCTGCTTAGCTGGAGAATTCGCGAGCGATCCGCTTCTAGCATCGGCCGACCCTTAACCTGGACTCTGAATGAAGGAGGCTGATGAGCGACTTTGCCTGCAGGGCGTGCCGGCGCACCAACGGACAGATAGTCCTGGACCTGGGCCTGCAACCTGCATCTGATTACTTCCCTGGCCTGGACCACGGCGGGCCGGACCCTGAGTACCCGCTGCAGATGTGGCTGTGCTCGACCTGCGGTCTGG
>Ga0126381_100002579_pt1 | contig 19610 bp, 12 predicted proteins | sample PanSoiMetPlot_28_FD_96465 | JGI IMG/M metagenome (GOLD analysis project Ga0126381, IMG submission 96465) | Tropical forest soil microbial communities from Panama - MetaG Plot_28 | ecosystem: Environmental > Terrestrial > Soil > Tropical forest > Bulk soil | place: Panama | collected 2016-02-17
CCAATCGCGTTCGCGCGGGTACGGTCTGGGTCAACTGCTACGACGTGTTCGATCCGGGCGCGCCGTTTGGTGGTTTTAAGCAGTCCGGTATGGGGAGGGAGATGGGCGAGTACGGGCTCCAACAGTACACCGAGCTCAAAACGGTTACAGTAAAACTTTAACTGCCTGGCCGATACTTAATGTTACGAAAATCAAAACGGATCGCGGACATTCTTTCAGGATGTCCGCGTCTTTCTGTGCGCGGTATCAGCCACGTAGCGCTAAGCGGGTCGCGGTTAATACCAGCCGCGAATTCCTTCGCACAAGCCCGCGGCAGGGCACTCCGCCAGCGAGCCGCAGAGACCGCCTCGGATCACTGCAGCGGGTATCTGCGGAATATCATCGGTTCCTATATCGAAATCCAAACACAGGGGTGCCGCGCTTGAGGAAAGCCTTCCGGCGTACGCAGCAAGACTCCTGCAAATGGTATTAAAGAAAACGGAATACATTCCGTATTTGTTGACTGGGATTACGCCTCGATGTTAGCTTTGACTGCATAAGATGGTTGGGGGGGTGACATACGGAAGCACTGCGCGACCTGGCTGGCGTTGTTCCGCCGATGTTCACACCGTTCCGCGAGGATGATGAGATCGATTTTCCCGGCCTTGCGGCTGAAGCTCGATATCTGAAGCAGGCGGGCGTAGCCGGCATGGTCGTGGGCGGCAGCATGGGGGAAGGTGCCGGAATGTCTCCCCAAGAACTGGGCGAAGCCGTCCGCACCGTCATCGAGGCCGTAGAGGGAACACTTCCTGTCCTCGGAGCCATCATCGCGGATAGTTCGGCGGAGGCGGTTCGGTTAGGGCGTGCCTTGCGACGAGCCGGGGCACAGGGCCTCCAGGTCCCTCCTCCCCATTTTCACGTCTCGGCAGAGACCGCGGTTCTGTCCGAGTACTATCGCGCCATCACCGACGCGTCGGAAATCCCACTCCTTATATATAACGTGATGCCAACGGCCCAAGCTGCTATCGAGGCCCTACAGGAATTGATTGCCGCCAATCCTATGATCGTGGGAGTCAAACAGAGCGGGCGGAATATCCACGCGTTAGCCGCTCTATTGGCTGAAGTCGGCAACACAATTAAGGTTTTCTCCGCCATTGACGACATGATTTATCCCTCATTCGTTCTGGGTGTCGACGGAACCATTTCCGGCACCTCGGCCATGTTTCCACGAGAGACTGTCGAAATGCTGCAGGCAGTGAAATCTGGAGATTATGAGCGGGGACTGAGTTTGCACCAAAGGCTTACGCCGGTGTGGCGTTCCGTCGACTATGGCGACTTTTCTGCGCGCGCGAAGTACGCAGCTACTTTGGCTGGACGTCCAGTGGGCAAGCCGAGGCGACCATTTCAGTGGCCCACAGGGGAAGCCGCGGCTAGCATCGAAGCGGCGCTCCGGGCAGGAGGATTGCTGAGCGTTGTTTCCGCGCCGTCGGAACTGAGCCGGCGCGAGCTCGATTTTGCTGAGTCCTAAATAAGGAGTCCCGTGTGAGGAATCGTGCAACGTAGCCAGGGTTTGGTGCGCGGCGTCATCGCCGATGTGGTTATTCCATATTCAGGGGCGGAAGAACCCGATATGGATCGGCTGGGCAGTGAAGTCGGAGTTCTCGACGCCAGCGGCGTGGATGCCCTCTGCATTGGCAGTGTGTTGGGCGGGGCCATTGGGGCGACAGCCACTGAGTTGTCTTCGCTGTGTGGGGTCATACGGCGCACTTCGCGGAAAAACCTCTTCGCCGTGGTGTTTCCTGACGCAACGCCCGAAGCACTCGAGATGGTGCGTGCCCTGGACGAAGGAGGCGCGGACGTAATTCTTGTCGCCCAGCCTCATTATCTGGCGCAACCTGGAATCGAAGGGTTGGAGGAAATGTTTGCTGCGCTCCGACAAGCTACCGAGCTGCCTGTTCTGGTCGCCGATTGCCTGCCGGGCAGCATTGTGGGAGTTGCACCGATTCGCCGGCTGGTTGAAAAGCGGCTGGTAGACGGGGTTCTGGAAGCGGCAGACATACATGTTCTGGTGGATCTTCTTTGCTTAAACCTGGGCGTGCCCGTCTATTCTTCCGTGGAAGATCTTCACTTTGCAGCGTTCCTATTAGGGGCTCACGGCATTGTGTCCAATCTCGCAACCTTATTTCCCCGGGAATGCGTCGCCCTCTACCGCTCGGTCCGGGATCGGGATTACACCAAGGGAAGAAGAATTCATGAGCGGCTGGTGCGGCTGTGGCGGTCATTGAGTTCGGGTACAGAACGCGAAGCACGGCTTCGGTTCGCGCTGAGCGCATCCAGTCGTCCGGTGGGGGCAGCAAGAAGCCCGTATGGCACAATTCCGGACCAGGCCGTTCAGCAGATACGCAGCGTCCTGGAAAGAGAAGGCGCCCTCACCCAGCCTCGGTGATCCTGGGCGTCCGGTCCGGCTGCCCGCTTCCGCATTTGCGATGTTCTTCCGCCAGGAAGCTGCGGAAGCAATCAGGATGTTGCGTCCTTCAACCTCTTATATAGTGATTCTCGGAAGGAAGACCGATCGTGAGTAACCGTGTCGTTGTCATTACCGGTGGAGCTTCGGGGATCGGAAAAGCGACTGCAAAGCTCTTTGCGCAGGACGGAGAGCACGTAGTCATTCTCGATCGGGATGAAAAAGCGGGGACTCAGACCGCCGCCGAGATTGAAGCCGCCGGCGGCAGCGTCTTGTACTTGAAAACCGACATAGGTTCTGAGGATCAAGTAGAGGCAAGCTTCCTAAAGGCAGCAGAGAAGTTCGGCAGCATTGATATTCTCTTTGCCAACGCTGCTGTCCAGATTAATAAGTCCATCCTCGAAACCTCGAAAGAGGATTGGGATCAGATGATTGCAGCCAATCTCACCGGCACATTTCTGTGCTGCAAGGCCGCGGCAAATGCTATGAAAAAGCGGAAGTCAGGATGCATTGTCATCTACTCCTCGGGCCACGCCTTCATGTCTTATCCCGGCTACACCGGTTACGCTGCAACCAAGGGCGGCCAGGTGGCCTTTATGCATGCCTGCGCCATCGATTTAGCGCCGTTTGGAATCCGCGTAAATTGCATTATTCCGGGAGCTACGGAAAGTCCACTGCTTGCCTATCATTTTTCCAAGCATCCGGAAGACCAACAGAGAATCCTGCAGAAAATACCGCTCGGGCGATTTGCCAGTGGAGAAGATATCGCCAAGGGCGTCCGCTTTCTGGCCTCAGAGGATGCAAGCTATATCGCTGGCTCGTGCCTGATGGTGGAAGGCGGATTGCTCGCTCAGGGCTAAGCACTGAAATTGCGGAGGCGAAAGTGAGGCGGAACTTGCGCTTTAGGAAACGATCAGTTGCAAGGTCAATTCCGAACCCGCCGGAATTCTCACCTGGCGACCGAAATCAATTTGGACACGCTGTCTGGACACTTCTAACTTGTACGAAATCGGTTCCTTGTCCGGCTTCTCAAATCCGCCCAGCTTGATGTTCTCTTCGCCCATTTCATTGTTGAGATACAGGTATCGGAGCGGAAGTTCGCCGTGGGAGACTTTCAACCGCACCGCCTTCGATGAGCTGGCCAGCTTTTGGGAGTACACTCCCCAAGCTGAGCCGGCAGCAAAAAAGCAGCGGAAGTCAGAAGGGTTGATGACGGGAGCAAAGGCCAGTTGCTGGTCGACGGCCGAATAACGGAACCCAGCTAGAGCCATGAGCACGGACCAACTCGCTAAAGCCCGCGCGTAATGGGACCCGCACTCGACTTCGTTCCATGGATTTCGCCGCACGCCATCGTAGCGCTCAGTGATTCCCTTCACGATGGCTAATCCCTCTTCGATCAGCCCGTGAATAATCATGTGGGCGGCAACCTGAAATTCAATCCCTGTCCATACTTCGTCCGAATAGACGAACGGCAGCCTGGGACGGCCTCCCTTGGGCCAGCTGCAGAGCACCAGACCTTTTTCGTCGTTCAGCGCGTAGATGCGTTGAGTGTTGGGGTGGTCGTAGAAGCTCGTTTTGAAGTTGTATTGGTAGATGGATCCAAGTGCCTTCTTCACCTTTTCTCTGGGCAGCCCGTCATCTAACCCAATGACGTCGGCAAACCAGGCGCCAAGTAATTGATCCGAGAGGCAGCCCTGCCCGAATTGATAACGGATCTCACCGTCCTGGACAGTGTTGGCGTGCCAGTTCCTGTCAGCGTACTTCTTCATCGGCTGAATCTGATCCGCGGGCGGAACCCGCTGCACGTAGAACTCCCCGTCCCAGAGCTGTTCCAGATTACGGATTCCTTTCTCCCGCACCGCCAGGTACGAAGCGGCCGCGGCGTTATCCCCCACCGCCGCGGCCATGAGTTCTCCCGCCCGCAACGCGGCGAGGTAGAGCGTGCTCATCATCGGATTGGGTCCATAGAACTCGATATCGTAGGTGTTGTGCTGTTGGCCCTCCATCAGTCCGTCTTTGTCGGCGTCCCAGTGGGTCCAGGCGAATTCGAGAGCTCGCTTGGCTGCCGGCCAATGCTGGCGAAGGAACTCGGTGTCTCCGGAGATTTGCCACTCCCGATACAACTTTAGGATGCAGCCCATTTGTCCATCAGCCGCTGGACGAAAATTCCACTGCGCCCGTCCTAAGGGAAGCAGTGTCCGGAAGGCCATGCTGTCATCGTCGCGCATGTTGTAAGTAAAGTCGGTGTGCCGCATTGAGCGCTCAAGTTCCGGGTAGAGGAATGCGAGCGCCTGTTCGTAATTCCAGACGTGTGTGCAATTCATCGGGCAGCAGCCGGCGTTATCGTCGCAGCCTTCGAAAGCGAAGAATTGTTTTCCTTCCAGCAGCATGCATGTGTTGGTACGGAGAATCGCAGCCTGACTCGAAACTGCTTCGAGCGCAAAGCCGGGCAGGCTGGAGGAATAGAAATCGTTTTCGAAGTCGCGGCTTTGCTGTTCCAGTTCGGCGAGATGGGCAGCAGTGTAGCGCCCGACTTGCCATGCTCCGTCAAACCGCGTGCCATAGTAGTTCCGCAGTTTTTGCCCGCTTACTTCTTTTTCCTCGTTCCAGTAATTCTCGCGATTGGGGAAATACCAGGCGAGCAGGAAAGTGATTGTCTTGGATTCGCCAGGCAGGAGCTTTACGCGCGGAGCAAGGGTGCAGTAATTGGAGTGGCCGTCTGCCGAGGGCCCCGCGGAATCTATGTCGTGCATTTCCCCATTCGCTGCAAATTCGTCATACCATTTCTGAAACGGATCCCACCAATCTCCACCCGGCCAAGCCGTCCTCATCGTGGCCTGCTCGGCTATACAGAGCAGTGCCATGGAACCGAATCGTGTGTCGTCAGGCGGGTACTTTGCCGAAGTCATGTCCAAACCGATAAGATTGAGACCCTCAAAGCTTTCTCGACGAGCCTTGGTAACGTTTTGTCCGAAGCCAGGATGGCGCGTGCCATCCAAGTTCGCCTTCCCGTCGTAGCCAATGGCGTTTAGCAGCGAAAATGCCAAGGCGACTTCGACTTCCTTGTCTGCCGCCGACCTCAAGCGGTAATGAAAAATGGCAACGGGAAGGCTCGAATCATTCACGTTCAGTGGAATCAACGGATTGAAGGCCTCAAGTGAGACAGTCAGCGGCAACTGCGGATCCTCGAATTCAATTCGGGCGAACGGGTAGCTCCCGGTAAATTTTGCGTTGGAGAACCTGGGCAGGCCTTCTGCGGAATTGCGGCTGAATCCACCTCCACCTCGAAAGGGAGGCTCCAGTGGAGCCTCAACTACCTTGACGCTGGCCGCACCACCCTGCGGACGTGCCCACAGGGCTACAAAACTAAACGGCAGAATCTTACCTTTGCCCGGACGGTTAAAAACTTCCCAGTCCCGCAGTTGGCCGCGTCCACCGATGGAAACCGTGCCCGTGCCGATACCGCCCAGGGGAAGGGCCACCTCTGACAATTGTTGCCCGGTGAACACCCGTTGCGTTCTGGGAGCGAAAAGATCCTCGCGAGAGAAGGGAATTACCGATCCCGTCGGCGAACGGAACGCTTGCGGTGGGTTGGATGGGACAGAATTGTTCTCAAGGGTGGCAAGTCCCAGCACTGCCGCCGATGTCGAGCCTAAGAACTGCCGACGATTGATCTCGTTCCTATCGGACATTTCGGTTCTCAGTTTCGCGAACTCCCTCGGCCTGGATCAGGCATGCGCGGAAATCTCTGGGCGGGTGGGTGGAGGCGGAGAGAACGCCTCCAGGTGACGTATCACAGAGACGACCTGCCGGACAGAGCTGACCTGGAAAACGGACTCTCGCACCATGTGCTCCAATTGCTCCGGCGTTGCGCATACCCGCGCATTGATGATCATGGAAGCATCCCGACAGTCGGGTATTTCATAACTTTGGCCCCATGCGGCGGTGCCTTGCGTGCCGGTGAGTGCAATCCAGTTGCTTCCTTCCGGGGAGACAATCATCGCTTTAAGATGTGCAATGCCCAGTTTCTGCCCCCGGCAAACCTGTTGAACCACCGAGACGAACGCTTCAGCGAGATCTGTTGGGCAAAATGTATGGTTTGCGGCAAGATCAAGAGTTGCGTTCAGCCAGCCGAGAGATGCCTCGGCCGCACCGTAGCGGTCATAGTCCAGTTCGAATTTCCGCTCCGTGGCCGGTTCTCTCAGAATCAGATTCAGCCACTCCTCTACACCGGACCCGGTTCTTGCGCTCATCGTACTCACATGGGTTGTTCCAACAAGGTCCCGAATCTGTTTTTGCAAGCACTCTAGTTGTCCTTCGTTGAACAGATCAGCTTTGGTTAGGATGATATGATCTGCTTCGGCCAGTTGCTTGCCGAACAGATACCGAACGTCTTCGTTAAACGGGGAAAAGGAGCCCAGCATTTCCTGGACTCGCCCGGGATCGACCATTACGGTTAAAGGACTAACCGTGAACTGTCCAGAATAATATCGGCGTAGTCGTTGGCAGACCGTGGCTGAAAGATCTGTGCAACTGCCGACGGCTTCCGCCAGAATGATATCGGCCTGAGCCTGCTTCGCCAAACGCTCCGCATTCTTTGCGAATTCGGGGAAGCGGCAGCAGAAGCAACCGCCCCCAATTTCCTCCGCGTGGAGCCCCAAACTACGCACCAAGGCCGTATCGACAAGCTGGTGTCCTTGATCGTTGGTGATAATGCCAACCTTCATGCCACGATCCACGAACGCTCGCGCTGCTTGTAAGATCGCAGTGGTCTTGCCGGAACCTAGAAAGCCACCGATGCAGGCAATCCTGGTCATAGTTTCGTTTCGGTCTCGGCGAGGGGATCCGTCATCCATCTGACGCGACCGCAGTTCTTTCTCGTTCCCGGGTGCGAGGCTCAATCTACTATGTACCTTGAAACGTTTCAAACTAATTTCTAGAATTTCTGACGTACAATCCGGTATGTATGGCCGGCTCCTGGTCGGCGGACTCGAAAAGGAGTCTATTGTCCTCGAGGTGCTATCCGCTGGAGTCCTCCAAAAATATCTGCTCCGATGAAGCGGGCCCGGTCACCGAGGGCGTTTTGTATACGGATAATCTCGTTCCACTTGGCGGTGCGTTCGCCGCGCGTGAAGGATCCCACTTTCAGTTGTCCGGCATCGGTAGCAACGGCGAGATGGCTGATAAAAGCGTCTTCCGTTTCTCCCGAGCGCGCACTCACAATGGGCAACCATCCCGCTTCTTGCGTCAGGCGGATCGCTGCAATGGTCTCTGTCACTGTGCCAATCTGATTCGGCTTAATGAGGACGGCATTGGCGATCCGAGCGTCGATGCCTCGCTTGATGAGCGCTGCATTCGTACAGAACAGATCATCGCCAACGAGTTGAATCTTGTTTCCGAGCGCGCCTCGGATTCTGGCCCATCCTTCCCAGTCACTCTCAGCCATTGGATCTTCCAGCGAAATGATGGGATACTTCGCACACCAGTTCACCATCAAGTTGACAAACTGTTCTGATGTGAACTCCAGATTCTCGGTGGCAAAGCGATAACTGCTGGTCTGATCGCTGAACAGCTCGTTGGCCGCAATATCCAAGGAAATCGCCAAATCTTTTCCGGGTTTGAAGCCGGCCTCCTCGATCACTTCGACCAAAAAACCCAGCACTTCTTCGTTGTTGGTGAACTGTGGCCAGAAGCCGCCTTCGTCCGCTACGCCGCACAACGTTCCCCGCTTTTTCAGCAAATCCTTAGCGGCGTTATAAACATCGAAGATCATCTCCAGACATTCCAAATAGGTTTGCGCGCCGACGGCGATCAACAGGAAATCTTGAACGTCTATGTGATGTTCGGCGTGCACTCCACCACCAATGATCTGGATCTCGGGCAAGGGCAGCAGAGTACCGCCACCAGTGGCGAGGCACTCGTACAAAAACTTCCCCTGCGCATTTGCAGCCGCATTTGCCACAGCCATGGAAACTGCAAGTATCGCGTTGGCTCCCAAGCGAGCTTTATTTGGAGTTCCATCGAGCTTTATCAAAACTTCATCGATCTTCGCCTGATCGCAGCAATCCAGCCCGCAAATGACTTTCGAGATCTCACTGTTTATATTCTGTATGGCCTTGTTGACGGACCTTCCTAGGAATCGTTGCGGATCACCGTCGCGCAGTTCAATGCTTTCGCGCGAGCCGGTCGATGCACCGGAGGGAACCAGTCCGCTGCCCCGCACTCCATTCTGCAAGACAATATCGGCCTGCACGGTGGGATTGCCACGAGAATCGAAAATTTGAAAAGCTTGAACCCGACCGATTTTCACGATTCCCCCAATTTCCCGGGTTGTGGCGGTAGACTCGAGAACCAATCAGAGATGATCTGGCCCAGGTGAAATCTGGACGAACTCAATCTCGAACGTACGAAGTTCCGGACAAAATCCCGCTTTTGCTCCTTGGTTAGATACTCTACGGGTGACTTGCCGTCAATGCGGGCTAGCAATAGCATCAGCAACAACCGTACGATCCTCAAGTCCAGGTCAGCTTTTTGAGCAGGGTCGATGGCACGCTCTTCGTAATACCTTGCGAGGAACGCCTCAATCATCTGCTGCAACGGGGTCGTTACGGGCGCATGAAAGAGTGACTTCAGTAATAAATGGTTGATTAAGAAAGCCAAATCGAATGCCGGGTCTCCGTACCACGCCACCTCGCAGTCCAGCAGCACGACACGCCCCTGCCCGATGAGCATATTTTTCGGGCTGTAGTCCCCGTGGACCAGACACTCCCGCGTCCGTTCCAGACGCAAAGCCTCGTGCTCGAACGCCGCTTGCAAGTCAGAATGCCGTCGGCCCGTCGTTAGCAGGTAAGGATCCGTGCGCAGCTGATGAAAATTGGAGGTGGTGTCGAACATGGACGCCAAATCGGAATTGCAAAATGATGTGCGATGAAGCGCGCCAAGAATCTTCCCAGTTTGAACGGCGTGTTGTTCCTGGTAATCTCCACGCAGCAATAACTCTTTCCAGTTCTCGTACTCGGGCCCGAGGTATTCCATGACGAAGTAGTCCTTGCCGAGAGCCAAAACTTCGGGCGCTGCGTCGGGAATCGCTCTGCCCAAATATCGAAGGAATTCGTATTCGACGCGATTGCGGGCAATGTCGGCAGGCCAATGGTCTTGAACCTTCAAGCATGGAAGAGCCTGCTTCACGACAAAGCGTTTTCCTTCATCTTCTACCAGAAAGACGTTGGAAGAGATGCCTCCGGCTAGAGGCCTGGAAACCGCGTGTCTGGAAACCATCCCATCGTGGCGCAACAGGTCGAGAATATGGGATTCGCTTTCGGCCATGATTGTGCCACACGAGGTTTTTGCTAGTTTGTCGGAGAAATGGCGTTAGCTTGAGCCCTAATTGCTGGGACAATACGGCCATTTCCTTCCAAGATGTCACGGCCAATGTCTTATCCCTAGGTCGACTTTGCGAATGCAGCGTCTCGCCCAGGTTACCTTTCCGGGCAGCTTGTTTCGGCGCCTTCCTTCCGTCCCCAGGCCAGAACGGGAATACTTGTTTTGCCAGACCTCCCTTGATCGATTTCGTGCTTTTCGAGCTTGAGCGGCATTAACAACGGACTGAGCAGCAGGACAACGATCCAAGCAGGTTGCGTTGACAATTTACTCGCAAAATCGAATCGATTCAACCCTGATCTCGGACTTCGAATTCAGGGCTGAGTTCAGCCGGAGCGATGACGTTAAGTATCAGTAGAGTCGACAGTTAGCGATGGTAAATCTGAAAACCAGGGGGCTAGAAATGCAGCGATCCGATGCCCCCGCTTCAACTCAACAAGAATCGATTCGATATTCGGTTGCGCCAACCGTCGGAGCGAATTAGCATAGCGTTCGGATGACACCTGTTCCCAAGAAACGGTCGTATACGATGCGTGATGTTGCCCGTCTGGCTGGAGTCTCGATTGCGACGGTTTCGGCGGTCGTGAACGGAAAACAGGTTGTTCGGCCGGTGGTGGTAGCTCGGGTGCAGGACGCCATGAAGGCCTTGAACTTTCACCCGGATCACGTGGCGCGCAGCTTGCGAGTAAAAAAGACGACGACGATCGGAGCGGTCGTTCCTGACTTCTCCAGCGGGTTTTTTGTGGACGTCCTGCGGGGAATCGAGGACGTTGCTCGCAACCTGGGTTATTCGGTCCTGCTCTGCAATTCTGATGATAACGTAGACCAGGAACAACGCCACTTGCAGGCCTTACTGTCACGACGAGTTGACGGCATCTTACTGGCGTCGACGGACCTGTACTCAATCGCCGAGGCGCAGCTTCGTTCCAGCACGCCGATCGTGCTCTTTGATCGTGTCCCTCCCGCCCACCGCGGACCGGCAGTTGTTGTCAACAACGTGGAAGCCGCTTACAACGCCACACGGCACCTGATTGACCTCGGTCATCGCCAGATCGCCTTCATTGCAGGGCGTCTCGATCTTTCAACGGCGACCGATCGTGCCGAGGGCTTCCGCAAAGCCTTGGAAGATGCTCATCTTCCGTTAAACGGCGCCTACTTCAAACGCGGCGATTATCACCCTGAAAGCGGTTACCGGAATGGTTTGGAGTTGCTTCGCCTGGAGAACCCTCCTACGGCGATCGTTTCATCGAACGGACTTATGACTTTGGGACTACTGCGAGCAGTTCACGAGCTTCATGTGCGTTGTCCCGAGCAGATCAGTATTATCGGATTTGACGAGCCCGCCCCTGACACTTACGGCTTCAACCTGAGCACTTTGCTCCGTCCGGAACTGACCGTCGTCGCCCAACCTGGGTATGAGGTTGGGAAACACGCGGCTCAGACATTACTCAGCCTGGTGAACGAACGCGAAGATGCAGTACGCGATCAAAATCGGGTGGTAACACTGAATGCGGAGCTACGCGTCCGCAAATCCACCGCCGTCCCCCCGGTGTCCCCTAACTCACCCCCACAACTTTCCTCTTGACTATTTCTGTTGAAGAACTCAACTAGCAACCGGCTGTTCCCGACATTCACGAGCCAGTGCAATCACCGAATCGACAAGCGAGTCCATTTGCACTTCGTAGGTTCGGTCAACGGATATGGTGGGCGGACGCATCCTGGAGTTCGATAGAATGCCTCTTTTGTGAAGAACACGCTTTTCAATGTGAATCGCGAGTTCCAAATGCTGTAATGCAAAGGCCAAGTAGGGAACCAGGCGTTCGAATAAGGCCGTCGCTTCCTGCTTTCGGCCTTGCAGGTACAGTTCATAGACGCGTACGTAAATTTCCAGACAAGCGGCTCCCGGCATCATTGCGGAAGCACCATGAGCTAGCCCATCCATCATGGCGATGCCGCCTAGTCCGTAGATGATTTGGACTTGTCCTTTCGTCTGCTCCACGATCTCAGCGCATTTTTCACCCGGCAGGAGCACTTCCAGCTTGGCGAAGCGAAAATTGGGGTGCTTTCGCGCCAGTTCCACGAAGACCTTGGCAGGAAGTCCCGCACCCGTAAAGTCGGCGTCCTGCAGCATAACCGGGATCCTCAGAGCATCGCAGAGTCGACTGTAATGTCGAATGATGGCCGGTGCTGGTAATGGAGCGGTGCGCGGTGCGGTCACCATCACACAGTCGGCACCTGCTTTCTCGGCATAACGCGAAAACTCAATCGTGCTGTAGGTAGAGCCAGAGCTCGTTGCTGCTATGGCGGGGACGCGTTTGCGAGTGTGCTCCACCAGAACGTCGACAAAGTGATAGCGTTCGCCGTCAGACATCTTGTAGAACTCAGCTCCGAAACCCGGTCCACAGACGGCGGCTGCTCCTGCATCAATCGCGAAATCAATCTGCTTGCGAAGTACTTCGTCGTCGATGGTGTCGTCTTCGCGGAAACAGGTAGCCATGACCGGGGTAATGCCGTTCAGGGTTAGCATGAAGCGCCTCGCTCTAGGTAATGTCTTTGTGACCCAGTTCGCCTCGAACGGCGAGGCGATCACTATAGCTGATGTGGCGCTGATCTTCAACGTCGGAACGCATTCCGAGATTACTTTCCGCTGGCAGCATCGTTGGGCAGCAAGCGGAGATGAATTGTAGATCGAAGGTGCTCTCCCGGGCGCAGCCTTCTGCCGGGCCCATAGTTCTCCAGATACTCTCCAATCTGGGCCGGGCTCCCTCCGTACCAGTCATTCACGAAGACTGCGATTCGGTCCGACTCCACCGCGGTTCGCAGGTGCTGGGAGCCATCGGACTGGATGGTCCATCCGATTCCTGATGTGTTTCTTACTGTGGCGGAGGTGATATTGCGCTTTGTGCTGCGATATTGATTACTGCCCATCGGTGAGTCATCTTCGGAGTAAGGCCAGGTGGGGTTTACGAATGACGGGCGTCCGGAATACGCTTGAATGTCGCCGCTCAACGCTCCGATGTGACCTTCTGGATACCAGGAGAATTCACCATTTCTCTTCCACGCAAGGTGATCCAGGCGAAGCGGCACCTCGAAGCGAAAGCCCACTTCCTGCGCTTCGATCTCCGGACCGCCGTACTCAAAATCGTACGATATTGCAGCGGCCCCTTCTGGGGTGATCACCGTGCGGTAGCTACCAACCAAGTTGGGATAGTGGCCCTGCGCCGTCAGTGTAACCGTTTCATTCTCTTCCGAAATCTGGACAGGACGATCAAGCTTCCAGGTCATCGCCTGTGGCAGTGCCGGAGAAGAGGATTGCATGGGAAGAATGTGGATCTGCGGTTGGTCATATAGGACAATCTCTCCATCTTTCACAGCATACTGAAGCAAGCCTCGCTCTCCTGAGACTCCGAAATTAAAGCTTCTGCCCTCGATCCTCGGCGTCACTCCGGAGAGCAATTCTTGTTTGCGAACCCGCAGCGGCTGGGGGGCATTCCCGGAATTCTCTACCCGAGCCGGTTGAGATTCTCCAACCTTGATGGTGAAGGCATTGACCAGTCGGTCGCCATTCATGAACCGCAGCTCGAGATTGCTGCCAGGCTGCGCGCCGGGAGGGATGGGGATCTCAAGATCGCCAGTCGTCTGCGGTGCAATGTGCGCCACGGCCGCGCCTTCCTCTCCGCCCATTCGCCACTGGATTCGAAGCTCTGACAGATCGGTGAAGAAATAGCGGTTTTTCACCGCAATCCTTAGCGAGCCAGACGGAGGAAACGCTAGGGAACGGTCGTGAATGGCAATCGGCGAATATAGATTTTGTATGCCCCAGAACTCCGGCTTTTCGCGGCGCCAACCGTCGATCACTCCCCAGGGCGCATCACCGACGAGGCCGTGGTCCGGTTTGTAATAGATTCTCTCGAGTCCATGGTCTTCGGTGTAACCGCGGCCTTGTTCGGCCCCGCGTTTCGGGACCAGAAACATGTCATCGGACCATGCCCATATGAAGCTTGCCTGAACCACTTTGCTGTTCCAGAAAGCCTCCATCACATCGATCAGAGGAGCCACATAATAGTCGCGGATGCCCGGATCCCGCCAGAGAGCCTTGCCGTCATTCCATATACCCTGATAGGGCGCCAGACTCTCATCCCACAGAACCGGCTTGCTGTTGTTTTCGAGAGAGTGGATTCCAGCCACGGTGATCGGATTATGGCGAATCGTGAAATCGAGGCCATCGGTCCAGCTTCCCATTACAGGCCGGCTCGGATCGTGGGATCTGATTTCGTGTGCGCCTAGGTCCAACGTCGGTCCCCATTCACTTTCATTTCCGGCCGACCAATAGGCGACTGACGGGTGGCTCATATCGCGCTCGACCATTTCTGCCGTTAACTGGCGAACAAGCGCCCCCCACCGCAGATCGTGTGCCCGATCCATCCAGCAAAAAGGCGCCTCCTCTTCAATGTAGAGGCCCAGTTCGTCAGCGATATCATCCAGTTCGGCAATCGGGGGATAGTGCGACGTCCTGACTGCGTCAATATTGGCCTTCTTCATCAACTCCAGGTCTTGGCGCACCACGTCTGGAGTAATAGCGCGGCCCATAAGGGGATGTGAATCGTGATGAGCCGTTCCTTTCAGCTTCACTGGTACACCATCAATCATGAGGACGGTCTTATCGATCAGCGTTTGCCGGAATCCGATCTTCCGCTGCAATCGTTCAATCTCGTTGCCCTGGTAGGAAATTACGGTCTGAAGTACATAAAGACTCGGGTGCTCGGAGTTCCACTTGAGAGGCTCGCGCACGTGTAGTTTCAAAACCGCATTTTTGCGCGACCATGCCGCCAGATCGATCGGCATCGGATCCGTCGTGGCAACGTCAGTTTGTCCATCGCGACTGAGAGCCAAAAGGACGGAAGCCCGGCTCAGATTGGAAGCCGATTCGTTCACAATCGAAAGCTCGGTTACCAGATCAGCATCCCGATACTGCCCATCGAAGTCGGCATGGGACTGTTCTCTCTCAACATGCAGAGCAGGCACGGAAAAAACGTGAACCCGTCGGAAAATCCCCGCCAGGGAAAAATCTGCGTACATGCTCATGTGGTCCAGATCGGAAGCGATCGTTTGGTCTTGGACCAACACCGCTACAACGTTATCACCGGGTTCGGCGGAAGGAACCTCTAGCTGGAACGGCGTGGCTCCGCCGGTGTGCGATCCAATCCGGCGTCCGTTCCACCACACTTCCGCGCCACTGTAGACGCCGTCGAAAGCGATCCTTACCAGACGTCCGCGCCAGCTTTCCGGAATACGGACGTGCCTGCGATAACCGCCATAGCCCGATTCGGACCGGAAACCTTGCATGACCCAGTGCGAAGGGACAGCGATCAGCTTCCAGGAAGAGTCATTGAACGCGGGCTGCTCGAATCCTTTCGGAGGATCAGCCTGGAACCCCCATTGGCCCTGCAACTCGAGGCCGTATTCCGATCCGGGGTCGGGAACCAGCGCCCGCTGAATGTCTCCGACATTCACCAGCTTTTTGACGGATTGGCCCTGAACCATAGCCGAGAACTCGAGTGCGCCGGTCACGCCCACGGGAACAGGCACCGTGAATTCGCCAACCGAGCCGGCCTCTGCCGTGGTATTCCACGGCTTGCCGCCCGCTTGACCAGAAGCATGAATCTGCGCCCGGATGCCTGCAGCCCCAAAGCCGTCGGTCAGGGACCCAATCGCGTTTCCGCGTGCGTCACCGCGAATGTCCATCCACGGAGGCGTGTTTTCCGAATAGACCTCCAACTCGCGCAGACGGGTGTCTCCATCCAGTTGCCGAATGCGCAGTTTCGTTGTCTCGGTCTTTGGGACTCGGAGGTAAAGCAGTAACGGCAAAGGAGACTTCCCGTCGCCCCATCCGGTAAGCTCCCGCCAGGACGTGCCGTCGAACACTTCTGCCTTGAAACGCGTCAGATCTAATGCCCCTCGTCGCGGTCCCCAACGTTTGAAAACCAGTTCGCGTATCGAAACCGACTCCTTCCAATCCATCTCAATCCAGCAGGGTTCAGTCCGGGAACCAACGCACTCCCAGTAGGAGTCGTCTGAGCCGTCTGCGGCATTGGCGGGCGGGTGGCCGATGTAAGAATCGGACGCGATTACAGATGCGCCTTGGGCCGCAATGTTCTGATTCGGGTTCGGAGATTGGGCAGACTGAGATTGGGCAAACCCAGATTGGGCCAACGAAGACAAACACAGGAACAGAATCGCGCCGCTCGAAGGCTTTATCATGAAGCCGAAATACTAAGCTCCGCGGTCGGAGTAAGTCAATAATTCGGTATGCATTCCGAATTTGACGATTGCGGGCGATCGGCCTATAGTCCTTCGTGACGGGGTCCTGTCGAGCGCTTCGCGCGTGAGGAAGTCGAGCGGCACCGTTGAGCTTTCCCGAAACCTTATGAAAATCACCGACGTCACCACGTATTTAGTCGGAAATCCCTGGAAGAACTGGCTATTTGTGAAGGTCGACACTGACGAAGGCATTCATGGAATCGGCGAAGGCTCGCTGGGCCATCTTTCGAAAACGGTGGAAACCGCTGTGCACGAGATGAAGGCCTTTATTGTGGGGCTGGAAATTTTTCAAACAGAGACTCTTGTGACTCGTCTCGCACGGCATGTGTACGCCGATGGCGGCCAGATCAAGATGTGCGCCATTTCCGCCCTTGAAATTGCCTGCTGGGACGCAATCGGCAAGGCTCTCAACCAGCCAATCTACAACCTTGTTGGCGGACGCGTTCACGAACGCATCCCGGCCTATGTGAATGGCTGGTACCGGTGTCCGAGAACTCCGGAGGCATTTGCCAAAGCTGCGAAGTCGGTAGTGGCCAACGGATACTTCGCCATGAAGTTCGATCCATTCGGATCAGCGATGTCGCGCTTGAGTCCGCAAGAAGAAGATCACGCCATCGATTTGGTTGCCGCGGTGCGAGAGGCCGTCGGCCCGCACGTGCTGCTGGCAATCGAGTGCCACTCGCGATTTTCACCCTCGACAGCAGTTCGCGTTGGCAAACGCTTGGAGCAGTTCCGGCCAGCGTGGTATGAAGAGCCGATTCCTCATCACAATATTCCAGCGATGGCGGAAGTCGCGCAGCGTCTCGAAATCCCGATTGCGACCGGAGAAAGTTTTTCCTCAAAACAACAAGTGGCAGAACTGCTGCGCTATGGAGCCGCGGATATCATCAACATCGAGCCACTGCATATGGGCGGGATTCTCGGCTCACGGAAAGTCTCCGACATGGTGGATGCTTACTACGGGACAGTGATCCCTCATGCCGCCCAGGGGCCGATCTGCACGCTGGCCTGCCTGCACATTGACATATCGACACCGAACTCATGGCTGCAGGAAACGTTCGAGGAGTTTAACGAGCCCTGGGAGCGACAGCTACTGACCCAGTTCCCGCGCATCGTAGATGGATATTTTGAGTTGCCGCAGACACCGGGAATCGGCGCCGATCTCAATTTGGATGAAATAAAGCGCCACCCATATCACGAAGATCTGGACATCTCCCTATTCGAAGATGACTGGCAGTTTCGTCGCTCGCAGGTATCTTAGCTGCGCGAAAGCTCGAAAATGAAAAGGTGGATCGTATCGGCGCCTCAAGTTCCAGGCGCGCCAGTTGTCATGCCTTTGCTCAAGTGTCTTGTTTAGACCCGGCAAAACCAGTGAGAAGCCATTCTCGGACGATGTTCTTGCGTATTTTTCCTACCGAGGTGCGGGGCAGCAGTTCAAAGAATTCGATCCGTCCAGGAACTTTATGTGGAGCCAAATTGGCCGCGCAATGGGCTCGAATCCGGTCTGCGCTCAATTCTGACTCTGCTGTCCTGACGACGACGGCGGCTACGGACTCGTCCCGTGTCGGATCGGGAAGACCGCAAACACAAACCTCGGCCACTCCATCCAGGGCTGCAATGACCGCCTCCACTTCTGAGGTCGAAATGTTCAGCCCCGAGCGCTTGATCATGTCGCTGCTGCGGTCGATGAAATAAAAAAATCCGTCTTCATCATACTCGGCGGTATCGCCGCTGAATAACCAGGTGTCACCATCCATGGCTCGGAGCACTTTGTTGGTTGCGACCTCGTCGTTCAAGTATCCCTTCATAAGCGAGCGGCCTCGGACGCCGCGGGTGATGAGATAGCCGGGCGTGTGCGGAGGAACTTCCTTTCCCGAGTCATCCACCAGCTTCGATTCATAGCCGAGTACCGGCCGTCCCATCGCAGTGAGTCGGCGATCTCCTGTTAGAGGACTCATGATCGGAAGCGCCGCCATCTCGGTCATTCCCCATAGCTGCTGGAGGGGCGCTCCGAATCTCTGATGCCATTGTTGGTACTGGGTGGAGGTAAGATTCTGGGCGAAGGTGACATTTCGCAGCCTGTGAGTCCGATCTGTGGTCCTGACCGGCTGGTTCAGAAGCATGCGCAGAGGAGCCCCGAAGAGCGCAGCCATGGTTCCCTCATACTTCACGGCTTGCTCGAAGAAGCGGCTCGCGCTGAAACGGGACATAATCGCGACACTGGCCCCTGCGATCAGTGACGGCCAGAGAGCGTGACATTGCGCAGCGGAATGATAGAGCGGCAGGGCAATTAAATGACAGTCGTCACCGCGAAGACCAGTCGCAGCACGGAAAACTTCACCGCCATAGATGAAGTTTGCGTTGGTTAACATCACACCCTTGGGACGGGACGTGGTGCCGGAAGTGTAGAGCAATTGGACGATCTTATCGCATGCTCCTTCGCCGCTTGAAGCGTTCGAGCTTTGGCGTTGAACCTCTCTTTCAAAGCACGGGAAGTCACGACTCGAGTATCCGTCTTCTACCAGCACGATGGCACGATCATGGTTCCGATTTGCCGCCTTCACCGCGGGGATCTGCGATTCGCTCGTTAAAACAAGCTTTGCTTCAGAATGCTCCAGAAAATAGCGAAGCTCTTCCGCGGTGCACGATGGACTTGTAGGAAGAACAATTGCACCCAGATACGAGGCGGCAAGAATGACCTGTGGATAAGCGGGATGGTTCGCCAGATGCAGATTGATGACATCGCCTTTGACAATGTTGAGTTCACGCAAGAAATTCACGGCCTGATGAATCGTGTCCAGATATTCGGCATAAGTCCACTTCGAGACCTGTTCGGTCGCGGACTCGTAAGTCAGCCAATGATGGTTGGGTTCGCGAGTAGCGTAGGAGCGAAAGATTGAATAGAGCGTTCGATGCCCGACGATATCCACTGGCGTAGGCCCTATGGTTTATGCTTGTTCGCCAAAAAATCGGCAATTTTTTTCTGCGCTTCCGGCTTTTCGTAACATTGCTGAAATGCCTGGGAAGCTGCGACATCCCAGTCAGAACGCCGACGGGAAGACATGCGGTTCAGTAGCATTTTTGTCTGCCTAATGCCCTCATTCGGCATGGTGGCAAAGTGCCTGGCGAGTTCCTCAGCACGAATGAGCAGTTGGCCGTCAGGCACAGCCTTATCCACGAGCCCGATTTCAGCGGCTTCCGTGCCGGTCATCGTGGCGGAGGTCATGAGAATCCAACGCGCCTTCTGAAATCCCACGACTTCGGTCAGGCGCCCCACGGCCCAGGGAGGAATCCATCCCAGTTCGACCTCCGGCATGCCGAGGGAGGCCGTTTCGGACGCCACCCTGAAATCATGATAGAGCGCAAGTCCGAGGCCACCGCCGAGGACGTGTCCATGAAGTGCGGCGATAGTGGGCTGAGGTAAACGATCAAGGATCGAAAAAACCTGGGCAATTTCCAGCTCATA
>Ga0126381_100002580_pt1 | contig 19609 bp, 12 predicted proteins | sample PanSoiMetPlot_28_FD_96465 | JGI IMG/M metagenome (GOLD analysis project Ga0126381, IMG submission 96465) | Tropical forest soil microbial communities from Panama - MetaG Plot_28 | ecosystem: Environmental > Terrestrial > Soil > Tropical forest > Bulk soil | place: Panama | collected 2016-02-17
GATCACCTATTTCCAGCCGATGCCGTGGCATGAAGTGATCGGCGTGGTTGAAGACGCGCGGCACAACGGAGTGGATGCCCCGGCGCCAGCTATCGTCTATTGGCCGACGATGAGCCAGAATCTCTTCGGCCCCGAGCCCCTCGATGCGGTCCGGGGAGTGACGTTCGTCGTGCGCAGCCAGCGCGCCGGCTCAGAGAGCCTCATGCAGGAGATGCAGCAGGCCGTTTGGCAAATCAATGGCGAACTCCCTGTGAGTGGACTCCGCACCATGCAGGAGATCAACGCCAAGTCCCTGGCGCGAACTTCGTTTACACTCACGATGCTCGGAATCGCCGCCGCTCTGGCCCTGGCCCTCGGCGTCATCGGTATCTATGGCGTCATCTCCTATTCCGTCGCGCAGCGCAGGCGAGAAATGGGCATTCGCATCGCTCTTGGGGCTCAAAAGAGGGGACTGCGCTGGCTGTTCGTTCGCTCCGCCTTGGTCCTCACCGGTATCGGCCTGGTCATAGGCCTCCTGGCAGCCGCCGCAATCGCACACCTGATGAGGGCCCTCCTATTTGGGGTCCATCCGCTGGATCCTCTGAGTTTCGCCATCATGGCTCTCGTCCTGGCCGCGGCAGCCGCGCTTGCCAGCTACTTGCCGGCTTCTCGCGTTTCCTCGATTAATCCTGCAGATGTGCTCAAGGCTGAGTGATCGCGGCCGACCAGTAGATTCGTTGAATACAGGCGGGCAGCCGCTTCAGAAAGAAGGCCGCTGGCCTTCAGATCTAATGCAACGGTTGAAATATCCAGGTCGATTCACTCACTCACTCACTCACTCATTGATGGCGACCTCGGTGTCGATCCGAGGATAGATCCTCGAAAGCGGGCTTGCGTTGAGTAACGCCCGGTTTGTTGTCGACAAACTGAAGTTACGCGAGGTCTCTGAGAAATCCTTCGCCCTCAAGGTGGATTATGGTTCCTCACTGATCCGCCAAGGGCAACGCAACCCGAAACTCGGTCCGCCCCGGCTGCGATTCGAATTCAATGATGCCATCGTTATGCCGAACCAGCCGCCGAGCGATATCCAGCCCCAACCCAACACCTTGTCCCTGCGGCTTGGTTGTAAAGAACGGATCAAAGACCCGTTGGGAAATCTGCGCAGGGATCCCGGAGCCATTGTCGATGATGTGCACCACAACACGCTCGCTTTCTCTGCGGGCCACCACCCTAACGCAGCCACGCTGCGGAGCGGCATCGAGCGCATTCTCGATCAAGTTTCCCCATACTTGGTTCAGTTCGCCTGCAAAGCCGCGCACTTTGGGCAGGCCAGCCTCCAAATCGATCGCAACTGACACTCCCTTCTCACGCGCCTTCGCGCCCAGCAGCTTCACCGTGTCGCTCAGTCCCGATCCAAGGTCCACCGCCACAGCAACCATCGCCTGATCCATATGCGTGAAGCCCTTCACCGCAGCCACAAGGCCCGCAATGCGTATCGCCGAATCCTGAATCCCCGAGGCCAACCTCCGCACGCCACATCCCGCCGCAGCCCAGCGAATCACCGCATTCAGCGCCGGTCCGTTCACCACCGCAGCAAGCCGATTCAGCGCTTCAAGTGTTACGTCCGTGTCGGCAAGTGCGTATGCGGCCCAGGCGTCCAGCCCATGCCCGCCGAGCCAATCCGCAATCGCGTCTTCGCGCGCGGCCTGATCCATGGGCGACAGCACCCCACACTCTTGCTTGGCCACGCACGACGCACGGATTGCTCTGACAGCTTCCAATTGGTCGTCACTGAGCCGTGCCGCGCCGAGTGCAAGCGTAGCTGCCTCCGCCGCATCCACATAGTCCTCTAGCTGGGCCGCGCTTCGCTCAATCGCAGATGCTGGATTGTTCAGCTCGTGTGCCAGGCCCGCCGACAATTTGCCCAGCGAGATCATTTTCTCGCTCAGCAAATCGCTCGAGGTGAAAAGACGCGCGCGATCCAACATCGCCCGCACCAGTATCGAGGTAATCTCATAGCACTCATTGGTCAGTTCGCGGAGCAGGCTGCGGTGAAGACTCAGGAGTTCCGTTGGCTCCTGCGCAACTGAATTCCCCGGTGGCGTTACGAGCCGCGAGTAGGGCAACACTCCAGTCACATCGCCGCCGCACCATTCAATCACCTTTACCGGTCCGGCGCCACGGTCTACACAGTGCGTCACACGCCCGGATAGCAGCACATGCAGGCCCTCCACCTCGACGCCTTTCATCGACAGGAACTCGCCAGCGCTCAAGATGCGCAGTGTCCCATGAGCTGCCAGCCACGCAAGTTCCTCACGCGGAGCTGCGCCAAGCGTTTTATGCTCCGCCAACCGCTCAAGGAGGTCGATCTCAGCCATCGGCGCGCCACCTAGAAGAAAAAGGTACCAGATCTAGGGAGGGAAGCATGAGTTCCGAGTGATCGATCTCTCGATTCCCGTTGTGGGTGGTTTGTTTCGACCGACGGAAAGAATTCCAAACCGAAAAGCCGACTTACCGGTAGTAAACGGGGCTCGTTGACGATTTTGCGTCCTCCGTCCCCGAAAGCGCTTCTGCAGGAGAAAAAGTGATTGTGAGCACCGTAATGTCGTCCTCCTGTCCGAATTGCTGGGCGGCGCGGGCGATCTCTTCGGCGGATTGGGTGGAGATGGCGGCGGTACGCTCGAAGCCGAAGAGCTCTCCGGTGGCAGACTGGGCTTCTACTACGCCATCGGATAGGAAGGTGAGCGAACTTGCCGGGCGCAGGAGGAAGCTGGTCTCTTCATACACGATGGCGGAGTCGATCCCGAGCGGAAGTGCCGTGGTCACCGGCGCCTCGGCTCCATCGAGGTAAGGCGGCAAATGGCCGGCGTTGGCGATGGTCACGCTTCCGGCATGTGTGATTTTTGCAGCGCAACAGGTGACGAATCCGCCTTGCACCTGGCCCATGAGGCCGCGGCTCAAGTCTGCAAGAATGCGCGCGGGCGGCAGCAGAGGCATGGTTCGCAGGGCGCCCATAACGGAGTTGACCGTCATAGCAGCGCGTAAACCTTTGCCACTGACATCGCCGACCACCACCAGGATGCTGCCGTCTTCTTCGGGGCGTACGTAGAAGAAGTCTCCGCCCACGTGGCGGGCCGGCGCGTAGACGCTCTCGATGCGAAAGCCGGGAACATCGACCGCGGGCGAAACCAGCCGCTGCTGCAATTCGCGCGCGGCTTCGAACTCGGCTTGCAGCGCGTCGCGGGCGCGCCACTCTTTCCAAGCCTGGTGCGCCAGGATGGCCGTGAGGCAAAAGCCGGCCAGAAAGAAGGCCAGGTCAAAGAGGTCCGCGCTCTGAGAGGTATTTCTGAAGCCCTCACTCAGCGAGGCGGCTGGCACGAGGAGCATGGCAAAGGCGATCAGGCGTCGTTGGCGCCTGACAAAGATGACCCAGAGGTTGGCGAGGATGGTGAGAATGTTGAAAGACTGAAGGCTGACGCGGTAGCCGATCAGCGAGAAGGCGACAAAAGAAGATGGCTCGACGGGGCTGAACGCGACCAGGACACCGATGTTGAAGAGCGCCATGGCGGCGTAGGTTAGCCGCTTGAACCAGACATCGCTGAAGCGGTTGATCCGCCAGATGAATTCGATGGTGATGACCATGGCGGGGAGTTGGCTGATGACCTGGAGCCGGGCACACTGCGGTTCCGACAGCGCCAACAGCCGGGCATCCATACATTCGAAGAAGAGGGTGACCAAGGGTAGGGTGGCGAGCATCGCACCGTAGAGGTAGAGATCAAGGCTGCGTGACGAACGTGCCATCAGGAGTATGGCGATGCCGATGAGCAGGATAAGAATGTTGAGGGTGATGGGAAGAACATTGCGCAATTGTGCATACGCGTGAGCGGTGGCGCGTTCAGCTTGCAGAGAGCGGCGCCGGTCGAATGTGAACGATGCCGCGTCTAACCCGCTGGGCTGTTTCTTAAAGACCTCGATCGCGGTGGGTCCGCCGGAATTTAGCGGGGCGCTCACGTCCGCGTCGCGGCTGGCCGGGCGCCGGGCAAAGGGGGGATACCAGATGCGCAGCGCAATGTGCGCGAGGTCTCCGGGATGGGTGAGGCCGGTGGGAAGATCGAATACTGTGTCCAGGGGAAGACCGGGTACGAATGGGTCGGGAGGGAGCTTGCCGTGGTCTCCCACGAGAACGCCGTTGACGAAGACCTCTTCGGCCATCCAGGGCCGGCTCAGGCTGCGGATACGCAACGCGACAGGCTCCGCGGTATCGCTGGGAACGGGCATGGGAATGCGGACCCAGACGAATCCGCTGGAGTCGAACGCAGGTTCCGGCCAGCGCCCCTCAAGCGTAACCGGCCAGCGTCTGTCATCGAAGTCCGGCTTGGCCCAGCCCGAGCCGACGTCAGGATTGTCGCCAAACTGATAGCGTGCAACACCATCGGGCAAAACTGCCGTGCCTTGAGCACGCGGGGCCACGTTGCCTGAAATCAGCACTAGCAACGAAAGCAGGATGGCGTGCAGGTGCTTAGACATTGAACACCTCGGCAGGAGGCGCAGGTGAGGGTGAGGTTATTGATGTCGTCTTCCTGGGCGAAATGCCGAGCGGCACGGGCGAGTCGATGAATTGGTCGTGCGTGGTTCCGTCCAAATTGCGCTCCGGTAGATGTGGGCAACAACATCGGGAAGATGGGGGAACTGCAATCAGGATACGGCAGCAGATCGCCCGCCCCGGTACTAATCAGTCGAAAGAGATTTCAACTGGCGACTTCAGGCCAAACCACTCATCGAGCCTGCTTCGTGCCCTAAGCAAGGCTTAGGTTTTCGGAAACGTGCTTGTGTTGAGTAATGTCTGGTTGGTCGGCAAACCGGAACTTTCCCTGAAGCTCGACGACGGGCGTTTGATTGCCTTGCTAACCGGCTTCCGACTAGTACATTGCAAACTTTTGCACAGGCGAAGATGGAATGCCGATTGCTTTACCAGAATTGCAGATTACCCATATATAAGTAGCGTTGTTCGAGTTGTCGAGAAAGGCAAAAAGACATGACTCAAGTGTCTACATTACAGTTCGCACATCGGATAAACGTTGACGGCACAATCGATTCCATTTGCTGCGACTGCTTCGTCACCATTGCGACCGAATATTCGGAATCGGATTTGGAGCGTAATGAGCGCGACCACACATGCCACCCTGCGTTAGTCGAACACTATAAAAAGGCCTGGGCCGAGTGTAAATTTTACTCGACAAGCCTGCGAGAGTGCGCCTCAACCTCGTATGTCGCGTCTCTACTAAGCAGAATGGGCGCCTGAGCCGCGGGTAGTCTTCTGGTTTGCCGGTTAACCGCCCACAGCAGAATTGTGAATCCCAAGGCGGGATCGCAATTGTTTGCGATAGCGCCGGCTTAACCGAAGCACAGTTCCAGGGCGGAGCAACACATCGTACTCCCCCTCTTGGTTGAGCTTTAGACTTTGCACTCGATCGAGGTTGACGATGGTGGAACGATGAATGCGGCAGAATGCCTGTGGGTTTAGCTCTTCTTCGAGTTCGGAGAGACTTCGACGCAACAGATGAGTCTTTGATCCCACGTGAAGGCAAGCGTAGTAGTCGGCGGCTTCGATCCAATCAACGTCTGAGATTTTCACAAAGGACACCTGGCCCGTTCCCTTGATGATGAAGCGATCTTCGCCTTTCGGTGAGTCTCTTCGCTCTGCAAGTCTTTCCTTAGCTCGCTTCAATGCGGAGTCGAACCGGGCATCATCGAAGGGCTTGAGCAGATAATCAAGAGCGCCAGCTTCGAATGCTCGTAGCGCATATTGGTCGTACGCAGTCACAAAGACAACGGCCAGCGGCAAGGCTGTGCCAAGGCGCTCGAGTAGGTCAAAACCATCGCATTCCGGCATTTGCACGTCGAGAAAGGCAAGGTCCGGTCTTGCTCCTCGGATCTCGGCCAGGGCTGCCGCGCCGGAGTCATATTCACCGACAACTTGAATTTCTGGATCGCGGGCCAGAAGCACGGTGATGTTGCTGCGCGCCAATGGTTCGTCATCCACCACAACGGTTCGTATCCTGGTGGCTCGTTGTTGCGGCCCCATGAAATCACCCCTCTCGGAAAGGCACAGACAGCAATGCCTCCACGCCGGAGTTTTGATTGTGTAAAGTGAACTCGAATTTGTCGCCGTACAAGTTCTGCAGACGCGTGCGTACGTTGACGATTCCGACTCCAGATTGCGCGTCCCAGTCTACAGGCAGATTCGGGCCATCATTGTAAACGCGGAGAGTAAGCCAGCCGCTGGATCGAAACGCCGCGACACGGATCCATCCTCCGCGCGCCCGTTTGGCGATGCCGTGTTTGACAGCGTTCTCGACCAGGGGTTGCAGAATCAAGCTGGGAACCTGAAGTGAAAAGAGTTCCTGGGGAACGTCAAGGTTTATCTGAAGCCGCTCGGCAAACCGTAGCTTCTGAATCTCCAGGTACTTTTGCAGAAACTGTACTTCTTCCCCTAGCGGGACCTCTTGCCGATCGGGATGTTCAATAACCTTCCGGAGAAACTCGCTTAGCGATGCGATCGTGGTTACGGCGGTATCGTTCCTTCTCTCGCGTACCAGTCCAGCGATCGCGTTGAGCGAATTGAAAAGAAAGTGAGGCTCGATTTGCCGGCGCAGGGATTCTAGCTGAGCTTTGGCGAGCTGCTCGCTGAGGCGGGCAGTCTCGATTTGTTGATGAGCTAAGCGCTCTCTGGACTCGACGAGGTAGCTGACCGACAGAATCGCGGCATACAGGAACGCAGACAGCAGAAATCCGTTGTAAACCTGGTCCAGCCACAAAGGCACAAATGGCTCCGGGTTCAGAGGCTTTGCCCAGGGATTCAACAACTCGTCGAGGACAGAAGTCCATGCAGCGACCACCAAATTGATGCTCATGCAGGCGGAGAAGTGCACAACGAGTGCTGACAGACTTCTGAGTCCTACCGGATATCGACGGCCAAGGTAGCGCACGAGCGGCGTCGCCAAAAACCAGGGAACCCAAAATAGGAGCTGATTAAAGTACAACGCGACCCAAGCATGATGCATTCCTTCCGCGCGCATCACGAAAACCGTCTGGGTTGCGTAGAACAGCGCGATCCCGAGCCAAATGGATACGGTCCACACGCGCTCTCGGGGCACAGTCTGTTGCATGTGGTGAATAGTACTGCAATTTGGAAACGACCAACCGGAATGCAGCCAGACCACACGACAACGCAGGCAACGGTCTGGTCTCACCAAGAAGCTTGCCGGATACTGCCTACATGTTTACACACAACAAGACGCGACTCGCTGTGGTGTTCATCGCCAGCTTCATCAATCCGCTTGTTTTTGGTCAACAACCCCGGAATTCGTTTCCCGAGACCGCTTCGAAATTGGCTATCTCCGCCAAGGGTCGGATCAAAGTGGCTTTCGTCTTGACCGAGCATGCCGTGATGATTGATTTCGCGGGCCCGTGGGAGGTCTTTCAGGACGTAATGGTCACGTCTCGTGGTGGCACGATGGAGGATCAGCACGTATTCGACCTTTATACGGTATCGGATACCACAGACCCGATCCATACTTCGGGGGGGCTTCGAGTGATTCCGAATTACACGTTCGATAACGCTCCACAGCCCAACGTCGTGGTTGTACCTGCGCAGATGGGCCACAGCCAGAAAATGATGGGCTGGCTGCGGGCGAGGGCAAAGACCAGCGATGTTGTGATGTCCGTGTGTACCGGCGCTTTTAGTCTGGCGGAAGCAGGTCTGCTCAATGGTAAAAGTGCAACGACTCATCATGGATCTTATGTGAGTTTCCAACACGAATTTCCCGCCGTCACCCTGGTAAGGAATATGCGTTATGTGCAAAGTGATCCGGTCGTGTTCACTGCCGGCGGCCTCAGCTCTGGTATTGATTTGGCATTGCATATTGTGGAGCTGTATTTTGGCCGCGACGTTGCGGTAGACACGGCGCGGACGATGGAATATGAGGGAGAAGGATGGAGGGGAGATGGGAGCGCTGTAAGGCATGCAACCGCCAACAAATTGCATCCCTCTGATCACTTAACCAAGGGCGCGCTTGGCAATTGGGAGGGCAGCCTCGTTACTCCGGATGGCACCTTTAGGGTAGCGGTTCATGTCTGGCTGAACACGAGCGGCAACCTTACTGGCTCCGTTGATGACGTGGACCACGATGTTAATGACGTGCCTCTCGGCTCACCGACCTTAAAGAATTCGGCCTTGCACTTCGAGGCGGCCGGTGGATCATTCGACGGAACGCTCAGCAAAGACGAATCGACAATTGATGGCGCGTGGGTGTTGCACGGCACCTCGACGCACTTGCAGCTCAAACGGGTCAACGAATGAGCGTTAAGGGCAAGATCCGGGCAGGGTTGAATAATGCCGTACACCCGCTGTACATCGGCTAACCACAGTCGATCCAATTCGATAGGCTGACTGGAGGTTCTCGCCCGTCGGACTGCGAGAGATTTGAACAGCCCTCTGCTTCTGCATTCTGAGGGTGCTGAAGGTTTGTTTCTGGGTGCCCTAGGCCGCTTTTCGGTGCCGCCGATGCTCCTAGAATCAGTTAGTTACAGCTCCAATTTCCGGTTTGTAACCAACTCGCGTATCGAACGGCACGAGTGTTGGGCTCGAAGCTTACACAAGCGCAAGATTCAAGTTGCTGATAGCCTCGTCGATCTCCTGGGCGCTCTTGAAGCCGACAGTAGCGCTATCCACGTCCGCGTTCTGGAAAGCGAACCTCATCGCTTTCACACGATCTTCGTGACTATGCTCGAACTGACCGCCGCCACACAGCTTCATGCCGATAACGCCCAACCCTTCCTTCTTCAACTGGTGGATGTGATCGACCACTTCGCTCACGTTGTCGGGGTGGTTGGTGTCCTCGTAGGTTGGGCCGTCCATGCGCGCACCGTTGTGGTTGATGCGGATCAGTCCCACGTCGAGCCAGTTGGTGCCCGGCATCTGACGCAGCGCTGGCAGCCCGTGCACTGAGGCGCCATGCGTGCGGATGATCTTCCTCTGCTGCGCCTCAAGGATCCCGTCCTGCCAGCGCTTTGTGGTCTCCGGCCAGTCAGCCGTATGCTGCCAGTGCAGCAGCATGATATCGAAGTATTCGGTCTGCGAGACGCGTCGCAATTCGTCAAATTTGGCCTGCGGGTCGATACCCTGGTGGAACGTAGTCACCTTGCTCATCAGCTGATAGCTGTCGCGCGGCAAGCCTTTCAGTGCCTCGCCCAGCATCGCCGGTGTCTGGTAGGCCTCAGCCGTCTCGAAGAAGCGGACGCCGCGGTCGTACGCATAGCGCACCAGCCTTGTAAACCCCTGCTGTCCCAGCGCTGCCTGCACAGCACCGCTATCCGTCCCAGTTCCGAAAGCCAGCCGCGTCACCTCCATCTTTGACCGACCCAGCACGACGGTGTCGGTCGCGGTGCGCTTGGCCGCGAGGGGAAGCGTTCCCATGGTGGCCATGGCGCCAGCGACCACACTTGTTTTGAGGAAACTACGCCTTGTGGTTGGACTCATCTCAACCTCCACGGCTCAAGCCGGTGGGCGAGCCGGATGAGTGGATGTTAGCACGCGCGTGGCTGCAATCCGGTCTCACGCTGGAGGAACCGTTCCGGTATGCTGATTCCGCAGTTCAGCTCAAAACATCACGTCACCGGAATCCTATGAAGAAAGCTCTACTGGCCGCTTTCACGTTGTGCTTTTGCCCGGCAGCTTTTGCCGCATCCTTTATCACTACACGTCTCGAGGATCCCGAGGCCGTTTATCTCGACAGCCCCGCGACGACTGGGGACTTTTCTGCTGCCTTGCAGGCAGCCCTCGATAGGGCATCCGGGACCGGGCGGGAGGGTATTGTGTTCGTCCCCACCGGCCGTTACACCATTGCGCGAACGATCTATCTGTGGCCGGGCGTGCGGCTAATCGGGTACGGCGCCACACGCCCGATATTCGTGCTGCCTCCGAATACGCCGGGGTTCCAGAAGGGTATGGGTGTGATGGTGATGTTCACAGGCCTGGCACCTCATGAGCGGCCGCGGGCTGGAGACCGCATCGCATTTCCCCCGCCCGGATCGGTGCCGCCGAATAACAACGTAGCCGACGCCAATCCGAATACGTTTTATTCGGCGATGAGCAATATCGACTTCGAGATCGGGGACGGTAATCCAGCAGCGGTAGCGGTGCGCTTTCATGTGGCGCAGCATTCGTTTCTCACGCATATGGATTTTCGAGTGGGCTCGGGGCTGGCCGGCGTCTACCAAGTGGGCAATGAGGCCGAGGATCTGCACTTCTATGGAGGACGTTACGGAATTCTGACGGAGAACACTTCGCCTGCTTGGCAGTTCACGCTGATTGACTCGGTCTTCGAGGGGCAGAGGGAAGCGGCCATCCGCGAGCACGAAGCGGGGTTGACGCTGATCCGGAATACGTTTCGCGATGTGCCGAAGGCGATAGATATTGACGAGGGCTATCCCGATCAGCTTTGGGTGAAGGATTCGCGATTCCACAATATCAGCGGGCCGGTCGTAACAATCAGTCTGGAGAAGAGCCCGTTGACGGAGATCGGATTCGAGAATGCAGTGTTGAGCAACACGCCGATCTTCGCCAAACTTCGAGAGAGCGGGAAGATAGTTTCCGGAATAGGCGCGGTTTACGAGGTGAAGAACTTCACCTACGGGTTGATAGTGCCAGGCGAAGGACGGATGGGGTCCATGGGCATGCGGTATGACGCTGTTCGACTCGGCGCGTTGCCTGCGGCACTTCCGCCCGCAATTCGAGCGCTACCGCCGAGTACCGAATGGGTGAATGTGCGCTCACTGGGAGTGAAAGGCGATGGATCAACAGATGACACGGCGGCATTTCAGCATGCCATTAATACGCAGAGGGTGCTTTATCTTCCCGGTGGGCATTACGTGGTGCGCAACACGCTTACGCTTAAGCCGGACACTGTGCTCATCGGGTTGCATCCCACGCTCACGCAGCTTGACCTGCTGGATGAGACACCCGGATATCAGGCCGTGGGCGCGCCGAAGGCCGTGCTTTTTGTTCCACCAGGCGGGAAGAACATCGTCAGTGGGATCGGAGTGTTCGCAGGCGGCATTAACCCGCGTGCGGTAGCTGTGCTATGGAAGGCGGGAGAGCAGTCGTTGATGGATGACGTGCGCTTTCTCGGCGGGCACGGAAGCGGCAGCAATCCTTATAACAACAACCACACGGCCGACTCTGACCTGCACAAGCGCTGGGATGGGCAGTATACCAGCTTGTGGGTTACGGATGGAGGAGGGGGGACATTCGCGGACATCTGGACACCGAATACTTTCGCGCAGGCAGGGTTTTTGGTATCGAACACGAAGACGCCCGGGCACGTGTACGAGTTGTCGAACGAGCATCACATGCGCAATGAGATCAGATTCGATCACGTAGAGAACTGGGACATCAATGCACCGCAGACCGAGGAGGAGGCCGGGGAAAGCCCGGAATCACTTTCCTTGGAGATTGATGACTGCCGCAATCTCTCGATCGCCAACTATCACGGATATCGTGTAACGCGTTCGCGTGCCCCGTTCCCGGCGGCAGTGCGCATCTATCGATCATCGGATATCCACTTCCGCAACGTACATGTGAACGCGGAGAGCGGATACGGTATCTGCGACGGAAATGGCTGCGGCACATTCCTGCGCCTGAGCAAATTCCCTTACGAGAACGCAATCGAGGATATGACGCACCATCTCGAGGTGCGTGAACGCGAGTTCGCAGCACTGGACATCGTAGCTGATCCGTCGCGGCCGCAGCAGAGTGATGCCTCCGCGGTGCTGGAGGAAGGAACGACCTTAAAAAAGTTGGAGGACGGCTTCTTCTCCATTTCAGGGGCAGCGGTGAATACCGCAGGCAAGCTCTACTTTGTGGATCATCACAACCAGCGCATCTATGGATGGTCTGAGAAGGAAGGGCTCACCGTCGAGCGCGACAATCCTCTCGATCCGGTGAACCTGGCGTTTGATAAGTCCGGCGACCTGCTGGTTGTTTCCTCGGGAGGGCCGGAGAGCACCGTGTACACATTCCGGCCGGGAAGCTCAGCAGAAGAACTCACGGTGCTGATGCCGCAGGCCTCCCAGCCTCACGGCGACGTTGCGGTGATACTGCCGGTGAATTGGTGGAACAATGGCGAGTTCAAAGACCAGTTAAACCTGGATACCATGCGCTTCGTGACGCTCGCAGAGATGTTTGGCGTGGATGCTGCTGAGCCGAAGGCGCGCGAATACGTTTCACAAGATGGTAGCGTGTTTCTTCCTGCGCGGCGGGTGTTCCAGCAAGGCCCGGCGAATGACACATCGGGCTGGCGTTTCAGCGACAACCTCGACACGTACGGGTTCATCATCGCAGAACCAGGACGGCAGGTATACGTGAGCAGTGAGTCTGAGGACATTACCTACAGTGCGGGGGTGAAATCGGACGGGACACTCTCGGAACTGAAACCCTTTGCGCAACGAGGCGGTGAAGGCGTTGCCGTGGATGCGCGCGGTAACGTGTATGTAGCAAACGGGCAAATCTTCGTCTACGCGCAGGACGGGCGTCAGATTGCCGAGATCGATGTGCCGGAGCGGCCTTTGCAGCTGATCTTCGGAGGTTCGGATCACCGGACGCTCTTCATTCTTGCGCATCACGCACTGTTTGCGGCGCAGGTGCGCTGACGGGTTCTTCGATACCCGGTCTGATTCCATTGAGAGGCAATGATAGCCCAACAATATTGGTTCCGGGCGGTTTGTAGGCAAACCGGAAGTTTGACGATTCTTACAGACTGAAAGACGACCCCTACTGGTGTCAGATATCGGCACGCCAGTAAGCGCATCACGAAAAATTTGGTTCCTCAGCAACTTTTCAGAACTGACAGTGTCAGCGGTATTCAACGGATTCTACCTGCTACACGGAATCCCGCACGGCCCCAGCGGTTCCGAGCGCGAATAGGTTTGTTCCTTTTCCGCGCAACGCTCTTCTGCGGCCTCAAGATTCATCAGTTGACCGGCGCTTCAATTCAAGCGAGACCTGTCACGACTTCTCGATGTAACGCACGAGCGCGACTGCTCGGTTTCCCGGGGGAAATTTACGCAAGATCAGCTGACTCTCGTCCGGGAGTCGCCGGACGCGAGTCTGTCAAAACCAGGAGGACTCCGATGAAGAGCGTTTCCCTCGCTCTCACCACGCTCTTGCTCTGTCCAACGCTCAACGCCTATGCCAGCAGGGAGATTGTGCCAGCCGGCTCACTCATCAACTGCACGGTTTCAGAAACAAAGCTCTCTTCAAAGACAGCGGCAATCGGCGATCCGGTTCTTTGCTCGGTTGGGATCACGACACGGAATGGCAGCGCACGACTGCCTTTCGACAGCTACTTCGAGGGTCGCTTCGAAGACTACAAAGATCCGGGACACTTTGTCGGCAAAGGGTGGATGGAGCTGAAGTTTGACCGCATGGTGGTCGAGCCACGCACAGTCATTCCCGTTGATGCAAGGGTTGTTAGTGTTCCCGGATACAACGTGGATCAGCAGGGTCGGATTCTCGGCAAGGGACACCGCACTCGCGACATCGTAGAGTGGTCGATCCCAATTCTGTGGCCGATCGATCTGCTCAACCTGCCGAGACGAGGGCCGCGGCCGACATTGAAGACCGAGACGCGGCTTGTCGTGAAGGTGATGGATGACATGGAGGTACCGATTACGGACGAACCTGAACAGGATCCTTCAGGCCTCTATCGCCGCGAGCCGAGCGCCTACCTTGATCCACAGCCAGCACGGCCTCAACCGCAGGCTGCCCAGTATGACCCACCGCAGCCTGCCTACCAGGCGCCGGTGTATCAGCCGCCTCAGCTACAGCCCTACGCTCAGCCCGCTCCAGTTTTTATGTATTTGCCTGTTGTTCCGGTATACGTGGTGGCTCCCGCGCCGGTGTATTACTATGCACCCCCGCCGCCAGTTCCCATGTACGCGCCCCCCGTTGAGTCGATGTATGTGCCGCCGCGCGTGGCTTTCGATCCGAATCAGATTGCCGCGTATCGGCCGTATAGGCCGTACGGCTACGTGCACTGAGCAGAGTGAACCATCAACAAACATGAGGAGGAAGGCGCGGCTCTGGAACTGACTGCCGCACTTCTTTGGTTAAATATGAAAAACAAAGCCGATCCAGCGCGTTGCCGCGCTTTTGTGCTCCTGATTTATTTCACAGTAATTCTTGTTTTTTTCCTCGTCGTCGGCCAGTTTCCACCTTCGGTCGTTGGAGCACATCGACATGTTTCGATAACAGAACAGAGGAGGTAGATCGACCGGCAAGCCAGAGACTACGAGGTGTGGTCCATGTAACCTCCGGCTTGCCGGTTAACCGCCCGGAACACTTTTCCCCGCAGAGCTTGCCTCGGAACTACCTGTCCCTATTGGCAGTTGGAACTCTCGTCCATCAAACGATATGCAGCGCCGGCCGATTCGCACTTCCCGCTGACTCACTCGGAGTAGTCCGCCGGAAACGCATGACTCGCGTCGTTGTAGAGGATAGCTATCAGCGGAATACCAGGCTCGGCTGTTGCGTCTGAGCGACGACCCATGACCTCGCCGACCAACCCGCTCGTGTATTCGGCCACTACTTCGCCAAACGTGTTGCGTTGGATAGCAACCTTCTGCCCGACTTCGACCTTGTCTTTCAGCTTGACCAGAAGCTCAACGAATCCGCCATGGGTTGCAAGGACAGTGTGCCCACTGTTGCCGATGACGATGTTCGTGTCCTTCCCGGTGCGGCCCATCGGGCCGGCGATAATCCCGTGGTGCTTGAGCACATTCATTGTGCCTTCCACGAACAAAGGGATCATGCTGAGATCCAGGACGCGTGAAGCGCCGATCTCGCACGTGATTGCCGGGATGCCAACATTGATAAATGCGTTCGGGAGGAGAGTGGGATAGGCGGGGTTGTCGAAGATCTGGTCGATGGGAAAGAGTTCCGCCATCGCCCGGACCTCAGGCAGCTCCATCCGGGCAAGATTGAACGCTGTTGCATCGAAACCTGTAGTCCCGGTATGGATATCGAGCGCGTAGTCGGCGTTCGGTCTCAAGAGCCTGTTGAACAGGAGCCCGGCGTGGCGGCTGGGTGCGCTAGCGCCATTTTCATTCCCGGGCCATTCACGAGCGATGTCGATCAGGTCGATTCCTCTTCCTGAATTTGGCCATCTACGTCCCATGCCGTCCAGAGCCGGACGGGATACATCAGGGACCGCCAGTACCGTACCTGACATTTGGGCCGGATCAAGCTGGCTCATGACGGTTTGTATCATGTGCACCGGGCTGATCTCATCACCGTGTACACCGCTGGTCAGAACGACGCGCTTTCCCGGCTTTGCCCCCACGGCGACTAGCACCGACACATACGAGTGTCGCCCCGTAGGCATTTGCACACCCTCAAAATAGAATCTGTGCTTCTTGCCACGCTCCAGATCATTCACGTCAAGAGCGCTGATGACCTTCTTCCCCTGGATCACATCGCCGGTGTAGACCGTTCTTTGTGGTGCACCGGATGCCGGGTTAATAGGCGGGCCTTTCGTGTCCTGGGCATTCGCAGTGCCGGCACTGCTTGCAAGACCAGCCGACGCACCAACAAGGCCGATGGCTGACATCATGAAGTCGCGACGATCGAGGCCCTCTTTTTGTTCGTTTGGCATGGCGTACCCTCCTCCACGTTGTGTACGAGAGTCACGAATCTGGACCAGGCTTTGCGAGGTCGCAAGGCGTAACCTTTGCGAGAGCTCGTCAGACAGCAATGGCTAATATGATGCTGGCGACAGGGGGGCCAGGCTATGATGGCAGGGCTGGCCGCTGGAAATCGTAGTTTCCGGTTTGCCGGTCACTCGCCACAACAACGTTTCACGAAGAGCGCACCATCTCCACCCAATCCGAAGCCCACATGACCCCGCCGAACGCACCGACACCGCGGAACAAATCCTTAGATTGCTTGCCGATGTGACTTGGTGCTATACACATGTCCAATGACGGGGTTGTCTAATTCGCCGGCGCCGGATACCGACCTGTTCGGCGACGCGTTCAGAGCTAGTCCGATTGGCATTGCCGTGGAGACTTTCGAGGGGCAGCCTCTTTTTGTCAATCCTGCTCTCTGCTCGATGCTTGGCTTTACAGAAGCCGAATTGCGAAACAAGCACTGCGAAGACTTCTCTCCGCCCGAGGATGCGCAGAAGGACTGGGCACTTTTCCAGCAGTTGCGGGCAGGTTCGATAGATCGCTATCAACTCGAAAAGCGCTATTTTCGTAAAGACGGGTCGCTAATGTGGGGACGGCTCAGCCTCTCGCTGCTAAACGGTCACCCTTCTCCTCTTGTGCTCGCGATGGTCGAGGACATCACCGAGCAAAAGACGGCGCAGGACGCTTTGAGTGAACAGACGGCATTGCTGCAATCACGCGAAGAATTGCTGAATATCTTCGTAAAATACGCGCCAGCAGGTGTGGCGATGTTCGACCGTGACATGCGCTATCTCCAAGTGAGCGATCGTTGGTGCGCAGACTACTCCATCGACAGTTCGCAAGCGCTGGGGCGTTCGCATTACGAACTCTTTCCTGACATGCCAGCTCAGTGGAAGGAAATGCATCGTCGTGGCCTCGAGGGAGAGTCATTGCGCAACGAAGACTGCTGGAATCGTGAGAGCGGCACTAAATGGGTTCGCTGGGAGATTCGCCCTTGGTGGAATCTCGACAGGATGCCTGGTGGGATACTCATTTTTGCGGAAGATATCACCAACCGCAAAGAGATGGAACTGGCGCTCTCGGATGTGGCTCGAAGGCTGGTTGAGGCGCAGGAGAAAGAACGGGCTCGCATAGCTAGGGATCTACACGACGATATCAACCAGAAACTCGCACTGTTGTCGATGGAAGTGAGTCAGCTCGAAGCAAACCCCTCCGAGATTGAACCTCGTGGGCAGGAACTCCGCACACGAATCGGCGAAATTGCAGCGGATATTCATGCCTTGGCCCAAGATCTTCACCCCTCGAACCTGGAATATCTCGGTGCGGTAGCAGGCATGGAAAGCTGGTGCAGGGACTTTGCCGAACGGCAAGACCTTGAACTCGATTTCACAGCCAACGTGCGCAACCCGCTGCCGCCGGAAATCGGTGTTGTTTTCTTTAGAGTTTTGCAGGAGGCGCTGCAAAACACCGTCAAGCACAGCGGTGCAAAACGGGTTCAAGTGGAACTAGGAGAGGATTCCTTGGCGCTCCACTTGGCCGTGAGGGATTCAGGCAGAGGTTTTGATGTCGAAGCAGCAGCACGCGGGCGCGGGGGGCTGGGTCTTACTAGCATGCGCGAACGCGTTCGACTCCTGAATGGACGGATCAGCATTAATTCAAAGCCGAATGGTGGAACAGCGATTGAGGCTCGGGTGCCTTTTGAGGCTGGGAAAGCGTTCGAACTCGAAAAGAAGATATCACGCCCTTCAAATTGAGCCGCTACCGCGGTTCGGTGCAATGTCTACCGATAGTTCCCGGATTGCCGGCTAACGGGAATTACCTGGTGGCAGGTGTTTTTCAGTTTGGATGGACCATTTTCCGCCTATCAGAATTCCCAGTTGCACCCCGAGTCGAAGTCGAGCAATCATACCCGCAAGGTCAGCGATGCCTCCCCGAGGTTCGGCTGACTTGACCCGGGTTGTGAATTCGATTCGCCACGGCCCATAGCCCTCCCCCAATTTGCAAGAGGGGCTGTGCCTGTCTTCCAAGGCTTCGCAACCCGTGGTCAAACTCCTTTCGGAGTGGAATCGTCCGATGGAGTTCATCGGAGATGCAGAACTTTATAGAAGAATCCGATTGCAGTACTCTTTGGGCCGCAGTATTCTCCAAACACTCCCTTCCGGTTCATAGATCATTCTGGGTCTCGACTTGAATTGTGTTTGCCAGGCCACCATCTGACAAGCCAGCAGTTCAGGAACCCAGAATCTGTGCCATTTAAAGGAACAGATCAGCAATAAGACGGAGCTTGGATGGAACGATCTACTCGAGTTCTTCTGGTCGATGATTATGCCCCCTTTCGACATCTCGTCCATTCGAGTCTTCACAGACAGCCGGAGTTGGAGGTAGTCGGCGAAGCCTCAGATGGACTCGAAGCTGTTCAGAAAGCCCTGGAACTGCAACCAGATCTGATTTTGCTCGACGTCGGCCTTCCCGCACTGAATGGGATCGAAGCCGCTCGCCGAATTCGACGGCTTGCTCCCAGGTCAAAGATCCTATTCCTTAGCGAAGACCGCTCCTTGAGCGTCGTTGCTGCGGCCTTGCGCTCAGGCGCGAGTGGCTACGTCGTCAAGTCGGATGCTGCGAGCGGACTGTTGCTGGGCGTGGAATTGGTCCTTCGCGGCGAACTATTTGTCAGTTCCAGTTTGGCTGGTCACGATCTCAGCGAAATCACGGGTGCACACACTATCGGTCACCATGAGGCAGGATTCTATTCAGATGATGGACGCCTCCTTGAAGGCCTGACCCAGTTTACTGAGACGGCTCTCCAGGCCGGAAACGCGGCTATCATTCTCGCAACCGATGCACACCGAAACCTTCTCCTTCGTAGTTTGGGCGCACACGGTTTGGATATCGGCGCGGCCATTGAACAGGGTAGATATATCGCGTTGGATGCTGATGAAGCGCTCGCTCAATTCATAGTCAATGGCATGCCTGATTCAGTTCTCTTTATGAAAGCATTTGGCGAACTTATTGGGATAGCCACGAAAGCCCTGAAAGGAGGGCGTCCACGAGTAGCAGTATTCGGCGAATGTGTGCATCTCTTGTGTGCCCGGGGCAACGCAGAGGCGGCGATTCAGATGGAGAAACTGGGTAACCAGCTAGTCGACGAATATGACCTGAACATTTTGTGCGGATATTCAGTGAATATCCTGCAAGGTACGATGGACGAGCACATCTATCAACGGATCCAAGCGGAGCATTCAGCTGTTCACTTGCACTGAAAGATATCGACTCTTCGGATTCGCGCTGCTCAATAAAACTCCAGAGCTCAATCCGAAGTTACGACCACGCGGTTGAACCTTCATTGTCGTTCCGCGACCGTCGAGAACTCGACGTCCTAAAACCAGAAGCTGTTAGTTTTCCCGGGGCGTAGTCGCAGTTGGCGATTCGACTAGCTCCCATGCCGCAAGTCGCGACACTACTATGAGGCAAATCTCGAAAATGATTCCTCGGGCCAAGAGGCGAACACGATCAACAAGATGAATGCGGATGTGCGCCTAATTCCCGGATTGTCGGCAAAGCGGAATGGTATTGGCTCAATTTGGGCTCCCAGAGTAATCGGATGAAAGCGGAATTGCTTGTTCGGGCGGGTGTACAAGAACCGGCCGCAGGTGCAAGCAAGGCCGTCGTCCTGTATATTTCGTTCATCCATCCGATACAAGGTGCAAAACCATGAAGCGTTTGGTGCTTTCTATTCTTGCGCTGTTCTTGGCGTTCAACGCGGGCCTATTTGGCGAGAGCCCACCCACGGCAACGGCGACCTCGCGCCTGCCCATTCCCGCGACTCCCGGCAAAGTCTTCGATCTGGCCTGGGTGGGCAAGATGCTGCGCGTCACGGATCCGA
>Ga0126381_100002581_pt1 | contig 19609 bp, 14 predicted proteins | sample PanSoiMetPlot_28_FD_96465 | JGI IMG/M metagenome (GOLD analysis project Ga0126381, IMG submission 96465) | Tropical forest soil microbial communities from Panama - MetaG Plot_28 | ecosystem: Environmental > Terrestrial > Soil > Tropical forest > Bulk soil | place: Panama | collected 2016-02-17
CAGGAGCCCTTCTTCGGATTGCTGAGGGAGGTAATCTGCCGCTAATCTGTGAAGCTGCTTGGGGGGACAAAACCGCCCCGCCCAGCGTGGATTGCTCAAACTCGAGCGGAGCGGCATTCGATCCTTCGAGCGGCATGACGCGCGTGGTCCATCGCCAGATGTAATCTTCTACCAATAATTTGGCCTCAAGGCCCAGGCAAACGGTCTGATTCCGCTCGAGGGCCACGGACTGGCTCCAGGAAAAGAAAGAGATCCGTAGATTGTTTCGGGAGCGCCCGGCCTCCGTCACGGACATTCGGTTAGCGCCTGGGGAATGTGATAGGCGGGATCCTCAGTGGCTTGCAGCTTTTTCGGCGCCGAGGCCGGTATTGGAACGTACCAGTAGCTCGTTGAATTTGTGGCTGGACGATGGTTCCCGGCTCAGGATCGCGCCGAGAAAAGCGCCAAGGAAACCGAGAGGTATGCTCACGATCCCTGGATTTTCCAGCGGGAACCACGGTTTGGATTGAATTAGATGGCCCGCCGCGCCCGTGACCGTGGGAGGATCAATTCCCATCAAGCTTGGTCCCACGAGAATGAGTCCAATCGAGGTGGCAAGCCCCACAGCGAGTCCGGCCACAGCACCCGTCGTATTGAAGCGGCGCCAGAAAATCGACAGCACGATCACCGGAAGATTGGCGGAAGCGGCTACCGCAAAAGCGAGTGCCACAAGGAACGCAACATTGGCCGTAGGGCCCAGCACGATCGCTATGGCAATGGCCACTGCACCCACCACAAAGGCCGAAATGCGCGCGACCAAGACTTCTTCGCCGGCTTGGCGTTCGCGACCATGATGAATCACGTTCGTCCAAAAATCGTGAGCAAAGGATGTGGAAGCACTGATAGTCAGTCCCGCCACAACGGCGAGAATCGTGGCGAAGGCAATGGCGCAAATGAATGCGAAGAAAACGTCGCCGGCTAGGGCCTGCGCAAGCAAGGGGGCGCTCATATTATTGCCACCGTGTGTGGAGATAAAATCGCGGCCAACGATGGTCGCGGCGCCGAAGCCGAGAAACGTGGTCATGATGTAGAAGCTGCCGATTAGTGCCATGGCCCAAACCACACTGTGGCGAGCAGTTCTCGCATCCGGCACAGTATAGAAGCGCACCAAGATATGCGGCAGACCGGCGGTGCCAAAGATCAACGCGAAGCCCAAAGAGATGAGATCGAGAGCGCCGTACGGAGGCTTATAGCGCAGCCCGGGCTCTAAGAAGTCTTTCACCACCAACTGGCCTTTGTCGTGGTACGTCACGTGGCCGATCGCGCCAAAAAATGCGGCAAAGCTGAAATGGAAGTGCGACATTACCAGGATGCTGAGAAAGAGAGTGCCTGACATAAGAAGAATGGCCTTGATGATTTGCACCCATGTCGTGGCCAGCATCCCTCCAAAAACTACGTAAATGATCATCAATAGTCCTACACCAATTACCGCATGGTTGTAGCCGATTCCAGAACCCTTCAGCAACAATGCGACCAGCGAGCCAGCGCCCACCATCTGTGCAATCATGTAAAAAGTGCTGACGGTCAACGTACTCAGCGCAGCCATTGCCCGAACCGGTCGTGGTCTCATGCGGTAGGCGAGCACGTCCGCCATCGTGTATTTGCCCGCATTCCGCAGCGGTTCAGCGATGACGAGAAGGACGGTGAGATAAGCCACGAGCCAGCCCACCGAGAACATGAAGCCATCATAGCCCTGGAACGCGATGATCCCGGCAATTCCCAGAAATGACGCCGCGCTCATGTAATCCCCAGCCACAGCGACACCATTTTGCCAACCTTTGATTTGCCGACCCGCAGCGAAATAGCCACTCGCTCCTGCCGATCGCTTCGAAGCCCAATACGTAATCCCAAGCGTGAGGGCAATGAATAGCAAAAACATGGTCAGCGATGCGGACATAATGTTACTGGTCTCCCGTGAAGTCCAAATCTGACACTTTGTCGATGATGTCCTTGGAAATGCGGTCGAAATTGTCGCCCGCCCTGACGTAAAGCCCTGCGATCATCCAAGCCATAAAGAACTGCGAGAGTGCAAACAGATATGCAAGGTTTACATTGCCCCAAACTTTCATAGCCATGAGTCGCGGGGCGTATCCAACCAGGATGGGAAGCAGAAAGTAATAGACCACAAAAAAAAGACACGCGGGAATGATAAAGATTCTCTTGATTGCCATCAAATCCTTGAAAGGCTGGCTCTCCGCAACACGATCCCATGCAGACCGGTCGGTCAGGTCAGGCTTCAATATTTCCGGCATGAGAACCCCCTAAGAAGTGGTGCTGACCGGGGACCTGGAGCGAGCGGAGCGCATCCTACAACAAGAGTCGAAGAGTTGTATACAATGTTGATGACATCAAGAAATGCCCGCACGCGTCGCCAGCTACGAGGACGCGATGGCCGCATCAAGACTGGCAAGCTCAACTCCTCGTGGCGAAAAGCCGCCCTGAACTGCCCATTGCTTGCGCCACATGGCCCGCATAGCCAGGAAGTGCAAGAGAAAATCCATCGTCAAGCCACAAAGCGGAACCTCGGAGTAATCGCCGGCAAACATGGCAAGCGCAGCGATCTTGCGGCTGAGGGGCTTATTGACAGGCTCTTTTAGTCGATCACTGCTGACCGGCGCATTGAAGCGGTACCCTCGCCCGCGGAAGCGCTTCAATGAATCGCGGATTGTCCGCAGAATCGGCAAGAGGTTCACACGTTTCCCGGCTGATGCTTACGCTGAATCTGCTTAGCGGCTGAATTCTTGTGAGATCAAACCGGCGTACGACAAGGCCTGTTGCCAGCTCGAGAATCGCTTTGGCCGTTCCCGTTCTCGCTTCACATGGCGCATGAACTTGCCGGTGCCTTGCAACAATCGGGACGGACCCGGCAGCGCTGCGATGTGAAAGAACCCCACGTCGCTTGTTCATTCGGTGGAGACCTGGAAGTATTGGGGCAGTGTTGGCCGGGGCTCTTGGCGACTTATGCGGATTCCCTAAACCCCTGGTGGCTCTGAACAGAGACACGTATTTCAGGACGGAGCGCGAGCCGTAGTCTGCGCACGCCTGGGCCTTCCCGTTCGCGTTTCCTGGACTCCGAATCATCGCGAAAGCGCTGACAAATGTGATATGTAGAACGCCAAGCGCCGATGGGGCGGCACATGTCACAAAGCGTGAGACGCTGCCTCATGGAAATCGGTTGGCATCTGGAAGAAACAAGGGTGACCAACCGTCTGTTGGGGAAGAGAGGTTAACCATGAAAATAACTCGCCGGGAATTCGCTCGTATGGTCGCGCTCGGTACGGGAGCGGAATTGCTTCCCAGGATTCCCTTTGTCGCAGAAGATCGGAAAATTGGCTACTGCATCGTGGGACTGGGCCGCATTTCGATGCAGCATTTCATGCCGGCAGTAAAGATGTCGAACAAATCGAAGATCACGGCCCTGGTCAGCGGTCACAGGGACAAGGCGGAGCGCATGGCTGCCGAATACGGTGTGCCATCGGGCAGCATCTATAGCTACGAAAACTACGATGAGATTGGGAACAATCCGGGCGTCGATGCCGTCTACATCGCCTTGCCTAACAGCATGCATGCGGACTACACCATCCGTGCGGCCAAAGCTGGAAAGCACGTGCTTTGCGAGAAACCGATGGCCACGAGCGTCGAACAGTGCAGAGCAATGATTCAGGCTAGCGAGAAGGCAGGCAGGAAGCTCATGATCGCCTATCGCTGCCAGTATGAACCGGCGCATTTGCGCGCCGTGCAACTTATTCGGGATGGAAAGCTTGGCTCCATCCAATCCATTGAAAGCGCGTTTGGATTTCCCATCGCGCCAAACGAGTGGCGGCTCGACAGGAAACTATCCGGGGGAGGTCCGCTGGTGGACGTGGGAATTTATAGTCTGAATGCCTGCCGCTACCTTACCAGTGCGGAACCCACCGAGGTGACGGGGTTTTCCTCCGTCGTGGACCAAGATGGGCGGTTTGCGCAGGTGGAGGAGTCGCTCTCGTGGACCATGAAGTTTCCCAGCGGTACTTTAGCGAACTGTACATGCGGTTATGGCAGCCAGATGCCCGGCTACTTCCGTGTGCGCGGATCGCGGGGCTCGATCATGATGGAACCGGCATTCAACTACGACAAGCTACATCTATCGGCACGGTTCGAGGGGAAAGAGACGGTGGAGTTGGCACCGGACGACCCGGATCCGGTGCAGTTCCTTCGCGAGGCCGATCACATGGCCGATTGCGTGCTGCAGAACAAAGAACCGAAGACTTCAGGGCAGGAGGGCCTGCGCGATATAGCGCTGATCGAGCAGATTTATCGTGCGTGTGAGAGAAGGGCTGCGTGATGCGCTGCGAAGAGGACTGCACTGGGCCCCGGCTCCTAGACGAAACTCCGGCGCTTCCCACTTCTGGTCTCCCACCTGTGCAAGTTAACACGCGCGGACAAACCAGTAGAATGTTGCCGCTTTGGCCTTGTGCAGTCTGAGAATCGTCCTTTCAACCCAAAATGGGAGGAATTCCTGAATGGCTAAGCTCACACGTAGGAGGATGCTCCAGAACGCAGCATTGCAAATCGCTGGAACCTTTGCGCTCCCTACTTTGGCGAAGGCAGTCCAGGAATCGAGCACTCCGTTTCAACGACCCAAGCTCAAGATCACCGACGTGCGAACGGCGCAAGTCCGCGTGCATGGTCTGCAAACGCACGTGCGCGTTTACAGCGATCAGGGTCTCTACGGGCAAGGCGAATCCACGGATGCCGCCGTAGGAACGGAAGCGCTCGTGCGCCAGTTCCGCCGGCTGCTCGTGGGCCAGGATCCACTGAACGTCGATGCTTTGTGGGAGAGGATTCGCGTGTCGGGAATCTTCGCTGGTGCGCAAGGCGGCCAGTATGTGACCGCGTTGAGCGGCGTCGAGATCGCGCTGTGGGACCTGGCTGGCAAGGCCCTGGGGCTGCCTGTTTATCAGTTATTGGGAGGAAAATTCCGCGATAAAGTTCGCATTTATTGCGACTCAGACATGGACGATCCTGTCGGGCCGGAATCCGCCCGAAAACTTCCCTGGATCAAAGATCAGGGTTTTACCGCCATGAAAATCGACCTGGATCAGGCTAATGATCCGCGCCGATTCGACAGAGTGAATTGGACGGCAAGCAACGGCGAGATCGACCGCATGGTGAGTTGGGCAAAACATGTGCGCGAATCCATTCCCAAAGAGATGGACCTTGCCTGCGATATGCATGGACGATATGACGCCGTCACAGGCAAGCGCGTGGCAATGGAAGTCGAACCTTTTCACCTGCTTTGGCTGGAAGAGCCTGTGCCGCCGGAAAACATCGATGCGATGGCGGACATCCGGCACTCCACCAAGACGCCCATCTGCTGCGGGGAAAATCTGTATCTGCGCTGGGGATATCGCGAACTTCTCGAAAAGCGCGCTGCCGATATCATCATGCCGGACATTCAGAAGGTTGGCGGGCTTTCCGAGGCACGGAAGGTAGCCAATATGGCGCAAGCCTATTACGTGCCCTTTGCGCCACACTGCGTGGTATCGCCAATCGGCACCATGTCGTCCGTGCATGTGTGCGCCTCGGTTCCGAATTTTCTGGTTTGCGAATGGCACTGGATCAATCATCTAGACCTCTGGAAAGACTGGGTGAAGCAAGGGGAAATCATCCAGAAAGGCTTTGTCACCGTCACCGAAACGCCCGGCCTCGGATTAGAGATGAACGAAGAAGCGGCAAAAAAGGCGCAAGTCCCGGGAACAGGTTGGTTTGAACCAAACAAGGCGTAAAAAAAAGGAGAATGGGACCAATCACCATGATAAAAAGACTCAAGTGGATTTCTCTTGTGGTCTCGTACGCGGCGACTCTCGCGGCAACTGTGCCCCGCGCCTACGCTCAGCAGGCATTCTTCACTCCCGAAGACGTAATCAAGTACACGCCGGATTGGCACGGGGAGCGTTTTGCGGATGGCCGTCCCAAAGTACCCGACGACATTCTGGATCGCATGAAGAGAGTCACCCTGGAAGAAGCTTGGGCGGTCCTGCAACAAAACGGGTTTGTGCACCAGTACGAGGACGGCTGGCTATCCATTCATCCGGATCAGGTGCTGGTCGGACGCGCGCTCACCGCTACATGGATGCCGGGCCGTCCTGACGTTCAGAAACTCCTCGAGGCAGAAGGCACAAAACAACACAGAGTCGGAGCAATGAATGCCTGGCCCGTGGACATGTTGCAACTACGCGACGTTTACACCTGCGATCACTTTGGGCTCAAGGTAGACGGACCCTCCATCGGCGACAACGTGGGCAACGCGATCTACGCCAAATCCGGCAACGGCATCGTGTACGACGGGGCGGTCCGGGATATCAACGGGCTTGAGGAACTCCCGAACTTTGTTGCGTTCGTTCGCGCGTATGATCCTTCGCATCACTTCGGATCGTTGCGATCCGGCGCGCGCCTCAATTCGACGATGGTCAGCATCAACGCGCCCACTAGGATCGGCCACGCCATGGCGATGCCCGGCGATGTCGTGCTGGGCCGGAATGGAGGAGTGATCTTCATTCCGCCACAACTGGCGGAAGCCGTCGTGAAAAGCTCGGAATCAACGCATTTGCGCGACCTTTTCGGACACCAACGGCTGAAAGAAGGAAAGTACACTGCCGGCCAAATCGATGCGCGGTGGACAGAAGCGATTGAACAAGATTACAGGCAGTGGCTAAAAGAAAACGAGGATCATTTGCCTTTTCCCAAGGCCCGGATCGAAGAGATCCTGAAGAATCACGAATGATACAGGCGGTAGCGCACAACAGCAAAATAGCTACCTGGGAAATGGACGAATGGCAATCGGCAGACTGACCGTCTTCCCGTGGCCGGGTCAAGCTGCCAGCTTGGGTGCAATTTCTTCGAGGGAAGCTCTCCCATCCATCAACTCGAAAGTTCTGCGGCGCAGGAGCCCTTCTTCGGAGAGCTGCGGGATATGATCCGCCGCTAATCTGTGAAGCTGTTCGGGGGACAAAACCGCCCCGCCCAACTGGGGTTGATCAAACGAAATACCCTTGATGTTGCACCTGCATCTCCCGATCGAATCGGAATCTGATTCCTAGATGATCCGGGCCAGCTGGCGGAGAAATTCCTACGAGTTTTCTGCCTCCAGGTCGCGGGCTGACTGGGAGTTTTGTTGTACTGGCGCCTGCTCCCGATCCGTGGTGCCGGCGGTCTTCTGCCGCTAGTCCTGGATAAACTCCTGCCAGGAGGTTTGGCTTTTGCTCGATGAGGTCGCCAATGATCTCCATTGCGCGCTCCGGGTGGAGACCTACAGCAAGATTGCGGAGCATTCCGACACAGTCACCGCCGAGCGTGTAGCCCGCCTCCGCCCGATTATTCGCTCAAACACCCACGCTCATGTGTGGACGAACTCCTTTCGTCTCAAGGTGGGAAGCCCCTTGATGGAGTTTCCCGCGTCCTCCTGAGCGAGCCGCAAGTCGTAGAGGCTCTGTAGATTCATCCAAAACTGCGCACTCGTGCCCAAAAAATGCGCGAGGCGTAGGGCCGTATCACCCGTGATGCCGCGCGTTCCGTTCAATATCTGCGATATGAGTGCGGCTGAATTGGCGCGAAATTAAGTCTCATAGCGATGCTCCTAGTGATAGTCAACAATCTCAACGTTTGATGGCCCTGGTGCTCGGTCAGCCCATTCAAAACAAATCCGCCATTGCTCGTTGATCCGACAATTACGAGTTACGTCAAGCGTAAAGGCGCTGACGATCTGACGATAGTGGGACTCTCGCGGGCACCACGCCATTCCTTGGGGATAGCCGCCGTGAAGCCGAGATGGGCGCTCGCCGTATTTCTATGAGTTAAGCGACTCCGTGCCTGTGAAGACTCTGTCGTACCCCTTCACTGCCTTCGACTGACGTAGGTGGCTTGGCGCCCGCGCTGAGCAACGCTTCCACGGTAGCAGCATAATCTCCCGTCTTGCGATGCCAACCGTTTTCAGAGCCGTGAATAGCCCATCCCAGAGGCGTCGATTGGTAATCGTTACGAGTGTCTTCAAGCTCCGGTTGATGTCGCAAGATCAGCTGAACCATCTCCGTATTTCCATGCCAAGCAGCCCAGTGCAGCGCCGTCGCACTATGCTGGCTGACCGCATCTACTGGGAAACCTGCTTTGAGGATCAGTCGAACGGCTGGAAGATCATTGTTGCGGGCGGCGTGTGCCAAATGGCGGCGACCAGCGGGAGACAGACTCGTAGCCAAAGCTGAGTCCTTGGCAAGCAGTGAATCGACGATTCGTTCGTCGTGTAACCAACAAGCGTTAAGCAGCTTCTCTTCATCGGGGCAATGCTCCATCAACATTCGCAACACGTTAGCGTGGGCAAACGAGTTCGCGACTTGGACCGCCGATACGTACCACCCCAATTCCCATTGATAGATCGTGCCGCCTGTTTTGCCTCCAACCATGGGGAAATACTCGTCGCTGACTCGCATGCGGATGCATTCTGGATCGGCGTCCAGATGCTTGCGGACCAAATCCGCATCACCCAGAGCGGCAGCCATCAGAATGTCCGTCTTGCAGCCACGTTGAACTAAGTAACGGGCGATCTCCGGGCGGGAGCGGACCATGTACTGCGCAGGTGTAGATTCATGGTCCACATCCCGTGCGTTAATATCCGCGCCACGATCGAGCAAGTACGCGGCGACCTCAATCGTGGATGCAAAGTGGAGTGGTGTTTGCCCGTCTCCACCTCGGGCATGAACTAACGCGGGATTTGTGGCAATCAGTTGCTTGAGTTTTTCGAGCAGACTCAATCGAGACGCGGCATGAACGGTCAGTTCTGCGCCACGCTTGATAGCGTAAGCCGCTAGTTCCGGACTTACGGAATCGAGCAAACCAAACCCGCCTGCCCACCACCGGCTCTTGGCGTTGATGTCCGCACCTGCCTCGAGAAGCACGTCCAGCATGGCGCGGCTCCGAACATGCGTGATTGCTGGAGAATCAAAGTCAGCCAGCGGTTCGTTGATCTTTGCTCTTAATTGGGGATGACGCTTGAGCAAGCGACGTATGGCGCGTGCATCGTCTTCCCGAAACGCCTTTCTCGCGAGCTCAAGCGGGTCATCCGTTTTCTCCGAAAGTGATTCCACCTGCTCCTTCAGCTTCGACCAGCTGTCGAAACCGTAGTCGCGCGCAACCAGGTATTGTGCGTCGGAAAGTCTAGGCAGCGTCTTCAATTGTAAGGCAGTGAATTTCCTGATCGCGTCTGGCTTGCCCTCCTTGAAATCGCGCAGGAGTGCTTTCGCTTGTTTCTTCAAGTGTTCGAGATTAGGGTGGGGAGGTAACTCGTGCGGCATGACGCCTCCTTCTTTATCGCCCGGCGTCCGCTGTAACGGGCAGAAGAGAGGCCGACTTCAGATTCCTCAACAATGAGGTGGGATAGTCCCTTTCCGCGGACCGGTTGCGCCCTAGTGCGCAGCCGTAAAGTAACAAGGACAAGAACAATCGTCAACGCCCGCTCCGCGCCCCGCCATGCGCGTCCGGATGCTGGGCGGTTGGTCGGCAACTCTTACCTTATCGGCTAAATTCTTGCGAAACTCCACCGGCGTACGACAGTGCTTCCTGCCAGCTTGAGAAGTGCCTGGGAAATTCGGCGGCCAGCCTGTGTGCGATTTCTTCGAGCGAAGCTCTCCCATCCATCAACTCGAAAGTCCTGCGGCGCAGGAGCCCTTCTTCGGAAAGCTGAGGGACGTAATCCGCCGCTAATCTGCGAAGCAGCTTGCGGGACAAAACCGCCCCGCCCAACGTGGATTGCTCAAACTGGAGGGGAGAGGCTTTCGATCCTTCGAGCGGCATGACCCGCGTGGTCCATCGCCAGATGTAATCTTTTTCCAGTAATTTTGCCTCAAGGCTCATGCACACGATTTGATTCCGCTCGAGTGGCACAGATTGGCTCCAGGGAAAAAAAAGAGACCCGTAGATTGTTTCCGGAGCGCCCGGCGCATTGGAAAAGCCCACACCCTCGACAAGATCTGCGTCAAACCACACCAGGATTCCGTGTGCGGTCCCGGCTCGCTCGACCGTCCACTCCAAATTCCCTCGAACATCTGGGTTTTCAATGCGGTCATAATCCAGCGTGGCCCAGAGTTTATGTCCGGTCAAAAGCTGGGCAGGGCTCACACGCACTTGTTGCAGGTTGTTCAAGGCGAGCTCCCGCGCTGGCCCCAGGTCTTGACCGAAAGGATTCTGGTCCCAAGGGTCTACGACCTGGCTATAGGGCTTTGGAGCCTCTACGATCGCAGCCCAAAGAGTGTCTCTTCCCGGGATCATGGTCCCGCCGCGGGCGAGAAAGCGACGCCGTGCGTCCACGATGGCAGGGATGTGGCGCTCGAAAAGCGGCAAGATGCCCCTGAGATCGGACAGGATGACGTCGGCCCGAGCGGGAAGGGTCACCGCGCTCGAGAGTCCCTCGAAAAACTCGATTCTGGCAGCGCACCCATTAGCGGCGGCAACATCGCGCGCCACTTGAATAATCTCAGCCGGCTCGATGGCGAAGACTCGTTCGGCCCCGAGTTGGCATGCCAGCAGGGCGAAAACTCCCGGCCCCGTGCCAATTTCCGCGACAATGGATCCCTTCCGAACAGTCTTTCGTAGAGCCTCCCCATAAGCGTCGCCTCGAACGCGATCCGCGATCATCGAGCCGTAGGCGCCGAGACTGTACATGGAAATCTATCCGCGTACCGCGGCTGCAGTGGCAGGCGCGCGCGTCATCACACGTCTGGCATCAGCAGCAATCGCTTCGCAAAGGCTGAAGATGGCCGAGGATCCGGCGGGAGGGCGCACTCGGCGAATAGGGATGCTCGAGACCAAACGGCCAAGCACATCGAATTCTGTGCGCAGCATATCCTGGTCAAGAAGGTAGTTCACATACGTATTGGCAGCGAGCGCCATGAAGGCTTCCTTGCCTGAAAGCTCCTCGATAATCGGCGCGGCCAGATTCTCATCTCGACTGTCCAGGATGTAGATCGCTTCGAGGGGTAACGGGCTAGAAGCGAAACCGTGGCCGTTTTCGCCAAGCGTCAAGTAACGCTTGTCCCAGTTGGGCGTGATGCGCGGTAGAGCATTTTCCGATCCAAATAATGCACGGACCGAGTCCGGCCACAAGTTCACCCTGGGATAACCTGACTCAACTGCAATTTGAGATCCTTTTTCGGTTAGCGCCGCCACATCGTCGGAAAGCACGGGAAATCCACTACGGGCAAATGCAGCGGCAGTGGTCGATTTGCCTGCGCCCGGCAAGCCCATCAGCGCAATGGCACGATCACCGATGGCCACGGCGCTCGCATGAAGGCAGACTATGCCGCGAAGGCGCAACACAAATCCCAGTACCGGCCCAAGTAAATAGGTGCAACCATCTTCGAGTGTTTGGCTTTCCGGCCAGTCGGCCGACACTTCGCGCCCGCGGCGCTCCACGGCGAATCGTGTCCCATCGCCATACAAAAAGCCAAAGTATTCCCCGCGCTGGAATCGACCCACCCGTAAGTTTGGCTGGCCGTTCGGGCCACCGTCTAAGCTGGTGTAGAGGTTCTCGCCAAAGACAGGAGGTGATGCGGGGAAGGCCTCCGGGTCCTTCAATCGGATCCGTACGTCGGGCGCTTCTAAGTCAGGCTGAAGAGGGAGGCCAGGAAGGGCCATGTTGGCGGCAAGTCGCAGACCGTAAGCAACATGCGATAGGGACAAAAGTTCCTCGGAAGGTGACCGTCAGTGAGTTTTATTGGAGCTCTTTAACGCGTCTGACTTGCCCATCCCTTTCGGAACTGTCTGGGTCACCGTTCGAAGGTCTCCGTAAACCCGGAGGTTGGGTTTTTGGTACGGCTTTCTCTTGCTCTGCTCCTGCGGGTTCGACTTCACTAGGACCTCCTCGGGAGTCTATCCCGTTGTCGCCTTTGACCGCAACCAAAAGTTCAAGCTCAGCGGGCGAAGGTTAATCCACGCATTCCATGCGTCCTTTTCTCCGAGCACTTTCGGAATGAGGCTCCGCTCTACATACTGGGCCAGCTCTGGGACGCCCTCAAAAGAATCCACCCACGCGAACTCCGGGCGCTCGAGAACTGCGATCAACGGGTCCGCGAGAAGAGGTGTCTTCCGCCGAAGGCGTACGGCATCCGGCAGAATGCCGCGAGCTGCCTCGCGTAGCAACTCCTTGTCGGAGCACCATGGCAACGCCGGCAAGGCCATCAAAAACTCGACCAAACGCAGATCAAAAAACGGATGGCGGACTTCCACTGGGACACCAGTCAGGCCAGGATCGTACCCTTCAAATAAGTTTGGCCACAAAGGATCAACTATTGCTTCATAAGCCGTTGGGCGAACCGCCTTATTCGAATTCGGGGCGCGCATAAACGTTTGCCAACGTTCGCGCAAACCCAACCGCGTTTCGAGGTCTTGGTTCAACCATTTTGGATACCAAGAAGTCTCCTTTTTGGAAGCAAACCAGCGGCGCAGGCGTGTGCGTACGTACATCCGCGAGAACCTTCCCTCGGCTGCGAGGTACCAAATTGCGTCAGCAAGGGCGAGGCGGAACTGTCTAGTTTTGAGCAGTTGAAGAAAGTGGACCGAAAGCAGACTTGAGAGCGCGGGATCCCCGCCAAAGCCAGTCAAGGCCACACGGCCCCAGGCAGAAATCTGGCGCAGTTGCGCGATTCCCCCATCCGACCCGGGTGCATGCATGGGCTCGGGCCAGCGATTATCTTCGCGATTCAGATCCTGCCATACCGCTTCATCACTTACTTGAAACTCGATAGGGATTTTCAGCGCTTCCGCCACGAGCTTCGCGTAACGGCCCTCTTCGTGGGGAATCAAAGTTCTGAAAACCTCCGTATACGCGCACAGTCCGTCAGCGGCACCATTCCCATTAGAAGCTAGCATCCGCCGCGCCGTGGCTGCCACGGTGGGAGAATCGAGCCCGCCGCTCATCAGAACTGCCACATTGTTTGTTCTTAACCGGTCGTTGACCGCACGATCCAACAGTTCCTGGAATTGCTCGACGCATTCGCTGGACACCTGGTGACGAACAGGAGAGCTGACCGGCAGAGTCCAGTAGCGGCGAACTGAAATGGTTCCTGCTTCAAACGATAGGACATGGGCGGGCGGAAGTCTCTGGATATGCGCGAAGGACGTAGCCCCAGGCTCCCGAATCATGTCAACGAGAAGGAAATCAGCAATCGCGAGATCGTTTAGTCGTCTTGAGATGGCCGGATGACGGCGGACGCAATTGAGCGTATTGCTGACGACTACAAGCTGGCCAATGGCAGCGTAGAAAAACGGTTTAACGCCAAAATGATCGCGCGCACAAAACAGTTGTCTGTGACGGGCGTCCCAAAGCGCAAAGGAAAAATCTCCCCGCAGACGATCTACGCAAGTCGTGCCCCATGCCGCGTAGGCGTGCAAAATCAAATCGCAGTCCGGCGCGTCCGAGCACGCGTTTCTGTCGGCGCCCTGCAATTCAGCGATCAGCTCTTCACGAGCGTCGAGCCGGGCATCTGCGACGATCCGATAGCGCTCCTCCACGTTTGCTGGTTGCCGCTCGCCTTTTGACTCGTTTGTAGTGCGCAGCAGGGCGTGACCCATACCAATGGGACCGTCCGACCACATCCCACGGGCGTCAGGTCCTCGAAAGGAGAGAGAGTCGGTGAGAGACTCTAGCAGCGCCCGATCCACCGGGGCATTGTCCCCATGCATGATGCAAACGAACCCGCTCAATCCACACATCCTTCTTTGAAGAGATGACCGTTTGACGTTCGAAAGGGGGACACTCTCGCCGCCAATCCAACTTGCCTGATTCCCGGCTGAGGCTTGCCCGCTGAGCGGGGCCGTACAAAGGTCTCCAATTGGCTGGAACTGCAATTGTACTGGCCGTCTCGCCGCGCGGCAACCGCATCCCCGAACGATAGATTGACAAAGTTCAACGCATTCGAGTCAGCATTTCTGAACCACTGCGACGTTGCGGCCCAATATTGTCTTGCAACTGCTTTGCGGACTAGGCAGAGTACCGTGGAATGGTTTTGCGTCTTTCCAGTACCAAGAGTCGCGCTGTAGTGCTCGCTTTTGCTTTCGTTTGCGCGGGGCTTCTTTCTTACTTCAGTATTCGCAACGCGCTTGCCGCTCATAATGTGGGCCGCGAGACCCGCGAGGGCTATGAACATGCCGCACGGCTCGAACCAAAAAATTTCGAGAACTGGCAACGGTTGGGCCGCTATTGGCAATACAGCCTGGAAGACCTGGACATCGGGCGCTCTATTCAAGCGTATGCGGTCGCGCTGTCTCTGAATTCTCGTTCCGCAGACACGTGGGCAGACCTAGGCGCCGCATACGAAGCAGAAGGCAACATCGCGGCGGCGCGCGATGCGTTCCTTCATGCGAAGAATGCTTATCCTCTTTCCCCGGAGATTTCCTGGCGCTACGGTAATTTTCTCCTGCGTCAGGACGAGACGGACGCCGCTTTTCTCGAAATCCGCCATGCCGTGGAAATGGAACCCCAGCGAGGCGCCGAAGCCCTGTCCCGTGCTTTAAGGGCGGAGCCCAACCTTGACCTCGTTCTGGATCGCGTGCTGCCTCCTATGAAAGACGCCTACATCAGCGCAATTGTGGGCCAGACGGGCGAAGGCCATACGGCAAATGCCGTCCAAGTTTGGAATCGCCTCGCCGCGCTTCATCCCAAACTACAGTTGGAAAACTATTCCTTTGCTTTCGTCGGCGCTCTCCTTCAAGAAAAGCAGGTGGCGGAAGCCCAGCGCGTTTGGCGGCAGGCAGTGGAATTCGCCGGTTTCGGCAATCTTCCTGAGCCTACGGGGTCAGTCCTGTGGGATGGCGGATTCGAAAGCGGGGTTTCCGGAAGCGGCTTTGCTTGGACGTTTCCCGAGGGGGCACAGGGTGTTCAGTTCAGCATCGATCATCGCGAAAAGCACTCGGGTAAGCAATCTCTGCGCCTGCTCTTCAACGGAAGATACAATCTTCACCTCCTCGGCCCGTGTATTCAGGTTCCCGTGCAACCTTCGACCGACTACGATTTTTCTGCCTGGGTGCGCACGCGGTCAATAACCACCGAACAAGGCATCCGCTTTGAACTGCGCCCGCTAGGGACGCAGGACACTTCGACGGCAACGACAAACGATGTTCGCGGCATCCAGCCTTGGACCCGCGTTGAGGCTCCCTGGTCCTCCGGAAAAAATGTTGAAGAAATACAGGTGTGCGTGGAGCGCTTACCGAGCCAGGAAGTCGACGACAAAATTCAGGGCATCGCCTGGGTGGATGACGTCGCTCTGGTTCCCGCCGCTCCAGCTCCCGCGACCGCGGAGCCCCCCAAGCCATGAAGTTTTTGCGATGGGGCATCTGCGCCTTGATCAGCTTTGCCGTTGCCGCCCATGGTGGCGTAGAAGATTGGGCGCGCGCTGTTCTCGAAACAGGGGTGGCTCTTCTCTTTTTGATCTGGGCTTTGCGCTTCTATTTCAACGAAAAGGAACAGCTTGTTGTTTCACCACTGCTTCCGCCTCTGGCGCTTTTTTTCCTCGTCGTCCTGGGCCAGTGGTTTTTTCATTCGACCGCTTCTCTTTACAGCACGCGCATCGAGCTGTTGTTGTTACTGGCCAGCTTGATTTTTCTATTCCTGTGCGTGCAGGTCTTTCGCGCCCTGCAAGACTGGCGCGGCTTCGTGTGGTTTGGCATGGGATTCGGTTTCGTGGTTGGCGTGTTCGCCGTTCTTCAGTACTTGACGTCTAATGGGAGGCTCTACTGGTTCCGGGAGATCCACTCCGGGAGCATGCCCTTCGGCCCTTATGTAAATCGCAATCATTTTGCCGGATTTGCCGAGCTGGTCTTCCCATTAGCACTCGTCCCGCTAGCGTTAGGCAGAGTTCGCCGGGAGCGCGTAGCGGTCGTGGCCCTCTTCGCGGTCATGCCGATCGGCGCGCTCTTCCTCTCGGCCTCCCGCGGAGGCATCGTGAGCTTTTGCGTGCAATTGGCGCTTCTCACCTATCTGCTTCTTCGCCGCCGCGGTTTGGGGAAGCATGTGTTGAGCGTCACGGCGGTGTTGCTTGCCGCTCTGTTGATGGTCACCTGGCTGGGCGTAGGCCAGATCCTCGAGCGCCTCTCGTCGTTCCAGTCGCTGGAAGTGACCGAGGGCAAGCGCGCCGCCATGCGCCGCGGCGCATGGCACATTTTTCTGGATCATCCTCTAGGAGGCACGGGACTCGGTACTTTTCAAATCGTGTATCCACGTTACGAGACTCTGTACGACGGCAAGATTGTGAATCATGCGCACAACGACTATTTGGAAGCGCTTGCCGAAACAGGAGTGCTGGGCGGTCTCTGCTGTGCGTGGTTTCTCGTGGTTTTGTTGCTTAGGTCCCTCTCGCGCTTCCGGGAGAACGACTTTTCCTTTGTGGGTGCCCTACAACTCTCGGGAGTCGTGGCTTGTGCGGGATTCCTGGTGCATGCCCTCGTCGATTTCAACTTTCACATACCTTCCAATCTCTGGCTCTTCCTCCTAATGGCCCACCTGGCCACAGCCGAAATCGAACAACCCTCTCTATCGGCTCCGTCAAGCCACCGGCGTCGTCACATTTCGTTACATTAAGCGAAATCCTGATTGACTTCGTCCTCATCGCTGTATAATTGCCCGGGAGTTATCTTTCATGCAGCCAGCTAGACTGGGTGCGCTGGTGGGCTGTCTTGTACCTGGGGCCTTGCTCGCGTTGCTGCCGTTGTCCCAACCTTGCCGCGCGCAATCCGTTCACGGACAGCCCATTCTCGAGACGCCACAACAAGTGAATGACCGCATTCGTGAGCTCTCAGCCTCATTGCGGACGATGCCCCATGACTACGTTATAGGACCCGGAGATCTCCTAAACATTGTCGTTTTCGACGTGCCCGAGCTAAGTCGCGAGCTTCGCGTCAGCCAGACCGGCACCATTGGCATCGCTTTGGTTCCGGTGCGTTTGCATGTCGCTGGGCTCACCGAAATGCAGGCGGAACAGAAGATTGCAGAAGTGCTGGAAACCAACGGCCTAGTCACACACGCGGATGTCAGCGTCAGCGTGAAGGAGCACAAAAGCAAGCCGATTACGATTGTTGGCGCTGTTCCTCATCCGATGGTGTACGAGGCCGACCGGCCCGTGACGCTTCTGGAGGCTCTCGCGCAAGCGGGCGGAATTTCCAGTGATGCGGGCGACACGATCATTGTCTCGCGTCCATCGCAGGATGCGCCGCCTGACGCGGGCGAGCCACCCGAAATCGGTCCCGAGGAGCCGCCTCCGCCAAACGGTTCTCCAAGTGCCGCAGGCGGGCAAAAAGATACCGCACCTGCATCTTCCGCGTCTGGACCTACTGCAACATCGTCGAATTCTTCCGCAAATACCGAGCCCCCTCCGCTCGCGAACACCATCACCATCAATCTGAGCAATCTGATGGAAACAGGCGATACCAAGAACAATATCCCTTTGCAAGCGGGGGATGTCGTCACCGTTCCTCATGCTGGCATCGTATACGTTTTGGGCGCTGTCGGCCGCGCCGGGGGCTATATTCTTGCTAATGATCGTACGCAATTGACAACTCTAAAGATTCTTTCCCTGGCAGGCGGGCTTACGCGCACGGCGAAGTCCGACAAAGCGGTCATCGTGCGCAAAGACAACTCGGGACAGCAGCATGAAGTCCCCATCGATCTTAAGAAAGTGCTCGACCGTAAAGCGGAAGACTTGCAGCTTCAGCCGAGCGACATTCTGTACGTACCGGAGAGCGGCGCGAAGCAGGCTCTGTTCCGAGCCGTGGAAATTGGCCTCGCGGTGGGCTCAGGTGTAGCCCTGTATCGGCTTGCATATCACTAGAAAATGGCAGAAGAGAACAGAATCGTTTCCCGCGAAGATGGCTCGAGCACTCAGGTCGAGCTAGTTCCGATCGCTAACCGCTTTGCTTCTTTCGATCTGTCTCCCCATGAGCCGCACCTTTACGATTATCTGCTCATCCTCCGCAAGCATCGGTGGCTGATTCTGTCTTTCATGCTCGCTGTTGTTACCATCGTGAGCATCGGCACTTTCCGCATGCAGCCTGTTTATGTGGCCACTGCACGCATTGAAATCGATCGAGAGAACGCGAACATTCTCCCGTTTCCAGGCGCGGATTCTTACGACTACATGGTGGACTCGGATAATTACATCGAGACGCAATCAAAAATCCTGACCAGCGAGACTCTTGCGCTGCAAACCATCCGCAACAACGGTCTGGCCTTGCGCCCGGAATTCGACAGCGGTCTTTCGGAAGCCGTCGCCAGCGGCAATCTGGCGAATCAGGTTCGTCCGCCCGAGCTTGCCGCGTTCCTGGGCAGTCTCAGCGTGAAGCGGGTTCCCAACAGCCGTTTGCTGGATGTGAGTTTCGAATCCACGAACCCACAGCTTGCCGCTCGCACGGTCAACGCCCACATCGCCACTTACGTCGAACAAAACTACCGCAGCAAGTACGAATCTACCTCTCAGGCTTCCGACTGGCTCGCCGATCAGCTCAAGGACTTCAAAATCAAGGTCCAGAAGTCAGAAGATGCGCGCATCGCCTACGAGCGCCAGAATCAGATCTGGACGCTCGACGACAAGCAGAGCATGACCACGCAACGGTTGGCCGACATCAACAAGCAGTTCACGGATGCCCAGGCGGAACGCACGAAGAAAGAATCTCTCTACGAGTTCGCCAAAGCAGGGAATTTGGACGCGGTGCCCCAAGTCCAGAGCAACACGGCGCTAACCGAGTTACTTAAAAAGCGTGGCGATACTTCGGCGGAGTACGCGGATGCCTTGAAGCAGTACGGCCCAAATTTTCCCAAAGTGCAGCGTCTCCAGGCAAAATTGCAAGAGATCGATGAAAGCATCCAGGGGGAAAAGCGGCAAATCTTGGATGTTCTCGGAAGTGATTATCGCGAGGCCCGCCAGCGCGAAACCCTTCTGGGGGACGCCCTTAATCAGGCCAAGGCCGAAGCCAATCAAATGGCCGAGAAGATGGTCGAATACAACATCCTCAAGCGCGAAGCGGAGGCCAACAAAGCGCTCTACGAAGGCCTAATGACCAAGATGAAGGAAACCGCGATTTCCGGCGCATTGCGTTCCTCGAACATCCGCGTCGTCGACCCTGCGATGGTCCCCACTACCCCGGCCCGTCCCGCGAAAACAAGAAACATTATTTTGTCCTTGCTAGTCGGCCTGGTTGGCGGCGTTGGCCTGGCCCTGTTGCGCGAGTATCTAGACAACACCGTGAAGACACCGGACGACATCGAAACTCTTGCTCGCTTGCCGTCCCTCGCCGTGGTGCCGCAATTTGATGCGGTCAATGGGAACAAGCGCCGGGCCATGCTTCAGGGCTTTTCCGACAACGGTCACGAAAAACGCGTCGAGCTGGTGGTACAGCATCTGCCGAAGTCTCAGATGTCCGAAGCCTTCCGGGCTCTGCGAACCTCAATTCTCCTTTCGCAGGCGGAGCACCCTCCGCAGGTGATTTTGGTCACCAGCGCCTTGCCGCGGGAAGGGAAGACCACGGCGGCTGCGAATCTGGCCGTCACGCTCGC